>Ga0302278_10001079_pt1 | contig 34207 bp, 27 predicted proteins | sample III_Bog_N3_2_FD_194543 | JGI IMG/M metagenome (GOLD analysis project Ga0302278, IMG submission 194543) | Peat permafrost microbial communities from Stordalen Mire near Abisko, Sweden - III_Bog_N3_2 | ecosystem: Environmental > Terrestrial > Soil > Wetlands > Peat | place: Sweden: Abisko... | reverse complement strand
TGTAGATTTTTTTGTTTCAAACAGAAGCAGGGTAAGATGCAACGAGAGTTCACATCCAACGACGTAATCGCGCTGACGGGAATCACGGCGCGGCAGTTGCAGTGGTGGGACGAACGAGGCATTGTCGCGCCCAGCCGCCAGGGGCATCGCCGTATCTACACATGGGAAGAACTGGTTACGGTCGCCGTCATCTGCCAACTCCGGCGGCGCGGTTTCTCGCTGCAACGCATGCGAAAGGTAATCGGATTTCTGCAACGTGAATTTGGAACCAGCCTTGCCGCGACGGTCAGCGCTTCGTCGGACTATCACCTGCTCGCCGACGGGACGAATCTTTACCTGCGAACTTCGGCGCGGCAAGTCGTCGATCTGATCAAGAATTCGCGGCAACCGATGTTCGACATCTGCTTGAGCGATGAAGTGCGGCGGGTTCGCGCCGAAATTCAGTCGCGCAGGAAGACGGCAGCTTCGGAACGGGTGCGGCCCCTAAGGCGCGCCCAGAAGGCGTAAGCGAAGTAAGAACAGAACGCGGGAGGAAGCATGATGATCGGCGAGTTGAGCATTATCAACGAGTGGATTCCCGAGCAGATGGAACCCGGTACCGTGTTCGTGCTGGAGAACGCGGGCGAGGTGGGAGAGAAAGAAGATCCCTACTGGGCCGTGCTCTCTTGCCCGTCATGCGGCACTCTGGGCCTGATTACGCGCAAACAAATGGCCGGACTCTTGCCGACGATTTGCGGATCTCCCGTATGCTCCGCGCAATTCTTCATTAAGGATGAAGTGATAACGGCGCGAAAACCGTTCTAGGTTCCCCGCTCACTCGTCACCCCAGGGGCGACTATGATTTCGGCACGGGCAACTTTACGGGAACCTGCTCTACGATTTCAATGTCGAAGCCTTCCAGGGCCGCAACTCTGCGGGGATGGTTGGTCAGCAAGCGGATACGCTTGAGGTTCAGGTCTGAGAGGATTTGCGCTCCGAGTCCAATCTCGCGATGAATTTTGCGCTCGCTTTCTGGTAGCGACGGCAAACGGCGCTCGCGATGAAAAGTCAGAAAGGCCTGTTCGCCGATCTTTTCCGCGGTAAAGCCTTTGGAAGTCTGGTGCAGATAGATCAAGGCTCCGCGATCTTCTTCGGCAATGATTTGCAGGGCGGCCTCAAGGGTAGGATGGCAATCGCATCCCGTCGCGCCGAAAACGTCGCCCAGCAGGCAGTGGGCGTGCATGCGGACCAGCACCGGCTTGGTTGAATCGCTGATGTCTCCACGGATCAGAGCCATGTGAGATCCGCCGCCGTCGACTTCGCTCTGGTAGGCAATCAGGCGGAATTCTCCGTGCTTGGTTGCGACCATCGCCTCGCCCACGCGATGCACGTAGCGCTCGTGTTGCATGCGGTAGCGAATTAATTCCGCGACCGTGAGCATCTTCATTTCGTGGACGCGGCAGAATTCAACGAGATCGGGCACACGCGCCATCGATCCATCGTCTTTCATAATTTCGCAGATGATGCCGGCGGGAACCATGCCAGCCAGTCGGGCCAGATCGACGGAAGCTTCGGTTTGCCCGGCGCGCACCAGAACTCCACCCTTGCGCGCCCGCAGGGGAAACATGTGGCCAGGCCGCGCGAGATCCGCTGGCCGCGACCGCGGATCGATGGCGACCTGAATGGTACGCGCGCGGTCATGCGCGGAAATTCCGGTAGTGATGCCGTCGCGAGCGTCGATCGCCTCGCAAAAGGCGGTGCCGTACTGCGAGGTGTTCTCGCTGGTCATCGGACCGATGCGCAGATGATCGAGGCGCTCTTCGGTCATGGCGAGGCAGACGAGGCCGCGTCCAAACTTGGCCATGAAGTTGATGGCTTCAGGAGTGACTTTCTCGGCGGCGAGGGTGAGATCGCCTTCGTTCTCGCGATCCTCGTCATCGACGACGACGATCATTCGCCCGGCGCGAATCTCTTCAATCGCGGTGGGCACATCGGTGAAAGGCGAATTTGGAGTCATAAGCATTCCGCAATTACGATTACGCAACTTTCAATTCGTCATGGCTGGGTGAGGGCGCAGGCCTGGCAGCGGTACGAAAAATTTGTTTGAAGGCTCGAACGATCCAACGGGTCAGCACGACAATTATGGCCAGAAAAGCGGCCACGGTGAGTCCAGCCGCGATTGGATGCTGCGTGGCCAGCCAAGTCAGGAAGACGGCCAAAGCATCTTCACTCATGCTGAGCGCAAAATTCGAAAAGGGTTCGGGGGAAGGAGTGACCGCGACCCGCGCCGCCGTTTTGCCACCGTGCGCGGCCAGGGCAATGGCTCCCCCGGCGAATGCCGCCAGCAACTGCTTTTCAGGAGAAAGCTGCGAAGTTGCGCCATAGGCCAGCAACGCTGCTACTGGAACGCGGACAAAGGTATGCAGCGCGTTCCAGAACAAGTCGAAGACTGGAATCTTGTCGGCAAAAAATTCGATGGCAAATAGCGCACTCGCCGCGGCGATCACCCACCAGTTTGAAAGCAGATGCAGTCCGGCGGGTAGATCGAGCACTCCGGCACGCGCCAGCAGACCGAGAGTGCCGACCGTAGCGTAGACGTTGAGACCGGCGGCAAAGGAGATAGCTACGATCATGCCGACGAGTTCGGAGCCGCCAAATTTCATTTCTGCCAGCATATCCCCACCAGGCCAGACGCCCGCAAGAGAAAAGGGCCGCCATGAGCGACCCTTCTATTCTAATTCGACGACTTTCGTTTTACAGAGTCGATTCGATTTCAAAACCCCAGGCTTCGAGCAAGGGCTCAGGAATGTACTTGGAATTCTTGTTGCGGCGCGCCCATTCTCGCAGGCGAGTGGAGCGCAAGTACTGGTCAGGGGAGAGTTTGTACTCGTGCACAACCTGCTCGAATTCGGTAATGGTGGGCGTGACCGGACCGATCGGCTCGGGCTTGCCCCAGTTCGGATTTCCTCGTCGTTTTGCCATGAAAAATGTACCCTCGTTTAAATAAGGACTAGTCCAACTTTGAAACCTTACGTGTTTGATTCCAAGCAAAGCCGAGGGGATTCATCGACAAAAACTAAATCGACAGTTACTTAGCCACCCCTCTGGCTCTATGGAAGCTATTGATAATAATGGGTTTTTCTATGAAAGTCAATAGAAAAATCGACTTTCCTACAAGTTTTTGTATATCCCCTTTACAGACAGGGACTTGCAACCTCCAACTGTCTGGCGGAAACGCTGTCGTCCCTCCCTTTAGTTTTCCAATCTCCTCTCCCTGCCTCAAGGACCAAAATCGGCAGCCGATAACACAACTTGAGACAGCACTCTTATGGCAAACCTAGTGAGGCAAAACAGCCGAACTGGGGGCGGGGCGGGACGAACGTGACCATTGTAATCACACGATCGAGGCATGGCATTGATAATGGGATCTCTTACACTTAGAGTTCGAACGGGGAGTCTTCCACGATACCCATGGGGGTGCGGAAGAGAACCTCGAACGACGACACGTCGCAGTCTCTGACACCAAAGATTTCTCCTCAGCAGGCTCACGACGGTCCGAATCGCGATTGGAAGCAATGAATTTAAAGGCTTTATTAGTCAGTTCTGACGAGAAGACAGTGCGGACTTTGCGCCGGGTCTTGAGCGACCTGGAGATTGGGGTTGAGCATTGCTCCCTCGCCGAGGACGCGTTGCGGCGGATTACTCGGCAGCGTTTCGAAGCCATCATTGTCGACGCCGCCAACCTTGAAGAGGCGCGCAACGTGTTACGGGGAGCCCAAGCGGCCCCGGTCAACAAACGGGCGCTCGCAATCGTCCTGGTCGAGGCCGCAGTCGGACTCAAGGGCGGATTCGAGATGGGAGCGCATTTCGTTCTGCACAAGCCGTTCGCCGTGGAACGAGCCAAGGCCAGCTTTCGCGCCGTCCGCGCTCTGATGAAGCGGGAGCGCCGGGTGCAGATGCGGGTACCGATCCAGGTTCTGGTGGATTGCCTCGGAAACGGGCGCTATAAGGCAAAGACGATTGATCTCTGCGAAGGGGGGATGGCCATTCAATTTTCGGGCCGCGCCGCCAAAGAAAGCTCACTGCGCTTCTGCCTCGAGTTGCCCGGATTAAGTCAGAAACTCGAACTCGATGGTGAACTGGCCTGGGAAGGAGGCGATCAAGCGGGTGTCCGCTTCAAGAACCCAAGCGACCAGCAACGAGCCGCCCTTCGGCAGTGGTTGGATTCCCAACTGCCTGAGCCAGAACAGGATGATCCGCCGGTAAATTGCCGCCTCACTGACCTCAGTCTGGGAGGCTGCTACCTCACGACGAACTCGCCGTTTCCGCGGGGAACGCGCGTCCTGCTTTCCATTAAGACTGCGAATCTTCAAGTGCACGCGAGTGGAATCGTGCTGGTGGCGCATCCGGAGTTTGGAATGGGAGTGGAATTCTTACAATCGACTGGGGAGCAGCGCGACCAGGTCAGCCACATGATCACGACCCTACGCGCGAACGGAGACCAAACTCCCGAAATGCAAGTCGAGCCCGAAGGGTTGGATACGTCCTTGCGAGAAAAAGATTTTGCCAGCTTTCAAGTTACAGCGAGCGCGGACACCGGGCGGCCGCTACCGGCCAACGGAACCGAAGCTGCAATGGATACCTTCGGGACTTCCGGGCATGACGACGCCTTGGTCGATCTCTTTCGGCAAAAATTCCAAGCTCCGGTCGAAGTGTTTCTAAAGCAAATGCGCGAACAGCGCCAGGCCGTCGAAACCCACACCAGCTAGTATTCACGCAAGCCGGCATTCCCCACAAACGAGCATTCCGCGCTAGACCTCGTCCTGTTCTTTTAATTTTGCGATCACACCGAAATCCTCGAGTGTCGTGGTGTCGCCTTTCACCTCTCCACCACTGGCCAACTCGCGCAAGAGACGGCGCATAATCTTGCCGCTCCGCGTCTTTGGCAGCGCGTCGGCAAAGCGGATCTCGTCGGGCTTGGCCAGCGATCCGATCTCTTTCGCCACCCATTTCTTGAGCTCTTCTTTCAACGCCTCGCTGGGCTCGATCCCTTGTTCCAGAGTTACGAAGGCCGAAATTGCTTGGCCTTTGATTTCGTCCGGACGCCCCACCACCGCCGCTTCGGCAACTTTTTCGTGAGCTACCAGCGCTGACTCCACTTCCATTGTGCTGAGCCGATGTCCAGAGACATTCAGCACATCGTCGACGCGCCCCATGATCCAGAAATAGCCGTCTTTATCCTTGCGCGCGCCGTCACCGGTAAAATACGTGCCACCCGGAATCTGCGACCAATACTGGCTCACGTAGCGATCGGGATCGCCATAGATCGTACGCAGCATGGAGGGCCACGGCTTGCGAATCACGAGATAGCCGCCTGAACCTTCGGGGACTGGCGTTCCATCCATGGTTACGACCTCGGGGACAACGCCGAAGAACGGCTTGGTTGCCGAACCTGGCTTGGTTGCAATCGCCCCGGGAATGGGAGCGATCATGATGGCGCCGGTTTCCGTCTGCCACCAGGTATCGACAATCGGGCAGCGATCGTGCCCAATCATCTCGCGATACCACATCCAGGCCTCGGGATTGATCGGCTCACCGACTGTGCCAAGAAGCCGCAAGCTTTCCATCTTGTGCTTCTTGGGCCACTCATCGCCCCACTTCGCGAAAGTGCGAATGGCGGTGGGCGCGGTATAAAAAACGTTGACCTGATGGCGGTCGATGATGGACCAGAAGCGGTCGGGCTCGGGACAATTCGGCGCGCCTTCATACATCAGGCTGGTCGCGCCGCATTGCAGGGGACCGTAGACGATATAGCTATGTCCAGTAACCCAGCCGATGTCGGCGGTACACCAATAGGTATCTTCTTCGCGGAGATCGAAGACATACTTCGTCGTCAAGTACGTCCCCACCGAGTAGCCGCCCGTAGTATGCACAATTCCCTTCGGCTTCCCGGTCGTGCCCGAGGTATACAAAATGTAGAGGGGATGCTCGGCATCGAGCGGCTCAGCGGGACAATCGTCCGACGCCTTTGCCATCAACTCATGCCACCAATGATCGCGTCCGGATGTCATATTGATAGGCGTCCCGGTGCGCTTATAGACCACCACATGTTTCACCGAAGGGCAGGATTTCAGCGCCTCCTCGACCACGGGAAAGAGCTTCACTTCGGTGCCCCGCCGATATGATCCATCCTGCGTGATGACGGCGACGGCGTGCGAATCGTGGATGCGATCGACGAGTGCGTTGGAAGAAAATCCGCCAAAGACAATGGAATGAGGCGCGCCGATGCGAGCGCACGCCAGCATCGCGATCGGCAACTCGGGCGTCATGCCCATGTAGATCGCGACGCGATCGCCTTTGCGAACGCCCAGACTTTTGAGAACATTCGCGAACTTCTGAACTTCTCGCCAGAGTTGTTGATAGGTGTAGGTGCGGATCTCGCCCGGCTCGCTCTCCCAAATCAGCGCGGCTTTATTCTTGCGTGCGGTCGTTACATGCCGGTCAAGGCAGTTATAGGAAAGATTAATCTGGCCGCCGACGAACCACTTGGCCCACGGCTGTTTCCAGTCCAACACCGTGTCCCACTTTTTGAACCAATATAGGTCTTCGGCAGCGCGCGCCCAGAATTTCTCCGGCTCTTCAACCGACTCCTTATATAAGGCTTCATATTCGGCGAGGCTCTTGATCTGCGCCTTCTGCGAAAACTCATGGGAGGGCGGAAAAGTGCGTTGCTCGTCCAGCGTCGAATCGATGTTCACTTGCATCGTGGCAAGGTCAGCCATGGATTTATCCTCCGGGATGAAACTGTTAATTGCGCGGTAACGCTTTCTCGGTATTAAACGGGAATCGCATGATTCTACGCGCAGCCGCTTCCAGTGTCACACTTCTGAAACCACTTCGTCGATGGTTCCGCGTTGCAGCAAATAAGCTCCGGGACCTTGCTGCCCGCGAATGGACCGGCAAAATTCGGCTACCTCAAACCCTGCTTTCACGGACTCGCAAAACGCCCAACGCGTCACGGCCCGCCATTCACGGGCCAAGCCCATATCCGCGCGTTCCACATCCAGAATCTCTCCTGGAATCTCGATGCTGACACGCTGCCGCGCCAGCGACTCGGCCAGATCGGCCCGCGCCGGCTTGCCACTGGGATCAAAGCGGACGAGCGGCGCCAGCAGTCGCAGCGCATCCAGCTTTTCAACGCGAGTGTTCTTGCCATTCGGCGCAGCCGACAACCGGTCCCGCACTCGGCGCGAATTCAGCAGCCAACGAACCCAGAGCCGGTCGGTGCCGTTCCGATGCAGAATGCTTGAAGTTTCCGGTCCATAAAAATCGACTTTATAATCGTCGGAAACCACGCCCAGCTTGCTGAAATTGAAGTGCGCGTTTCTACTCTGCAGCGGATCAAACGTCCAAGTCATTTCGCGGATGCCCATAGCGAGAGCCCGATCGCGCTGCGCCCGCTTCAAGCGCGAGCCCACATCCAGATGCCGGTAGTCGTCGAGCACGGCCAGCATGTGCGAATGAATAGTAATTTGCCCATTTTCGCGGCCGAAAAATCCGAAGGCAAACCCGACGAGTTTGCTGCCGTCAAACGCGCCGACGAAGAGATTCCCGGCCGCTTTACAGGCAATGGCCAGTGTGAGCGAAAGCGCATCGTCATCGCCCATGCCCCAAACTTCTTTTTCTACCGCTTTCAGCTGGCTGAGGTCTTCGATGCTTTCGAGATCGCGAATCGCAATGTGCTGCGAGTTCTCGCGAGCCATTATCGCTGGCCTTTTGCGCGCAGGGATCGGTGGCGATTGGGGATGGCAATCACCGTAGGATTCTGGCACTAATGAAACACTGGTGTAAAGCACCGGTTGAACCTCGCGAAAATCCTGCCGCGCTACGCAGTGGGGCAGCTTATCACCAGCCGCACGGGCCGAGGATGCAACGCAAATCACCTTTCCGTGTGACGCCGGTCACTCGCAGGAGGCGTGTTTCTGTCCATTTGTGCGCAGAGATTCTGGCAAAGAGAGCCATCGTCCCCGCCGCAATTTCAGCCCTAACGGCCCCGTTCCACGCATCTTACCCTCCATGCTACCCTCGATTTCGGAGACCAACGCCATCGTGAAAACGCTGAACCATTTTCTGCCTTTGCTCTTCTGGTTTTCGATATTTGTGATCGTGCCAGGAAGTCCTCTGGCATTCGCCGCCGATCGCGGCACGCTGATCCGCGAGGCCATCATCTATCTGTCGCCGGACACCGCCTCGAACAAACTCGGGCAGGTGGAACGAGGACGCGAATTGATTCTTCTGGACCGTAGCCCGAAATGGCTGCACGTCGAAGCTCTTCTTGGACCAGCGAATGCCCCCGACCCCGCTTTCGTTCTGGAAGATGACAGCCAGGAGCGAACCATTAGCGGATGGGTGCTCGATACGGGAGCGGTGTGGGCGTCGACTCCTAACGGCGATCGCATTTTATTTGGAGCGGCCGTCGATTCCGAAGACGAGGCCAGCCGGCGCCATGGACGACGCGGGGCGGCGCAGGATGCGTTGCGCCTTTATCGCCGCATCTTTGATATTTTCCCGACTCAGCCTCTCGCCGGCGAAGCTCTGTACCGCGCAGCCGATATCAAATGGCAGATTGATAAATCCGATATGCAGTCGCGGCCCTCGGCCCGCGAAAGAGACGCTTACATGCGCCAGGGCATCGACGAAGACTTCATGAAAATGGTGATCAAGAAGTTCCCAGACTCGAAGTGGGCGCAGCTCGCCGCCTTTCATCTTATCGACAACAAGTTGTGCGGAGATTGGCAGGGCTCTTCGAAGTGTCCCGAAAAGGAGTCGGATATTTACGAAAAATATGTGAAGGAGCATCCCGACTCGCCAGCCGCTCCCGAAGCATTGTACGACGCGGCTTCGCGACGCGCGGCTTTGATCGAGATTTATAAGACGGAAGAACAGCCAAAAAAGTCGGACCAGTCCAAGAATTCGGCGGTCGCGCTGGCGCAGGAGTTAATTTCGAAGTATCCGCAAAGCGACTGGTCTTCGCGCGGACAGATGCTGCTCTATCTCGTGCAACAGGGCGTGCCAACCTACGGCAACGAGGTTCAGTAATCGGTTTGTGGAGCGCTACCTCTTCGCAGGAGTGCCGGGCGTCACCGCCCGGCCACCCGTAACATTAAATGAGTAAGGCTGGCGATGCGCCGAGAGTCACGCGGCCAACGCCTGCTTCTTCTTGAAAAAGTCGATCAGATCCGCATCCGAAAATAGGGGTTTCCTGCTGGTTCAACTCCTTCGTACGAAATCGAGATCTGTTGATTCCCGGTTCCATACACGTGGAGGGTTGGACTCAACGTTCGCGAACACAAACCGAAACGTCCGGATGCCTCCCCGTCGCACGTTTCTTAGGAGGAAACAAGCGCAAGTTACTGGCAGGGTTCGCGCTTGGCGGCGAGAAGCACATCTGAGTTTGACCGGTCTCCGAAAATGGCATTATGCTTGCAACCATCTGACCGGCGGCCGCCGCTGAACGCTTCTCAGCCGCAGCCTGACCCCCCCGGCGTGTTGTGCGCTTGTTGTTTTCAACAAATTCTTGAAGGAGACGTACTCGATGGCTGAACTTGTGCGTGCCCGCGTAACCGTGGTTTCCGCGCTCATCCTGCTTGCTCTCATCTCACCCACAAGCAGTCGCGCGCAAGTTCCCGTGACAACGTGGCACTACGATAACGCGCGTACGGGAGCCAATCCAAACGAGACGATTCTCACTCCACAGAACGTGAGCAGCACGCAGTTTGGGAAGCTTTTCACGCAACCGGTTGACGGCGCCATCATCGGGCAAGCACTCTACCTGCCCTCGATCACGATTCCCGGCTCCGGCGTTCACAACGTCGTCTACGTCGCCACCATGAATGACAGTGTGTACGCGTTTGACGCGGACAGCGCCACAGGCGCGAACGCGCAGCCCTTGTGGCAAACCACTTTCCTCGTGGGCGGAGCAACGCCCGTTCCTATTAAATTGCAGAAATGCGGCGGCACAACGCTCTGGACTGAAGTCGGAATCGTTTCAACTCCAGTCATCGATCCCGTTGCCGGAACTCTTTACGTGGTGGCCAAGACTTACGAAAATTCTCAATTTGTGCATCGCCTGCACGCTCTCGACGTTACTACCGGCCTCGAAAAGACCGGCAGCCCCGTCGTAATCACGGCGACCTACAACTATGGCAGCCAGAATTATGTATTCGCGGACGCCATGCAGGTCAATCGTCCGGCGCTGCTCTTACAGAACGGCAACATTTATATTGCGTTTGGATCCAATGGCTGCCGCGGTGACGAAGAAGAAGGTTGGGTTGTGTCCTATAGCGCCTCGACTTTGCAGCCGCAGGGCGCCTTTGACGTCGAACCGGGAGAATCTGCCGCTGCGATCTGGATGCGAGGCGGAGGCCTTTCCGCCGATAGTGAGGGCAGCATCTACGGGGCAACGGCTGATGGCCCTTTCGCGGCCAGTACAAACTTCGGACAATCCATATTGAAGTTTACTCAGTCGGGTAGCGATTTAACTTTAGCGGATTGGTTTACGCCCTACAACGAGCTCTATCTCGACCAGAATGATATGGACCTGAGCGAGCCCGTGTTAGTGCTGCCCGATCAAACGGGGAAAATTAAGCACCTGATGGCTGCGATCGGGAAAGAGGGAACGATTTATCTTCTGAACCGCGACAATCTTGGCCACTTCTGCGCTACCTGCACGCAAGGCGACACACAAATCGTCCAGGAGCTGCCCACCTTCGCCCCGGAACCGGGAGCTTTGGCATACTGGAACAACACTCTCTACGCCGCGGCTGCCGGCTCTCCTATCAGAGCGATCGCACTCAACAAAGGCAAGTTGGCAACCACTCCCTTCGCCCAGTCCGTAAAAACCGACAACGGGCATTCGCCCCTGGTGACCGCCAATGGAACCACGTCTGGACTTTTGTGGCAGATCAGCGGATCGATTTTGGGAGCGTATGATGCGCTCACACTGCAGCGTCTCTATGTCAGTTCCCACGCACTAAACAATCGCGACCAAATTCCGCCACTCCCCCACTTCGCCAATTTTGTCGTGGCGAACGGCAAAGTGTATGTCGGAACAAACAACAGCCTGGTCGTCTTTGGATCGCTGCCGTAATCAGCAGCTAACGACTCTCTAGCGGGTGGTGGTCAGACGCGACATGCCGAGGTGCTCGAGCGCGCGGTCAACCACCGTCTGCAACTCATGCGCGTACTTGACTTCGCGGCCCTTAGCGAGAATCACACGCGCGCGGTCGGCATCGAACCAGGTTGGATCGCGATCATCTTCTTCGGGAGTACGGGTCTGGCGCACTTCCATAAGAAAAGCCTTGACTACATATTCCTGAACCCCGCCCGGTTGCCAGAAAACGCCTTTGGAGTGGACGTAGATGTGAAAGTGCCGGGGTTCGATGACGCCGATGGCGCCAGCTTCTTCCCTGGCTTCCCGTTCTGCAGCCTGGCTGTGGGAAAGCCTGGGCTCGGGAGATCCTTTGGGAAACGTCCATTTGCTGCCGCCGTTGGTGTGGACTAACAGAAACTCGGCATGCGCATTCACCTTCCTGTAGCATACGGCTGCCACCTGTAGAGGAAGCGCAAAACGAGAGACGCGCGGCGCACTCATCGTCTACAGTTTACTGCCAAGATATTGCAGAGATGTTAATTTAGACGCCACTTCATCTCGAGGCCAGTCACTGAAACCATGACACGTCCCTATACACGCCTACTAACGTTCGCATATGCAGGGAGCGCATTGACCCCGCTTCTCACCTTGATCGGCAGTCGCTACGAAATGGATCACGTGTTTCCCTGGCATGCGGTACCAGGGTACGCACTATACGTGATCGAAATGTTGTTGGCATCAGCTGGCGTACGCTGGCTTCTGCGACGGTCGGAAAATGCCGTCGACAAGATGGGGATGGAGCAGGCGGCTTTCTTGCAAGACTTGCCGGAACGCTACGTCAGGATGGGCATCTTCGGGGCGGCAGCCTTGAGTCTGTTTCTGGAATTATCGATGGTTCGCTGGCAGGCCACCGTCTTTCCTTTTTTTGCTTTTTATAAGAATTTTTCCATCCTAGCTTGCTTTGCCGGACTGGGTTTGGGATATGCCACGTCGCGAGAGAAACGAATTCCTTTGTTCCTCGCGTTACCGCTTTTTTGCTGGCAGTTCGTTCTCCTGCTAGGACTGCGATACGGGATAAAGAGTGGTCCATTCGCCAGTCTCTCTATTCTTCCCTTCGCGAACAATTGAATATGGGAGTACCCAGAGCCGCTGACGTCTATCAAATGCTCCAGACTTACTTTGTTCTCGCGGTGGTCTTTCTACTTACGGCTCTGGCGTTCATTCCCATCGGACAAGTTTGCGGCGCCTTGATGGAGCGACGGGAAAAGCTCTCCGCATATGGTTACAACCTGCTTGGGAGTCTAGCCGGTGTGCTGCTGATGTTCGCCGTCAGCGCGTTCTGGACTCCTCCGAGTTTGTGGTTCCTAGTTGGGTTGGGAGGATTGTTGTTGTTCTGCGTGCGCAAGAGATCGACGTTTGTGTGGGCTGGAGGGTCGGTAGTCTTAGCGCTGATTTTGCTGGAGTGGCCGGTCGACCCAGCCTGGCAGAAAATTTACTCTCCCTATCAACTGCTCGAGGTCGGCAGAGACTCCCACGGCCTGCTGTTGATTCAGGCTGCCGGTCACTATTACCAGCACGTGCATGATTTTTCACGGCCAACCGCCGAAATCCAGGGAAATCCGGACGAGGTCCGGGCACGGGCGTATTACGAACTTCCTTACGAAATCGTCGGCCGGCCCGAAAAGGTTGCTGTTGTTGGGGCTGGCACAGGCAATGACGTTTCCGCCGCCTTGCACGCGGGTGCCGCTTCCGTAGAGGCCATCGAGATCGACCCCGCAATCGTCATGCTCGGTAGAGTCGGGCACCCGGAGCATCCTTACGCTGACGGGCGCGTTCATGTCGTAGTAAACGATGCCAGGTCGTTTCTGCGAACCACCGATCAACACTATGACCTGATCGTATTCGGACTCCTCGACTCGCACACGCTTCTGAGTCAGGCGTCGAGCGTGCGGCTCGATTCTTTCGTATACACCGTGCAGGCTTTGCAAGAGGCCCGCAGTCGCCTCACGCCTCACGGTGCAATCTCACTGTCATTTGCAGTACTGAATGATCAGTTGGGACGAAAGATCTACCTCATGCTGCAGAAAGCATTTGACGGCCGGGCTCCTCTTTGCATTCAGGCGGGGTACGACGGGGGCGTGGTTTTTCTCGAATCCAACGATAGTGCCAAACAGCTAACGGCCGATTCCGCGGTACTGGCGCGGTCCGGCCTCCGCAATAAAACTGCGTTTTACGCGGACGATTCCTTACGAGCTGATCTCCCGACCGACGATTGGCCCTTTTTTTATATGCCGAGGCGCATCTATCCATCTTCCTATCTGCCGATGGTTGCTTTGATTCTGGGGCTGTCGCTCGTGCTGATTGCCAACTTTATGACCGAAAGCACGCACACCAGTCGTTTGCCTTTCTTTCTACTGGGTGCGGGATTCATGTTGATTGAAACGAAAGGTATCACCGAACTGGGACTGACGTTTGGCAACACATGGCAGGTGATAGGGGTCGTAATCGCAAGCATAATGGTAATGGCATTCCTGGCAAATTGTGTTGTGCAATGGTTGAGCATCACCAAACCAATCGTGCCTTATCTTTTCTTGCTGATAACGTTGTTAGCGGGATGGTGGAGCGCGCGAAATGGAGGATTACCCTTCACCTGGGGTGGCCGCGTGGGCACCGTAATCCTGCTGACCTGTCCGATCTTTTTCTCGGGAATCGTCTTCTCCACATTGCTCAGGATTCGAGGAGAAATCTCTTCCGTAATGGGAGCGAACTTATTCGGCGCGATGTGCGGCGGACTGCTGGAGTACAACTCCATGTATTTCGGGTTTCAGTTTCTCTACCTTCTGGCGGCAGGGATTTACCTTTTAGGGTTGATCTGGGAACTCGCGCGGACTCGGTCGGAAATCCAGAATTTGGCGGCGATCGCAAAACGAACTGCGTGACCCAAAGGGCTTCTGGATACATCGGGTTCTTCAAAAAGCGATCCCAACCCGACTCACCGGAAATCGACGCAAGAGCTAGTATCCTCGTCCAAAACTCAACCCGCTAATAGCCGCGATTACTTGCGAGTCGAGGCGACGAGCGGCAATCATTACTTGAAAATTCTCCCCCATCCCGACTGGCGTAATCAGATGCTTGAGTTGGAGGGCAACCTTCGCTCGTTCTTGCGGGATGCGGCAATCTTCGAATGCGTCCGCAAACTGATTCTTTTCTCCAATCCCCATCAAGAACTGCGACTGCGTGAGTAGCTTTTCAACCTCCATAGCGCTCTCGTCGCAGGCCGCGGCGAGCGCAGTGAAATTGACGTGGGCGGTCAGGTCTTGCTCGCCCGGGGCCTGGTAGGGATCGGGACTGACGGAGTGGTGGCGATAGGCCATGAGCGTTCCACGATGGCGCCCTGCGAGTTGTTCGGCTCGGGTGTAACCGTAGTCGATCAAGAGGAGAATTCCGCGCTGGATTGATTGTGCGATCGGACGAATCCAACTCTGTGCCACCATCGGCACTTCGATTCTCTCGCCTGCTTCGGGATGGACGCCGTAATGATCGAGAAAGTCCAATTCCGGGGCGAGCGGGGGAAGCCAGACTTCGCGCAGGCGGCCGGCTTCGAGTGCGAGGTGAAGTTTGCCGTGCGGGCTGAGAATCTCGACTGGCAAGGCATCGAAGAATTCGTTGGCGAAGATGATTACGGGGGCGTCGGGGGCGAGAGAACGCTGGACCTGACCGCATCGATCTTCGTTGCATCGGTCTTTCTCTGGCCGATCTTCTTCTGGCCGGTCTTCTTCTGGCCGATCTTCTTCTGGCCGATCTTCCTCTGGCCGATCTTCCTCGCTGCGATCTTCGGCAATTCGTGCTTTCCTGGCTTCGAGATGTTGGGCCAGATTTCCTGCGAGCTTCGCTCGGAGTGCAGGCGAACTTTCTTGCAAGGTGTAGGTTAGCGAGTCGAAGAAGTCGGGAAATTTCTTCTTCGACCAGTCCAGCACATCGCGCGCGAATAGTCCGCGGCCGGGTCCAAGTTCGAGAATTTCGATTTGCGCGGGACGATCGAGCACTTGCCAGACTTCTTGAAACTGTCGCGCCAACAATCGCCCAAAAACCGCGTGAACATCGCTGGACGTGTAGAAATCTCCCGCCTTGCCGAATTGCTCGGCGTGAGACGCGTAGTAGCCATGGCCAGGATCGTAGAGACAAATCTCCATGTAACGCGAAAAGGGCATGGCACCGCGCTGCCGGATCTCATCTTCAATTCGTCGGCGGATTTGTTCCCGGATTTGCTGGCGGACGGACACGCGCTAACTTCTCTCTGCCGTGTCTTTTCGAGCCGTTGCGCCAGAACCACCGGGGCGATCTTGCGGAGTGTGGGTAAACATTTCGATGAAATAGTCATGCAGGCCGTCGTAGAGTTGGTGCTGCAGATGCCAGGCGAACTGGGGATGATCCAGATCGCGGGCATGAATGGGGAGCACGTAGGTGTGAACGGGGAAGGTGGAGTTTTTCAGGTCAATCAGAATTTCGACGACGCCATCCTTCTCGCGCGCGGAAAAGGCGAGCAGGGGATGCTCGTAAAGGCGGAGGTGCTCAAGCACCTTGTCTAGAGGAGTATTGGCAGACACCGCAACATTGTACTGGCGCCGGCGCCAAACGGCGGCGCCCTTTGACAACAAGAGCTATGCGGCCGCCCGCACGACGTTGCCTTCGGCGTGAAAGAGGCGCTTGATCGGCGGCGCGGCGAGATAAAAGATACTGGCTGCGTTAATCGCTCCGAAAAAAAGCGAAAAAAGATGGACGTGAACGACACCCGGCAGCAGCAGCACGAGTCCGATCGCAGAAAAAAGCAAGGTCAACAGGCGGCCCCAATTCTGGGTTTGCAGCACGCCATATCCGGCGAGGATATGGATCACCGCAAAGACGATGATTCCCAATCCAGTGGCACGGCCAAGGCCATGCAGGAACCCGCCCAGCGCGTTCCCTTCGGCGGCGACGCCGGCTAGTTTGGTGACCATCCCAGTGAAGAGCAATATGGAGAGTCCGAAGATCACTCCAATGATTCCACGCAGAATTTGGTAGATACCGACCAGAGTGACACCAAGTGGGCGCATAAAAGTCTCCTGTGAAAATGTGCCCTGAAATATATCACACGGGTCGCGAAAGTCGGCTGAGAGCAGGGGCTGACGAGCGATGTCACTCGTAGCGGAGGGCCTCGATGGGATCCAGACGGGAGGCTTTGATTGCCGGCAGCATTCCGCTGACGATACCGACGAATCCTAGAATCACGGTGGAGGCGATGAGGGTGGCGCCGTCGATGGTCAGACGAATATCGCCGTCGGTGCCATTTTCGGAGAACGCGCTCCAGAGAGTCATCGATCCGACCGTCCAGGAAACGAGGTACGCGAGGATCACGCCGGCGATGCCACCGATCAGGGTAATGGCGAGCGCCTCCGACAGAAACTGGACGAGGATGTGCCAACCGCGCGCTCCGAGCGCCTTTTCGACGCCAATCTCGCGCGTGCGCTGGGTCACGGATACGAGCATGATATTCATGAGGCCGACGCCGCCGATTCCCAATGTCAGCAGCCCGATAAACCCCAGAAGAATTTTGATGCCGGTTGTAATCACGCGCAGGTCGAGCAGATCGGCGAAAACGTCGAAGACAAAAATGGCGCGCTTATCTTTCGGATCAAATTCATGATGGAAGGCCATCGAGCGGCGCACCGCCTCGGCAACTTTTTCATGATCGCCTTCATATTCCATCGCGATCGCGTTGAGGTAATACGTATTGGTGAGATCGCTCATGGCGCTGAACGGGATATAGACTTTTCCGTTCATGTTGTCGTCGCCATTCTGGATGACATGTTTGAGCACGCCGATGACTTCGTAGGAGATGCCGTCGAGCCGAACTTTTTCACCCAGCGCATTCTGTCCCGAAAATAATTTCTTCTTCACATCCGCGCCGAGAATCGCGACGTGGCTGTGGGTGTTTTCGTCGAGTTCGGTAAAAAAACTTCCATCCTCGACATCGATGCGGCGCATACGCTGGTAGTAGGGATAGACTCCGCTGATGCCGTAACTTCCGCTGCGCGTGCCGTAGGCGACGGTACTCTGCTTGAACGCTTCGGGAGAGATCCGTTTAAGGAGCGGCACTTCGGCCTGCAGGTAATCGAGATCGTTGACCGTAAGTTTGATTTCGCTTCCGGCTTTGGTGCCACCGGCCTGCAGCGAGGTGCGTCCCGGAAAAATGAAAACCAGGTTCGTGCCCCAGGAGCGAAACGCGACCCAGAGTCCGCGCTCGAAACCCGCTCCATAAGCAAGCAGCAGCACGACGGTCGCGATGCCCCACGCCATGCCGAGCATGGTGAGAATGCTGCGGCGGCGGTTGAACTTGAGCGCGTTGTAGGCCTGTCGGGCGAGTTCGAGAATCATTGTTACTTCCTTGACTACGTGCTATCGCAGATCGTGCTGCCAGTGCGTGATATCAGCTCGCGGTATCCCAGGTTAGCGACCAAAGGTCAGTCGCGAACCTGGGGCACATTCTTACTCCTGGCGAAGCGCCTCCACCGGTTGCAGTAGCGCCGCTTGCCGCGCCGGATAAAGGCCTGCAGCAATGCCGGCAAATGCCAGGGAAAGGATCGCGATCGCAGCCGACGAAGGAACGATACGGGGTGTGTCAAATCCTTCGGGCGCGGGCAAGGCCGCGAGCAGTGTAACCAGCGCCGTGGTGATAGCCAATCCGATGCCGCCGCTCAACGCCGTGAGAAACGCACCCTCAACAAAAAACTGCGTGAGGATGGCGCGATGCGTCGCACCCAAGGCTTTGCGCAGTCCAATCTCTCGGGTGCGCTCGGTCACCGAGACCAGCATGATGTTGATGATCCCAATGGCGCCGAGAGCGAGGGTGATGACGCCGACTACGCCGAGAAAGTAGTCCATGCCATCGAATATCTTGGCAACACGCTGGTTATCTTCGATCGTGTCCCAGTCTTCGAAGGCCTCGGTAAGTTTGGGGTCGAAGCCGTGACGGCGGGCAATCACGTCGTGCACTTCCTGTTTGGCCGCGAGATTTCCGGCGGGGGTCAGAGGACGGTAATTCAGGAAGGAGATGGCGTCTTCGCTATTCTGGTCTTTCAGCCTAAAGAGATTGCGCATGGTCTCGATCGGAATGAAGATTCGCGCATTGGTTCCGTTATTCCCATCCTGACCTACCTTGCTCAGCACGCCAATAATTTCGAAGCGCACGCCATTGAGCAGGATCGCCGAGCCGACCGCTGGACGGCCCGGAAATATGTTTTTCAGCAATTCCCAGCCGACGACCGCGACTCGGCGCGTCTCGGTATTGTCCTCGTCGTTAAACCAGCGTCCCGGTCCAACCGGGACATTCCGAATCTGGTTATATTCGGGGGCAATGCCAAAAACCTGTCCGTTGGTCGAGCCATAGTCGCTGACGGCCCGTATATCCTCGCGATTAAGAACCGGAGAGAGGTATTTGAGCGAGCGCGCTTGTTCGCGGACGGCGAGGTAATCCGAATAAGTGAAATGGTAGGTGCGGCCCGACTGTGTGCTGCCCTCGACCGCCGGAATCCTTCCCGGGAAGGTAAACATAATGTCTTGGCCGAGATTCTTCAGTTGCCGAGCCTGTCCGCTGCGAAAGCCTTCGCCCAAGCCAACCAGGAGAAGCAGCGATCCCACTCCCCATGCGATGCCGAACATAGTGAGAAACGAGCGCAGCTTGTGCGCCCAGAGGGTCGCCAGCGACTGGCGAACGATTTCGACGAGCATCCGCATGATTGAATCCTGGACTCTCAGACGAGGTTTATACGCGGCCTCTGGTATCTAGTACGGCGTGGGGAGCGAAACGGTTCCCAAGAAACAGTTTTCCCACCTTATTAGACGCTCGGAGCAGGATTCCGGTAGCCTGTGTTTTCGTCTCCCGCGGATCGTCTTCGTTCGACCCCCAGAAGGCAACGCAGCGGTTCGATTGCTCACGATCGGATGGCAGACACGTCTAAGACGCCGACTAGGGGTGGCCACGGTTCGTGGCTCATTTTCAGCAACAATCTTCAATCGAGGTCTGAGGAGGTCTTTGACCATGTTCCGTACAACTTTGCGCGGATTTCAACTCTGCCTGCTGCTGGCAGCCTTGTCGGGCATGAGCCCGGCACAATCGCTTGTCCTCGATCTGCCCTTGCAGAGCCAGCGGGCGCAGGTCTCGCAACGCATCGGCATCACGGATATTACGATTAACTATCACCGTCCGCTGGTGAATGATCGCAAAGTGTGGGGCGATCTCGTTCCCTACGGCAAGGTGTGGCGGGCGGGAGCGAACATCAACACAACGATCACTTTCAGCGATCCGGTGACGATCGAAGGCAAGCCGCTCGACGCGGGAACGTATGGGCTGCACATGATTCCAAACGCGGATGAGTGGACAGTTATATTTTCGAAGAATTCCACCTCCTGGGGCGCGTTCACCTACGACGAAAAGGAAGACGCGCTGCGGGTGACCGTAAAGCCCAAGGCCGCCGACCTGCACAACGCGCTGACTTACGACTTCGATGAACTGAAGCCGGATTCGGCGGTTGTGGAACTGGAATGGGAAAAGGTCGCGGTGCCGTTCAAGGTATCGGTCGACGTACACGATCTGGTGCATGCGAGCCTGAAGAAACAACTGCGGAATCTTTCGCAGTACACCTGGCAAAGCTGGGACGATGCGGCAAACTACCTGCTGACCGAGAAGGTCTCTCTCGACGAAGCGCTGACTTATGCCAATAAGTCGATCGAAAATGAAGATCGTTACGACAACGAAACGACGAAGGCGCATGTGCTGACCGCGCTCAATCGCAAGGACGACGCCGCGGTCGCACAAAAGAAGGCGCTCGATCTGGCGACTCCGCTGCAGGTGCATCTCTACGGCCGCCAGTTACAAGCGGAAAAGCGTAATGAGGAGGCGTTTGCCGTCTTCCGTGAAAACGCGAAGAAGCATCCCGATTTGTGGTTCGTGCATACCGGGCTGGCACGCGTTTATAGCTCTCAGGGGAAGTTCGACGACGCGGCGAAGGAAATGAAGCTGTCGTTGGCGGTCGCTCCCGACAACCAGAAGAGCTATTTGGATGGCCTCGAGAAACGGCTCGAATCGAAGCAGGATATCAACCAGTAAGACGCTTTGAGTGAAGGAGAGAGGGACTGCGGGAGGAGCCTGCAGTCCCTTTTTCGTGCAATCAACTTTTTCTGCGATCAAGAAACGCGAGCGTAAACTCCCGCGCCAGTCGACTACTTGAAATTTGTTATAATCACGCCCTTCCCAGAAATACGTTGAACGGTTCCTGATCGGAGTTCCTGATGACCTCTCGAAAAGCCCCTGCCCAAGAAGCGTACCGTTTTGCGATTTCACCGCAAGATGCGGCGCTGACGAGCGCTAAGGTTAAGAAGCTGCTGGCGGTCGCGACGACCGAAGCGGCGGAAGAGGCGCTAGCAGATGGCTACGACCTGCAAGCGAAGTCAGACCTCGAAGGCGGATTTCTCGGTGCCGGCGAAATCACGGCGTTGCTCGTGCTGGCGGCAAAGAGCGCGACGGTGGCCAAGATCGTAGCTGCGGCGGAGGCGGGAGGCAAACTGCTGGCGAAATCTGCCGTTGGAGGCGTGGGGGCGGCCGGGGGAAAATTGTTTTTCGACAAGTACCTGTCGCCTCGGCTGCGTAAGATGAATCTGCTACCCTCCAAGTTTCAACCGGCCAGGAAGGAGTCTCCGGCGGCAACGAAGAAGAAGAAAAAGCGCGGAGGCAAACGGCATTAGAAGTCGTGTCTATCCAGCAAGACGTCACTTTTGCTCCTCAATCCGATCTACCGGCAGTGCACGCGTGCGTCGATGTGCTTCTACTGATCGGGCGAGCGATGCAGCTTCATTTCCCGGACTTGCTTCGCGGGCAGGAGGCGTTGCCGCCTGCGTGGGACGATGTGCTGGGAGTTCTGTCGGGCATCCTGTTTCGTGAGATGCGCGCCAAACACATTACTGATATCACGCACGCGGTCGATATCTGGAACGAGTTCGCGGCGAGCCGCACTGTCCGATTGTTGGGAAAGACGGGCAGCAAGGCGATTCACGACGCCGGCCAGAAAATCATGGAAGATGCGGTTGCGGCCAACGCGGGAATCGGACCGACGATTCTGTGGGAGGCAAATCAGCGCGCGATGGGCTGGATCACGGCACAGATCGTGCCGCATTTGGGAGACATCGCTTTCGGCATCGCTCCGCTGGTGATCGACTATGACGAGACGGGCAAACAGTTTTGCGCATCTTCGTCGCCGCTCCTGTGGGAGATCCATTGGACGCTGCAGCCGGTTGAGCACAGCTTATTCGGAGCGATGGTTCTGTCGCGTGTGCTGGAACACGAATACTTCTCGCATCTGATGCCGCGCAACCAGCATCTTTCTCAGGGAGTGCGCGAGGTTCTGCTGGTGGAGACGTTGCAAGAGGAACATCGCAACGACGATCAGGGTGATCCGGGCAAAGAGGCCGAGACGCAACTCACAGACTGGTTTCGCATCCTGATGGAACAACACTTTTACCGCAACGGTCAGGCGAGCCGGGCGGAAATGCGAAACTTTGAAACACTGGCGTTGCGGCTGCGGCGGAAATCCGAAACGGCGTTCTGGGCGATGACGAGCGAAATTGTTAGGCGGGCGGGAGGAGAAGCGGACGCCACGGTTATGGACCGCGTGCTCAAGCTGCTGCGGCGTAGTCCGGACGGCATGGTCGACCAGTTGGCGATACCGTGGCCAGGTTTTGGGAATTGCCTGGATCGGGCCCGGCGGATGTTGCGTAAATAGATGATATATAATGGCTTAGTTTTTTCTTTACATGGTAAGGAAATAGCGGTAGGATGTGCCTTGGAGAAGGGCTAGGGTTATGAATCTAGAGCATCCGAACTTCGGCCTGACTTATCGGCTTTCAGGGCTCGCCATCCGTTTGCGGCGGTTTACTGTCTCTGAACTGAACCATATCACCGGTATCAAAGAGGACACGATTTATGGTTTTGTCGCGAAGCTCTCGCAACAAGGTTATGTGGATGCAGTGGGTCTGGCGCGGACGACCCGTGGGCGTCCGATCAATCGCTATAGCTTGACCGAGGCCGGGCTCGATTATCTGTTGCAGAAAAACGCGCGGATCGCAGCCATTCTTAGTGACACCAGCGTTGAGGACAACAGGTCGGAGGAAACGATCTCCGGACGCTCGAATGGGAACGGGGCGGAACGAGCGGCCAAGCCCGGGGCAGAGATTCGGCCTGCAGTTGAGGAAATTGAAGCTCCGAGATATGCGGCCGACGCGTCGAGCGTTAAATCGAACTATAGGACGATGAGCTAGCGGCACGCGTCGGTGCGATCCGCGTCCGGCGACCGAAACTCGTGTAGGAACTAGATTTCAGCTCTCTCAATCCTTCTAAATCTTATCCGGGTGCTCGGGATACTCAAAAACTCCGCGTCCCGACTTGCGGCCCAGCCTTCCCGCTTGCACGTACTGTACCAGGAGGGGACTCGGCCTGAACTTCTCGCCGAGTGTCTTATGCATGTATTCGAGGATGTGCAGACGCGTATCCAGACCCACGAGATCGACAAGCTCGAATGGTCCCATGGGATGATTCAGTCCCAGTTTGAGCGCTTTGTCGATGTCTTCCGCGCTGGCAATTCCCTCCTCTAACATGTAGAAGGCTTCGTTGCCGATCAGGGCGTTGATGCGGCTGGTGATGAAGCCGGGCGACTCTTTAATGACTACAACCTCTTTCCTCATGCGCTTGCCGACATTGACGGCTGCGGCCAGTGTGTCGTCATCGGTTTCAAGGGCGCGCACTACTTCCAGCAGCTTCATCTTGTGGACGGGATTAAAGAAATGCATTCCCACGCACTGCTTCGCACGATAGGTGACGCTGGCGATTTCCGTGACACTGAGAGAGGAGGTATTGGAAGCGAGAATCGTGTTCGGACGGCAGATCTTGTCGAGCATGGTGAAAATCTCGATCTTCGATTCCATCTCCTCGGGAACGGCCTCGATGACGAGATCGGCTTCGCGGGCGGCCTCGTCAACCGAACCGGCAAATTCCAAGCGCGCATAAGCCGCATCCGCCTCGGAAGCGTCCACCTTGCCCAGTTCGACCGCCTTGTCGAGATTGGCGCGGATCTCGGTTTCCGCCTTGCGCAGGGCATTCGGTAGAAGATCTTCGAGGATGGTCCGGTAGCCGCCGATGGCCGCAGCGTGGGCGATGCCCCTCCCCATGATGCCGGCCCCGATCACGGCAACGGTGCGGATCTCTGTCACTCTTTCTCCTTGCCCTCTTTGCCGGCCTTCTCGAGGCGCTGTACAACGCTCTCGTAGCTCGGCTCCGATTTGCGGATGTACTCGCCCAGCCGCGCCGCCTCCTCCGTGGTCATGGCGGGGATGCTGGCGCTGATGCGACGCAGAGTGGTCGCGATGTCGTCGATGTAATTCATTAAGCGGATTAATTCACCAGTTGCAGGCATGAAGGCTCCTTACGTTAGTCTGGCTCGCTCGTTATGCAGCGGCCAGTCAACTCTTCATTGTTCAACATGCGGGGAGATTTAGCAAAGAGGGGTCTGCGGCAGGTTATTTCGATTTAGATTTCACAGTCGAACACTATCCGTGGCTGGAGGCAGAGGCGACGTGCCGAAGGCCGGGAGTCCATGAAAACGGCGGAAGCCAGCGTAGCCTTCCTTTCCCATGTAGCGTTCGAGGACCGGAGGATCGGTCTGGCGCAGATCGACAATTACCAAGCCATCGACGACGTCGGAAAATTTCCGGTCGAGGTTGAATCCGACCAATCGTCCGCCAACTTTAGCATATTGTTTGATCAAGATCGGCAGGCCTTTGCCATCTTCTTCCACATCGGAAATCGGCTCGCCGAGTTCGTCAAGGTCGCGCAAGACGCTGCACAAGGCGCCACAATCCCAGCGGCGCAGTTTGTGGGTTCGGAAGGGTGTGCGGGCCTGAATGAGGTCGGCGAATTCGCGACCATCCTGCCGCTGCTCAAAGTAACGGACAATCATCTCGCGCGAAAGACTGCTGTATTCATTGCTGATGCTAACGGCTCCGAATAAGACAGGAGTTTCGGGATGCGCGGCAACAAAGCGCGCAATGCCTTTCCACAAGAGAAGCAACGGCGCGAACTGACGCTGATATTCGGGACGCACAAAAGAACGGCCCAGTTCCAGGGCAGAACCGATCTTCATGAACAGTCGCTCGTCGTAGCGGAAGACAGTGTTGGTGTAAAGACCTTTAACCCCGTGAGCGCGAATGATTTCGTTGGTGTTGCCGGCGCGATAAGCACCCGCGAGTTCCTGCTTCTCTTTGTTCCAGAGCAGCAAGTGCCAGTAGTAGTGATCGAAATGATCGAGATCGGTGCTGCGTCCAGTGCCTTCACCGGCGGCGCGAAAAGTAATCTCACGAAGACGCCCGAGTTCATCGAGGGCGTGTGGAAGTTCGGCCGCGCGCGCGGCATAGACGGCAAACTCAGGATTTTCAAGGAGGAGGCGATCGGGCGGCAACGCCGCGATGTCGCGAATCACGTATTGCGAGGGAACGGAATCGGCGATGCGATCTTGCTTGCGCGGAAGAGCGGCGCGCACCCTGCCTGGAAGCGAAATTGGCTTCTTGCCACGATAGGCGAGTAAGTAGGTTCGGAGGCGAAGGTATTCCGTCGCTTCTTCATCATCATCGAGGCTGGCAATCAGTTTCCAGGGAATAGGCTTGCCGATTCGAACCTGTATATTTTTCTCGCGCTGTTGCAAAAATTCCTGGAGAAGAAACAGAGTTCGCAGCCGAGGATTAATCAGACCGAGCAATTGGAAGTTAACGCTGTTGCGTCCGCAAAAAAAGACCGGCAATGCACTGGCGCTGGTCTTGCGGATCAGGCGGGCTGCCATTGAGTTCCATGCGGGATCCGAGACTTGTCCCTCGCGTACATTCCACTGCGAAACTTCTCCCGCCGGGAAAACTGCAAGCGCTCCTCCCTGGCGCAGCCAGTCTATAGCCTGCCGCAAGGGCCTGACATTTTTCTCGGCTGACGATGGGGTCTGGAAAGGATCTACGAAAATACATTTTTCATGTAACTCGGGAATACCCTCGAGGATCGAGTTAGTGAGTATCTTCACGTCCGTACGTGCGCGGGAGAGAAGCACAGCCAAAGCCGCACCGTCGAGGACGCCGAAAGGATGGTTGGCGACAGCGACTAGAGGGCCTTTTGCCGGAATGCGATCGAGGTCCGCAGGCTGGACTTCGAGTTCGACCTTCATCTCCGCAAGCAGAGCTTCGAGCCGAAAGCCCGGCGCAGCATGCCGTACGCGCTCATAGAGCTCACGCGCCCGATCCATGGGAATGAATTTTCCTGCGAAACCAGGGAGGTTTGGCAGAACGGGAGGCGCACTCAGGACGGCAGGTTTCTTGTCACTTTCGCCCGGCAAAATAGGCATGGCCGATTCTTGACTCGCCTAGTTTGCGCGTTCATGAAGAGAGCATTAAAGGTTCGTGAATAGGACACTCGTTAGTAACGTCCTGGGTAACGTTGTGCTCAGTGTTACGGGCGCGGTTCAGACAGATTGTCGGGGTGGTCAGTATTCGAGTTTGTAGCGGGTTTCGGCGAGGCGATAGAGACGACGCCAGACTAAACGATTGGTGGTGACGACCACGGCGGCGAGCGCGACCGTACTGGCAAGGAGCAAATCGAAATTCTTGGAATCGGTGGCGGCGGAAATCATCGCGCCCACTCCGACCGTCGAATAGGTCTGACCCTTGAAGTGGAAATACTCGGCGACAATGCTGGCATTCCATGCTCCGCCCGAGGCTGTCACCATGCCGGTTACCAGAAACGGGAAAATCCCCGGCAGAATCAATTTCCGCCAACGCTCCCATCCCCGTATACCAAAAACGCTGGCGGCTTCTTTCAAGTCGGTGGGAATGGCAATCGCTCCGGCAATGACATTGAACAGGATGTACCACTGCGTGCCGAGGAGTAGAAGAATAATGGAACCAAAGCCCAGTCCTCCGCCCAATCGGATCAGGACGAGCAACACAACGGGGAACAAAGCCGTGGCCGGAACCGAGGCGGCGATTTGCGCGAGGGGTTGTGCGATGCGTGCCAAGCGGGGGTTGAAGCCGATGGCGACTCCGACGGGAATCGTCCACAGCGCGCCCAGCGCAAGGGTGACATTCACGCGCAAGAAAGTTGCGAGCAGCCCCATACCGAGTTGGTGAAACTCGGCGGAATGCAATCCGGTTAAGATCAGCACGACCCGAACGACTGCGTAACCAATCGCTCCCAAGACCGCGGCTCCGACCAGCCGCCACAGCCACAAGACTGCCGCAGGCTCGTTGGTTGATTCTGCGCGAACCTCTTGCTTGCGCGCAAAGTAGTGAACCATTTGTTCGCGAAGCGGACGGATCGCGCGCTTGCGAAAGAGTGCGACTCCGCGCGAACGCTCAAGAAAATCGAGCACCCATGACGTCGGAGAGCTCGAGCTTTCGACCTGCTCCATCTTGAATTTCTCAGCCCACGCAATCACCGGACGCCACACAAACTGATCGATCAGGACAATTACCGCGACCATGGTGACGATGCCGAGAAGAATGGAGCGAGTGTCTCCGTTGTCGGCGGCGGATTGAAGATAGGATCCGAGGCCGGGCAAGCGGAAGTCGCCAAACTGCTCGCAGGCCATCAGAAAAAACCATGCTCCGGCCACGGACATCATGGAATTCCAAACTAAACCGATGGTGGCGAACGGAAGTTCAATCTGAATGAAGCGCTGCCACCAGTTGAAGCGGTAGATCGTCGCCGCTTCCCGCATTTCGCGCGGAATACTCTTCAGAGAAGCGTAGAAACTGAACGCCATGTTCCAGACTTGTCCCGTAAAGATGAGCAACACAGCGCCCATTTCTACTCCGAGTTGGCGACCCGGAAAAAGAGCAGCCATGGCCAGCATCACGCCGGGAAGAAAACTTAGCACGGGGATCGACTGCAGAACATCGAGCAGCGGTATCATGAAGCGTTCCGCGCCCGGGCGATATGCCGCGATATATCCGTAGGTGACCGCAAAGAGCAGGCTCAAGACGTAAGCCAAGGCAATGCGAAGCAGAGAATATCCCGCATAAACGGGTAGCGCGCTGAGCTTGCGGCTGATCTCAACATGGGGAGTGAACGGGCCGAGCCAATTGCGCCCTACTTCGACGATGGCATAAAAGAGCGCGAGGCCGCCCGAGAACATGATGACGTCGGGCAAACTCGCGACACTGGCGCGAGGCAGCACCGACCAGATGCGTACCAGAGGGCGGAAACCGATCCGTTGCGGACGCGTCACGGCCGCACCGGAGTAGTCGGCGGATGCGGCTCTCCTACAGGTTCAGCGAGAATTAAGCGGTGGGATTCCCGATCGAAGTCGAAAATCTCGGCGTAGCGTCCCCAGTTCATCGCAGTTTCGAATTGCCGCTCGACTTCGTCCTGGCTGAAGTGTTCGTCAAGAATGTCGTAGAAAAATTCTTCCGAAATCGACCTGTCGGTTTTCGCGTGCAGGATGCTGTCAATCTGCTGCAAAATCACAACATGGGTTAGGGCGGCTTGCCGAAAAAGTATCTTGCGCGTCAGAATGTCGGCTTCCGCAAAACGGACTCCCTCGGGAGTAATTTCAACGTCGCCCTCGTTCAAGGTGGCAAAGCCGAGCAGCACCGAAGCCTCGATGATCGGCAGCAAATCTTCCGCGTCCATAATGAGGACTTCAGAGAGGCGGTACAAGTCCTCTTTGCCGCCGCGGTCATGCAGCAACTCGAGCAGGCCGGCCACTCCGCCGACCCTCGCGTGTGGAATCATCTGATACTTCTGGCGAACCGGTTTCTCGGTGGCCGCGGCAGCTCCGGGAACAGCCAGCGCGAGATCGGGCTGGGTCATGATCTTGTAAATGTAGTCGACCAATTCGACAAAGCGGGTGGACTTGCGATCGCGAGGATGAGGCAGTTCGATGGAAAAGTCCGCGCGCACCCGCGCCGGATTTCTTCCCAGCACGATCACACGATCCGCCAGCAGCACGGCTTCTTCGATATTGTGCGTGACGATGAAGATGGCTTTCGTCGGCATCTTCTGGCTGAGCCAGAGCTCAAGCAATTCGTTGCGTAGACTCTCGGCGGTTAAAACGTCGAGCGCAGAGAATGGCTCGTCCATGAACAGGACTTCAGGTTCAACGACCAGGGCGCGCGCAAAACCGACGCGCTGCTTCATTCCACCAGAAAGCTCTTTCGGGTAGGCACTTTCGAAACCATCGAGGCCGACGGTATCCAGGATGCGCAACGCGCGTTTGTGACGCTCGAGAGCGCCGACGCCGCGAGCCTCTAAAGGCGCTTCGACATTGTCGAGCACAGTGAGCCAGGGGAATAATGCAAAGCTCTGAAAGACGATCGAGACGCCCGCATTCTGCGAAGAGATGGGCTGCCCGTGCCACAGGACTTGGCCGGATGAAGGCTGGCTTAGTCCTGTCAGAATGCGCAACAGCGTAGACTTTCCGCAACCGGAGGGACCGAGCAGCGTGATGATTTTGCCGGGTTCTACATCCAGGTCAACAGGCGCTATAACTTCGATACGATTCCCATCGGGCTGCACATAGTACTTTTCTACAGCATGGGCGCGGATGATGGGCTCGGTCACAGCTGCGTGCTCCACTCGACTTTAGCAATTTGGATTTGTTCAACTTGCGTCGCACCGAGAATACACTAAGTCAGGCCGCCCAATCTTCTTGCGATGCTCCGGGAAGCGCTTGCGGTAGGCGGTCGCAGACTTCGGTGAGAGTCGCAAGTTTTTTCGCCAGTTCGGGACGCAACGAGTCCCCGCTAAACCGCCAGCGCCAATTACCCTGTTCGCGGCTGGGAACGTTCATACGCGCTTCGCTGCCCAAACCCAGCGCATCTTGCAAGGGAACAAAACTGAGGCTTGCGACGGATGTGAAGGCGGCGCGAATCATCGCCCAATTAAAATCATCGGGGCATGGGCCGAGGTAGGATTCCACTTGCTGGCGTTCGAATTCCGTTGCCGCCGACTTCCACCATCCCAGCAAAGTGTCGTTGTCATGGGTGCCGGTGTAAACCACTTTCTCGGTGGTGAAAGTGTGGGGGAGATGAGTGTGAGCACCGACATCCCCAAAACCGAATTGCAGAACGGCCATGCCGGGGATTTTGAGGCGTTCTCGAAGGGCGTTCACATCGGGCGTAATGTATCCGAGATCTTCGGCGAAAAAAGGCAGGCCGCCCAGAACTTCCCGCAGTTTCACAAACAAATCATCCTTTGGACCATCGACCCAATGACCGTGAATCGCTGTCGGTTCGTTGGCCGGGATTTCCCAGAACTGCGAGTACCCGCGAAAATGGTCGAGCCGCACGTAGTCGAAGTTCTGCATGACCCAGCGCATACGGTCGACCCACCATGAATATCCCCGCGCTTTCATTAAGTCCCAGCGATAGAGTGGATTGCCCCAGCGCTGGCCGTCTTTGCTGAAAAAGTCGGGTGGCACGCCGGCAACGACCTCAGGATTCAATTCAGAATCGAGGTAAAAGAGTTCGGGATGCGTCCAGACATCGGCGCTGTCAAAGTTCACAAAGATCGCGATGTCGCCGACAACGCGGATAGAACGTTGCGCACAATAGGATCGTAGAGCGCGCCATTGCTCGAAGAAAAAGAATTGCACGGCACGGCGAATGTCGAGTTCCTCGCTCATCTCTAGCTGGATCTTCGACATCGCATCGGCTTCGCGATGCGTCAGTTCGCGAGGCCAGCGATTCCAGCTCTCTAATTTGAAGCGGGCACGCAAGCCATCGAACAGAACGAAGTCGTCCAGCCACCAGCGATTTTGCTGGCAGAAATTTTCGTAACGCGCACGGGAATGGGGAGGGGCGGAGTGCAGAAAATTGCGTCCAGCTTCGAACAGAAGCGGCAATTTTTGGCGAAATGCCCGCGGATAATCCACGAGTTCAGCGCCATCAGGCAAAGCGTCGACGCGTGCCCGATCAATCAGGCCACGGTCGGCAAGTCGCTCGAGGCTGATGAGCAACGGATTTCCGGCGAAGGCGGACGTCGAAGAGTAAGGAGAATTTCCGTAACCGAGCGGCCCCAGCGGCAAGACTTGCCATAGGCCTTGACGAGCGGAGGCGAGAAAATCGGCAAAAATATAAGCGGACGGACCAAAGTCACCGATCCCCCCGCGCGACGGCAGTGAGGTCGGATGTAGAAGAATTCCGCTGGCACGCGGGAAAGACATCCAAAATCAGTTCTCAGATCTCAGTTTTCAGTTCAAGAACGCTTTCTCAGTTGCTTAGTCCGCGCGCTCTGGCTGAGAACCGAGAACCGGAAACTGAGACTTCGGTTACGCTATGAACCTTCTTGTGAATTCTGCCGGCTCAAGTTTTTCATCTCTTCTTCATTGACCTTGAGCTTGTGCGAATTTTCCATATCTTTGCGGAGATTCGTCACGAACAGGCCGAACAAATCATTTTGCTTCGCTTCAATCAGCGATTGCCGGATCCCATCTTTCTTTTGCGCAAAGTCTTGATCCGTAGGAGCCTGCTTCTCTAAGAGTTGAGCGACCACTCCGTTGCCACCGGCAGTGATCGGCGCGCTAATATCGCCTGGTTTAAGCGAGAAGATCGCACTCGCGCCCGACATGGAACCGATATCGGGAACCTGTCCGTCGGGCGCAACCAAGTCGCTTTCCTTCAGGGTGGCGCCAAGATCTTTGGCGGCTTTTTTCAGATCGTGTCCAGCTTTCGCGCGGTCCGAAAGTTCTTGCGTCTTCTGCTGCAAGAGAAATGCGGCGCGCTCATTCTTGAACTCGCTTTCCACCTTCGACCGAATTTCCTCGAACGAGGGCGTGGCTGGAGGCTTGATCGCGACAAGTTGGAAAACCACGTAGCCTTGCGGAACCTGCACCACATCCGCGGGAGCCTTGTCGGGTTCGTTGAACACGGCATCCATAAATTGCGGATTCGCGGCGAGGCCCGGCAGGCTATCGGTGCGGCTGAAGAAGTCGGTGGTCACGGGAGTATCGCCCTTGGCAGCGGCTGCTTTGTCAAAGCCATCGCTGCGCGCCTGGCTGAGTAGCGCATTCGCGGCGGCTTCGGTTGCATGCGTGATCTTTTCCTGCCTGACCTTCTCTTCGATCTCGCCCTTTACGTCGGCGAAAGTCTTGACGCCAGCTGCTTGTTTGTCTTCGACACGGATGATGTGAAATCCGTAGCTACTCTTTACCAAGTCGCTGGTCTGCCCTTTGCCGAGCGAAAAAGCGGCTTTCTCGAATTCAGGAACTGTGCGGCCGCGGCCGATCCAACCGAGTTCGCCGCCGGCCTTGGCGCTGCCCGGATCGTCGGAATATTTTTCCGCAAGCTTGGCAAAATCTCCGCCGGCTTTCACCTGCTTCAGTACATCATCGGCTTTGGAGCGGGCATCCGCGATGCCTTTTTCGTCTTCCTTGCCTCCCGGCGCAGGAAGCGGCGTCTTGATCAAAATGTGGCTGACCTTAACCTGCTCGGGTACGCGATATTCGTCGCGGTGCTGGTCGTAATAAGTCTGCAAGTCTTGCTCGGTGACGGCTGCGGCGGCGCCGACCTTCGAGCCATCGACGACGACGTACTCAATTTTCCGTTTCTCGGGAATCGAATTGTTGTAGGTGGCTTTGTTGCGCTCGTAAAAAGCCTTTAGTTCCTCATCCGTGGGGTGCAATCCCTTCAGGATGTCGGCCTGCGTAATCACCGCGTATTCGAATTTCACCTTGGTATTTCGCTGATCGAATTCCTTGCGGACTTCGGCATCGCTCACGAACGCACTGCTCGAGACCAGGGCGCGCAGCTTGCGCACGAGAATGTAATCTTTCTCGAGCGACTCAAACTGAGGGACCGTCATGTCGTTGCGCTGTACAAAGTCTTCGTACTGCTCCTGCCCGACGAACTTGCCGTCTGGAAACAGCATCTGGCCCAACTGCCCGTGCTGCAATTCGTCGCGCAGTTCCTCGTCGCTGACACGCAAGCCCATTTGCCGCGCTTCGGCAACCAGCGCCTTTTCGTTGATGAGTTGCTGCGCAGCCTGGCTGGCAAAATACGGAAGTAACATGGCGGCTTGCGGTCCACCGCGTGGAAATTGCTGGCGGATCATGGCTCGCGCCTCGCGCTGCACTTCGGCTACAGTGACAGTTTGATCGCCAATCGTCGCGAGCGCGCCGGGCGGCGTCGACCCCATACCTAGATTGGACCCAAAGCCCGGAATCAGCGTGATTGCCATCGAGGCGCAGATAAGGACGAGCAGCGCTCCGAGAACAATCTTCACGGTCGGGCCTGCATTTTGCAGCTGTCGAATCATAGTTAAATAACTCCGTCAGATACTTCGGTGAGTGGTCTACGCTGGCGAGCGACAATCAGCGGCAGTGTTTGATTATAAACCAGCCAATGATGAGAATTTGGACTGTCCAAGAAAGAAGCAGTTTCGAGACCCGCGCACCGCGAAGTGCGGTTGAGAGAAATAAAGCACCGCCTGGCTCGCGTGTCGTGAGGGCGAGAACGAGATTCTACTTTTCAAAAAACTGCGCTATTGAATCGTATTAATAAAAATGCTATGAACGTAGGGCAGTTCGTAATCAAGTCCGCATTCAACGGCTTTCGTGCAAGGATATTTCGATGAAGACATTGCGTCTGCTGATCCCATTCTTTTTAGCCGCGGTTGCTGCCGCCCAGACGAGTTTCGCGCCGGCTCCGGCGCTTACGCTGCCTTTGCGCGACGGATGGAGTCTGCAATCTTCCGCAAAGGTTACAGCCGAAGGCGAGACCATCTCGACCGCTTCTTTCCCGACGACGGGCTGGATGGAAGCTGGGGTTCCCACCACGGTGGTGGCGGCGCAGGTGAAGACGGGACTGCTGTCCGATCCTTTTTTCGGAATGAACATTCGCCAATACCCAGGCGTCAGCTATCCCGTTGGCACCAATTTCTCGAACATTCCGATGCCGCCGGATAGTCCGTACGCGGTTTCGTGGTGGTACCGCAAAGAATTCACGCTGCCGGATGTGTACTCCGGAAAAACGGTCTGGCTGAATTTTCGGGGAATCAATTATCGCGCCAACATCTTTCTGAACGGGAAGCAAATTGCCAACTCGAACGACGTCGCGGGAGCGTGGCGCACGTACGAGTTCAACATCACTTCGGCTCTCCAAACGGGAACGAACACCCTTGCGGTACAAGTGTGGGCGCCGACGGAGAACAGTCTGGCAATTACTTTCGTCGATTGGAATCCCGCGCCTCCCGACAAGAATATGGGCTTGTGGCGGGAGGCGTATCTCACCACCAGCGGCCCGGTCGCCGTGCGCAATCCCGCTGTGCTCGCCAAAGTAGATTCTCCGGCAAACAATGCGGCCCACCTTACGGTGACTTCACAACTCAAGAATGCCAGCGATCGGCGGGTAAAAGGGACGCTGAAAGGCAGAATTGAAAATATCGAATTCGCCCAGCCCGTGGAATTAGCGGCGGGAGAATCGAAGGATGTGACCTTCTCGCCCGAGCAGTATCCCCAACTCAACTTGAGCAATCCGCGGCTGTGGTGGCCGGCGCAGATGGGGAAACCGAATCTGTACGATCTAACGCTGACCTTCGAAGTAGAGGGCGGGGCATCGGATATCTCTCGCACGAAATTTGGCATTCGCGAGATTACGTCGGAAGTCTCCGAAGAAGCGCCGGATCGTCTGAAACGCCTGTTCAAGATCAACGGCAAGAACATCCTGATTCGCGGCGGTGGTTGGACGCCGGACATGATGATGCGCGAAACTCCCCAGCGCCTGGCGGATGAATTCCGTTACGTGCGCGACATGGGACTGAATACGGTTCGCCTCGAAGGCAAACTCGAAACCGAAGACTTCTTTGAAATGGCCGACCAGCAAGGCATTCTGGTCATGGCCGGGTGGTGCTGCTGCGATTTCTGGGAGCACTGGGGCAATTGGAAAGACGAAGATTTTGAAATTGCAAAGGCTTCGCTGCGCGATCAGATGTACCGACTGAGGCGGCATCCCAGCATGTTG
>Ga0302278_10001072_pt1 | contig 34289 bp, 18 predicted proteins | sample III_Bog_N3_2_FD_194543 | JGI IMG/M metagenome (GOLD analysis project Ga0302278, IMG submission 194543) | Peat permafrost microbial communities from Stordalen Mire near Abisko, Sweden - III_Bog_N3_2 | ecosystem: Environmental > Terrestrial > Soil > Wetlands > Peat | place: Sweden: Abisko... | reverse complement strand
TTCACAACGGCGTATTCTCCAGTTTGAGCGTCGGTGATCACCTTGAAGAATTCGATGTGATTGGTCGGCGCGATGACATCCTGTGCGGCGGCTTTTGACAGCGCAAAGACGAGGCAAAATAAAATGGCGATGGATTTCATGCCGTAACATTTGTTCAGCGCAGTTTGCAAGTCAAGCGGGTGGCGGCAGGAGTTTTTGCACGCGTTCAAAAACCAGCGCGGGCGAGAGCGCGTTCAGGCACTCATAGGGTTTTTCGTAAATGCAATAAGATTTCAGGCACGGCGAGCAGGGCAGGTCGAGGCGCAAAACATTTTCGAACTGTCCGTAAGGGCCGGTGCGGCGCGGTTCGGTCGGGCCGAAGAGCGCGACGAGCGGTTGGCCGAGCGCGGCGGCAACGTGCATCGGGCCGGTGTCGTTCGTCACCATCAGAGAGCACAAGCGAATCCACTCGATCATTTCCGGCAGCGAGGTCGCGCCGCATAAATTCAAGGCACGTTCCGGCGCGGCGCGGGAAATGATTTCGCCGAGCAATCGGTCTTCGCCGCTGCCGAGCAGCGCGAAGCGCGCGGCGGGGAATTTTTCCGCGAGCCGGCGGACGAGTTCAGCAAAATAATTCACCGGCCAGCGTTTGTTTTTCCAGCGCCCGCCGGGCTGGAGCGCAATCCATTGTGCGCCGTCCGTTTTCCATTTCGATTTGACGGCGGCAGAAACTTCGGTGCGTTCCGGCAGCCAGATAAAATTTTGATGGATTGGCACGCCGAGCGGCGGCAGCACGGACAAATACCAGTCCACGGCGTGCGTGTGAAAATTTTTGCGCGGCATGGCGATATCGTAAAAACCGCGCGCGCCTTCGCGGACTTCATCGAGGCCGACGAGGAATTTTCCACGGGCGAGCCACGCGAAGGCGCCGCTTCGCGCGAGGCATTGCAGGTCAATCACGAGATCAAAATTTTGTTCGCGCAGCCAACGGACGCTGCGAAACATTTCCGGCCAGTGCTGCGGGCGCGCCCAGCGTTTGCGCTCGAAGCGGACGAGGCCGGTCAAATCCGGATCGCCGGCGATGAGCGGCGCGAGTGAAGAATCAATCCACCAGAAAATTTCCGCGTTCTTGATGTGCAGCTTCAGCAAACGCAGCACGGGCAGCGCTTGAATCACGTCGCCGAGCGAGCTGGGTTTGAGAATCAGGATTTTCAAAATTTTCAACCACGGAGTGGCACAGATAAACACTGATTAAAAATTCATCCTTCGGAAAGAGCGGAAAATTATCCGTGTGAATCTGTGTCCATCCGTGGTTCAAAAATCATCTTCCATACGCCAGCCGTTCGGCGAGGCGTTCGGGCAGGCCGGCGGCGAGGATTTTTTTCTGCGCAGCCTCGATGTCGTAGTCGAGGCGGCGGAGCTCGATCGTCTGCGCGTCCATGTCGTAGATGACGTAGGCGGCCTTGGGATTATTGTCGCGCGGCTGGCCGACGGCGCCGACGTTGATGAAATATTTTTTCGAGGAATCCACCTTGAACTTCGAGTAAGTGCCGCCACGCACGACGGTGTCGCGCATGAACGCGACGGGGACGTGCGTGTGGCCGAAGAAACACATCTGCGTGTTCTGATACGGAAAACTGGCGGCGGCGGCGAGCTTGTCGAAGACGTAACCCCAGCGTTCGGGCGCGTCGAGCGTGGCGTGAACCATGGTGAAGTTCGCAGCCATGCGCGAGTATTTCAAATCGCACAGCCACTGTTTGTCGTCGGTGGAAAGTTGATTGCGCGTCCAGATGACGGCTTCAGCGGCGTGCGGATTAAAACCTTCGAGATGGTTTTCGCTGGAGCAGTATTCGTCGTGGTTGCCCTTGACGACGGGGATATTCAAGTCGCGCACGATCTGGAGGCATTCCTTGGGGTTGGCGTTGTAACCGACGACGTCGCCGAGGCATACGATGTGCGTGGCTTTCTGCGCGCGGATGTCCTCCAGCACGACCTGAAAAGCTTCCAGATTGCCGTGGATGTCTGCAATGATGGCGTATTTCATTTCCTAGCGAACAATCTCAAATCCCCGAAATTCATTTTTTGCGTCGCCCCAGATTACCTGTTCGTCCCGGATAAATCCAGCAAGACCTGCATCATGGAGCGCGGCGCGGAAAGCTTCAAGTTCCGCGTGGCTGCCCTCGGCGACGAGTTCCACGCGGCCATCCGGCAGATTGCGGATGGTGCCGGTGATCTCAAAACCGGTGGCGACGGTCTTGGCGGTGTAACGAAAGCCGACACCCTGCACGCGGCCGGAGAAAAAAACGGTCTTCCGGCGGCGCGCGGCGGGCTGAACCGGTTGCGGCATGGCGGGATGAAGCCAAAGCCGCGCGCGGGATGCAATGTTTTTTGGCGACGCGGTCAAAGATTTGTCTTTTTGGTTTGACCGGCCTGCGGATTTGCCGTAATCACTTCGCGCTGCCACACATAAAATTTGAACCCCGGATTTTTCAGTGGCAGGTTGTGTAACTCATGCTGAACACCAAGTCATTTTTGACCGTTGATTTCGGAGCCGGCAGCCTCAAGCTCGCCGAATTTGAAATGGACGAGTCGGGCGGTTTGCGGCTCAAAAATTTTGCCATCAAGCCGCTCGGCCTTGAGGGTTCGCAAGAAAGCGCCCGCGAGAAAATCATCTTGCAGGCGTTGCAGGAAGTGTTCGCGGAAAAAGGGTTCAAGGCCAGGTTCGTCAACGGCTGCGCGCCGGGCTTCCAGGTTTTTTCCAAGTTCGTCAAGCTGCCGCCGGTGGACGCGACCAAGGTCAGCCAGATCATCCAATACGAGGCGCAGCAGAACGTGCCGTTTCCGTTGAGCGAAGTGGTGTGGGATTATCAAATCCTCGGCTCGACGGCGAGCGGCGAGCTGGAAGTGCTGCTCGTCGCCATCAAGTCCGAGATTGTCGAGGGGCTTTTTCGCGTGGCCGACCAGGCGAAGTTGAAGCTGCAACTGTGCGACGCCTCGGCCGCCGCGCTGTGCAACGCGTTCCGGTATAATTATGGCGACTTGGAAGATTGCACGATGCTGCTGGACATCGGCGCGAAGACGAGCAACCTGCTGTTCTTTGAAAAGGGAAAGGTTTTTTCACGCAGCATCAACCTGGGCGCGAACATCATCACGCAGGATTTTGCGACCGAGGCGAAGTTGAAATTTGACGAGGCGGAAAAAATAAAGATCGCGGAGGGCTTTGTCAGCCTCGGCGGCGCTTATGAAGAGCCGGACAATCCGCAGCAGGCGGCGATCTCCAAGATCGCGCGGCAGTTCATGACCAAGCTGCACATTCAGGTGAACCAGACGATGCAGTTTTATCGCGGCCAGCAGGGCGGCTCGGCGCCGCAGCGATTGTTTTTGTCCGGCGGCGCTAGCATCATGCCTTACACGGCGCAGTTTTTTGCGGAAAAATTGAACGTGCCGGTGGAGTATTTCAATCCGTTCCGCAACGTGCAGATTGATCCATCGGTGGATCTGGAAGAGCTTTCGCGCGTCGCGCATGGTTTGGGCGAAGTGGTCGGTCTCGGCCTGCGCAATCTGGCCAACTGTCCGGTGGAAATGAATCTGATGCCGGAAAGCACGTTGCGCTGGCAGTCGCTCAACCAGAAAAAACCCTACTTTGTCGCCACGGTCATCAGCCTGGTGCTGGTGGCCTTTGGCGTGGGCTTTTTGTTCCAGAAGCTCGCGGTCAACAAGGAGCGTGAGATCGACCGGCTGGGACCCGTTGTCGCCGATTTGAGCAACAAGGTTGACCGCTTTAATTCGGCCTTCAAAAAACTTCAACGGACGCAGGCCGAGGCCGGCCAGATTACGACGTGGCTGCAGCAGCGTTATTATTGGGTTGATTTTCTGGCGGAGATGCGCCGCGCGCTCATCCGTTCCGAAGCTGACATTCGTAATAAATTGTCCGCGCAAAAGGCGGGCGTGGATGTCGGCATCTGGGTGGAGCGGATGACTTCGGCTTCCAATCCGGCCGCATCGGCAGACAGCAGTGCTGCCGCGCCGATGCCGCCGGTGGGGTTGCCCGGCGCAATCGCATCACCCGCGATGTTGTTAGGTTTCCGACCGTCGGCGTCCGGTGGGGTTGCGCCGCCTGACGACAATGCCGGCCAGCCTTTGGCGGTCACCCCGGTCACTACGGTCTCCAACAGCCTCATCACGCTGGTTTGCCGCGCCGTGAACCTGACGGCCATTGATCCGTCGGCCAACAACGAAATCGCCTATGCGGTCGAGAACGAGATGAAAAATTCGCCGCTGGTGAATCCCCAGGCGACCCAATTGGACGGCGAGATGACGCCGGATGATGTGCATGGCACCTTCACGTTCACGGTGAATGTGACGCCGCTCAACCCGCTTAAATTTTGATATGGGCTGGATCAAGCGAAATCTTTTTTTTGTGATCGGCGGCGTGGTCACGCTCGGGTTGCTGGGCGCGGGCGGCTTTTATATTTACACGGGCTGGGACCGGAATTCCCAGGCGGCGGAGAAGCTCAATGAGATCTACGGTACGCTCCGCAATCTCCAGACCGAGAAATTTACCGGCGGCAACGGGCAGGTGGACAACAGCCGGACCGCCCGGGAGCAGCAACAGCAGTTGCGTTCATGGATTGACAGCACCACCAATTATTTCCAGCCCATCTTGGCCATCCCGGCGGACGACATCACCAGCGAAAATTTTGCCGAAGCCTTGCGCCGCACGGTGGATGCTTTGCAACGCGAGGCGGGAACTGCCGGCGTCACGCTGCCGCCCGGATATGATTTTTCATTTTCCGCCCAACGTCTGCTGGTCAACTTCGCTCCCGGCAGTCTGGAACCGCTGGCGGTGCAGTTGGGCGAGGTCAGGGTGATTGCGGAAACGGTTTTTGCCGCGCGCGTCAATGCCTTGGACGGCATCCAGCGTCTGCGGGTGTCGGGCGATGACATGGCGGGTTCGCAAGGCGACTACACCGACGAGCATGCGGTCACGAATAATCTGGCCGTGCTCACGCCTTATGTCGTCACGTTCCGCTGTTTCACGCCGGAGCTGGCGCGCGTGGTCACCGGTTTTGCGGATTCCCCGAATATGTTTTTGGTCAAGGCGATCAATATCCAGCCGGCGGGCATATCATCTTCAGCACCGGAAAATGCCGCGCCCGGAATGCCGGGTTTGATGAATGGGCGTCCGCCGTGGGGGTTCGGCTTGCCGGGTCCGGCGCCGGTTGCGCCGCCGCCGGCGGACAAGGGCGGGTTGCCAACGGTTTTGAAGGAGCAGCTCCTGCGCGTTACGTTGATAGTGGAGATCGTGAAACTGTTGCCGAAGAGTTAAGATGCAATTTCTCAAAAAACATTACGAAAAGATTTTGCTGGGCATTGTACTGGCGGGTCTGATCGGCGTGCTGGTGTTCATGCTGTTCTACATCGCCGCCGACAAGCAGGCCATGGAGCTGACCACCAGCGGTATTATCAATGCGTCGGCCAAGGTCTTGCCGGATCTGGATTTGACGGCCAATGACGCGGCGCTGGCGCGGCTGCAATCGCCCGTGCAACTGGATTTGGAAACGGGCAACATGGTGTTCAATCCGTTTGAATGGCAAAAATCGCTGGATGGCTCACTGATCAAAAAGGACACCAGCGTCGGCGCCCAAGTCGCGGTGGTGACCGGCATCACGCCGTTGTATCTGGTGCTGACCTTGGAATCGGTCATGACCAATGAGCTGGGCGCCCGCTATGTCATCGGCGTGGAAAAACAGGCGGCGGCCACACCTGCCAAGCGGCACAAACAGCAGCACTATGTTTCCCCGGGCGAAAAACCGAACGATACGTTCGCGTTGCTTGAGGTCAAGGGGCCGCCGGAAAACCCCGATGCCCTGGTGTTGAAAATTTTGGATACCGGCGAGACCGCCTCGGTTGCCTATGGCAAGCCCTTCCGCCGTGTGGATGGTTACCTGGCCGATCTCCGCTACGACCCCGAGAAAAAAGTTTTTCACGGCCGCCGCGCGGGTGATAAAATTTCCTTTGGCGGCACGGATTATGTCTTTGTCGATATCAAGCCGGATGGGTTGACCTTGTCCGACCAGTCGAATGGAAAAAAAACTCCTTTGCCATTTGCGCCCTGACTGTTAAAAATCTAAATTAGACCGCGCCACATTGAAGAACCTCATATTGCCATGACAAAAGCCGCCATCCTTTGCTTCGGCCTCGCCGCTCTGGTCGTCTTGCCCGCCACTGTGCCGGCCCAAGATGATAATGATTCCACCGCCATGGCGGTCAACGAAGCGGTGTTGCGCCAGGCCAACACCATCGTGCTGCGCGGCAAACTGGCCGAGGCCAGCCACGCCAACCAGTCGGGCGATATTGTCACTGCGGCCAAGCTCTATCAGGAATCGTGCGAACTTGTGCAGCAAATTGGTTCGGGCATTGATCCCGAAGCGGCGCAGGCGGTCAGCGGCCTGGCCACCACGCGGCTGACATTGGCGAAGCAAGATCAGGCCAATGGTGATTTGCGGGATGCCGCCACGCAGGCGCAGCAGGTTCTGAATGTGGATCCGAAAAATCCGGACGCGCTGGCTTTCAAAAAGCAGAACGACCAGATGCTCGCCGCTCTCAAGGGGCAGATTCCGAGTCCCGCCGCTCTGGATCAGGCGGCGCAAGTGGCGGCGCAAAAAACGGACGCCGGCACGCTGGTGCAGGATGGAAAATTACTTTATGAGATGGGCAAGCTGGATGATGCGGAAGCCAAATTAAGTCAAGCGCTTGTGCTGAACCCGGATGATCCGGCGGCCTTTTATTATTTAAACCTGATCCAGCAGGGCCGATTTGCCCGCGAAGCGGCGATGCATACGGTGGACACGCAGAAACGCATGCAGCACGTCGAAAAACAGTGGGTTTTGCCCACCACCAGCTATTCTTTGCCCTCACCCAATGCCTACGCCACCAACAATCTGGTCTATACGGGACCCGGTCGGCAGACGATCATTTCAAAGCTCGATCGTATCCACCTCGACAACGTGTCCTACGACGGCCTGCCGTTGAGCGAAGTGCTGCGCAACTTGTCGGAACAATCCAAGCTCCGCGATCCCGAACACAAGGGCATCAATTTTTTGATCAATCCTAACCCGGATCAATCCGGTGAACCGGTCGCGGCGACGGCGGCGGGCGGCGGTATTTATGGTCTTCGTGGCGGCGCGGTTCCGACAATCGATCCGTCCACTGGATTGCCGGTCGCCGCCGCCACGGCTGACAGCGGTAACGGTGGCGAGCCGGTGGATGTCGGTTCCTTCATTGTGAAAATTCCCAGTCTGACAGATGTCCGGCTGGCGGATGTTTTGGACGCCATTGTCATGGTGACCGACCATCCGATCAAATATTCGGTGGAAGATTTCGCCGTGGTTTTTTCTGCGAAAGGCGCGGATGTCCCGCAGTTGTTTATGCGCAGTTTCAAGGTGGATCCCAACACATTTTATTCCGGCCTCGAAAGCGTTGGTTCGGCAACGTTTGGCTCTATCAACAATAATAATAACAACAGTGGCAGCAGTAACGGTAACAACAACAATAACAACAATAATAACAGCAACGGCGGCGGGAGCGGTGGTGCGGTCGTCGGGGTGGTGAACGCCTTTTCCGGTGAGGGCAGCCTACGCACCAGCGGTAACAACCAGAATGGCGGTAATTATGGTGGTAATAATGGTGGTAATAATCAGAACGGTGCGGTTGCCAACCTTGGATATAATGCCGGCAACACTGGTGGCGGTGGTGGCGGCAATATCGGTGGTGGTGGTGGCTTGCGTTATGTCACAACCATCAATCCGGCTTCCGAAGTGAGTGAGGCTGCCCGGGCATTTTTCACGACGCTCGGGGTCAACCTGCAAAATCCGCCGGGAAAATCTGTTTTTTTCAACGACCGCTCGGGTTTGCTTTTTGTGAAGGCCACGTCGGATGATTTGGACACGATCGAACGGGCCATCGAGATTTTGGATAAGGTCGCTCCGCAGGTGCATATCAAGTCGCGCTTCATCGAGGTGCAGCAGAACGATAACAAGGCGCTTGGCTTCGACTGGTATCTGGGTCAGGTAAACGCGGGTAACAGCGTGGTGGCCCAGGGCGGCAATCCTGGTTCGTTGAATGTGCCGACCTCATCGGCAAATCCGCTGGGGGCGTTTCCCGGCGCCACGGCGGCCAATACGATTGGCGATACCGGCCAGGAACTATTTTCCAGCGGCCTGGCCAGTGGATCGGGATCCGCCACCGCCACGATCACGGGCATATTGACCAATCCGAATTTTCAGGTGGTCATCCACGCGCTACAGCAGCGGCAAGGTTTTGAATCCTTGGCCGAACCCGAGATAACCACCACCAGCGGACGCCAGACCCAAATCCGCGCCACCCAGATCATCACCGTCATCACCGGAGTCAATTACGAACAGGGCACGGCGGCCAGCATTGGTAATGGCACCACCGGCACGACACAATAATCAACAACCAGCGAGAAGGATTCAAATGAAAGATTTACCAGCAAAGAACGGCATGAGACTGGCGCTTGTGACCCTGTTGTTGCTCGCCGCCGCCGCCCGGGCGCAAACCGTCAACAATCAGGCCGGCACTTCCGCCATCACCTTCGACACGCAACCGGTCGAGACCGGGCCGATCCTGGATGTCGTGCCGTATGTTTTGTCGGATGGCTACACCATCAATATGGCGCTCATTCCGTCCGTGACTGTATTTAACGGCTATGACACGCCGCCGACCATTCCCAACGTCACCGGCAACCTGAATGTCGTTCAACTGCCCGTCATTCTTCCGGACTTCACCGTGCGGCAAGTGGTCACCACCGTGAATGTCTGGGACAACCAGACCGTCGTCCTCGGCGGCTTGATTTCCTCGCAGATTCAATCTACCAAACAGCAGGTTCCCGTCATTGGCGATCTGCCTTTGTTGGGTCGCCTGTTTCAAAGCCAGAGCAAGACGACGCAGAAAAAGAACCTCATGATTTTTGTGACCGCCACTCTTGTTGACCCCGCCGGCAACCGGGTGCATTCCGATGATGATTTGCCGTTTGCCCAGAACGCATTCCCATCCCAGCCGCCGGACGCCGGCAAGGTGACGGAAACTGAGCAGAAAATTCCGCCGCCCGTGGTGTCTGAGTGAGCCGGCTGCTGATCATTGACGGCCACGCTTACGCTTACCGGGCGTTTCACGCCATCCGGGAGTTGCGTTCGCCCGTCGGGCAGCCGACGAATGCCATTTATGGCTTCGTCAAGATGCTGGAGAAAATGCGGTCGGCCGTGGAACCGACGCATCTGGTGGTGGTGTGGGACGGCGGCTTGAGCGCGGAGCGGCTGGCGGCGCTGCCGGATTACAAGGCGCAGCGGCCGGAGATGCCGGCGGATTTGCGGCCGCAGCTGGCTGGCATCGTGGATTTTTTGGCGGCGGCGGGCATGGCCAGCTACCGCGCGGAGGGTGTTGAGGCGGATGATTTCATCGCCACGCTCGCGCGCCTGGCGGCCGTGGAAAATTGGGACGTGGTGATCGCCAGTTCCGACAAAGATTTTATGCAACTGGTCTCGGCGCGGATTGGATTGTTGAATCCCAACGACAAGACCGGGGTGATTTGGGGTCGCGCGCAGGTGGTGGCCAAAGCCGGTGTGGAGCCGGAGCAGGTGGCCGACTGGCTGGCGCTGATGGGTGACGCGGTGGACAACATCCCCGGCGTGCCCGGCGTGGGGCCAAAGACCGCCGCCGGGTTGTTGCAACAATTCGGCTCGGTGGACAATTTGCTGGCGCGGCTGGACGAAGTGAAGTCCGAAAAATTGCGCTCGTCGTTGCGCGCTTCGGCGGCGGCGGTGGTTCGCAACCAGAAATTGGTGCGGCTCCCCGAAGTGCCGTGCGAGTTTGCGCCGGCAATGCTGGCGGTGGGCGCTGGCGACCGCGCGGCGTTGGGCCGGCTGTTCGCCGGCTGGGGTTTTCAGGGCATGCTCGCCGCGCTGGCTGCGTCCGGCGAAAAACAGGCGGAATTGATTTGATTTGAAAATGAATTTGCACAGTTGGATCAACAGAATGGCCGGTGCGATGAAACGCGCGGCGGGTTTTTTTAGACAAACCCGCCGGGGTGGGTTATCTTTCCTGACTCTCGTCATGCCAATCAACAACCCGTCCAGAATTTTTGCCGTAGTCGCCGGTTGTCTGTTGGCCATTCCGTTCCTGGCTTCCGCCCAGACGAATTATTACGGCACCAACGGCACTGAATACGCCATCATCGGTTCCTTGCCGGGCGACCAGGTTTTTCCTGACGCCGCGATTTCCCCCGCCGGCGGTTTTGTCGTCTGGCAGGACCCCATCACCGATGGCAACGGTTGGGGCATCAGCGCCCGGCGACTGGATGCGACGCTGTCCGGAACCCTGGGCACCTTTCGCGTGAATGTGTCCGCCCTCGGCAATCAGCAGAACCCGCGCGTGGCGTTGCTCAAAAATGGCGGCGCCGCGTTCGTCTGGCAGGGCGGGCAGCCGGGTCACCAGCATATTTACACGCGCTTCCTGACGCCCACCAATACGTTTCTGACGACGAACGATGTGCTCGTCAACACGTTCACCAATAATTTTCAGATCAATCCGGCCGCGGCGGTTTTGAACAACAGCAACGTGGTCTTTGTCTGGGCGAGCTACGATCAGGCCGGGACGAACACGCTGCAGGATGTCTATGGTCAGATTTTCTCCCCCGCCGGCCAGAAGGTTGGCGGTGAATTCCGGGTCAACCAGTTCACCAACTTCAACCAGCGCACCCCGGCGGTGGCCGCCTTGGCGGGCGGCGGGTTTGTGCTGGCGTGGGTTTCCGAGCAGCAGCGGCAGACGGTGGTGACCAACGCCAGCTACATTGGTATCACTAATGTGGTGGTGCCGAGCGTGGATATCTACGCGCGGCTGTTCCAGTCCAATGGCGCGGCGGCGGGCAATGAATTTCTCGTCAACACCGACAACAATCCCTGTGCGAATCCGGCCGCGGCGGCGGCGACGGACGGCAGTTTTATCATTGCGTGGACGGCGCGGGACCTGGCCAATCCCAACAACAGCCTGGATGTTCACGCGCGCACCTTCACCGGCGCGGGGGTCGGCGGTTCCGTCTTCTATGTGAACACCTATCTTTATGGCGACCAGTATGTGCCGCGCATCGCTGCGCTGGGGCTGGATTATCTGGTGGCCTGGACCAGTCTCGGTCAGGATGGTTCGCGCGAGGGGGTTTACGGGCAGTTTATTCATAGCGACGGCTCGCGGGTGGGCGGCGAATTCCGCGTTAACACCACCACCGTGGGCCAGCAGATGCAGCCGGCCGTCGCCGCGGACGGCGTGAACCAGTTTCTGGCGGTCTGGACCAGTTTCACCGGTTATCCCAATACGTTTGATCTCTTCGCCCAGCGTTTTCTCAATGCGGCGGATCTGTTGTCGCCGATGTCGGCGCCGTTTGTCTGGGTGCCTTTCGTTGCCAGCAATGGCGTTTATCAGCCGCAACTGGTGGTTTCCTGGCCGACCTTGCCCGGCCTGTCCGTGGCCAATTTTGAGATCTATGTGGACGCTTCCAATGCGCCGATGGCGGTGGTCGTCACCAACCAATGGACGATGACGGCGGCGAACGGCCTGACTACCAGCAGCGTTCATTCCTTTCAGCTTGATTATGTCACTACCGGCGGCCTGCGGTCGCCCCTTTCCGCTTCCGCCAGCGGTAAAACGTGGAGCGGTTTGAACTGGGGCGGCATTCCGTATGAATGGATGGCGCAATATTTCGGCGGCTACAGCAATGGCAGTTACCACACGAATTTCTGGCCGGCGGCCGGCGCGCCCTTGACCGCTGGCGGCCCGTCTTTGACCAACATATTCCTCGGCGGCGGCAATCCGCTGGACTCGACCACCTGGTTGCAGACGGCGCTCACCCAGACCGCGCAGGGGATGTTTCTGGGTTGGAATACGCAGCCCGGCGCGACCTATCAGGTGCAGACGACGACCAATTTCAGCAACTGGAGCAACGTCGGTTCGCCGCGGTTTGCCGCGGGCACGACCGATTCGATCTATGTCGGCGGCACCGCCGTCGGTTATTACCGGGTGGTGCTGCTGCGTTGAGAAAATTTGTATGCGGAAATTCATTATAAACATTTTTCTGGCCGGCGCGATCCTGATGACGCTCCCGTCGGCGTGGGGTTTTTCGCTGGCTGAGAAGATCGGCTTCGGCGGTGATTCCTGGCAGACCGTCACCATCGGCTACGGCTGGATTGAGGCGCATTTGTCAGATGCCGTGGCCCCGGCGGACATCTATCAGGAATACCGCCCGGTGGTGCCGGTGATGATCTATGCCTGTGACGGGACTTTTCTCACTTATTTCGGGGCCACTGGGCAGACCAACATTGACGAGGCTTTTGGCATCTTGAACGGCTATATGTGCGGGCTGACCAACACCCCGGTCTTCCTCTACAGCGAGACTAATGGCGTGACCCTGCCGGGCAACGGTCTGCCGGGTGGCGTGCCGGTCACCTTGACGGCCACGAACACGGTTGACCGTTACAGCGCCGACCTGTCGGAATTCCCCATGGAAAACAATCAGGTCAATTACACCGCCCAGACCATGGACCTGCTCGACATAAAATCAGAGGTTCTGGGGGATATGGTGTTGCAGCTTGGACTGGCCGATCCCACCCGCTATGTCTGGACCCTGCACGACCGGTATCTGCCCGCCAATGGGGTGTGTCCCCAAAATGAGGAGTATTTGGTGGTGCAGCGCAATTATGATGTCAATCCCACCCAGAATTATCCTTACTCTTCCTATATCAATGGTTCGCTTTACTATTATCAGATCGATGAGAACTGCGGCGCGACCGGCCTGCCCTTCGATGCCATCACCTATTCCCAACCGGTTGACACCGATGCTTCGTTTCTGCCGATGACGGCCGGCGGTTTGTATGGCAACGGACTGTACGCGGGCGGTTATTATACGGGCCTGGAGCGCGACACGGCGGCCGGTCTTAAATATTTGTTGAGCACCAACATCATCAGTTGGGAGTCAACGGCGTCCAGTGGCGGCACCTTGTTTACAACCAATGTTGGCGGCCAGATACCGCTGTTCACTTCGGATCTCGGCAAGTTGATCGCCTCCTCCCAGACGAATGATCCGGTGACGCTGGCCACGTTGTTTCCGGGGCTGACCGCGACCGGGGTGGCGACGAACTATGCCCTCGGTTACATCACCAATGTCGTCAGTTATTATACCAATCTCATCGGTTCGCCTTACGGCTCGCCGCCGCAACTGGTCACCTTGACGAACCTGACGCCGACCATCCTCACCAACTATCTGAATGTCTTCAACAACGTCGTCACCAACCATTATTATCCGGACACCTACACCCGGGTGATGACGACGGCCGTGACCAACCTGATTGGCGCGCCCTATGGCAGCCCGCTGGTGACCAACGTAACCTATAAGTCGGTGGTTTTGACCAATGTGCCGTCCGGCGACTACTATTTGATCGCATCCAACCTGTTGGGGTATAAGATCAATTCCGTTATTTTGACCAACCAGATCATTGTCACCAACCTGTTCACCGGGGCGACGAATACCGTGTCAACGACGACCACGAACACCGCGTCCACCAATGGCTATTCCTTTTCGCAGCAAATCCTGACTTATACGACCAATTACTGGCTTCTGGTTCAGCCGTTGAGCCTGTCGTCGGCCAGCAATACGCCGGCCCTGCGGTATGGCATCGGCCGGATCCAGTTCATCCGCGCCAACTATGATTCCCTGCTGGGCCAGTTGTTTGTGCCGGTGACCAACAATTATTCGATGGTCAAGGTGGTGAACAGCCAGCCCGTCGTGGAATATTACCAGCGCGTGGTGACGGCCCCGGATTTTCTGTTCCAATCGGCGGATTTGGCCACGCTGCCCGTTGACCCGATTGCCACCGTGACTTCGCCCCAGTTTGACACCAGCGCCGTCCCGACGGGTCAGGCCGGTCCGGGTGCCATCATCCCCGGCGGGACGGTGATCGTCTTCAACAACAACGGCACCAATGTTTATCGAAACGCCCACGGCCTTGGCGGCGCCGGCTATCTGAGCGGCACCAACAGCTTTTTGAATTACAACTCGCAGGAGTCGTCCTTCGGTTGGGGGGCGTTTGACGGTTCCACTAATTTTCCGGTGGCGTTCCCGTCCAGTGCGAGCATTGCCGGCCTGATGAACCAGTTGGTCATGGCGGTCACCCCCGCGACCGCGCCGGACGGCACCAATGGCGTGCCTTACAGCGTCACCTTTGGTGTCTCGGGCGGCACGCCGCCCTATGCTTGGGCGGCGCCGGGATTTGCCGTGCCCGGCCTGTCCTTCGATCCGGCCACGCAAACCGTTTCCGGCACGCCCACGGTGTCGGCCAGTTTCAATTTCACCCTGCAAGTGACGGACTCGGCCAACCGGGTGGTCAGCTTGAATTACCCGATCACGATCCACTAAATTATGGAATCATTGGTTCGACATAGGAAAGCTGGAAGCGGTTGGCTGCAAGCCCTGCCGGTCGGGTTGTTGTTGCTGTTGCTGGGGTCGGCCGGCGTCCGGGCGCAGATGAATACCTTCGATGTCGGCTCCGGCGTCCCGGCGGATAACATCAATCCGCTGATCGACTATGCCCCGTTCATCGACGCCACCAATTTCGCGAATGACACCGGCTCGACCTTCAGTTGGAGCCTGGGCAGTTCGGGCACCTGGCTGGGGAGCCTGTATCAAGGCTGGTTCTACACCCTGAATTTCACCAATGCCGGCGAGATGGATTCCTCGACCGGCTTCCGTTTTGACACGCAGATCCCGAATGTCTCCGGGCACACCGAGGCGGTCAATTTTTACAACGCCGGCCCCATCAACTGCGGCACCTCGGACAACGCCGTCTTCCTGACGCAATTCGTGAATAACAATTCCTTCTCCTTTGGTGGCTATGGCGGCGCCTATGTGCTGGCCACGAACATCTTTAACTCCGGAACCATCGCCGTCGGCGCGAACGGTCTGGCCAAATTTGTCGGGGATGACATCAATTTCAACCGCGGCGCGGTGGTCATCCAGGGCTCGGCTTTCACCGGTGGCAGTGGTGCCAATATCAGCGCCTCCGGCGCGGTGGACGCCAGCACGAATCAATGGTCGCCCGCTGGCTCCTTGGAACCGTACAATGCCTACGGTCCGTTGAACAAAACCCCGTTCGAACTCTACCTGAACAATTCGACACCCTATTTTAACATCACCACCAACGGGAATGGGACGAACATCGTGGTGCAGATGGTTTTCCTGGCGGACACCAGTGTGAATGTGGCGACTAACGTATATTTCGGCAGTTTTGGCGACGACAATGCCAATGTCGAATGGGTGGGAAGTTATACGGATCCGGCCACCGGCCTGCCCGCATCCCGCTATTTGTTTTTGTCCGACTATTTTGGCCAGATCAACACCAATCTTCTGGCCTTTGGCGATCCCGGCTCCGGCATGCCGAATAATTACAGCCTGTTCAGTTCATCCACTCCTCCCCCGACCGATTTCCTCACGCTGGCCACCAATGGTTTTGTATCGGGCCTGCTGGAATCAGACAATGTCTCCAGCAACCTCTATTCTTATGTTGACGCGCAACTGACGCCCACCACCGTCTCCACCAATGGCGCGACGGGGACGATTCCGCTGAACCAGTTGCCGGGTCGCGTGGAGCTGACGGCGGCCAAAGACCTGAACCTCACGCTGGCGTCGGTGTCCGGCATGAACTATCTGCTCCTCAACAGCACCAATGAGTTTGACACGGACGGCCAGTCGCAGTTTGGTTCACCCTATTCCGACATTTACCTTGGCCATACCAATGGCACGATGATCATCACCAACCTCATCCAGTCGTCCCTCCCGGTCTGGAACGGCACCATTGAAGCGTGGACCACCGAGTGGTTTTATACCCAGACCAATGGCGGGGTCGGCGGCACCAACACCGTTAACTATGATTTTCGTGTGCTGTTGGTGTCCAGCCAATTGAATCCCGCCACGGCGTCCTCCGTGGAGGATTTCGTCCTTTACAGCCAGGACAATGTGGTCATCAGCGACGTGCTCAACATCACGCGCACCTTCTCGCTCAACTGCACCAATCTGCTGCTGACCACGAACGGTCCGGGCAACGGGGCCGCTTCCTTGGAAGGGGAGTTAAATCTGGATTCCACGGCCATCAACTGGCCGGCTTCCGTGCCGCGCCTGAGCTGTCTGACCAACAACGGTGCGATCACTTATGAGAATACGGTCAAGTTTGCCGGCACTTCAAATGTTGTCACCGTGACGCCCGGCACGAACGCCGTGGCGGCGACCGGGACGCTTTCCGAGGTGGCGGGCCGCACCAATGTGCTGGTGAACAACCGGGTGACCATTGGTACCAACATCTACTCCTTCGTCACCAAATTGACGAACACCATTCCCAACCAGGTCAAGATCGCCCCCGCGTTTGATGGCACCATCAGCAATTTGATCGCGGCCATCAACCACGCCGTCGGCGCGGGGACGAACTACACCACCAACACGACCGCCAACCCGCTGGTCACGGCCGGGCTTTTGAACACCGGCACGCACGCCTTTGTCGTCACCGCCATCGCCGCCGGCACGGCGGGCAACTCGATTGCCAGCACCAATTCTGCGGTCACGACCAACCTGACGTGGAACGGTCATGCCACGCTTTATGGCGGCGTCAATTATGCGGCGGCGGTCACCAATGTTTCCCCGGTTCAGGTTCCCTACCTGGATTTTGTGAACAGCGGTTCGATTTCGGGCCTCGGCGCGACCATTTGGTCGGATGATTTTGAGAACTACGGCTATTTCAACGCCGGCACCGGCTCCTTCACCGTTCAGTCACTGACGACGGCCATGACCAACGGCTCCGTCTTTGCCGCCGGCACCTTCAGTGTCGCCGCCGATGACCTGGTGATTGGCGGCACCTCCATCCAATCCGGCAAATCCTTCACGCTCGCCGCCACCAACCTGCTCACCGACACCGGCGTGACCAACGGCAACGTTTGGTTGCTGGGCGCCAACTATTCGGGCTATGGCAATTGGACGGGGCTGGTCCTGCCCGTCAAGCCCACTTACGGCGACCTGCTCGGCACCACCATCACCAACCTCGCCGTCACCAACGCCTTGATGGACATAACTTGGGCGGGTGAGGATCGCGGCGCGGTCAACGCCGGTTTCAGCAACAACGTCGCCATCGGCCAGCTGGTTTTTGACGCGCAAAGCACGGCCCCGCACACCGGGTTCTACTTCAGTGGCACCGGCGTCAGCAACGCCATCTATGTGGACAGCCTCATCTTGACGGACCAATCCACCAACATTGACGGTGGTTACAATGTCAACGTTTTCCAGTTCAACACCAACCTGGTCATCTATTACGCGCAGGCGTTGCTGAACGGCGTCTCCGTGGCCGAAAAATTCGATCACAAGAATAACAATCATCTCCGGTGGGTGCCGACCTATGCCGGCTACTATAGCTCGACCAATCTGGTCTATCCGCCGGGCGTGACCAATACCGTCAATGCCGCGCTGGCGGAGAGCGCGGATATTGACTCCGATGGCGACGGCACGCCCAACAGCACCGACCCGACGCCGTTTCTGGTGCCGGCGCAGTTGAACTTCACCGAGACCATCACCAACGTGCCGCCGGTGTCGGTGCAGTTGCAATGGCAGACGGTCGCCAACGGCACGAATTATGTCTATTACAAGACCAACCTGCTCTCGCCGGGCTGGCTGCTGCTGACCAATTTTATCTCGCCGTTCCCGTATCCGTCGCCGCCCGGCTACGTCTCGGTGTTTGATCCGCTGACGAACGCGCCGCACTATTACCAGGTGGTCGTGCAGCCGGATTTGCTCTATGGCTCCCAATGAACCGCGGCCCGAAAACTTTTGAAAATGAAACCCGCGCGGCCTGGCTGCGACGGAATGACTGGAGAAATGTTGTGAAAACGATTCGAAATAAAATGGCCGGTCATCTGCCGGTGCGGCGTTTGGTTGCCGGTGCCTGGCTCAAGCTGGCCCTGGTGCTGGGGTTTGCCTTGCTCGCCGGGCTGGCGGGCGCCCAGCCGGCCAACGATATGTTCACCAATGCCGTGACCATCTCCGGCCTGTCCGGCACGTTGTCCAGCAGCAACAACGGCGCCACCTTGGAACCGGGCGAACCCACCTTCATCAATGCGGATGATTTCGCCAGCGTGGATCAGTCCGTCTGGTATCAGTGGACGGCACCGTCGAACGGCGTGGCGTCCTTTGACACCTTCGGCAGCAGCTTCGACACGGTGCTGGCGGTTTATACCAACAACCCGGTGTTCACCACCAACACCGTGCTGACCACCAATATATTCATGGTGGTGACCACCAACACCGTGATCACCGCCAGCGCCGCGACCGTAACCAACCTTTCGCTCGTGGCGGCCAACGACGATTATATCACCTTGGTCGTGGTTGCCAGCCGGTTGACCTTCATGGCGGTGCAGGGCACGACTTATTACATCTCGGTCAACGGCAACGCGGATCCGGCCCCCGGCTACAGCGATGCCGGCACCTTTGTGCTGGATTGGAGCGAAACCGTTCCCACCATCCCGTCGGGGACGTTTTACTTCACTTCACCGACCTATACCGCGAGCGACCAGGAGAATCATCAGCCAAATAATCCTTATAGTCCGAGTGTGTATGAAAGCTGGCGGGGGGCGCGGGTAACCATATCCCGCACGAACGGCTGTAGCGGCCGGGTGGATGTGCCTTACTACGTGATTACTCAAGGCTATACGAATATTATCCCCGGCTATACCAATGTGTTTGGTACGTTTACAAATATAGTCCCGACCTACACCAATTCAGTCCCCTATCTTACCAATAATGGCTCGGTGGTTTTCGATGACTACCAGATGGGCGCGGATATCGCGGTGCCGGTTATATCGCTTAAGACCTTGACTGTCACCAATATAACGCCCGTCGTCTCCGGCGGCGTGACCAACGGTTATACGACCAACATTGTTTCTTATGCGCCTTCCGCGTCCATGACCGTGATGATGGGAACGCCGACCTTGGATCCGCTCGAATCTCCTGATTTGCTCCCGCCGGCGGCCGTTGGTGGCACCAATGGCACCAGCGCAATCATCAATATATTGAGCACGACCTTGCAGGCGCACGGGGGTTCCGGGCCGGTCTTTTTCAATATCGAACGGTGCTGGTTCCGCACCGACCGAAATGTGAATGGAGGCAGTGCCTATATTTACGTCTTTCCCTCCGCCCTGCCCACGCAGCCGGGCCTAAACTATCTGGTGGATTATAACATTGATTATGGCGGCAATCACACCTTCCCGCTGCAGGCCGATTCAGATTACGCCAATCCCGGCACTGATTTTACCGATGTTTCCGGCACTTTGACTTATACCTATGGACAAAGCCCGATTCCCGAGCCGATTGTCATTCCGATTCATGCTATTTCTTCGGCGGCATTTAATGAAGACCTTCAAATTACCCTCCAAAATCCAAGGGATTCAGCTGGCAATACGCTGGCGCTCGGTCAGGTTAACACGGCCACGCTGACCATCCTGTTCAATGTCCAGCCGGCCGGTGCGGTGGATCAGGGCTGGAACCCGGATGGTGACGCCAATTCCATTCCGCCGTACCTGAAATATCCCGGCACGCAGGGCGGTGTGAGCGACAGTGCCAATGGCAACGGCGGCACGGTCTATGCCGTGGCCGAGCAGCCCGACGGCAAAGCCGTGGTGGCCGGTAGTTTTATTTCCTTTGACTCCAATCCCTACAACCGCATTGTCCGGCTGCTGAACAACGGCTATCAGGATCCCGCGTTTCTGGCCGCGCCGAACAGCGGCGCGAATGACGCCATCTATGCCCTCGCCTTGCAGCCCAACGGCCAGATCATCATCGGCGGCAATTTTACTTCCTTCAACGGGGTCAATCGCAACCACATCGCCCGTTTGAACGCGGATGGGTCGGTGGACACGACGTTCAATCCCGGCTCCGGTGCCAACGGCAAGGTTTGGGCGGTGGGATTGCAATCCGACGGCAAGATTTTCATCGCCGGCGAGTTCACGTCCTACAACAGCACCAACTGTAATTATCTCGCGCGCCTGAATCCGGACGGGTCGCTCGACACCGGCTTCAATCCCGGCAGTTCTTTGAACGGGCCGGTCTATGCGCTGGCCGTCCCGCCATATGCCCCGATCAACCTTACCAACGTCACCGCCGGGGGCGCCGCTGAAGTGGACACCCCGGTCAGCTTGGGTTCGTCTACTTCCGGGACGTTGAGCGTCAATTATAACATGCTGTCCATTCCCGACGATATGCGGGTTTTTTACGGCACCACCAACGGGGTTTTGATTTATGACACGGGCAACGTCAGCGGCATTGGGCAGTTTGTGCTTCCCTTTGGCCCGACGAATGGCATCACCACCAATCTGATCACCATCGTCATGGATCAGGGTAATGGCACGCCGGGCACCTATTGGTCTTATTCCGCCTCGATCGTCACTGCCGGTTCCACGCAGGTTTATGCGGGCGGCGCCTTTAATCAGGTCAACGGGGCCAGCTATGGCGGCGTGGCCCGGTTCAATGGCGATGGCACGGTTGACTATACCTTTGCGCCCGGCATCGGCACTTATAATCCCAACACCGGCAACACCGATCCGATTTATGCCCTGGGGCTGCAAGCGAACGGGCAGTTGCTGGCGGGCGGCGCTTTTTCCACGGTCGAGTTGACCAGCTTCAATGGCATTTGCCGTTTTAACACCGACGGCACGTTGGATTTGAGCTTCAGCACCCTGGGTGCCACTAATGGCACCTGGAATCCGGCCACCGGCATCGCCGACACGGTTGACGCCATCACCGTGGACACGAACCAGAACATCCTGATTGGCGGCAATTTCATGAATGTCAACCAGACCCGGCGGGTGGGCATCGCCCGGCTGCTCACCGACGGCAGTCTGGACACCAGCTTCATGGACACCGCCTATAACCAGTTCGCCGGCGTCATCAACCATTACCACAACCCGGATGTCGTCAACACCAATGATTATCCGCAGGGCAACCATCGGAATAGCATCGATACCATCGCGGTGGAGGCCGGCGGCAACGTGATTGTCGGCGGCAACTTTTTACAGGTCGGCGGCGGTTCCTACGGCCATTCCGGCTCGATTGACAGCGTGGTGGGCACGGGTGTGAACGGCATCATTGCTAATGGTCGCATGGATGTCCATCCGCGCAGCAACGTGGCGCGGTTGGTGGGTTACAGCACGCCCGGCCCCGGCAACCTAGAGTTTTGCAACTTTAACATCCCCCCGAACACCTACACCGTGGACAAGGATGCCGGCACCCTGTTCCTGACCATGATCCGCACCAACGGCAGTTTGGGCAGCATCGCGGCGAGTCTCATTTCACCGCCCGGGGCCGTCGGCCAGCCGGGCATCGCCACCGCGGGGACGAATGGCAATTTCACCATCGGCAACACCGAGCCCGAATGGGCGACGATGTGGTCGAGCTCATGGATGAAGAGCGACGGCTATGAAGGCCAGAATAATTATGGTTACCCGGGCAACGAGGCGGATGAGACGTTTCAAATTTTCAACAACACCAACATCACCGGCAACCTGAACGCCAATCTGGCCCTGACCGCGCCCAATCCGAACCTTTTCTTCCTGGGCGGCGAGGAGATTCCCCTCGGCGCGGCGCTGGGGGCCAGCCATGCCAGCCCGCTGACCATCATTGATGACAATTTTCCGCCCGGCACCTTTGGTTTCAGTTCGCCGACGTACACCGTCAATGGCAGTTCCAATGTGGTGGCCATCACCGTGGTGCGCACCAATGGCACCGGCGGCAGCGTGAGTATTTCCTACGCCACGTTCAACGGCACGGCCAGCAGTCCGGCCAACTACACGACGGTGAGCGGCACCTTGACCTTCAATCAGGGGGTCACCAGCCAGACCTTCACCGTTCCCATCATACCCGGCACCGTCACCGGTGCGGATAAGACCTTTAACCTGATTCTCTATAGTATCACCGGCGGCGGCAGCTATGGTGTCACTAACGCCGCCGTCACCATTGTGAACAATGTTTTTGGCGCGGGCCACATCGCCTTTGCCTTTGCCACCAACACCGTGAGCGAAACCGCGGGGGTGGCCGGGGTCGTGTTGAACCGTCTGGGTGCCAGCAGCGGCACCTTGCAAGTCACGGCGGTCACCGGCGGCGGTTCGGCCGTCAATGGCGTGAACTATGTCGGCACCACGACGAACCTGCAGTGGGTAAACGGCGATGCGCTGCCCAAGACCATTTACATTCCGGTCATTCATGACGGGATTTACACCTCCAATCTGACGGTCAACCTCTCGCTGACCAATGGGCTGGCGGGCGGCAAGGCGAGTCCCAATGTTCTCGGGCTTTCCACCCTCACCAACTCGACGCTCGTAATCACCAATGTGGATTTCCCGGGGACGGTGCAGTTGTCGTCCGGGGTCTATTCGGTCAAGAAATTCGCTGGGTTCGCGCTGATTCCGGTGATCCGCACCGGTGGCAGTGCCGGCACCATCACCGTGACCAACTATACGGCCGACGGCACGGCGCTGAACGGTGTGAATTACACCGGCCAGACCAATGTGCTGGTTTTCACCAACGGGCAGGTCAGCCAGTCTTTCACCGTGCCGATCACCCCGGGGGCCACCAACGGGCTGGTGGCGCTCAACCTCGGCTTGACCAATGCCGTGGCGCTGAACACCTCCCTGCCTTGGAACGCACTGGGCACCCCGTCAACGGCGGTCTTGAACATCATTGACACCAGTTTGGTGAATGAACCGCCCGGCTCGCCGGATACCACTTACAGTCCGCTGGCTGCGTTCAACCAGCCCGTGTTCGCCCTCGCGCTGCAACCCAACAATCAATTGCTGGCCGCCGGTGATTTCACCATGGCCAACGGCGTGCCGCGCCAGCGCGTCGCGCGCTTGAACTCGGACGGCACGCTGGACGCGTCGTTCTCCCTGCCGTCTTCGGCCGATGGCGCCAATGCCTCGGTGCGCGCCCTCGCCCTCCAGTCGGACGGGCGGATTTTGGTGGGCGGCTATTTCACCAATTTTAACAGTGTGGTCATGAATTATATCGCGCGCCTCAATTACGACGGCTCGCTGGACAGCCGCTTCAATCCCGGTGCGGGCGCGGACAGCCCGGTTTTTGCCCTGGGTCAGACGTTTGTGAACGGCGCGGCTAAAGTTCTGGTGGGCGGCGCCTTTGCCTCGCTCAGCGGACAGGTGTTCAACTACATCGGCCGGCTGAATGATGACGGGTCGCCCGATACGACGTTCAATGCGGGCGGTCTCGGCGCGAACGGGACGGTTTTTGCACTGGCCGTCCAGACGGATGGCAAGGTGGTCATCGGCGGTGACTTCACCGCCTATAACAATACGCCCGTCAACCACGTCGCCCGCTTGAACGTGGATGGTTCGCTGGACCTGAACTTCACCAATGCGGTTTCCAATCCGGCGGCGGGGGCGAACGGTTCCGTCCGCGCGATTGCGATCCAGCCGGACGGCAAGATTTTGATCGGCGGCCTGTTCACCAATGTGGATGGCGGCAACCTGAACTACCTTGCCCGGCTGAACACCGATGGCTCATTGGACGCCGGTTTCACGCCGGGCGTCGGTGCTGACGGCGCGGTGTTGAGCATCGCGTTGCAGACGGATGAGCGGATTGTTTTGGGCGGCCAGTTCACGCATTGCAGCGGGGTCAGCCGCAACCGCCTCACCCGGCTGAATCCGAATGGCACGGTGGATCCCACCATCAATTTTGGCGCGGGGGCCAACGATTTTGTGGCGGCCGTGGCCATTCAGGAGGCCACCATCGCGGGCTATCCGACCAATGTCCCGGATGAGAAGCTCATCATCGGCGGCGGGTTCACCCAGTATTTTGGCCAGCCGTATTCGCACATCGCGCGGATTTACGGCGGGTCGGTCAGCGGCGTTGGCTCGTTTGAATTTTCCTCGCCCACCTATTCGGTGAATGAGAATGGCTTGAACGCCTTCGTCACGGTCATCCGCACCGGCGGCACCAGCGGCACCAATGCGAACGGCACGGGCGATATCTTTGTGCCGTTTGCCACGGCCAACGGCACGGCGGTCGCGGGCGTCAATTATAGCAATGCGACGACCACTCTGGATTTTCCCGCCGGCGAAGTCATGCGGACCGTCACCATCCCGGTGAAGGATGACGGCGTCATCACCCCGAACCTGACGGTGAACCTGTCGGTCAGTCCCGTTTTGCCGGCCACCGATGGCGACCAGCCGGCGGCGGTGCTGACGATCATCAACGACGACAGTTCGATCAGTTTCTCCTCGTCGAGCTATCAGGTGGCCAAGAACGTCCAGAGTGGCGTCGAACAGATTGACGTTTTGCGGCTGGGCGGCACCAACGGCACTTCCACGGTCGTGTTCAACACCACCACCAACGGCACGGCGCTGCCCGTCACGGATTATACCCCGCAGACGAATGTGGTGGTCACGTTCAATCCGGGCGCCTCGGACGTCCAGGTGCCGATTCCCATCAACAACAACGGGCTGCCCGAAGGCAACCAGACCGTCACCCTCCAGCTCACCAATGTGACCGGCTCGGCCTTGTATAGTCCGTCGAACGCCACGCTGACCATCATCGACACGGCGCATCTGCCGGGGGTCTTGTCCTTCTCCGCGACGAATTACAATGTCGGCTCGTCGGACGGCAACGCCTACCTCACGGTGTATCGCACCAACGGTTTCTCCGGCATCGTCTCGGCGAATTACACCCTCGTGCCGGGTACGGCGCAGCTCGGCTTGGACTACACGACCACCGGCGGGTTGGTGACGTTTGGTGACGGGGTGACGAATGCCACCATCACGATTCCGCTGGTGCCTCAAGCCCAGGTCAAACCGCCGGTAAGCCTGTCGGTCTCGTTATCCAACCCGGCTGGCGGCGTGACGCTGGCCAGCCCGACCAATGTCACGGTGACTATTTCCAGTGCGATCGCCGGCATTTCCTTCGTGACGGCGACCAACACGATGGCCGAGAACAGCGGCGCGGTGGTCGTCAACGTCCAGCGCCTATACGACACCAACAGCATCGTCACCGTGAATTACGGCACGGTCAACGGCTCGGCCGTGGCCGGGCTGAATTACACCGCCACCAGCGGCTTATTGCAGTTCACCAATGGCGAGACGCTGAAGTCCATCACCATTCCGCTGTTGTATGACACGAATGTCACCGGCGATTTGAATTTCAGCGTCCAGTTGTCCAACCCGACCGGCGGCGCGCAATTGCTCGCCCCGAGCAGCACCGTCGTGATCGAGCAGGACGCGGATGCCGGCTTGAGCTTCAGCGCCGGCACGATGACGGTGCTGAAGAATTCCGGTGTCGCCAACGTCACGGTGGTCTGCTCCAACCCGCGGGTCGAGCCGGCGGGCACCAACGGCATATCGGTCGGTTATTACACGGTGGATGGCAGCGCCAAGGCGGGCACGGATTATCAAGCCGCCAGCGGCACGCTCGTTTTCAATGGCGGCGTCGCGACCAACACCTTCCCGGTGACCATTTACAACAACACTCTGGTCAGCAGCAACAAGGTCTTCTCCGTGGTGCTGACCAATGCGACGGCCCCCGGCCAGATCACCCCGCCCGGCACCGAGTCGGTGGTCATCGCCGAAAGCAACGCCGGGTTGAGCTTCTCGCAATCCGGTTACACCGTGCTCAAGAATGGCGTTTTTGCCAATATCACCGTCAACCGGACCGGCTATACCAACAGCGTCGTTTCCGTCAACTATCTCGCCACCAACGGCACGGCGGTGAACGGCATCAACTTTGTCTCGACCAACGGCGTCTTGGTCTTCAGCAATGGCGTGGTCAGCCAGACGTTCTCCGTGCCCATCATCGCCAACAGCGTCGTCAACCCGAACCTCACCGTGCTGCTGCAATTGCTCAATCCGGTCAACGGTTACCTCGTGCCGCCCAGCGTGGCGACCCTGACCATTCTGGAGAACGGCGGCAGCTTCGTCATCCCGGCGGGCGCGCAGGTGGTCACCAATTACACGTCGCATTTGTCTGACGGTGTCATCGGTTCCAACGACACGGTGCAGGTGCTGTTCGGGCTGCGCGACAGCGCCGGGCTGAACGTGACCAACCTCATCGCGTATCTGCTGACCACCAACGGCGTGGTTTCACCAAGTCCCGCCAGCCAGGTCTATGGGCCGCTGACGGTCTATGGCCACTCGGTGTCGCAGCCGTTCACCTTCACGGCGCACAGCACCAACTCGTTCGCCATCGCGCCGACCTTTGCGCTCTATGACAATGCCAAGCCCATCGGCACGGCGAGTTTTCATTTCAGCATCGGCAACTGGACGACCAGCTTCGCCAGCACCAACGCCATTGTCATCCTGGATGACACCAACGCCTCGCCGTATCCCTCCGCCATCAATGTGAGCGGCATCGGCTCCACGCTGATCAAGGCCACTGTGACGCTGAACAAACTGACCCACACGTACCCGCATGACATCGATGCGCTCGTGGTTTCGCCGGCGGGAACGAATACCTTGATCATGGCCCATGTCGGTGGTGGCACCAACGGCAACAGCGTGACCAACATCACCCTGAACTTTGACGACGCGGCCGCCTCGTCGTTGACGCAAAACCGGCTCACCACCAGCACCAACAAGCCGACGCAGTTTTATCCGGTGCAAAATTTCCCCTGATGCCATGTCGCGCACCTTTCAACCAGAGATTTTATGAGCAAGACGTTTTTCAAGATGGGACTCGGCCTGCTGGCGGTGGCGGGACTGGTCTGGCCGGCGGCGGCGGCGTTGCCCGGCCTGACGACCTTGTCCGGCCATGTGCCCGCCATGGTCTCGCAACTGGTTTCGACCGGCCGGCTGGTATCCACCAACCATCTCCGTCTCGCCATCGGCTTGCCCTTGCACAACCAGGCCGGTTTGGATGCGCTGTTGCAGCAGATCAATGATCCCGCCAGTCCCAGCTATCATCACTATCTGACGCCGGATCAGTTTGCGACCCAGTTTGGTCCCACCCCGGCGGATTATCAGGCTGTGCTGGATTTTGCCCGGACCAACGGATTTACCGTGACGCGCACCCACCCCAACCGGATGCTCGTGGATGTGGATGGCCAGGTTGCTGATATTGAAAAAACCTTTCATGTCAAACTGTCCACGTATCATCATCCCAAGGAGCCGCGGGATTTTTTTGCCCCTGATGTTGAGCCGTCCGTGGACGCGAATCTGCCCATCTTGAACGTTCAGGGCCTGAACAACTATGTTGTGCCGCACCCGTTTTTAGAAAAGATGCCGGCGTCGAAAATCAAACCGGGCATTGGTTCCGCCCCGGGTGGTGGTTACCTGGGTTCGGATTTCCGCAACGCCTACGCGCCGGGCACCGCCTTGAACGGCTCCGGCCAGAGTGTCGGTCTGTTGCAGTTTGACGGATACTATGCCAGCGACATTGCCACGTATGAAGGTCTGGCCGGTTTGCCCAATGTGCCGTTGCAGAACGTGCTGCTGGACGGTTTTAATGGCACGCCGGGTGTGAATAACGACGAAGTGTGTCTCGATATCGAAACCTCCATCTCGATGGCTCCGGGATTGTCCCGGGTCGTGGTGTTTGAGGCCGGCCCGGCCGGCAATGCCGATGACATCTTGAGCAGCATGGCGGCCAGCAATACGATCAAGCAGTTAAGCGCTTCCTGGGGCTATCCCGTGGATGCGACCACGGAACAATTATATAAACAGCTCGCCGTGCAAGGGCAGACCTTCTTGAACGCCTCCGGCGATGGCGATGCGTGGGTTGGCCCGATCCCTTATGGCTCTTGCGAGGATCCGAACATCACCATTGTCGGCGGGACGACGTTGACCATGAACGGCGTGGCCACCTCGTACGCGTCGGAAAAAGTTTGGAACTGGGGTTTCGTCGGCGATTACAATTGGAATCCGGATGGATATGCCGGCAGCAGCGGTGGCATCAGCACCGATGTGAACATCCCCGGCTGGCAGCAGGGCATCAGCATGGCCACCAATCATGGTTCCACCACCTATCGCAATGTTCCCGACGTGGCCTTGACGGGCGACAATGTGTTTATCGTTTCCAGCGGCGGCAGCCAGAGCCTGGTGGGCGGCACGAGTTGTGCCTCGCCCTTATGGGCCGGCTTCATGGCGCTGGTCAACCAGCAGGCCGCCATCAACGGCAAGCCTTCCGTCGGTTTTCTGGCTCCGGCGGTTTATGCTCTGGCCAAAACCGCCAGCTATACGAATTGTTTTCATGACATCATTGCCGGTGACAATACTTGGGATCAAAGCCTGACCAACTTTTTTGCCGTGCCGGGTTATGATCTGGCCACGGGACTCGGCACCCCCAATGGCATCAACCTGATCAACGCTCTTGCCGGCGGCGGCGGCGGCGGGCCGATCATCTCCGCGCCGCTGCCGCCGTGGGGCAATACTTTGAGCGTCATGAATGGCGGCAATCCCAACGGCGACTGGTTTCTGTTTGTGCAGGATGACAAGGTGGCGGACACCGGCATCATTTCCAATGGCTGGTCGGTCGCGCTCACCACCGAAAGCCCGGTCGGTTACGCGGCGGACAACCAGGTTTACGCCACCCCCGCCAGTGTGACGCTCACTGCCAACACCACCTGGCCGGTCTCGCTGTCCGTCACCAATTATGGCCCGTCGGCCTCCACCAATGTTTACATCACCGATACCCTGCCCGTTCCCGGCACGGGCGTCACGCTGGTTTCCTCCAACGCCACCGCCGGCGCGGTAAGTGTCACTGGCGACACGCTCACGTGGACGGTCGGCAACCTCCCCGTCAATGCCGGTGCCGGGTTGACGTTGAATTTTTACGCCAGTTCCGCCGCCTTGGGCCTCTACACCAACACCGCCCAGGTGTATGCGACCACCACCGATCCGAATCCCGACGACAACATCAGCGCGGCCACGCTGCTCGTCTCCGGTTCGGCCACGCCGCCGCAATTGACGACCGGCTACACCGTTGGCACCGGCGCGTTCCATTTGTCGGTCACGGGCGCGGCCGGCCAGTCCGCCATCGTCCAGGCGTCCACCAACCTCGTTTCCTGGGTGCCCGTCTTCACCAACGTGATTCCGTTCAGCTACACCAACTTTGATTCGACCAACTACCTGATGCGCTTCTACCGGGTCGTGGTCGGCCCCTGATCCGGCATGAAACTCTGCGGCTTGACCGGCGGCGTCGGGATGGGCAAATCCACCGCCGCCGCTTTTTTTTCAGGACTCGGCGCGCGCGTCGTGGACACCGATGAGCTCGCCCGCCAGTTGGTCCGACCCGGCCAGCCCGCCCTGGCGGAGATCCAGACGGTCTTCGGCGGCGAATTCCTGGCCGCCGACGGAACCCTGAAGCGCGACGAACTGGCGCGCCTCGTGTTTGCCGATACCAGCGCGCGCCAAAAGCTCGAGGCCATTTTACACCCGCGCATCCGTGAGGCGTGGCTCGCGCAGGTGGAAAATTGGCGGCAGGAAAACTGCCCGCTCGCCCTCGTCGTCATCCCGCTCCTGTTTGAGACCGCCGCCGAAAATCATTTTGAAAAGATCATCTGCGTCGCCTGTTCGCCGGCATCGCAACGCGAACGCCTCGCCGCGCGCGGCTGGTCGCCGGAACAGATCCGGCAGCGCAGCGCGGCGCAACTGCCCGTGGCGCAGAAAATCGCGCGGTCACATTATGTTCTCTGGACCGAAGGTAAACTGGCGTCGCACGCGCAGCAGGTGTCCCGCGTCGTTGCCGGCTTCTGAATTTTCATCTGGAGCAAAATCGGGTTCACCGGATTATATCCTTCACCCGCCCAAACCGGCTGTGCCCCGGCTCAAACGCGTCCGGCGTTAAAAGCGCGGGTCACGGCACGGTGCCCTAGCGTTTTGATTTCGTTCTTGAATCCGATGAGTGAATTTTTCTGCCATCGAAAACCACCCCATTCGACGAGTCATGGGACAATTTTTCCAATTTGCGCAGCCGCACATCGCGGGCGTTTACCGCCTTGATGATGGCATTTATTTCTTGTGAGGCCTTCTTTGGCAAAACGTTTTTCTCCTATCTGAAAGACCTTGCCCGCAGCGCGTTGCGTCTTCAAATAATTTCTCAATCAACTAGCTTACATTTGTGAGCCGGCCTTGCGTTTGCAAAGAATATGACCCCGCTGCTTTTTGGCGACGGTCCTTTGTGATCAGTCAAAACGCTTATTTCATTCAATCTTTACGGGCTTTTTCAATAAATCTACATCCGTCAGAGGCCTACTCCCGGCGGGTTCATGTACCCAGAACTGGTGACTCGTAACCATCCGCGGATTGAGTATGCTGATGACGTTGGAAGTAGTGACTCCAACTAAAACTTTAAGTGTGTTGTTCCCAAGGAGGCCGGAGTAGTGTCCGGCCTCTTTGTTTTTCCAGCAGGGCTGTTCTAGGAACCAGCCCGCAATTGAAACTGCCCCGTTTCCCGCGCCCTCTTCGCGCATGGCGCAAAAGGTTTCCCCCCCAAACCGTCTGCCCTCCTCGACACCCGCGTCGTTTATTGCGGCGACAATCTGGAATCACTCGCCAAGCTGCCCGCCGCCTGCGTGGATTTGATCTGCCTCGCCCCGCCCAAATCCCAACGGGATTAAATCATCCAGCCCGGGGTTGCGCGGAACGAGCTACCCTGGGTGAACCGAAATCAAATTCATCAACTCTGAAAGAGTTGTATTAATCCCACACATATCCCGAACCTCAGCGCGCGCGCCTGGCTCGCCCGGAATTGACGCCGCCCCGTTTCCCGCGCACACTTCGCGCATGGCAAAAAAGGCCGCTGCGAAACCAACCGCCGCTTCACCCCGGCTGAAATCTTCTTCCCTCCTCGACACCCGCGTCGTCTATTGCGGCGACAATCTGGAATCGCTCGCCAAGCTGCCGGATGCCTGTGTGGATTTGATCTACATCGACCCGCCCTTCAACTCCAATCGCAACTATGAAGCCTTTTGGGGTGAGACCAAGGAGAAGCGCGCCTTTGAAGACCGCCACGAGAACACCAAGGCCTACATTGACTATATGCGCCCGCGCTGCGTGCAACTCGCCCGCGTCCTCAAAAAGACCGGCAGCTTTTATTACCACTGCGACTCGCACGCCAGCCACTACGTCAAGGTCATGCTTGATGGTCTTCTTGGTGAAAATAATTTTCAGAACGAAATCATCTGGAAGAGAACCAGCAGCCACAGTGATGCAAAACGTAAATTTGGTGACCAAAGTGATTCAATTATGTTTTACACGGGTGGCGACGCTAAATATACGTTCAATCCGCTTTACCAACCCTATTCTCAAGAATATATCAAATCACATTACAGCAATGTTGACGCCGATGGCCGTCAATACACCACTCGTGATTTGAGAAGTCCATCTCCAAGGCCAAATCTGACTTATGAATATAAGGGTTACAAACCACATCCCAATGGCTGGTCAATCTCTCGCGAAGTGATGGAAAAATTGGATGCCGAAGGAAAGCTTTATTTCCCGAAGGATCAAGACGGCAGAATCCGAATCAAAAATTATTTGGATGAAATGCCCGGCACACTCTTTGGCAATGTTTGGGATGACATTGAACCTCTGAACTCACAAGCTGCCGAACGTCTTGGTTATCCAACGCAAAAGCCGCTCGCACTTTTGGAGCGAATGATTAAAGCCAGCAGCAACGAGAACGACATTGTGTTAGATGCGTTCTGCGGTTGCGGCACGGCGCTCGTCGCGGCGCAGAATTTGAAACGCCAGTGGATTGGCATTGATATTTCGCCCACCGCCTGTCGCGTCATGGCTAAACGCCTGCGCGACGTTTGCGGCTTGCCGGAAAGCGAACCGCTCTGGCGCGCCGGACGCGGCTTCGTCGTCCGCGACCTGCCGTGGACGGTGGAGAAGCTGCGCGTCATCCCGCCGTTTGAATTTGAGAACTGGGCCGTCATCGCCCTCGGCGGCATCCCGAACAAGGTGCAAGTCGGCGACATGGGCGTGGATGGCCGCATCTTCCCCGTCTCCTCCAGCGCCGCGCCGCGCAAGCAGCAGGATGGCGAACTCGGTCTGAAAGAACGCTGGTATCCCATCCAGGTAAAACAAAAGGACAAGGCCGGCCGCCCGGACATTGACGCCTTTGAAGCCATGATGATGCGCGAGGATTGCGAGAAAGGCTTTTTCGTGTCGTTCGATTATTCATCGGATGCGTTGCAGGAGATCGAATCCTTCTTCAAGCGCAGCCACAAAGTCATCGTCGCCCTGACCGTGCAGGAAATCCTCGACGAACACATTGCGAAGAAGCTGGCGTGAATAGATGCCGCTTTTAATTTGCATTCTCATCGGTCAAGAGATAAGAATTGTAGAAGCAGGAGGCAATAAATTCTAATGGTTATGAAAATCAAACTCAAGGCTCTGATTATCGGGCTGGCCCTGCTGGCCGGCGTTGACCCGGCCCTGGCGCAGATACCGATCATCACGTCATTCAGCCCGAACGGGGTGCTGGTGTGCTCGAATCTGGCGGCGGGGAGCGTGGCGACGGTGGCCGGGGCGGCGTCGCTGGCCGGGCCGTGGCGGACGAACTTGGCCGGGCTGTCGGGATTGGCTGTGAATGCCGGGGGATCCCTCACGGTCACTGTGCCCATTTCTTCCGCAACGATGTTCTTCCGGGTGCTGGATAAGCGGAAAGCTGTGCAATCCACGACGAACGGCCTGGCCTTAATCCCGGCGGGGGTGTTCACGATGGGGGACACTTTGGATGGGGAGAGTGATGCGATTCCAATGGACATTAATGTGTCGGCGTTTTACATGGACACGAACTTGGTGAGTTACAGCCAATGGGAGGGGGTTTACAACTACGCGACGAGTCATGGATATACGTTTACCAATGCTGGTTCTGCGCAGACAATAAATCAAGCGGTGCAACCGGTGGAGACGGTGGACTGGTATGATTGTGTGAAGTGGTGCAACGCGCGGTCCCAGCAGGCGGGGTTGACGCCGGTATATTATACGGATGCTGGGTTGACGCAGGTTTATACGAATGGGGAGACGGATGCCGTTTATGTAAATTGGGCGACGAATGGGTATCGTTTACCGACGGAAGCGGAGTGGGAGAAGGCGGCGCGGGGTGGATTGAGCGGGCAACGGTTTCCGTGGGGGGACACGATTTCCTGGAGCCAGGCAAATTACTTCGGTGATCCGAATGGCTACGCCTACGATCTTGCGACAGCGGTTGATTATGATCCGGCGTTTTCCGGTGGCGACAGTGGAAATTATCCCTATACGAGTCCGGTGGGTTCGTTTGCGCCGAACGGGGATGGGCTGTATGACATGGCAGGGAATATAAATGAATGGTGTTGGGACTGGCATGGAACGCCGTATGGCCAACCCACCACAAATAATCCAACGGGAGCAGGGTCAGCATCGGGCCTCCGTGTGTTGCGCGGCGGCATTTGGGCCGTCGGCGCCTACGTCTCGCGGTGCGCCTTTCGCAGCGACGGCTACCCGATCGATGCCGGCTACGGCATTGGGTTCCGTTGTGTGAGGGGGCTTTAGTTTCTGCTTAATTCTTTGCGTGACAGGATGGAGAATCGTCCGTGTCCCCTTGAAAATCCGCGCGTGGGATGGGCGTTGATATTTCGCCCATGCCTGTGCGGCATGGCCAAACGCCTGCGCGACGTTTGCGCGTTGCCGGAAAGCGAACCGCTCTGGCGCGCCGGACGCGGCTTCGTCGTCCGCGAGGTGTGGTAGGGCGCGTCACTCCGTGCGCGCCGTCGTGGTGAACCAGAACGCGTCTGTTGGCAGGCGGCGGCGGGCAGAGGACTGCCCGCCCTACCCATCCCGCCGTTTGAATTTGAGAACTGGGCCGTCATCGCCCTCGGCGGCATCCCGAACAAGGTGCAAGTCGGCGACATGGGCGTGGAAGGCCGCATCTTCCCCGTCTTTGACAATAGCCCAGCCATTTATGGCTGGGTTCGCGGTTCGGAATCGTCGCAAGTCCCGTCAGGGACGAAAGGTCCTTGCGGACGGCCACCACGTTGTCTGCCGTCCCTGACGGGACTTTGATATTTGGGTTGCGATATTCCCAGCCATAAATGGCTGGGCTATTTTCACATCCAGGTGAAACAAAAGGACAAGGCCGGCCGCCCGGACATAGACGCCTTTGAAGCCATGATGATGCGCGATGATTGCGAGAAAGGTTTCTTTGTGTCGTTCGATTATTCGGCGGACGCGTTGCA
>Ga0302278_10001069_pt1 | contig 34348 bp, 15 predicted proteins | sample III_Bog_N3_2_FD_194543 | JGI IMG/M metagenome (GOLD analysis project Ga0302278, IMG submission 194543) | Peat permafrost microbial communities from Stordalen Mire near Abisko, Sweden - III_Bog_N3_2 | ecosystem: Environmental > Terrestrial > Soil > Wetlands > Peat | place: Sweden: Abisko... | reverse complement strand
GCGAGGCGTCTTCCACGTCTTTGATCAGTTGAATGCCCTGATCTCTCTTCCCCGCATAAAACAAAATGTTGCCTCTGTCGGCAAGAATCGAGTCAGAGGCTGGATCAAGCTCTCGGGCCTTGGCATTTTCGTCCAGGGCTTCGGAGGATCTGCCTTGAATCGAGAGAATGTTGGCGTACCAGTTGCGAGCGATGGGGTCTTTGGGATTCAACTCGATGGCGCGGCGAAATTCCTTTTCGCCGTCCGCGAAGTCCCAATTGCCCCACCATTCCGCAAAGGCGAGAGCTCGATGGGCGTCGGCAAGCGAATCGTCGAGTTCGATCGCTTTCTTTGCTGCTGCAATGCTGCGGGTATAGGCGTCGCTCTCAGGCATCGTTGAGAACTCGCGAAGCAGGTCATATGTGTCTGCCAGCCCCACATAGGCCTGCGCGTCACCCGGATCATGGACGATAGCCTGGGTAAAGTCATCGAGCGCACGATTCAGGCTATCGGGGGTTCTTTGATTCCATTGGTAGCGACCTTTCAGGTAGAGGTCGTGAGCGTGGCTTTTCTCAAGGTCGGAGACGGGAGTGGGGTGTTGGTTCGACTGGGGGTGGGCTCCAACCAATACGGCCGGAAACAGATGGACAAGACGCTCGCTGCTTGCCCGAACTGTCGGCGAGTTGACAGCGGCTCCAATGATGCCTGCGACCAACAGTCCGGACAGTGCCAGCATCCAGTTTCGCCTGTGTTCTAAATGGGGAAGCAGCACGTCCGATTTGGGGTATGTTGCGATGGGGGGGGTATCTGGGTCGAGGGTTCCAGATGCGGAGCGATTCTCCTGGGGGACTTCCAAGTCCTCTTCTCTGGAAGGCAGAGATTCTGACGGCGTCCCTGACTTCAGCCAATAATCCAATTCCGCAGTATATGCATAGACAGATGCGCTGCCGGAACCTGGCAAGCGGTGAGCTGGTAGACCGCGCCCCTTCTCCCAGCGCTTGACGGTTCTCTCCGCCTTACCCAGATAGGCCGCAATCTCCTTCCAGGAGTCGAGACGCGCTCCCCTGCCAGCATTCTCGGTCTTCGCGGGAGCGGGCGGCATCAGCTGACCTTTCCTCGTGAGGCATTGGCGCGAGATGGCCCAATTAGGCCTTGCTTGGCACTTGCGCCGGAATGAAGTTGGCCTGATTATCGCACGTACCAAGGGCCCCGGCAACAATCTGAGTACAGCTAAAACTCCTTAGTTTCAACGCGTTTGCTTTAATTCGTGTGAAATTCCGAGGCGGTTGGTTCGTGAACGTGTCCGCCACGCGCTCACAACACTTGTCCGAAATACGGTTGAGTCAGCCAGCAGTAGAACAACATGTACCGACCTACATAGGATTGTCATGAAGACAAAAAGGACACTGCCCCTCAGCTTTTCTGCGGTGCTTTCCTCGCTCTGGATTGCCGCTGCGTTCATTGCGTCGACCGGCATATCCGCCCTGGCCCAGTCGGGCAATGTGGTTATCAGTTCGAACACCACCTGGGCCTCGGGCACCTACCAGATCACCAGCCTCACGGTTCAGAGTGGTGCAACCCTGACCATAGGGGGCGGGTCGAACGTAACAGCCACCGGCGCGATTCTCGTGACCGGGAACTCAACCATCATCGTCCAGGGGATCAACAACACCGGAATAGCTTTCGGCATGTGGCAGGGTCTCGGCACGATCTTCAATGCCGGCACGATAGAGGTGGACGCCGGCAGTACTATCAGCGGCGACCAGCAAGGATACGTGGGGACCGAGGGACCGGGAGCCGGACTACCGGGATCGACGAATGGCGGCAGCTACGGCGGAGCGGGTGGAGGTCAGGCCGCGAGCACAGCGTACTGTGCCCCGGACGCTGGACCGATGCTGAATCTGGGCTCGGGTGGTGCGTCTGCCGGCGGCACGGCGGGTGCGGGCGGCGCCGGCATCGTGCTGGAGGCGGAGAATGGATTCACGCTGAACGGTACTCTGACTTCCAATGGCGGCGCGGCCACAGGAGCAGCCGGCGGCGGAAGTGGCGGCGGCATCTTTATTTCAGTGAATGGTCCAATCACCGGAAGCGGCTCGATCTCCGCAACTGGAGGCAATGCTACGGGCAACGGCTCGGGTGGTGGCGGGGGGTGTTTTGCGGCCTATTACACCACTATAAGTCCCACCATCCAACTCAATACGGCGGGTGGCACGGCCAGCGGCTCCGGCATCGCCGGCACCGCCGGGGGTGGGTTCCTTGCCGGCGGCGGGGGGGCGAACCCGGATCCCATCGTCCTTTCCCAGAACTCCACACTTCCAGCCGGCACGAATCTGACGTTCAAGGATTTGACCATCAGCAATGGCGCGACCTTCACGGTGGGTGGAGGATCGACGGTGACGGTGACGGGCGCGCTCGTGGTCACCGGAAACTCCAAGGTCGTGCTGCAGTCGATAAATAACACCGCGCAGGTGAACGGTACATGGCAGGGCGTTGGCGTCACACTGAACGCCGGCTCGGTGCAAGTTGACGCCGGCAGTTCCATCAACGCCGACGGCCAAGGCTACGTGGCGTTGGCTGGTCCTGGCGCTGGCGGGCAGGGGAATGAAGTCGGTGGCAGCTATGGTGGACTTGGCGGCGGTCAGTCCGCGAACCTGACCTATGGCTCAGCGTCAGCTCCTACCGATCTCGGCTCCGGCGGCGGTGTGTACAACGTTTCCACCGGAGTAGGCGGTGGTGCAATTCGGCTGATCGTAACCGGCACGCTGACCAACAACGGCGTCATCTCCGCAAACGGCGCAAACGCGACAGGCTCAGGCGGCGGCGGCGCGGGCGGGTCGGTTTATGTCACTACGGGTACACTTGCCGGGTCGGGCGTCTTCACCGCGAGTGGCGGAGCAAATCTAAACCAATACGGCTCCGGCGGCGGCGGCGGACGCGTCGCCATCTACTACACCGGCCCGACAGCCTTTACCGGTTTCGCAACATCCATTGCTGCAGGCGCTTCCCCATCCGGCACTGCGGGGACTGTCGCCTTCTTCGACACCTCTGCTGCCAACAGCAGTCTTGCAATCTACCAAAACTTCATTATTCCGGCCAACTCCAACATCACTTATAACTCCATCAACGTGCAGAACGGAGCCACCCTCACAGTTGGCGGCGGATCGACCATAACGGTGACCGGATCGACTCTGGTGACTGGCAACTCGACAATGGTGCTGCAGTCGATCAACAACGCGACGCAGGTAAATGGAACCTGGCAGGGGACCGGCGTTACGTTGAATGCCGGTTCCGTGGAGGTTGACGCTGGCAGTTCCATCAACGCCGACGGTCAGGGTTATCTGGCGCTGGCTGGACCTGGCGCTGGCGGGCAGGGAAATGAAATCGGCGGCAGTTATGGCGGACTTGGCGGCAGTCAGACCGCGAATCTGACCTATGGCTCAGCGTCAGCTCCAGTCGATCTAGGCTCTGGTGGCGGAGTCTACAACGCGTCTACCGGTGTCGGTGGCGGCGCGATTCGGTTGGTCGTGAGCGGCACATTGACCAATAAGGGCATCATCTCCGCAAATGGCGCACCCGTTACCGGCTCGGGCGGCGGCGGCGCGGGCGGCTCGATCTATGTCACTACTGCTGCCCTGGTCGGGGCAGGCGTCTTCACCGCGAATGGCGGCGCAAACCTGAACCAATACGGCGCTGGCGGCGGCGGCGGACGTGTGGCCATCTACTACGCCGGCCCGACGACCTTTGCCGGCTTCTCCACGTCCACAGCCGCGGGCGCCACCCCATCTGGCGCTCCGGGTACCGTACTGTTCGCGGATACGTCGGCCGGCAACAACAATCTGAACGTCTACCAGGACTTCACCGTCCCGGCCAATTCCAACGTCACCTACAACTCCATCACAGTCCAAAACGGAGCCACGGTTACAGTCGGGGGTGGGACAACCATGACGGTGACCGGATCGATTCTGGTGACTGGCAACTCGACAATGGTGCTGCAGTCGATTAGCAACTCAGCACAGGTGAATGGGAGATGGCAAGGTACTGGTGTCACGCTGAACGCTGGGTCCCTTCAGGTGGATCCAGGGAGCTCTATCAACGCCGATGGCCAAGGCTACCTAGCGCTGGCTGGACCAGGCGCTGGCGGGCAGGGGAATGAATTAGGTGGCAGCTACGGCGGACTCGGCGGCGGCCAGGTCGCATCGACAATCTACGGCTCAGCGACAGCTCCGATCGATCTTGGCTCGGGCGGTGGAGTTTACAACGTATCAACCGGCGTAGGTGGCGGTGCGATCCGGCTGATCGTGAGTGGAACACTGACCAACAACGGCATCATTTCCTCCAATGGCGAATCCGCCACGGGTTCAGGCGGCGGCGGCGCAGGCGGCTCGGTCTATGTCACCACCGCAACCTTGGCTGGGTCAGGCGTGTTCGCTGCGAATGGCGGCGCAAATCTAAACCAATACGGTCTTGGCGGCGGCGGCGGACGTATAGCCGTCTACTCGGCAAACCAAACGAACTACACCGGCTTCGCAACCTCAACGGCGAATGGGGGAAGCCCCTCAGGTTCGGTGGGGACTGTGGTCTTCTTTGACACCTCGGTGACCAACAGCAACGTCGGCGTCTATCAGAACTTCGTATTGCCAGCGAACAGCACCGTCCAGTACAACTCGCTCACCGTCGCCAATGGTGCGACGGTCACGGTCGGCGGCGGCTCTCAGGTAGTAGTTACCGGGACGCTGCATGTAACCGGCTCCTTGGTGGCACAGTCGATTAACAATACCGGACAGGTCAACGGCCTCTGGCAGGGCCAGGGCGTGAAGATTGTGGCTGACTCCGTGCTGGTGGACGCTGGGGCATCGATCAATGCGGACGGTCAGGGATACCCCTCGCAGACGGGACCCGGCTCTAGCCTTAGCAGTAATTCCCCCGGGGGCAGCTATGGAGGCGTAGGCGGTGGCCAGTCCGCCTCCACGACATACGGCCCATCGGGTGCTCCGGTCGATCTCGGCTCAGGGGGCGGCCTATACAGCGGCGTGGGCGGTACTGGCGGCGGAGCGATCCAGTTTCTGGTAAGCGGCACGCTCACGGACAATGGCACGATCTCCTCCAATGGACTCAGCGGAACCGGCAACGCGGGAGCTGGTTCAGGCGGCTCGCTGGAAATCGCTGCAAAGACCCTTGCCGGAACTGGAGTTTTGGCAGCGAATGGCGGCTCGGACCCCGCCAACAGCGGCACCGGCGGCGGCGGCGGGGGACGCATCGCCGTATCCTACGTGACCAGCAACGTATTCACTGCGACCTCCGCAACGGCGATCGGCGGAACAGGCGGCGCCGCGGGCACCAACGGCACCGTCGAATTCATCAACCAGCCGGTAAGCTCCTGGATTGCGCCAACTGAGTCCGTCGTCCATGGAGTGGAGACGTTACAGTGGTTTACCGACAACGGTGGTTCCACCACCGTAACCATCGCCGGCCCGCAAACCGCAACCATCGGAACCGGCGTCGGTCCATTCTCAAGCGCCAGCTGGGATACGACCCAGGTTCCCGAGGGAACCTACCAACTTGTGCTCTCTGTACTCAACAGCTCCAACCAGGCGGTGCAGCAGGTTGACAAGACCGTGGTGGTGAACAACTCGGTCTCATGGCACTCGGGCACGCTGACGACCAGCCAGACATGGTCGGCGAGCCAGGTCCAGGCGATCGACGGCGACGTGATTGTGCCGGCGGGAGTGACGCTGACCATCGATCCGGGGACGATCGTGAAGGTGCTGCCGGGCGCGCAGATCATTGTGCAAAGCGGCGGCACGCTGATCGCGACCGGAGCCGCGAACATGCCGGTCACCTTCACGACCTTCGACGATTACACCATTGGCGGCGATACCGACTTGAATCAAGGGACCAGTCTGCCCGCTCCGGGCGAGTGGAATGGCATCGAGGTGCTTAGCGGAGGAGCATTCACCTCCAACAACAACACCGTCATTCGTTATGCGCAGACCAACTTGTCCGGAACACTGTCGAACAATACGACTCTGTACGGCACCCAGGTGTACGCCATCTCCGGCACGCTGGTGGTGCCATCCGGAGTAACACTGAACATCCAGCCGGGTGCGATCGTCAAGTTAGAGTCCGGTGCCGGCATGGACGTGCAGCCAGGCGCCACGCTCTCGGCGAACGGCACGCTGGCGCAGCCAATCTACTTTACGTCGATCAATGACATCTCGATCGGCGGAGACACGAACGGCAATGGCGGAGCGACGGCTCCTGCGCCCGGCGATTGGAACTCGATCATCCTGGATGGCGCAACTGTCTCTTTGCAGCATGTACAGATGCAGTACGGCGGTGGCCCGCTCAACTCCAGCGCCCAGGCTGGCATGATCGAGACCACGGACAATGCCAACGTCACCATTGCCGACAGCGTGCTGGCGTACTCGTTCTACATTGGAATCCAGACCGGCTACCCCAACGGCGGCGGTGACACAGTCACGGTCACCGACACTGCCTTCTATGGCATCGAGGACCGGGCGATCAACGCTTATCCTGCATCGACGGTCCACGTGGTCAACGACACGTTCGACGGCAACGCTGCCGGCGTGTTCTCGCACGGCGGCTCGGTGGACATCGAGAATTCGATCATCAGCAATAGCATCGGCACCCAATTCGGCGGGGTTGCGCTGTGCTGCGGGGGAACCTTCACTTCGCTGATGAACAACGATGTCTATACAACGGCTGCAGGCGTCGTGAATTACTACCAACTCCCCGACCCCACCGGCACCAATGGGAATATCTCCGCCAATCCCATTTATATGAACGGCGCGCTGCACGACTATCGGCCCACGTACGGATCGCCCGCGATCGACGCGGCCAACGGCACCGTACCCAACTATCCGCTGACGGATTCGTTCGGGCTGTCGCGCTACAACGATCCGCTGGTAATCGCGAAGACTGGAACGCCGGACAGCAACGGTAACTACCCGGATATGGGGGCGTTCGAGTTTGTGCAGACCGCGCCTTCGAACCTCGACCTGACGGTTTCCAACGTGCAGGGACCACCCACCGCGACCGCCGGCACGCAGGCTCAGGTGAGTTGGACGGTAACTAACATCGGCTCGGGCACGGCGTACGGTCCATGGCACGACGCGGTGTACCTGGTAAGTGCTCCAAACACCAATGCGGTCGAGACCTACGCCGGGATCTCGCTGCAAGGCGTGGGCGTAGTCCTGGGACCAGGCGCCAGCTACAACGCGACCGCCACGGTGACGGTGCCGGGCACCGTAGTCGGCAGCCATAACTGGGAGGTAAAGACCAACGCTCTCGGGGAGATATTTGAAGGTGCCAACACGGCGAACAATACCGGCGTGTCGCTTAATCCGGTGGTCACCGACCTGACGCAGTTGGTAACGGGAGCCGGCCCACTCTTTGGATCGTTCTCGGGCAGCGGGCAGTCGACCTTTTACAAGGTCATCCCTAACGCAACCCAGGCCACCCAGGTTCAACTATCGCTGAGCGCGGGGACGACCGGCAGCGTGCAGTTGTTTGTGGGGGGCGGATACGTGCCTACACCGCAGCACTACGACCTTCAGCAGGTGGAGTTCGACTCGTCGACTGCGAGCGTGGTCATCCCAAGTGACTCCACGCAGATCTACTATGTCACCGCCTACGCACAAACTATCCCGGTCAGCCCATCGGCTTATACGATCCAGGCGTCGACGGTGCAGTTCTCGCTCACCTCGGTGCAGCCAGCCGCGATCTCAAACTTCTGGTCGCAGCAGGTGACGTTCCTGGGCGGCGGTTTTACCAGCGGCGCCATTTACGAACTTGTCGGCAGCAATAACACGGTTTATCCCGCCAGCTCCGTCTTTGTCACAGACTCCACCCATGCTGAAGTCACCTTTACCATGCAAGGCATTCTGGGCGGAGCCTATGTCCCCACGGGCGTGCCCAACGGGACCTATACCGCCCAGGTAATCGAGGGAGGAACCACGGCATCGCTCAGCAACTCCGTCACGGTTGCGACGATACCGTTGACTGAGGCGGGAGGATTTTTCGGCACCTACCAGATCAATCTTCAGACGCCGCAGGCGTTCCGCACCGGCTTCCCCTCGGAAGTGACCCTCAACTACCAAAACATAACTGGCTACGATCAGCAGGCTCCGGTCATATGGATCCAAGCGACCGGGGCGACCCTGTCGGAGCTACCGCCCACGTGCTCGGGATGTAACTCAAACTTCCCGCTGATGTATCAAAGCGTTTCCACCAGCGGGCTTGTTCTCGGAATTGAAAACCAGGGACCGGCTGGCGTGCTTCCGGCGGGAGCCCAGGGGAGCATCAAGTTCCTGGCTACTCCAACCGGCAGCGGTAATGTTGCGTTTACCACCCAGGTGATTGACCCGAGTTATCCCGATCCGTTGATCGGCGTCGAGGCTGAATCTGACCTAACATGCACGGCAAATCCCTGCATCCGGCAGGTAGTGAACATCGGCCTGTTCGGGGATGCGGCTGCCTTATGCAGCGCCTATCTTCCCCCTGGCTATAACGCCCCAGGGTTCACCAGAACTTGCATGCAGTTCCTCATAAACGTGGGCTACGCGGATAACATTGCTCCCTGCCTCCAACCAGGTCGGGCGCAAGAGAACTGTATAGACCTCGACGGCGATGCCGTGAACAACGTGCTGGCTGCCGACGCAACCGCGCTAAGTACCACCGGAATATTCGAACACGACACCAATCGCCTGATGAGTTTTGAATTGCAGAACGATGGCCTGGATCTCTTCAACCGGCGCTATCACCAGGGAGCTTTTGGATTTGGGCAGAGTCACGCCTTCGACATAACAGCTTCGGTCAATGGCTTCGTAGGCTGGGTGGTTAATTACCCTGACGGCAGTACGCGGACATTCGCGATTCCCAGTCCTTCTCAAGCGAATCAGTACCTGGGAGTACCCGGAGACTACGGCGTTTTCACCGTGAATGCAGACAGCACCTGGACGCTCACGGAAAGCAATGGGGTGGTGTACCACTTCAAACAGGGCGTAGGCCCTTTAAACCAGGTCCTCGACTACATTCAGGATCTCAACGGCAACCGGATCACGCTGACCTATACGAACGGCCTTGTCTCCAGCGCGGTGGATTCGGTTGGCAACACCATCAGCTTTGTCTACGATTCGCTCGGACATATTACGCAGTCGACCGACCCTGTTGGCAGAGTCACAACCTACACCTACGACATCAAGACCGACACTCTGCACTCGACGTTCCTGACATCGGTCACCGATGCGACGGGGACGACCAGCTTCGCGTGGAATGAAGGCGGGTCGTTTGGAGTTGGTTACCTCGACCCAAGCTGCGTAATCACCTACTGCGAGCCGGCGATCGGCGTCAGTACCATCACCTACCCCGATGGATCGCATACCTACTATAGCTACGACGCGCTTGGTCGAATAACCAGCCAACATCGCGACGGTGCCGCCGAGACGGTTACCTACACGTACGGCCCCGCGGGCTCGATGACGGCAACCGATGCTTATGGAAATGCGTCGAAGGTTGTTCCGAACCAATTCGGAGCGACCGCTCAATATATCGACCCACTTGGGTTGGTCACCCAAATGGCCTACGACCCCGAGCAGAAGCTGACGGGAACGCTGGGGCCGCTGGGAACAAGCACCTCAACCGGCTACGACACACAGGGCAATGTCGCTTTAATGCTGGATCCATTGGGCTATCAGCAGAACCTCTCCTCGACGGTATACAACAATCTCCAATCTTTCACTGACTCGTTAGGCAACGCCACCGGCTTTACCTACGATAGTCACAACAACCTCACTGGAACTACCACTCCAGATGGCATTTCCACGCAATCCAAGTTTGACAGCTTTGGCAACGTCACAAGCTGGACTAATCGGCGCGGCCATACCATCCAGTTTGCGTACAATTCAAAAAACCTGCTCACCACCAAGACCTACGCAAACGGATCGAACGTGGTCTACACCTATGACGGTCATGACAACCTGCAAACGGTGAGTGATTCAAACGGAACAACCACCTTCACCTACGACTCGGCCGACCGCGGTACGGGCGTCTTCTATCCCAACGGACAATCCATCCAGTACTTTTACAATGCCGGCGGACAGCGCACCAGCATGATGGACTCCACCGGCTTTACGGTGCAGTACGCATACGATTCGGCGGGCCGGCTGTCGCAACTGACCAACGGCAGCAATGCCATGATCGTCTCTTATACCTACGATGCAGCGGGCAAGCTGGCACGGAAGACAATGGGGAATGGCACCTATACCACCTACGCCTACAACGCAAATGAGAATCCGCTTCACCTAGTCAACTATTCTGCGAGCGGTAGTGTGCTGAGCGAATTCGACTACACCTACGATGCGCTCGACAGGCCTGTTACCATGACCGCGCCATCCGGAGCCTGGGGCTACGGTTACGACTCCGACGGCGAAATCACGAATGTCACGCTGCCGGGCGGTACGGTTGCCTACACTTACGATGCGGCCGGGAATCGTTTGACAGGTTCGGGGATCAGTTACAACGTCAACAATCTGAACGAGGACACCGCGGCGGGCGGGAACGCCTACCAGTACGATGCCGACGGCAACCTGATCTCCGGCGGTGGATGGACCTACACCTACGACGACGAAAACCGTCTAATCGGGATGGTCAGTGCGACGGATACGTGGTCGTATCAGTACAACGGCCTGGGCAAGCGCATAGCGGCAACGCACAACGGAACCGTGACGCAGTACTTGAACGATCCCTCCGACTTTGGAAATGTGGAGGCGGAGTTCACCGGCACGGGTCAGCTTCTCTCCCACTACACCTATGGCCTGGATCTGACCAGCGCTGTTCCGGCCAGTGGTTCGGCAGCTTACTACCACTTCGATGCTTCTGGGAATACTGCCCAGATGACGAATGCGTCGGGAAGCGTCGTCAACAGTTATACGTACCTGCCGTTCGGCGAAAAGATTTCGAGCACAGTTGGTGTCGCCAATCCGTTCACCTTCGTCGGACAGCTTGGCGTGATGGACGAAGGCAGTGGTCTGTATTACATGCGTAATCGTTGGTACAGTCCCGGGCTTGGCCGCTTCGTCCAGGTAGATCCAAGCGGCCTGGCGGGGGGAGACTTCAATCTTTACCGGTACGCTGGAAACAGCCCCGTAAATTTCGTCGATCCCATTGGATTAGGTTCCTGGTTGGATTTCTTCGGTCTCGGGATCAATTTCTCCAGCGTTCCAGCAGTTGAACAAGCCCAACTAAGCGGGCAAGCCGTCTATCACGATGGGATAGCCAGCCAGAGTCCAGCTCAACGAAATGCACAAGTCGACAATACGATAGCTGGAGCCGCGGAACAGACGATAACGACTGGTGTAATGCTTGCTGCTCCTGCAGTTGGCTATGAAGTTCCGGAAATTCTTGAGAACGCCCCTCTTACTGAAGGAGCCAATCATTTCCTTTTACATAAAGGTACCGAGATGGCAGCTAATAAGCTTGCCGGTATAGACGAGCCTAAAGAGCCGGAGGAGCCTGGCGAACCCAAGGAGCCGGGAGAGCCGAATGAGTCTCACCCGGGACCAAACCCAGAGGTAGGACCGGCGCCCGCTCCGTATAAGCAAAACCACCTTAAGAACTTGAAGGACATGGTGAACTTCTTCTCCGGCGGGCTTCTGTTCAACGATCAACCGGAGAACAGTTCGACCGTTCCAACTAAGGATGCGATTGATCCGAACGGCAAGTTGACCTCCGGCTTCGGCAATCAGGGCTTTGTTCCACCCGCTACGCCGATCATTTACACCATTTACTTTGAGAATCAGCCGACGGCAACAGCACCTGCCGAGAAGGTGGTGGTCAGCGATCCACTGCCAAGCAACCTCGACTGGTCAACCGTGCAGCTCAGCCAGATTCAGTTCAACAACGTGACCATCAATGTTCCGGGCGCCGTGCAGAGCTATGCAAGCCAGGTGACCGTGTCGACTGACCCAAACCCGGTCAGTGTCAATGCGTCGATCAATACAGTTACAGGTGTTCTTAGCTGGACCATGCAGTCGGTAGATCCAACGACGGACGGTCTGCCGGCCAATCCGCTGGCCGGTTTCCTGCCGCCGAACAACTCGAACAACCTGGGCACTGGCTATGTCACCTTCAGTGTCATGCCGAAGGCCGGTCTGGCCAATGGCACCACCATTTCCAACCAGGGCTCGATCGTATTTGACGTCAACTCAGCAATCAGCACGAACGGTGTGACCAACACCATCGACTCGGTATACCCAACCAGCAGCGTGAGTGCGCTGCCAGCCACGACCACCGCTACTTCCTTCCCCGTAAGCTGGAGCGGGTCTGATTCCGGCGGCTCGGGCATAGCCGACTACGATATCTACGTCTCCACAAATAGCGGCGCCTATTCGCTATGGCTTCCAGCTACAACCCAAACCTCGGGAACTTACGCAGGCGCTGTGGGCCAGACCTATTCCTTCTATTCGATGGCCATAGATAATATTGGCCTTCGCCAGCAGGCTCAGGGAGCTATCCAGACAGTATCTGTCGTCCAGGTATCATCGAAGGTGACGCCGTCGGTGACTGTTTCGCCAGGGTTGTCCAGCATCACGACGACGCAATCACTTTCAGTAACGGTAGTGGTGAGCGGGGGCAGCGGCAACCCCATAGCCACTGGCTCGGTAACCCTGACGAGCGGGACCTACACGTCTGCAGCGGTGGCACTGAACAGCGGCAGTGCGACTATTCTAATCCCGGCCGGTTCGCTCGCAGTGGGCGGCAACACGTTGACGGCAAATTATGCCCCCGACTCCAATAGTTCTTCGACTTACAACACGGCATCGGCTACATCTCTTTCGGTTAGCGTCGCCAAGACAACACCCACCGTGGCCGTGTTGCCATCCCTGGCGAGCATTAAGACGACCCAAGTACTGTCTGTCACGGTGACAGTGACCGGCGGCACCGGCAGCCCGGTGACTACGGGTTCCGTGACGCTAACGAGTGGCAGTTATACCTCGGCGGCCACGACTCTGACCAGCGGCAGTGCGACGATCAACATCCCTGCGGGTTCGCTGGCGTTGGGCAGTAACACTCTAACGGCAAGCTACACTCCGGACTCAGGCAGTTCCTCCGTCTATACCATAGCGTCGGGGACATCTGCGGCCGTGAGCGTAGTCAAGACTGCACCTACGGTGACCGTGACGCCATCCTCGTTCAGCATAACCTCAACTCAGCAGCTTGCAGTAACGATAGGTGTGAATGGCGGCAGTGGCAATGCCACGCCGACGGGCTCTGTGACTCTTACGAGCGGAGCCTATACTTCCGCGGCCACAATGCTTGCGAGCGGCAGTGCGATCATTAATGTCCCGGCAGGTTCGCTGGGGATAGGCGGCGATGCTCTTGCAGTGACTTACACGCCAGACAGCTCCAGTTCCTCGACTTACAATACTGCGTCAGGAACGTCTTCGACTGTTACGGTCACAAAGGCGACACCAACGGTCGTCGTCACGCCGTCCTTGTCCAGCGTTACGGCGGCGCAAGGAGTGTCGGTTACGATTGCTGTCAGCAGCACACCGACGCCCACCGGAACGGTGACGTTGAGCAGCGGCAGCTACGCCTCCGCGGCTACGGCGCTGACAAGTGGTAGCGCGATAATCAACATCCCAGGCGGTTCGCTGGCAGTCGGTGGTGACACGCTGACGGCCAACTACGCGGGTGATGGGAACTACAGCAGCGCTTCGGGGATCGCGCCAATCACAGTGACTCCGCTTGGGCCGACCATCACCTTCACTGTCCCCAATCACACCTACGGCGATGCGCCGTTTACAGCAACAGCGACATCAAATTCGTCCGGGGCAATTACATACTCCGTGGTCAGCGGTCCTGCTACCATCTCCGGTTCGACGGTGACTCTGACAGGAGCTGGCACGGTCGTGGTGCAGGCGACCCAAGCCGCAACGGGCAACTACACGGCCGGCACTCAGAACGCTACCTTCACGGTAGCGAGCGAATCTCAGAGCATCACATTCGCCGGACCTGCATCGCCGATCAATTATGGAGTTGCGCCGATCACCCTCTCGGCTAGTAGCACCTCAGGGCTTGCGGTGACGTTCAGCGTACTCTCAGGACCAGGGTCGATCAGTGGCAGCGCCCTCTCCGTCACCGGCGTAGGCACAGTTGTCGTCGCGGCCGACCAGTCAGGCAACACGAATTTTGCCGCTGCCACGGAGGTCACTCGCTCCGTCGCGGTGAACAAGGGAGTACCCGCAGTTGGGCTGACGGCTTCGCCTAATCCGGTGTTGGTGCAGAACACGGTGACGCTTACAGCGACGGTTGCATCCGCGGTCGGCACACCCACAGGTTCGGTGGTCTTCTCTGACAGCGGCACGCCGCTTGGAACCGCAAACCTGAGCAGTGGCATCGCTACTTTGAGCCTGTCAACGCTGGGAGTTGGAACTCACTCGATCACGGCCGTATACGGCGGCGACGTGAACTTCAACTCCGCATCCAGCGCAGTTGTTAGCGAAGCGGTACAGGACTTCACTCTTACGATAGGTGGAAGTGGCTCATCGCAGACAGTACAACCAGGCGGCACTGCCACCTACTCGCTACCGATGACCCCATCCGGCGGAACTACATTCCCTGCGGCGGTGACTTTTTCGGTTTCCGGCTTACCGACGGGATTCACGGCAACATTCAGCCCACCCTCGCTTGCAGCGGGCACCTCCGCTACGAACGTCGCCCTGATGATTCAGGTGCCTGTGACTGCGAGGCTGGAGAATCGCAGCCAACCTGGGCGTAGTTTGCCACTCGTTGCGCTCGGTATGCTGGTCCTGCCTTTTCTGGGAGGGGTAAGACATTCACGGAAGTGGCTGCGCAGGCTTGCCCTCGTCGCGATTCTGTTGGCGGGCGCAGGAGGCGCGGCCATGCTAACAGCTTGTGGTGGAGGTGGCGGCGGAGGTAGCCAGCCACAAACCTACAACATCACTGTGACCGCAACGTCTGGCGCGCTGTCACATTCGACCAACATAACGTTGACCGTGCAATAGAAGAATTGTGCCTCAATCCAGTGCGGCTAACCTGCCTCTACTCCAAGAGGCGAGGGTCAACTTACCAGAACAGGCAGCCCACCAACTCCAGTAAAATTAGGGAGTTATAAGCTAATTGGCGATCTAAATGCCAGAAGCGCCGAGCTGTGGCCCGGCGCTTCGAGGTTGGGTGGGTGCGGCGGTTTAGCGGCGGTGGATGAAGCTACCATCCTGTAACTCGGTCATAGCCTGACGCAGTTGGTCCTGCGTATTCATCACAATGGGGCCGTACCAGGCTACGGGCTCCTCGATGGGTTTACCCGACACCAGCAGGAAGCGAATGCCTTCCGGGCCGGCCTGAACCGTGATCTCGTCGCCGCGGTCGAAGAGCACCAGCGAGTGGTTGGCGGCATCGTAAACCGGGGCGGCGTTTGGGTCCACGCCAGACTCGGTGAGGACTGCCTGCGGGTTAGAGGCGTCCCGGAAGGTACCGGCGCCCGCGAAGACGTAAGCAAAGGCGTTGCGGGTCGTTTCCACCTTGAGGCGCTTGCGTTTGCCGGGCGCTACGGAGACGTCGATGTAGTTAGGATCGGCGGCAACCCCTTCCACCGGCCCTCGCTTGCCCCAGAACTCGCCGCAGATGATACGCACGTGGGTGCCATCGTCGTCGGTGACCTCTGGGATTGCAGTGGAGGGAATGTCCTGGTAACGCGGGTCAGTCATCTTGAGGGATGCGGGTAGGTTCGCCCAGAGCTGGAAGCCGTGCATGCGGCCCTGCGGGTCGCCCTTAGGCATCTCCTGGTGGAGAATACCGCTGCCGGCGGTCATCCACTGCACGTCTCCGGCGCCCATCTTGCCCCTATTGCCGAGCGAGTCGCCGTGCTCCACCGTACCCGCCAGCACGTAGGTGATGGTCTCGATGCCGCGGTGCGGGTGCCAGGGGAAGCCCTTGAGATAGTCGGCGGGGTTGTCGTTGCGGAAGTCGTCCAGCAACAGGAATGGATCGAATTCCTTGGTTTTGCCGAAGCCGAAGGCGCGCTGCAATTTTACGCCCGCGCCTTCGAGCGTCGGCTTGGTTTGAATGATTTCTTTTACTGGTCGGAGTGACATACCCTTTCCCTTCTGCGCCGCAAGTCCGGCGCCAGCCCTTAGGCCGCCTTCACAAACTGCACATCCAGCGTGATGGTCACGTCATCGCCTACCAGCACGCCGCCCGTCTCCAGCGCTGCATTCCAGACCAGGCCGAATTCCTTGCGACTGATCTTAGTCGTCGCCGAAACGGCCACACGGCTGTTGCCCCAAGGATCTTTCGCGGGGGCCGTCGGACCTTCCACGGCAAACGTCACGCCACGCGTCACGTCGCGAATGGTCAAGTCGCCTTCAACCGTGCCTTCACCGGCACCCGTCAACTTGACGCCAGTCGACTTGAACGTCATCACCGGAAACTTCTCCACATCAAAGAAATCGGCGCTCTTCAAATGCCCGTTGCGCTGCGCATCGGAGGTCTCAATCGAAGACACATCTATCGTGGCCTCAACGCTTGATTTAGCCAGGTCGGATTCATCCAGGGTCAAAACCCCAGTGACTGTAGGGAAATGCCCCTTGACGTTGGAGATCATCATGTGCTTGACCTTGAACTCGGCGACGGTGTGGGCGGGGTCGATGTTCCAGGTGGTTGCGGTGGCGGTTTGCGGAGCGGCTGTGGTCATGGTGGTGTCCTCTTTGAGTAGATTCTGATGGTTCACGTTCTTTAGATGCGTGACGACAGTATTCGTTGCAACGAATATATGGAAATGGAAAGAATCAGCTGGTTGAGAGCTGAGCGAGCTGCAGCAACTCGGTAAGGGCCCGGAGCCGTTCCCGTCCGAGATGGCCCAATTGGCTGCGATGCGCGTCGCGCACTGGCTGATCCATTCGAGTAAGAAGCTTCAGCCCGTCGGGAGTGATCGTGGCCACGACCATTCGGCGGTCCTTGGTCTCGCGGCATCGCGCGATCAGCCGGCGCTTCTCCAGGCGATCGAGCAGGCGAGTGATGTCTGGGTCGCGGGTAATCATGCGGTTACCGATTTCGCCGCAGGGCAGGCCATTGGGGGCTCCGCGCAGGATCCGCAGTACGTTGTATTGGTTGGCGGATAAGTCCTCTGACTTCAGCAGTGAGGACAGATTGCGGGAAAGCATGTCCGTAGTCCGGCAAAGTTCAAGGAATACCGCCTCTTCTGGGCACTCTAGGCGCCGGGGGCTGGTCGCGGAATTGTTCGGGGATTTCATCTACTTCAACGATAGTCCTTATAACGATCAGTGTCAATACGGAGTACGGTGCGTGAGGCATCGAGAGGAGTTGGCCTGAAGGGTGGCGGGCTGCAGGCTAACAAGAATCCGCGCTATCAGGAGGCGCATAAGGATTCTGTGAAGATTTTCGACGCGAAAAATTGCGATATATCTGCGATAAGGGTTTGCCTCGCAAACTGTTTCGGGTTAGATTACCTACAAGCCGCTGGTAACGAGCGGCTGCAATAATGCCTTAGCGGGTTTGTTCTGTAGCATGAGCACTTTCTCAATAAAACTTATTTGTTCGACACTATAGCGGGAGAGATTGGACTTAGTTCCGACGCCGAAGGAGCAACCGCCCCTGGAAACTCTCAGGCAAAAGGACCGCGATAGTGGTAGCTACTTCTGGAGAGAGGCACCCTTGAGGTGTCCGCCGACGGGATAATTCTCTCAGGCAAAAGGGACAGAGGGGGCGCACGGTTCGACCGTTGTTTCACGGTCACTCGGAGTGCGCGTCCATGCCTGTTTCCATCTCGCCAACTCGATGCTCCAGAGATGAGCCGGCTGGTCTCGTGCGTGCGCTGACCGTTCGTTATGCCACGGCCTCTTCCATATCTTCGATACGGCATTCGAGAACTAAAGGCCGATCTTGCATAGGCATGAGGCGGGGCAGACCCATCCTCTCAACTCAACCTGGAGGGACTACGCCATGGAATTTGTGACTAAACCACTGACAAAACAGCCTGAAGACGCCTCCTATATCGAGTTCTTCCATGAACTTGGCAGCCGAATGGCGGCAGCCGAGTCGTTCCAATCGATTCTGCAGAGGGTGCTGGAATTCATCTCAGACCTGATGCAGTGCGACTCCTGCTTCGTCTACATTCTGCGGGATCAACAGTTGATCCTGAGCGCGTCGAAGAACCCGCATCCGGACCTGCTGAACAAGCTGGGCATCACGATAGGGCAGGGCATCACGGGCTGGGTTGCTGAGCACTGCGAGACGGTGGCCATTCCCTGCCGAGCGGCTGCCGATCCGCGGTTCCGCATCTTCCATGACTTGCCTGAGGACTCCTTTGAGGCCTTCCTCTCAGTGCCCATCCTGTGCCGGGGGCGTGTGGTTGGCGTTATCAATCTTCAGCATCGCAATCCGCATCACCACACACAACGTGAGATTCGCATTATCTCGACGATCGGCTTTCTGGTTGGCGCGGAGCTTACGCTGGCGCGCCTGGAGGTCGAGAACCTGGAGATGCAACGCCGCCTGGAGACGCGCAAGTTGGTGGAGCGCGCCAAGGGGCTGCTCCAGCGTCAGTTGGGAATCGACGAGGAGAATGCCTATCTTCGCATGCAGAACCTGAGCCGCCAGAAGCGCAGGCCGATACGGGAGATTGCGGAGGCGATCATCCTGAGCGAGGAATTGCGCGCGGCAGCTCCCAGCGTCAATCCTTGAGGGCTTGGTCAACGAGGCCTGATCGGGTGAGCCCGCAACTCGGCCCTCCTGCAACAGACACAACTCTGCTCTCCAATTCAACTCCGCCGCAGCCGCGGCCGGGTGTGCTCGCCAAAACCAAGGGCGGGACCGCGGTGCGCCAGGAGCGATATCGCTGGTTGGTTGGTTATGTTAAGGTAGCTTTACGGCGTTAGTTGGCCATGGGGTGCGTAAAGCCTTCAGAGTCTGTCGCGTCTAGCGAAAAGCGAGCCAACATTACGCTCAGCTATGGGGGATCGGCATACAGGTAGCTCTCAATCATCGGACGGCGTATCGATATGACAAGGCGGTCTCGCTCGGCCCACAGGTGGTTCAGTTACGCCCCGCGCCGCATTGCCGAACGCCGATTCTCAGCTATTCGCTGGACGTGACTCCAGCCGAACATATCCTGAAGTGGCAGCTTGACGCCCTCCACAACCATCTGGCGCGCATTTTCTTTCCGAATAAGACGAAGGAGTTTGTGGTTGAGGTGGAGTTGGTTGCGGAACTGTCTCCTGTCAATCCGTTCGACTTCCTGCTGGAGCCGGGCGTCGAAGAGTTTCCGTTCGCGTACACGCGGGAGTTGGCAAAAGACCTCGAGCCATATCGTTCGACTGATCTTGCGGGCCCCCGACTGCGGACATTTCTTGAGAATGTTCCGTTGCAAAGGCGCGGAACGATTAGCTTCCTGATCGACTTGAATCAGCGGGTGCGCGATGCGGTTGGCTATACGGCACGCCTCGAACCCGGCGTTCAGACGTGTGAGGAGACGCTGGAGAAGCGCATGGGATCCTGCCGCGACTCGGCCTGGCTGCTGGTGCAGATTCTGCGGCAACTTGGGCTGGCGGCGCGTTTTGTGTCGGGGTATTTGATTCAGTTGGCGCCGGACGAGAGCGCGTTGGAGGGGCCTGGCGGCCCGCAAAATGACTCTGCTGACCTACACGCATGGGCGGAGGTATACCTGCCGGGCGCCGGATGGATCGGACTGGATCCGACCTCGGGTTTGTTCGCAGGCGAAGGTCACATTCCTTTGGTCTGCACGCCGAACGCGTCGAATGCCGCACCAATTGGTGGGACGGTGGAACCGGCTAACGTCGAGTTCAGTTTCTCCATATCCATTCGCCGCTTGAATGAGACGCCGCGCCTGTCGAAGCCTTTTTCCGATTTGGATTGGGCGCAGGTTGAGCAGGTTGCGCACCGCGTCGATGCGGACCTGAAGGCGAGGGATGTGCGCCTGACCATGGGCGGCGAGCCCACATTTGTGGGTATCGATGAGCCAGAGAGTCCGCAATGGAACATCGATGCGCATGGACCGTTGAAGCGAAAACGCGGATTGGCGCTGATTGGATGCCTGCGCGAGAAGATCGCGCCCGGTGCGCTGCTGCATTACGGGCAAGGGAAGTGGTATCCCGGCGAGCCGCTGCCGCGCTGGGCGATGAGCTGCTATTGGCGGGCCGACGGTGTTCCAGTATGGGAGAACGTTAATCTTATTGCGAGTGAAGATCGCAATTACGGCTTCACCGCGGCTAATGCTCTCGCCTTCATGGAAGCACTTACGCGGCGCTTGCAGGTGAGCCGCGAAAACATTTTGCCGGCCTACAACGCTGGCGCAGAGCCTGCGGAGCCAGCCGGATATGTTTTGCCCATTCGCCGACGGCAGCCAGCAGGACAACTGCGGTGGTCGAGCCAACTGTGGTTTCCGCGCCCGGAGCGACTAGTCCTGACCGCGGGCGATTCGCCGATTGGCTTTCGCATACCGACTGACACAATATCCTGGGTTGCGCCGGACGAACTGGTCTACGAGCAGGACGCCGCGCCGTTTGCCGATCACGTCAAGCTGCCGTCGCATCGGGTCCGTCGCGCTGACCTCTTCGAGATTGAGCCCGCGGCCGATCCGCTGCCTGCACTCTCCAGCACTGCCGAGACGGCGACGGAGCTGATTCGACCGGCGCTGTGCGTACAGGCCCGCGAAGGCCGCCTGCATGTGTTTCTGCCATACGCGTCGAAGCTGGCGGACTATCTCGACGTGGTCGCTGCCGTTGAGGATACGTGCCAGCATCTGGGCCAGCCAGTCTGGGTGGAGGGCTACACTCCGCCGTCCGATCCGCGACTGCGATCGTTCAGCCTTACACCGGATCCCGGAGTTCTAGAGGTGAATCTACCGCCCGCGAGCAATTGGGACGAGCTTGAGCAGATCAACATCATCCTTTTCGAGGAAGCGCGCCGCAACCGGTTGACAGCCGAGAAGTTTAACTACGATGGCGGACACGTTGCCACCGGCGGAGGCAGCCATATCGTGATTGGCGGGGCGAGTGTGTTGGAGAGTCCTATACTGCGCCGCCCGGATTTGCTGCGCAGCATGGTGACGTTCTGGCAAAACCATCCGTCTCTGTCGTATCTATTTTCCGGCATGTACGTGGGTCCAACGAGCCAGTATCCACGCGTGGATGAGGCGCGCACGGACGCGTTGTATGAGTTGGAAGTGGCGTTCCGCAACTTGCCGGCAGGCGAATGTCCGCCGTGGATTGTGGACGGGCTGTTTCGCAACCTGCTGGTCGATGTCACCGGCAACTCGCATCGCGCGGAGTTTTGCGTGGACAAGCTGTACCCACCTGAGGGCCAAGGGCTACGTCTGGGTTTGCTGGAGTTGCGAGCGTTCGAAATGGCTCCGCACATTCGCATGGGGCTGGTTACGATGCTGCTGGTCCGCGGCCTCGTCTCCACGTTTTGGAAAGAGCCGTACGAAGGCGGACTGGTCCGCTGGGGCGCCGCGCTTCACGACCGCTTTATGCTGCCGCATTTTGTCCGGCGCGATTTCTCCGAAGTGCTCGCGCACCTGAGCGGGGCGGGCTACAACTTCGAGGAGAAGTGGTTCGCCGCGCAGATGGAATTTCGTTTTCCGAAAATTGGATCGATTACCGCAGACGGAGTCACCCTGGAGTTGCGTCAGGCACTGGAGCCGTGGAACGTGCTGGCGGAGGAGACAACTTCAGGCGGGACGGGGCGCAGCGTGGATTCGTCGCTGGAACGCATCGAGGTAAGAGTGACCGGGGTTATAACGGACTCCCGCTATATGGTTGCATGCAATGGGCGCTCGGTGCCGCTGCAACCAACAGGCGCTCTCGGAGAGCTCGTGGCAGGCGTGCGGTATCGGGCTCGACAACTGTCGGCAACTTTGCACCCCACAGTTCCGGTGCATGTGCCGCTGGTCTTCGATATCATCGACCGCTGGAAGGAGCGTTCGATCGGCCGCTGTAGCTATCATGCTGGACCGCCTGACGGGAGCGTTTACTCGACCCGGCCAGACAACGCGGCAGAGGCGAAGGGCCGGAGGGTTGAGCGCTTTGAGGTATCAGGTGCTGCACCGGGCGCAATGGCGATACCGGAGGAAGAGATCAACCCGATCTTCCCGATGACGCTGGACCTGCGGATTCCGCCCCCGGCCGAACGATCCACGGCGAAAGGCCGCGACTGATTCCATGACTGTCGATCTACATCAGACTCCAATCCGCTACGGAGACGCCTATGACGAGTTGTCGGCGGATGGGGTGACCCCGCGGGCGCACTGGGCGCACCTGATGGATTCACTGCAGGAGATCGGCCCAGACGAATTGGGGCGCCGCTGGAGCCGTGCTGAGCGCCGGATTCGTGAAAACGGAATTACCTACAACATCTACAGCGATCCTCTCGGGGCGAATCGACCGTGGAAGATCGACGTCGTTCCGTTTCAGATTGCCGCGGACGAGTGGCGGTTTATCGAGCAGGGCATCATTCAACGCGCGCAGTTGCTCAACCTGGTTCTTGAGGACCTGTATGGTCCGCAGAACCTGGTGGCGGGGGGGCGCTTTCCGGCTGCGCTGCTCTACGCCAGCCCTGCATTTCTGCGTCCGCTGGTAGGCGTGCGAGTACCGACGCACAGCTATCTCCACATGCTGGCGGTGGATCTGGCTCGTTCCCCTGACGGCCAGTGGTGGGTGCTAGCGGATCGCACACAGGCTCCGGCGGGCAGCGGCTATGCACTTGAGAACCGCACCATCGTCTCCGATGTTCTGCCGAATCTGTTTCGCGCTTCGAATGTACTGCGTCTCGCTCCCTTCTTTCGCGCGCAACGCGAAGCGCTCATCAGCCTGTCAGGAAGCAGCAATCCACGTATCGTTCTGCTGACCCCCGGGCCGCACAACGAGACTTACTTTGAGCACTCGTACATCGCCCGCTACCTGGGATTCACGTTGGTCGAAGGAGCAGACCTCACCGTGCGCGACCGGCGCGTCTACCTCAAAACCGTAGACGGATTGGAACAGGTCGACGTCATTCTGCGCCGGGTGGACGACAGCTTCTGCGACCCTCTGGAGTTGCGCGGCGAGTCGCTGCTGGGCGTGCCGGGCTTAGTCGATGCCATCGTTGCCGGCAATGTGAGGGTTGCGAATGCGTTGGGCAGCGGATTGATTGAGACGGCTGCAGTCATGCCGTTTCTTCCCGGGCTTTCCAGATGCCTATTGGGTCAGAGTCTCAAGCTTCCGTCGGTTGCAACCTGGTGGTGCGGCCAGGCAAATGCGCTGGATTGGGTTCTAAAACATCTGGATTCAGTCGTGGTTAAGCCTGCATTCCCCTCGCGTGGAATGGAGCCGGTCTTTGGAGCCGAGATTACGCAGTCCGAGAAAAGCAAGTTTATTGAGCGGTTGCGGACCCACCCTCACGACTATGTAGCGCAGGAGAAGATTGCGCTATCCACTGCGCCAGTATGGGAGAACGGACGGCTTGTCTCGCGGAGCCTGGTGTTGCGCGCCTACGTTTTGAATACAGGCAGCGGATGGATTGCGCTTCCAGGCGGATTGACCCGCGTTGCCGAGGCGGAAGGCTCCGTCGTCTCGATGCAGCGCGGCGGTCACAGTAAAGACGCCTGGGTGCTGTGGGACAGCCCGGTAGACACGTTCAGCATGTTGCGGCCGCGGGACGAGCCGGTGGAGTTGCATCGAGTCGCGATGCCTATCCCAAGCAGCGTGGCCGACAACGTCTTCTGGCTGGGCCGGTATGTGGAACGTGCGGAGAATATTGCACGAATCGTGCGGACGATTATCACGCGGGTGCGGCGCGCCGACGAGGCGGAACTGGGGTGCTTGTTGCGGCTGCACGGTTGCCTGGAATCGAGACACAGTAGATTGCCCAAGGCAAAGGGCAAGCGGGCGACCGCGATCGAATTGGAACGGGAGCTGATCTCGGTGCTCACAAACATCAAGCGCCCGGACAGCCTCGCATCGATTTTGGCGGATGTAGCGCGCGTGGGTGCCAACGTACGCGAGCGATTGTCAGCGGATATGAATACCCTTATTGGCCAACTTCGCGATTCGGTGCAGATGGATCAGGACACGCAGTTCCTGGAGTATCCGGCGATGCTCACTGCGTGCCTGGAACTGCTCTCCGCCTTCTCCGGCATGGAGCGCGAAAACACGACTCGCGGGTCGGGCTGGCTGTTCATGAGCATCGGGCGGCGGTTGGAACGCGCAATCTATTTGACTCGGCAGCTTCGTGAGGTGACGAAGCCGCTCGGGGAGCAGGACTGGCCGCTGTTAGAATACCTGCTCGAGGTCGCCGACAGCTCCATGACCTACCGCACACGGTACTACACCACATTGCAGCCACTGGCTGTGCTGTATGTGCTGATGGCGGATGAGACGAATCCTCGGGCCCTCGACTTCCAAATCAGCCACCTTGGCGACCTCTATCAAAGGCTTCCACGGCATCTTGCGGATGACCTGCGGACCATCCAAGACGCGTTGACGGGGCTGCGCAGCTTCGATCTGGGGGAGTTAAAGTATCCGTTGCCCAACGTTGTGACGCCGACACACGAGTCCGACGGCCTGTCCAGACTAGAGCGATTCCTGGGAGAGATGGAACAACTCCTGCCCTCGTGGTCGAATAACTTGTCGGGAAGGTACTTCAGCCACGCTCGCACTCTGCCCATTACCGTAGACCAATGATCTATAAAATCGTTCATCGATCGACGTACAAATACAGATCACTGGTTTCGGTGGGGAACCATGTCGCGTGTCTGAAGCCCCGGGTCATGGCTCCCAACCAGTTGACGCGGAATGAAGTGCTTATCCAACCTACTCCGGCGACACGTACGGAACGCGTCGATTACTTTGGGAATTGTCTGTGCTTCTTTACCGTGCAGGAGCCTCACAAGGAGTTGGTAGTGGAGGCGCGGAGTGAAGTGGTAATTGCCGAAAATCCGGCGCCATGGCCGAATGAGTCTCCCGCCTGGGAAGAGGTGGCGCGGGCCCTTCCCGATGACCTTAGCCCGGAGGGGTTGGAGGCTTACCAATTCGTCTTTGAGTCGCCGCGTATTCGTCTGCGACCAGAGTTTGCCGCCTATGCGCAACAATCGTTCACGCCCGGACGGCCATTGACGGAAGGCCTTCTCGATCTCACTGCGCGCATTCACAGGGATTTCCGTTTCAACTCCAAGGCAACTAACGTTCGCACGCCTCCCGAAGAGGTCTTTCGCAAACGCCATGGTGTTTGTCAGGATTTTGCGCACGTCCAGATCGCCTGCCTTCGCTCCTTGAATCTCGCAGCCCGCTACGTCAGCGGATATCTGCGCACCTATCCGGCTCCTGGAAAGCAGCGGCTGGTCGGTGCTGACGCGTCGCACGCGTGGGTCTCTGCATATTGTCCGGGCAGCGGCTGGCTTGACTTAGATCCAACCAACAACGTCGTCCCCTCGGACGGACATGTCACGCTCGCATGGGGAAGGGATTATGGCGATGTGAGCCCATTGCGCGGCTTGGTTCTGGGCGGCGAGGCCCACACGCTACAGGTCGCGGTCGACATGGAGCCGATTGGCTGCTAGTTGTGGCGAAGCAACTCTATGCTGTAACTGCCAACAGCTCGATTTCCCGACGCACCTGGACTACAAGGATGTCGTCCTCCTGCCCAAAGGCCTGGGCCGCCTTTGCGATCTCTTCGGAGGTAGCCTTCTTCTGCAACATGGCACTGATCCGGTCAAACCCAAAGAGCGCTCCTTGCGGGTCGGTGGCTTCGACTACTCCGTCGGACATGAGGAACAGCGAATCGCCTTGTTGCAAACCGAACGACGCGACTGAGAAATCTCCGTCGGGAACGATGCCGATTGGGAAGGCCCCCTCCATCTCGATCTCTGTGCCGTTGAGGTAGGGCGCGAGCTGGCCGGCGTTGGCAATGATCCCGGTTCCATCCGGATCGATGCGCAGGATCAGGCAGGTCGCGATCGCGTGCTGGCGTTCGCATAACTGCTCATTCACCTCGCGCAGGATCTGCGCAGGATCAGTGCTGTGCAGGACAGCTCCGCGGATCGCTCCGACGATCAGGGCCACCAGCATTCCCGCCTGCATGCCTTTGCCGGTAACGTCTCCCACCACGATCAGTACCGCCCCTGGCGTCTCCAGCGGCAGGATCTGGAAGAAGTCGCCGCCGACCTCGCGCGCGGGACGGTACTCACTGTCAATTGCGAGTCCGGTCACCTCAGGTAGTTCGGCGGGGATCAGCAACTGCTGCACCTCCTGGGCCTGCTGAATCTCCATCTTCCATTGCTCTTTCAAGACTTGCGACTCAACGAATCTGCGCAATTGCATTACGGTGATGATCAGAAGCGAAGCGACCGTGGAGATCGTCCCAAGCTGAAAGTAGAAGCCGAAGACGTTGAACATGATGGGCACGTGAAGCACGTGCAGCTCACTCGAATAATTCGAGACAAAAACGAGCAGAACGGCCGTGCCGGCCGCCCACCCTTCCGTCTTCTGTGTCTTGAAGCCGCGATACGCGACAAAGAACAGCACAACGCCGAGGCTAAGTTTGACGGCCAGAAGCGCGGGAGTAAGAAAACTGGCGTAGTGCACTGGAACGAGTTGGCCATACAGCGGAGGCCTTATCATTGCCGTCCCAAGCATCAGAAGAGCAACCAGCGCCCAGACTACCTGATGCAGCCTGCCGATCTTCGCCAGGCGGAACCAGTAGCCCCAGAACAGGACCCAGAGCCCGATGCGCGACGGGTGCAGGATTACATCGGTCAGAACGACTGCCGGCGTCTGGCCGATCCAAGCCACGACGTTCACAGATAATACGATCGCGTTGTAAAGCAGGGTGACCGTACAGACCATGGCCAGCCATAGGTAGGCCTGTTCCTCCCGGTCCAGCCAGAACAGTGCGGCGGCCATTAGGAGAGCCATGAACAGGATCATGACCTCCAGGTATACGCTGCCGAGATAATGGGCCATGTCGTCGTAATCCAATCGCACCAGATCGTTGACATGGGTGGCGTATCCCAGCACAGGCGGGCCGTGCAGACCTCCAGCATCGGGACTGATGAAACGGGTGGCGCTGTCCATCCACATGCGGATGGCGATGGTGATGGTTCCGTTGCTCACCCCTTTGGGTAGAGGAAATCCCTCCGACAGCGCGTTATAAGCTGTGACGTGAGGTCCGTTGAACTTGCCGAACTCGCCGACAAGTTGCCCGTTGACATAGACCTGGTAGGCATCGTCCGCCTGGTCCGGCATCTTCAGTGCAAGCCGGTGGTTGGCTCCCTGCACATTGACTTGGAGCCTGTACCAGGCGTAGCCGGAGTAACCGGGATAACCGCGCTGGGTCCAGCCTGCGACCCCCTCTGTGCCCGGGGCCACCGTCAGATCCATCGTGTCCCAGGTGGAGTCGTCGAAACCCGGTCGTGCCCACGCCATGTCGTCGCCGGTGTGGAACCTCCACGGGCCGTTCATTTTCGCGGACGACTCGCCAAGCTTGAGTGGGACTGGCGAACTGGCCGCCGCCGGCCTCGCGGGCGATTGGGCGTGTGCCCAGTGAGGCACAGCGCACAGAATACACAGCAGAACCATCAGCGCGGCAGGACGCATAGGGATACTTTCGCAACAGATCTCGCGGATATGCAACAGTCTACGACAATCTGAAGAGAGAGGCCGATTTATCGGTCGGATGGTCTCGGACCCCAAAGCGAGCTCAGCGGGGCTCGGGCCCAAAGATGGGGCCAAAGCAGAAGGAGAGAGCCTTATGGGGACTCTCTCCTTGCATGCAATGAACTGGCGGGATCGCTAATCGAAGGTTGCCGCAGTAGGCGGGCGCGCCGTCACGAGTAGCTTTTCACGACGGTAGGCCGCAAACAGACCGAGAGAAAGCACGCCCGTGGACATCAGCAGGATCGAACTCGGCTCGGGAGCGTTCGCAATGACGGTAACGCCAGCGGCATCGATCTGAGACGCTGCTCCACCCGGTAAGTCCAAGTTGACCCCAGGCGCTCCTATGGCAATGGTGAAGATGGCTGGCGAGGAGCAGTCGACGGTAGGCCCGGCAAAGGGATTGAAATAGCAAAAGCTATTGAAGAAGGTCGCGTTCACAATGTCCCCGCCCGTGAAATCGAACAGTTCGTCGAGGCCGCCGTTCGTGGAGGTACAGCTGACGTTGGAGAAGTAGTTGTCCGTAATTGCCCCGGAGCAATTCGGCGATGAGCCAATTATGGATGTGGGAAGCTCAATCTGCAGGCTGGTCAGGGGCTTCCCAGTGAGATTGATTCCAGTGAAGCAGGCGGTATAACCCGTGTCTCCACTAGGCAGTTGACCGTCTTTCCCAGTAGTGCACCCAGCCGCGGGGGAGGGGGGAACCGGGAAATCGAGCGTGAAATCGTCGGTATAGACCGGCTGGATCAGGTCGAGCGGCACGGTCGGATCGACCACAACCATTTGGAAACCCGGCGGCGGGGCAGGGCCCGCTTTCGCCACATTCGTCAGTCCGGAGACCAGGACAATCGCAAAAAGGTATCTCAGCATTTTCATGTGGTCGACTCTCCTGATAGTGTCGGCGTGACTGAGGTTGAATGGAACGACAAGTTAAGCAGCAGACGATTGAAGCCGAATCGTCAAAATCCCAGCGAAAGTCTGGTACTCGACTAACTGTTTGCACGTCACGTGCCGAACCTAGAACCGGAGAAGTCTAGGAAAATGCCTGCTTATCCACAGGGATATGCAAAAAACTGCACGCAATTGGGAAGTATTAATCACACTGCCGTTGGTCCAGTGTCACTTTATGCCTGTGACTGGGCAGCCTCGACCGACTCCCAAGTACTCAGGACCGCATCGACTTTGGTCATTTGAAGGAGTGCCTGCACCCGGTCGTTGACTCCGACCAGCATAAATTTGCGGCCGCTGCCCTGGGCTGAGACAAAATAGTTCATCACTACGCCCAATCCGGCCGAGTCCATGTAGGGAACGGACGTCAGGTCCATGATCAGACACGCCGGCTTCAGCGTACGCAGCTCGCTCTGCAACTGAAAGATGTTGCTGAGAGTGAACGGGCCGTCGAGCGTCAGGATGACCGTGCCTTCTTTCGCACCGGCCGCAGTGGTGTACGACAGTTCTTTGTCAAGCATACCGGGGAGTATATAAGCCGCTGTCAGTTCACTTATTACAGCAACGTGAATTGTCTCCGTTCGGGCACCAGGCACTGGGAACGAAATGTTGGCTTCAACCCGGACCGTTTCCGGGGTAAGTGCTGCGTCCCGTGACATATACTCGTCCACACACACTGAAGTTCCGGTGAGGGGAAGTGCCCGATGGAAATCAGCGAAGAAGCTCTTCTGGCCCAGCAGCAGGTCGTACGTCTCCAAGCCCTGCTCGAAGCCAGCCGTCAGCTCCATTCCACGATCGAGATCGACGAGGTGGTACGCATAGCGCTGGAGATTGTAGTTCGCGAACTTGAACTCGATGGCGCATTTTTCACGGCCTTTCCCCAGACCTACGGTGAGGTTCCCGCGGAGCTTCAGGCCTCGCTCAGCGGCCAGGCAGGTGCGGTGGGCGCCAATCCGCAACCCGAGTCCCTGCTTCGTTTCTCTCTCTGCGACAAGACCGGAGTCCAATTCACCGAGCTGATTGTCATCGTTCCGCCGGACCGCACCCTCGATCTCGACGAGACCGATTTCCTTGAGTCGCTTTCGGTACAGGCTTCGGTGGCAATTGAGAACGCACGCTTTCACGCGCGTGCGCTTCAGTGGCAAAGGGTTGAGAGCGATCTGGCCGCCGCCCGCCAGGTTCAGCAGAGCCTGGTCCCGCAGCAGATGCCGCAGATCCCCAGCTACGGCTTGGCGGCACGTTCGGTTACCTGCTACGAAGTTGGCGGGGACTATCTCGACATAGTTGCGATGCCTTCGGGCGAGACGGTGATCGTGGTGGGAGACGTGGCCGGTAAAGGACTCGCCTCGGCGTTAGTGGGCGCCTCGTTTCGTTCGGCGTTCCGAGCCATGGTCCAAGCCGGGCTTAGCCTGCTAGAGATCGCCACAAAGATGAATCTGCTGCACTATGGCGAGGGAGACGAGGCGCGTCGCCGGTACGTGACCGCCATGTTGCTCCGTCTGGATCCAACCGCCCACACCCTCGAAGTCGTCAACGCAGGGCACAACCCGGCATTCCTGGCTACCGGTGACGGCACCCTGAACAAAATTGCAGCATCGGGGACCCCCATTGGGCTTCTGCCGTTTTCGAGCTATGTTGCCGTGAAGTTCGACTTTGGCCCAGGGGCGCGGCTGTTGGTCTACACTGACGGCATGACGGAGGTCTTTCGCGGCGAGGATGAGTTCGGCGAAACGCGCCTTCTGGAGACATTTGTTGCCTGTAGCGAGCCGACGCCGGAGCAGATACTGGGCTCCATCTGGAACGCCCTGGACGCATTTTCAGACGGGCAGGACCAGTCTGACGACATGACTGCGCTGGTACTGCGTAGGAACCCATAGCGGAGACCTTCAATCGATGGACGATGAGACAAGGAAAAAGATCGAACTCCAGCTTCCGTCCCGCTTGGGATTTGAAAAGGTGGCGATGAACACAGCAGCCAGCGTTGCCCGCATGATGGGCTTCGGGGAAGAGCGGGTTGAAGACCTTAAGACGGCCATCGCCGAGGCCTGCATCAATGCGATGGAGCATGGCAACAAGTTGGATGAAACCTTGTCCGTCGGAGTGGTGCTCTCGATGAACGCGGATTCGCTGGAGGTGAAGGTGCACGATACCGGCAGCGGGCCTCAGGAGCACGCAGCCGTTCCCGACATCGACAAGAAGATGCACGAGGAGGAGGGCGCGCGCGGCATGGGAATATTTCTGATCGAGTCCCTGGTGGACGAGGTGGAATGGGTCAGCTCTCCGCGCTCCGGCAGCTACGCCCGCATGGTGATCCGGCTTCATCCAAATGAAGAGGCGGAAGCGATTGTGATTGATCAGAACGAAGAGGGAAAGAGGGGATAAGGGATGGCGGAAAAAGTCACGCAAGTGAAGGTGGAAGAGGTGCAAAGCCCTGCAGGCGCGCCAATCACCGTGCTGCGCTATACGGGCGATGTTACCAGCGCCTCGAAGCCTGCCGTGCTGGGTACGTTTCAAGGACTTCCGCCGGGCTCGAAGCGTATTCTTCTGGACTTTTCCGGAGTGGATTACCTGAACTCCAGCGGGATTGCTTTGGTCATTCAGTTGATGATCGCGGCCAGCAAAGGCGGCCAGACTGTCCAGACCTTTGGCCTGAAGCCGCATTTCATCAAGGTGTTCACGATGGTCGGGATCACAAAGTACACGAAGTTGCATCCCGATGAGCAAACCGCGCGTGCTGCATTCCCGGAGTGAACGCGATCAACCAGGCGCAGAAATCAGAATGAGCAGCTAGGCACGCTTCCGGACGTAGAGAAGGTGCTGGTCGACATCCCCGTCGTTCCAGTCCCCGTCAGCGTGGCACTCGTCAGGCTTGAGCTATCCAGCGACATGGCGACGTACTGTGTGGCATTCGCCCCGGTATTCAACGAGTTGACATCCAGGCTCACATACGCGAGCGAGGCGCTGCTGGGGGCCGTAGCACTCCAACCGATAAATTCCTCATACGCTCCGGAATACGACTGGGTCGCCAACACCCCGTTGACTAGGATGTTGCTGAACACCGGGCTACCCGCGCTGCCGGAACATGTGTTGTTGTAGTTGGTATAGAAAGTGATCAAGTGCTTTACACCCTTCATGCAGGTATTCTGATACGTCACCTGGCTCACGGTCGTGGCGCAACTCGGATCCTGCTTGATCACCAGTCCGTTCGAGTTCTGCGCGCCGTTGTTCGATAAGTCCGCCCCATACACGTAGTTGTTCAGGAACAATATATTCGACACCGCGAATTTCGGGATGCTCCCGATTGAAAGTCCATGTGTCCCGTACAAACGGTTATTGGTCACTGTAACGTTCGATGCCGATGCATTGTTCGGCTTCACCGCCACGCCATCATCGCCGGCCTCGATCGTTGAATTCGTCACCGTGGCGTTGGTCAGGCTATCCAGATCGATACCGTCGGCGTTGGCGCGCGTGGCAGGGGTGAGAATTGTGACTCCCCATACCGTGGCTCCATTGCCGCCTTGAATGTAGAGATTGGGATAGATGGACTGCGCAAGGGTTACGTTGTAGGCGATGAAGTTGTTGGCACTGTTGGTTTGGACAAGGCGATTGTTATTCGTATTGGTGATGAGGTCACCCCGGCCATCGACGGTACCTGGGCCCATCAGGGTGGAGTTCGCTCCGTTGATAGATAGGAGCGGGCTGGAGACAGTGCTATACGATGCTCCGCCGTATAGGGTAACGCCGGCGTCGATGATCAGGCCCTCGCCATTGAGGGTGAGCTGTTCGGAATAAAAAGCGTTGTTGGTGCCCGAAGGCGCGAGTTCGACGGCCAAGCCCGTATTCTTGCAGGCTGCCGAGTTCAATGCGGTTTGGATGTTTGTGGTGTCATCCGAACCGGCTGCAGGGGGCGAAGAGCGTTGCGAAGTGTTGAATTGCGCCTGTAACACCTTGCAGACCGCGGGATAGGTGGGCTGGTTCACGGTTCGCGAGTCGCCCGTAGCATAGGTGACCGCGGCCGCCGCGACGGTGACGCCTACCGACCCGGCAGTTACTGGCGGACCAGCGCTCTGGGCGCCGATGGTGACCGGGGTTGGCGGAGCGCTTGCCGGCGCGGTGTATAGGCCCGTCGCCGAGATGGTGCCTTGCGCCGTAGAGCCGCCTGCAACCCCGTTGACCATCCACGTGACCGCCTGGCTGGAGGTGCCGGTGACCACCGCGGAGTATTGCCCCGTAAGACCGTAGAGGACATCGGCGGGTCCGCTGACCGCGACCGAAATAGGCACCACTGTGACGCTGGCGGAGCCGGTGGCCGTGCTCGATAGCACGCTGACGGCGGTGATGCTGACCGCACTGGAAGGAGCAGTGGAAGGTGGCGTATAGAGGCCGGTAGATGAGATGGTGCCCGTTGTTGCGTTGCCTCCGCTGACGCCATTCACCATCCAGGTAACGGATTGGTTGGTCGATCCGCGCCCAGAGGCACCGACCGAGGCAGCGTATTGCGCGGTTTGCCCGATCGTGATCGTCGAAGCGCCTGACACGGTGACGGCCAAGGGCGAGATAGGTAACGTCCACGAGGAGGGGCAACTGCTGAGCGTCGGCTGGAAGGGCGGGGAACCGGGGACGAGGCCATAGATTGCGCAGGTATTCAGCGCTGGATTATTGACAATGTTCAGCGCGGCTCCGATGGTGTCGGTAGGTGCCGAGCCGCCCGAGGGCTTGGTGTCGTTGAAGAGCGTGCCGCAACTGCTACCGTCGCCGGCAACTCCGCCGACAGAGTTGATGCAGGGGGATAGCGCATCGCCTAGCGTCTGGATTTCGAAGCTCGATGCGTAGGAGCTGGCCGGAAGGCCCGGCCCGGGTGCAGTGCCCTTTGACGTGTCCGTGTATTGGCTGACGTTGCTGAACGCAGCCTGCAGGGCTGAGGCATCCGCTGTCCCCGAACCGACGGAGGAGTAGGAAGTCATGTAGTTCGCCAGCGCGGCGACGGAGCCAACCGTTGTCAGTTCATTGACGGAAACAAAGGTGGAAGAGGAGAGGCCGCCGCAATCCCCCAGAGCGGCCATCAAGGCAAGTGCAGTGTTGTTGGTGCCGGCGCCAAGGCCTGGGTTGCCGCCCGTGCTGACCAGGTAAACTTCTTCGCCACTGCAAGGGGTAGGGTAATCGCCGGTGATGGTGAAGGAGCCGGCGGGAAGCGAGTTGAAGCTGTTGCCTGCATTCGCATTGCTGTTGGTTGCGTTGCCGGTGCCGTCGCTAGTGGTGACCGTCGCAGTCAGCAGCGGTACCGCCGACGAACCGTCGCCAGACGTGCCCACTGCGTAGAGCTGGACGGTCGCTCCTGTAACCGCCGCCTGGCCGCCGTGGACCGAACCTGAAAAGGTCAGCGGATGCGCCCCGTTGGCGTTGTGGGAACCAGCGCAACCTGCCGCGAATAACAATGACGCCACCAGCAGGAGCGACCAGTTCACGAAGCGTGGGGTGGGGCATTTGGCTGGAGAAGGAGATCCGCAGCCGTGGTTGAATGCGCGCAAGCTGTGTCTCCTGAAGGGCAAAGCCCGACAACTATAAACGAATTGCGCGAATCGATTCAGCAGCAACGGCCGACGTCCGCAATCGGGGTGCGAGATGGCATTAGTAGTAAAGCGTGAGCGAGAGTTGCATTACGCGGCCGCCCGAGAGATAGGAGCTATTGGTGCTCACGTCTGAGATGATCTGAT
>Ga0302278_10001064_pt1 | contig 34408 bp, 31 predicted proteins | sample III_Bog_N3_2_FD_194543 | JGI IMG/M metagenome (GOLD analysis project Ga0302278, IMG submission 194543) | Peat permafrost microbial communities from Stordalen Mire near Abisko, Sweden - III_Bog_N3_2 | ecosystem: Environmental > Terrestrial > Soil > Wetlands > Peat | place: Sweden: Abisko... | reverse complement strand
AAAGCGACCATGGAACTTCTGCGCACCGCTCCGCAGAAGCCGCCCCTGTTGCTCGAAATCGACGGCGAAGAAAAGAAAGATCCCAGCGCGGAAGTGAGCACAACCTTCAAGAAGCTGGAAGACGAGTAATCACCGCCAAGACGCCGAGAGCGCCGAGTAAATCTTCGCTAGGATCGCATTCGGCTAGATCAAATTTTTCATCCTTCGCGAAGCGAAGGACCTGCTGTTCGGCGGCGAACCGAACACTGCGGTCGAATTGGATCTCGAGTCCGCATGATCTAAGTAGGAATTCGCTTTTCTCGGCGTCCTCGGCGTCTCGGCGGTGAAAAGGTTTGAACTTATGTCCACACCCATCAGCACCATCGCAGAAATCGGTAAGCACGAAGGCCAGTCCGTCACCATCCGCGGATGGCTCTACAACCTCCGCGAAAGCGGCAAACTCCTCTTCCCGCAATTTCGCGACGGCTCCGGCGTGATCCAGGGCGTGGTCCCGAAGAATGCAGTTCCGCCGGAAGTGTTCGACGCCATCAAGGGCCTCACCCAAGAATCCAGCGTCATCGTCGAAGGCAAAGTCCGCGCCGATAAGCGCGCTCCCGGCGGCTATGAACTCGATGTCTCCAATGTCGAAGTCGTCCAGCGCGTGCCGGAAGCGACTCCTTATCCCATCACTCCCAAAGAGCACGGTGTCGATTTCCTCATGGAGCATCGCCATCTCTGGCTGCGCTCCCAGCGCCAGGCATCGATCCTCCGCGTCCGTGCCGAAATTATTCGCGCTGCCCGTGACTTCTTCGACAACAATGGATTCACCCTGACCGACCCGCCAATCCTCACCCCAGCGGCGTGCGAAGGAACCTCAACCCTTTTCCCCGTCGATTACTTCGAAGAGCAAGCCTACCTCACCCAATCCGGCCAGCTCTACATTGAAGCTACCGCTATGGCGCTGGGCAAGGTCTATTCCTTCGGACCCACTTTCCGCGCCGAAAAGTCGAAGACCCGCCGTCACCTCACCGAATTTTGGATGGTCGAACCCGAAATCGCCTACGGCACGCTAGACGACCTCATGCAACTTGCCGAAGGCTTGCTCACCTTCTTGGTGAAGCGATGTCTCGAACGTCGCAAGCCCGACCTCACCATCATCGGCCGCGATCTAACGCAACTGGAAAAAATCGATGCCCCATTCCCCCGCATCACCTACGACGAAGCCGTCACAAAATTGCAGGAAGGCCACGCTGCTGGCAAACTCGAAAATAAGTTCGAGTGGGGCGGAGACCTCGGTTCTCCCGACGAAACGTATCTCTCCTCGCTCTACGACCGTCCCGTCATGGTTCATCGCTATCCCGCCAGCGTAAAGGCCTTCTACATGGAGCCCGACCCGCAGCGTCCTGACTTGGCCCTCTGTGTCGACGTCCTCGCCCCCGAAGGCTACGGCGAAATCATCGGAGGCTCGCAGCGCATGGCCTCCTACGATCTGCTTTTACAACGCATTCACGACCACAATCTTCCCGAAGAAGCCTTCAAGTGGTATCTCGATCTGCGCAAATACGGCAGCGTCCCCCACTCCGGCTTCGGCATGGGAATCGAACGCGCCGTAGCCTGGATCTGCGGCCTGGAGCACGTCCGAGAAACCATCCCCTTCCCCCGCATGCTCCACCGTTTATATCCGTAGCTATCACCGCCGAGACGCAGACAACCGATCTGGCGAAGGTTCTTCACATAGCGCATCGAAGGATACGCTGGATGGTCAAACCGGCCAAAATGAAGCAGCTTTTCTCGCTGTCTCGGTGGTGAAAATGTCACGCTTAACTTTGTGCTTGCACTCTATGCCTGCACTGCCTACACTTAATGCATGCAGTACACCATCCGAGACATTCCGGATCATCTCGACAAAGCCCTCCGCCAAGCCGCCCGTCAACAAGGCAAAAGCCTCAACGAAGTGGCCATTGAAACCCTGGCTCGCGGCGCTGGTATTACCGGGGAACGTGCCCGCCAGCGCGATCTCGCGGACATTGCTGGCACTTGGCGCAAAGACTCCGCGTTCGATTCCGCCCTCGCCGCCCAGGACACCATCGACGAAGAAATGTGGCGATGAAACTGGCTCTCGATACAAATCGCTACACCGATGTTTGCCGCGGCGATGCTTCTGTCGTAGAAATCGTCGAGCGCGCCGACGAAGTCTGGCTACCGTTCATTGTCCTCGGAGAATTGCGCGCGGGATTTGCCGTCGGCACACAGGGACCGCGCAACGAAGCGGTGCTCCACCGATTTCTCCTGAAACCTGGCCTCGGTGTGCTTTACGCCGACGACCAGACCACCCACCACTACGCCACCGTTTACCGCCAACTCCGGAAACAAGGCACTCCCATCCCCACCAACGATATGTGGATTGCGGCGCTCGTGCTGCAGCATTCCCTCGTGCTGTGCGCGCGCGACACGCATTTTGACGCGCTTCCTCAACTCACGCGTCTGTAGGGCCATGCGCTGATGGTTTGTCACACACCGCGCTTTTCGAACCTGGGCAGATTCCACACTCCTCAAACTCCGTTTTCCTCGGTGCCAGAAAGGCCCATCGCATCCCAACCCTCTTCCAGCTAAAATAGAGTTGTCACCAACCAATCTATGCCCCTGCGAACCACGACGTTCAGCAGCATCACTCCTCGCCAGATCCGCGTGATCGGCGTTCCCCTTGACCTCGGACAATCCCGCCGCGGCGTGGACATGGGTCCATCCGCCGTTCGCGTTGCCGGACTCGAAGCCCGCCTCGAAGCCATCGGACATATTGTCGAAGACGCCGGCAACATCGCCGTCGCCATCCCTGAGCAGAAAAAGGTAGGCGCGGTGAATTCCAAATATCTCAAGGAAATCACCGCCACTTGCACTGCCAGCGCCGAACTGGTGCTGAAGACGCTCGAAGCCGGCAAGGTTCCGCTCGTCCTCGGCGGCGATCATTCTGTCGCGGCCGGAACCGTTTCCGGCGTCTCCAAGTACTTTCGCCGCAAGAATCAAAAGATTGGACTGATCTGGATCGACGCCCACACCGACATGAACACGCCCGACTCGTCCCCCAGCGGCAATGTGCACGGCATGCCCCTGGCCGCCCTTATGGGACTCGGCCCTACCGAACTCGGCAACATTTTTGAATTCTCTCCAAAAGTTCAGCCGGAGAACTGCGTGCTCGTCGGCATTCGCGACGTCGACAAATTCGAAAAAGAAAACATCCGCAAAGCTGGGGTCGCCGTCTTCACTATGCGTGACATCGACGAACGGGGCATGCGCGCCGTCATGGAAGAGGCCACTCAAATGGCGAGCAATGGCACCGCCGGCTATCACGTCTCTCTCGACATGGATTGGATCGACCCCGAAGACGCTCCCGGAGTCGGCACTCCAGTCTGGGGCGGCGCCACCTATCGCGAGGCGCATCTCGCCATGGAAATCATCGCCGACCACGGAGGCATGTTGAGCTTCGAAATTGTCGAAGTAAATCCGGTCATCGACGAACATAACCAGACTGCAGATTTAGCCGTGGAGTTGGCTCTGTCGGCCTTTGGTAAGAAAATCCTGTAGCATTTTGCTGAAACTAGAAACTTGGTCGAAGCCCTCGAGAAGTTTTGTCATCCTGAGCGTAGCCATAGCATTCGCGAAGCGAACGCTATGGCGGGGTCGAAGGATCCCTATAGTCCCTACGAACTGCCTGACAGACTTCGCGCCATCGCCTGAAACCGCTGACGACAATTTCACGAGACGCTCAGCGAAATCTGCCCTTACTGTACGTCCGAAACCTTCCCGTTCAAGAACGTCACCTTAATATCCTTGTAAACAAAAATCTGTTTCGGCCCCAGATTGATGATTTTGTCGGGATTCCCAATTGCCGCTTTCACCTGATCCGGTGTCTGTCCCTTCTCAATCTGCGCGGGCTCAGCGGCCTGCTGCGATTGTCCGCCGCCACCACCACCTTGATTATTGCCGCCGCCCTGGTCATTCCCATTCCCATTCCCATTCCCGTTTCCGTTGCCCTGCCCGTTGCCATTGCCGTTTCCATTTCCATTTCCATTGTTGCCCTGATCACCGCCGCTGTCATCAAGTGCCAGCAATCCCGCAATCGCGTCTTCAATCGTCGAAGGATTCGCGCTCGCCAGCGATCCCTTGGCAAACTGAAACACAACGTCTGTCTTATAGAACGTCTTCGGATCGGTGTTATTACAGGAATCGCACGCTATGATCCCCATTACCACCTGGTCTTTCGCCAGGTTCACGGAAATCTTCGAAGGATAGACCTTGGTGTCCTTCTGGAAAAACTGTGTCGTCGGTGCTGGCCTGCCTAATTTCCCCAAGCCAAATCCCAGCGCTTTCGCGGCCATCGGGTTCGGCGAATGCACCGTTCCGTTTTCGTACTTCGTCGGGAAAATCGTCTGGTCGGAATATGGCACTCCCAGTATTCCGCCCTTCTTCACCACCAGGATGGTGCCCTGCTCGACCACCGCAGCGCCACTCGAATCCTCACCCATTTTCACCAGCGTGTATTGCGCTTTGAGCTGATCCTCTAACGACACCTGCGCCACCGCAAGTTGCGCCGCCATTCCAACCATCAGCAAAGCCACCCCCAGCAAGCCCATCTCAATTCGCTGCCGCATTGCAACTTCCTCCTGTGAAGCCGCTGCTTCCCAGCCCGTCGGCCGGACGCGCGATTTTCTATTTTTGTAAGCTCAGATTTTTCTTAAGCCAGGTTTTCTTAGCCAAGTTTTCTAGCTAAGAGAAGTATTGCCATAAACGCGGGGAGCGTCTTCGCCCGCATTTACCCATGCTGCGCGACGCTCCCGCATTTTAGCGAATCGGCTTGCCGTCAGTTGTTCGACTGTTTCGCTTCCGCCTCCGCCGCATCCGCATCCTTCTTTTGCTGTTCAAGATCGCTGGATACACTCGTGTCCGGCGTCGGCGCTGGCACTTCCCCAGTCGTCGTCTTCGTATCAGGAGCCGCTGGCAACCCGTTCTTTCCCTGCTTGTCCGCCAACTCCTTCAAACCGGCGTCCATCTGAATCCGCAGTTCGTTGTGCATCTCCTGCAGATCGTCGACCGCGACTCCAACTGTCGCCCCGACGGCGCACTCGTCTTTCTTGCTGCTTTTCACGAGAGCGTCCACCATGTTGTCGTCGTCCGGCTTATCTGTGGTGCGCGAAATCACGTCCCCCGCGGTCAGGGCGCATTCCGTCCCGTCCGACGTGGTCAGATCTTCCTCGCTCGACACCACAAAGATTCGAACCTTCGGATTCAACGCTGCCGGTATTTCATTTCCACCAGAACTCGTGGAGTCTTTGTTCGCCGCCGCATCTTTCTCCGCCGCGATCTCATTCTTCATCTCATCTGAAATCGCGTTCTTGATTTCCGGAGTTAACTGCGTGCTTTGCGCCGCCGCCCCGCCACCCAACATATAGGTGCCGTAAGTGGCCTGCAGTTGTGCCGCGACCAGCGGGTCCGTCGACCACAACGCCGCAATCTCATCCCCGGTCGCGTTTTGGATTGCCGGTGGGACGAGCTGCCCGTTGCCATCGCCGTTGTCACCGTTATCCTGTTGCGCCGCATACGCCGCTTGCAAACTCGCCGCGAGCAGATAATCCGTCAACCAAAATGCTGCCGTCGGATACACCGGATACGGTGCATAATATGCCCCGTAGAAGCCATACCAAGGCGCTCCGCCCCAGCCCCATCCGTAATAAACCGGCGCGGGCCACGGATTGTAAGCCCAGCCGTAGTATCCCGGGCCATAGTAGTACGCCGGCGCATATCCATAATAAGGATGCCCGCCGTAGTAATAGTTGCGGTAGCCGTACGCGTAATAATGCCCGCCCCGATAGTAGGTGCGCTGGTAGTACGAATGGCCGCCATGGTTGTAGTACGCGCGCTGGCTGTATCCGCCGTATCGCCCGTGACTTACAATCGTGCGCCCGTTATGCGTGCTCGTGATGCTGCGTCCACCATGCACGCCGTGATTGATCGTCATCCCATGCGTCTGAATTGTTCGCACTTGGCCATTCTTGCGGAAGGTCGCGCTGCCACCATTCTTCATGGCAACCGTTTTACTCCCGGCTGGCTGATGGTGATTCCCCGCCGCTCCGCCCGCCCCTCGATTACCGGCGTTGGCTGTGCCGCCGCGATTGTTGCCACCATTCGCGCCGCCGCGGTTCCCGGCATTGTTCGCGCCACCGCGGTTTGCATTATTGTTCGCACCGCCGCGGTTATTCGCATTGTTATTGGCGCCGCCGCGATTATTATTCGCGCCCGCCTGGCCGCGATTGTTAGCCGACGCACCACCCGGCCCACGACTATTGGAGTTATTCCCAGCCTGTCCCGGACGGTTCTGCCCACCCGGTCCACGGCTGGCAGAATTATTGCCCGCCCCACCGGCGCGATTTCCCTGCGCTCCACCCGGTCCGCGATTTTGTGCGCCGTTGCCCGCCCCACCCGGACGCCCCATGTTGGAGCCGCCACTCGGATGCGACGCTGGCGCGTGGGATGCCGCCGGAGCCGCATGGCTCGGCGCCGAGGCGTGCGGCGCGGGTGCCGATTTCGGGGGCCCACTCGCCTTTGCCCCGGCTGACAACACTGCTACCACCGCCAATACAACCAGCAATACGGACCATTTCGGCAGGAAGTTCTTTCCTGAGATCTCTGCTTTCATAAACTGCTCCTGTGAGAATGTGAAGCTCGTTGCCTTACAAAACACCAGTGGATCCTATGTGCAACCAGATTGGACGTCATCCGCACACACTCCCGCTATGTGTTTTCTTCGCCGAGAGCTTTCGGGTCCGAGTGCCATGGGGGAAGGGCCGGGCACCGGCCTTCTGAGTCCGAATAATTTCACACCCGTTTTCCCACCCTGTCAAGCGAAGCGGGATGAATTTACATATAGAGATCGATTCGCGCGCCTTAAATCCGCATTACCGCCCTCCGAACATCACACCGGCAACCTCGAATCGGAGAGAAGAGATGTTCCCTTCTCCCAACCCTCCGCCCGCTTTACCAGCCTTAGGGTCACCTCTCAGAGTCACCACGGTAATTGGGGAGTGTTCCATCGTTCGCCGATGGAGCTAATGGATCACAATGTTTCCTCACCTCCAATTTCGCTCCATCCTTCTCGCCTTCGTGGCTCTCGCCGCTACCTCCGCAGCACAGTCCTCTGACGCGGTCACGAAGCCGTCTTCCCTTCTGCCTACGTACCACAGTACTGTCTCTGAGGTTCGTGTTACCTTCTTCGCTACCGACGAGAGAAATCACGCGCTCGCCACCGTCTCCCCCTCCGATTTCGCCGTCGTTGACAACGAACGCGTCGTCCGCAACTTCCGCAGTTTCACTCGCTCCGACGAAACTCCGCTCGACATAATCGCCCTCGTCGACATGAGCGAATCCATGGCGCCGCGCTTTTCCGCCGCCATCAACGATGTGCTGCAACTCATCGCCCGCGAACAATCCATCCCCGGCGATAATATTTCCGTTCTCTCCTTCGGAGGCTCACCCCACACCGCCTCCCCCAACTCACCCGTTCCAACTTCCCCGCAGTTGCATCCCGCCATTCTCTGCGCCAGCGCTTGTCGCGCTCCTGACTCCGTCGCCCAATTCCAGTCACTGACGACCAGCGGCAATACTCCTCTTTACGACGCACTCATCTTCGGATCCGATTTCATCTCCCATAACCGCCGTCCCGCCGCCCGGACCGTGGTCATTCTGTTCTCCGATGGCAACGACACCATCAGCCTGCACTCCGCCAACGATGCGCTTCAATCCGTCGCCGACAGTGGAGCACTCGTCTACTCCGTCGACATGGCAGGTTCCAGAAAGTCCTCATCGCAGCGGAACTCGAACTCCAACACCAACTCCGGTAGCGCGTTCCTGCAAGAGCTCGCAGAAACTACGGGAGGCCTTTATTTTTCTCCCCGCGTCTCGTCAACACAAGGCGCCGCTGCTTTGCTGAACTCCATACTCGAAGATCTTCGCGACTCTTACGTCGTCACCTATGAACTACCCAGCCATCAGGCAGGATTCCACACTCTTCGCCTCTTGCCCACGCGTAACCTCAATCTCACCTTCCACCAGCGAAACGGCTATATCTATGACCCAAATCTTCGTTGACCCTCAACCAGTTATCGAGAAGCAACGATCGACACCAACTCACGATTGGAGCAATATGAAATCCCCTCTACTCTCAACCCTGGCTTGTCTCGCCGTACTCTTCAGCTTTTCACTCGCCTCGGCTACGCCGATCGGAAGCTACCAACAGGGCACCGTCATTCGCATGCGCATGGGCGACTGCATGCTCACTCACGGAGGCTTCATCACCGCCTTCGGACCGCCGCAAGCCCAGATGCCCGAGGGCACCTGTCCCGAATACACGCTCCTGACCGACAAAGTTGTCTTTGTGATCGTCGGCAAATCCTCTAATCAACTGGTTCCCCTCGCCGAAGTTGTCGACTTCCGTTTTCAGAAAAAGGAGCTCGCCGTCCGCATCGATGACTCTCGCCATGAAGCCAAGTTCGCCATCAAAGAGATGACGCTGCGCTCGGAGTGGGAACTGCTTCAAAGACACATCGAAGATCAACTCAACGACTCTCATCGCGGCATGGATACCGCGTTAGCCCTCAGAAACCGCGACTAACCTCAGACCGTTTACAAAGGATCGCTAGCATCAGATCGTTAACATCGGATCGCCGATTCCTTCAGACTTTCTTCAACCGAGGAGCCCAGAGCGCGCGAAAAAGCAAGAAATCTCTTCGCGCACTCTGCGCTCTCTGCGGTTACCCGCCACCGCTGAACCATCCCTGCGATTGACGGAAAACTCGCCGAGCGCCAGACTGAAATGTCATGGCAAAATCAAGTTCAAAAATTCGTGTCGGCATCCTCTTCGGTGGACGCTCCGGCGAGCACGAAGTCTCCCTGCTCTCCGCCGCCTCCGTCCTCAACGCCATCGATAAAACAAAATACGATGTCGTCCCCATCGGCATCACCAAAGAAGGACGCTGGCTCACCGCCGAAAACGCCGAGCGTTTGTTAAAAGGCAGCGCCTCAGAACCCTCCGCCGCTGCTCCCACCAACCTGCGCGCCGGCGATCCCGAAGCCACTCCCGGAGCTGCGCTCCTCGCCGCGGGAGAGTCCGTAGTCGTTCCTCCCGAACCCGCGCGCCGCGATGCTGGACTCACCCCCTTCCAGACCGACGCCGCCAATCTTCGCCGCGCCTCCGACCGCGCCATCAACGTCGACGTCATCTTCCCCGTTCTCCACGGAACTTTCGGCGAAGACGGCACCATCCAGGGCCTTCTCGAACTCGCCGACATCGCCTACGTCGGTGCAGGAGTCCTCGGCTCCTCCGCCGGCATGGACAAAGACATCATGAAGTCCCTCTTCCGCGCGGCCGGACTTCCCATCGTCAGGCAAGTCACCATCCTGCGCCACCAATTCGAAGCAACGCCCAAGAAAATCTACAAACTAGTGGAGTCGAAGCTGAAGTATCCCGTCTTCGTAAAGCCCGCGAACCTCGGATCCTCCGTCGGAATCTCCAAGGCGCACGACCGCAAAGAACTGGGACCTGCCATCGCCGAAGCCGCGAAGTTCGATCGCAAAATTGTTATCGAAGAAGGTGTCGGAGGAAAGAAGAACAAAGCTCGCGAAATCGAGTGCGCCGTCCTCGGCAACGACAATCCCCAGGCCTCCATCGCCGGAGAAATCATTCCCATCAAAGAGTTCTACGATTACGACGCGAAGTACTTGGTCGAAGGCTCCGAGCCCGTAATCCCCGCCAAGATCACCAAATCAGAAATGAAGACCGTCCAGAAGCTCGCCATCGCCGCCTTTCAAGCCGTCGATTGCACCGGCCTCGCCCGCGTCGATTTTCTGATGGACCCCAAGTCCCGCAAGATTCTAGTGAACGAAATCAACACCATGCCCGGCTTCACCGCCATCAGCATGTATCCCAAAATGTGGGCCGCCACCGGCCTGGCCTATCCCGACCTCATCGACCGCCTGATCCAGCTCGGCATCGAACGTCACGAAGATAAGAAAAGAAATCAATACAGCCGCTGAATTTGACCGTCGCGCCCCGCAGTCATCCCAATTTGTCATCCTCCCGCGTCCCCGAAAGTTACCCCAATTTGTCTTCCTGAGCGGAGCGCTGTGAAGCGAAGCGTAGCAGCGCGCAGTCGAAGAACCCCTACCCAGACCGCGTCCCGATGTCGACGCAAGACATCCTCGCGACGCTGTTCACGCCCGGCATCCCATACTAACGACGCGGGGTGCCCACACATCGCAAAGTGCTCGAAGTATGGGCACCCGGCCCGAAGTCTGGAAATCCAGATTGCTCAATGTTTCCCCGCTGGAATATATTCAACTGCTACGATTTTGCCCACCCCGATTAGAGAGCGTTATTTTTGTGCGACAACGCCGCCACTTTTCCGTCGTATTTTGCCTGGCCCCGCTCCTTTGCATGTGCGGCTCGCCGCTCTCTGCCCAATCAGAAACAATCAGCGCCGAGCAGGTGATCGCCAATTATGTGACCGCAATCGGAGGCAGGGAGAAATTTGCTTCCATCACCACCTTTTCGGAGAAAGCCGACATCGCGGGAAAGTGGCATGGGCCGGGACACCCCCTGAACCGTGAGGATCACCAAGCCCTCGAATCTTATTTCAAAGCTCCCAATCTTCGTTTTGCAGTCGTCCTTCGCGAGAATCAAGTGATCGCGAATATGTATGGTTGCGATGGAATAACCTCGTGGTACATCGGCTCAGACGCAGTGCATCATGAGTACAAACCCACACCCGACAATCAATACGAATGCACGAACGGTTACGACCCCGCGCGAGCCTTCGCACCTTCCTCGAAAGCCCGGCTTCAAATGAAGGGAAAGAAAAAGATCGGGGATCGATTCGCCTGGGCTATCCGAGTCGAGGAGCCCAAATCGCCCTCCGCCAACACCTACTATTTCGATGCCGATACCTTTTTGTTGTTACGAGAGAGCTTATTTCGCCGCGACCTGTATTACTCAGATTATCGCGATGTTGGCGGAATCAAAGTCCCGTTCATGATTGTGCAAGAATCGGAATCGTACTCCTCGACTCTTATCTTGCGAGAAGTTAAGATCAACGCCCCCATCGAAAACGCGCGGTTCGAGGAGCCGCAGGTCTCAAGAGATCCGAAGAACCGGCAAGTCTTCCACAAGAATACTTCGCGCCAAGTGGAAGACCCCGTCGCCTCCGCTCTTTCCACTCGTACAAATCTTCGAGAAGTGTTTTCCAGCCTCACATTTCCAGATGCCCAGCTCGCACCAAACTACGCGCGGCCCGTTCCCGCAGATTCTGTTTCATCCCCCGCTGTCGCGAACAATAGCTCCGTTCAGCAGATCTACCCTGAGCCCGCCGCACCGCCCCTTCCCGAAACCAGTTACTCCCTCGTCACCACGTTTGTCACCGCTTCCCCGGCGGCTCTCGCGCACCTCGTCCCCGAATTGAAAGGACTGAAACCTGCGATCGACCAACAGCCTTTGACGACGCTTCTTGACAAGGTCGGAGCTCGCACCGTCGATCTATCCCGGAAAATGCCGAATCTGATTTCGCACGAACAGGTCGTCCAGTCCCAGCCCGGAAGTAAGCCAACCACGCAGAGCTTTTCCTATCTCACGCTCGCTCATAAAGGAAAAGACGCCGTCACCCTTGACGAATTCCGAGTCGACTTGAAGACCGGGGCGACCCTCGAAACAGGCTCGGCAGAGAAATCGGATGCGCCGAATGTTTCTCCATCGCAGCTGACAGAGTTGAAGCGTGCCACCGAACGCGCCAATGTGCCCGGTTCCGCCGGAGGCCCGCCCTTAAGCCTCGGCTTCGCCTCCATGTGGGTCCGGTTCTATCCCGCCAACCGTTCAGAGTCCTCGTTCCGCTATCTCGGACAACAGAAAATCGATGGCCGGCGCACCTACGTTCTTGCCTTTGCCCAAAAACCGGGCTCGGTCCGCTTGCCCGGTGAACTGCGCTTCCGAGATCAGACAATCCTCGTGTATTACCAGGGCATCGCTTGGGTGGAAGAATCTGACTTCCGCATCCTCCGCCTAAGGATGGACCTGCTTCCCGCAAGCGATCTTCCGGTAACTCAACTGACCGCCGAGATTCAATTTGCCGAAACTCAAGCCACCGGATTCACCACCCCGTTGTGGCTCCCTCGTGAAGTCCTCGTCACCACCGAAGTCAACGGAAATACCTTCCGCAACAAACACACCTACTCGAACTATCGCTCCTTTCAGGCTCACTCCAGAATCCTCCTGGGAGACTAGCACCTACGGTCATTCGTCCTGCACCGCCGAAACAGAAAGAACTGGGTTTCATCACTTTTTTCATCACAAACCCTCTGTACGCACCGTCACAGACCTGAACCAGATCTTGTGCAAAACTAGACTTCTGCCTGGAGCGGCGAAGCGTGTGCCTATGCACATCGCCGCGCCTTGCCGCGTCGCTCCGAACATTGCATTGCTCTTTGAAAGCCGGAATTTCACACCCTCACTCCCACTTTGAAATCACGGGTGGGTCGGAAGTCCCGTAAGTCCTTATTTCGGAATACTTTGGTATAACTCCTTCTTTTTCAAAGACCGAGTTCAAAAATTCCTCCTAACCCACTGATTCCCGGAGACCACGGGGGGAGGGGGTGGGATACTCAATTGGTAACTACCTCTTTCAAAGTTTCCCACTTCGCCCCGAAAATCCCGAGACGTCCAGCGCCCTAACCATTCCGCATCAGCCTTAGCCGTGAACTGAGAACCGAGAGCTGAGGACTATCTGAGAGCTGACAGCCCACCCTAATCCCTCTTGACAGACCAATCGGTCGGTAATATGATCGCTTTCAAGTTTGCTCTAATCGGCAAGCTGGAATTTCATGCAGAGTGGCTGAGGGACGAGCCCTAGGACGCCACGGCAACCGGATCGGGATCATATATCTCCATCGCAGGTGCCAACTCTCGCCCGGTAACGGGGACCATGAGATTCGGGTACGCGAAAATTTGGATTCGCACTTCCCGAGCCTCTTTTCCCATTTTTCAGGAAAAGGGGATTTCTATTTTCTGGGGTATTTTTTACCCGGCTCGTCCCGCAGTCACAGAAAGAGCAGCACCATGGGAACGAGCACGTCCGCGCCTACGAACACCTACGAACTACGCTGCCGCGAATGCGGCAAGACTTGGGGCAATCAGGCTCGCAGTATCTGCGAAGATTGCTTTTCTCCCCTCGAAGTCACCTACGATTACGATTCGATCCGCCCGCGAATTTCGCGTGATCTTTTCGGCTCGCGTGCCGCCAATATGTGGCGCTATCGCGAACTGTTGCCGCTGCCGACAGAGTTTCAGCCCTCCCTCCCCATCGGATTTACTCCGCTGGTCGCTGCGCCGCGTCTCGGCCAGAAACTCGGATCCCGCAAGCTCTTCGTCAAGAATGACGCAGTCTGTCTTCCCACGTTGAGTTTCAAAGATCGTGTCGTCGCAGTCGCCCTCGCCAACGCGCGCAGCTTCGGATTCGACACGGTCGCATGTTCCTCGACTGGCAATCTCGCGAACTCGGTCGCAGCCCAAGCCGCTCGCGAAGGCTTTAAGGCTTGGATCTTCATTCCCTCTGACCTCGAGCCCGCGAAGATTCTCGGAACGCAAGTCTTTGGCGCCGAGCTCGTCCGCATCAACGGCAGTTACGATCACGTCAATCGCCTCTGCTCGCAGATCGCTGACGAACATCGCTGGGGGTTCGTCAACGTCAACCTTCGTCCTTACTACTCGGAAGGTTCCAAGACCGTAGGTTACGAAATCGCTGAGCAACTTGGATGGAAACTACCGGACAACGTCGTCGTCCCCATGGCTGGAGGCTCGTTAATTACTAAAATCAAAAAGGCTTTCGACGAACTGATCCTTCTCGGCCTGGTTGATCCCAAACCCGTGAAGTTCTTTGGAGCGCAAGCTTCCGGATGCTCGCCCATCTCGACCGCCATCAAGCAATACAGCAGCGAAATCGAACCCCAGCGCCCGAAGACAATCGCGCGCTCGCTCGCCATCGGCAATCCCGCCGATGGACACTACGCCATACGAGCCATCAGTAAGAGCGGTGGATGGTCCGAAGACGTTTCCGATCCCGAAGTCGTCACTGGAATTCAGTTGCTGGCCGAGACGGAAGGCATCTTCACCGAAACGGCAGGAGGAGTCACCGTAGGTACCGCGCGCAAACTGATCCAACAGGACCGCATCCTGCCCGACGAAACCACGGTTCTCTGCATCACCGGCAACGGCCTGAAGACGACCGACGTATTGGCGGACAGCTATCAAGCCGAAACGCCGATCGCGCCAAGACTAGCCGAGTTCGAAGCGTATCTTGCCTCAAAAGTAGAAAATTTGCCCGCTGCATTCGCGGACATTCCAGACTCGTCGACCGCCGCCGTCGCTTAATTGTCGCCAGTCGTTTGTCGTGTTTATAGAAACCGCTTCACACAGGAGGTTTTTCGTGAGCATCACTGTTCAAATTCCTACTCCTCTTCGTCGTCTCACGGCCGGAACGCCGACCGTCACTTGTTCACCATCCAATCTCAACGAACTGTTTTCCGAACTGGACACGAAATTTCCCGACCTGAAGCCGCATCTGCACGACGAGTCGGGAGAGACGCGCCGCTTCCTGAATATCTACGTAAACGAAGAAGACATACGCTTCCTGGGTGGCGCAACGTATGCGTTTCAGGACGGAGACGAAGTTTTACTGGTTCCATCGATCGCAGGCGGATCGCAGTAAAGGTGGAGATGGCTGTCCCACGCGACAGGACGGACGAATGCGTCCGTCACTACGTGGTTCGTGATTGTGTCCTCGTTAATGCTCCGCTAATGCGCCGAGATCTGCTGGGTTAATTCGTCCACTAACTTGATATTTTTCTCCAGGCATCGCAGCAAAATCGCTGCTTGCTGGTTGGCCGTAGTCCAGTCTTTTTTTTCCACTGCCTCGGTCAGTCCAGGAAGTTCCAAATGCGCATAAGTAAAACGCGCTCCATAGAGTGTGTGCTTGAACCACGGACGCCCCGGAATTCCATCCGGATTCAGCCAGTTTCGCTCGACCTGCATCATGCCCGCGTTCACTTCCGCCGCGAGTTTGGGATCGATCTTGCCCGAGGCGAGCGACTGTTGAACCGCGGTATTCAACCTCTTTCCTGCGTCTTCGAATTGCTGAATCTCCTCCAGCACCGGATTGAGATCAAGTTGGCTCATGTCTTTGTCTCTCGCGAGTTCGCCCACAAACTGACGGACATTGTCCGCATAGCTGGCAAAGTCGAATGGCAGCAGATCGGCATTTGCCAGACGCAAAGCGAGCGTTCCCCAAAGCTGCGACATCAGAACGTGATAGCGATACCCTGGATCGCCAAAATGATTCATCCAGTAGAAGTCGTCATACATCGAGTGATACACGCCATACGGACCGACGAAACCAAGTCCCATGACAGGCATGCCGACAAAGTTCAGAAACACAGTGTGATCGGACCCGCTGCCGATGCGCGTGTCGGCAAGATTACCGTCATTCACTTCGCGCGAATCGCCAGCCTCTTTTCGGCTTCGTGCGGCACTCGCTTTCCAAGCTTCGTAAAGTGACTTCCCTGACGGATCCTGCAAACTGCGCGACGTCTCAACCAGCATCGGCGCGAGCGAAGCTACTGCGCTGCCTTCAAAGTCGGAGCCCGATGTTGCCTCGTCCACATTGAGATAAGCCACCGCCTTCTTCCGCAACTCGTCCGCGTACTGTTCGCCCCATTCCGTGGAACCGGTCAAACCAACTTCTTCCCCATCCCAACTGCACACAATTACCGTACGTCGCGGACGCATTCCCTTCTTCTTCAATTCGCCGAACGCCCGCGTCATCTCCATCATCGACGCCGTACCACTCGACGGATCAACGCCGCCAAACACCCAGGCATCGCGATGATTGCCCAGCACAACCCATTCGTCCGGCAGTTCCGATCCGCGAATCCGCCCCTCCACGACGTAATATGCTTTGATGGAATTATCCATCTCGATTTTGAGGTGAACGCGCGCCTGCTCGCCTCCCAGGTGATAGTCGAACGGCAAACCGCCCTGCCAATCGGCTGGAGCGAGCGGTCCGCCCAGATTCTGCAGCAGCGGAGTCGCATCCTTATACGAAAGCGGTAACGCCATGATCTTCGGCACCGACACGGCCTGCTCCAATGGAATCCGCTTGGCTCCCGGCACCGAGGCCCACCCAGGCGTCAGCGGATCGCCCGGCACCATGAAGTCATACGTGATGGCACCTCGCTGGATGTGGCTCTCTGGGCCCCACGGGCCATCGGGAAACACTTTGCCTTTCCTGAATCCGTCTTCCGCGGGATCGCTATAAATGAGAATCGCCGCAGCCCCCTCGTTCTGAGCCGTGAGCGCCTTGAATCCGCGATAGCTATACGGATTGGAATACCGTACGAGCACGATCTTTCCCTTTACGTCAATGCCTTGCTTGCGCAGCAAATCGTAATCGTCCGGGTTGCCACTATGCGCATAGACGACCGGCGCGGTCACGTCGCCGGAGATCGACATCCCGCTCCACGCGGAACTTACACGCGGATTTTTTGTGTCGGGATCTGCGTCATAGGCTTCTTCGCGCAGCCCGGCCCGATATTTCACGGGCGCAGTCATTTCCAGCGAGGCTTTCTTTGGTGCGGTCGTATACACGTCGTAGCGGTGAATGACGACATCCTCCAACCCCTGCTTGCGCCATTGCGCCGCGACGTATCGCGCAAGGTAGTTGTTGCGTCTCGATCCCGCCAGATGCGGCTCGGCAGTGAAGATACGATGTTGCCGACGTGCCTCAACGGGTGACGGAATCGCCTTGAATTTCGCTTCTGCCAAGTTCTCGCGAGCGGCAGAGGATGGAGTGAAGCCCGAAATTGCATCCTGCGGAAAAGCGAACGGAACAACGAAGACGAGGAGTGCGCACAACGACAGTGACATATCTTTATTCGTCATAGAGATCGGTATCGAAGGAGCTATCTAGCGAGCGCCATTATAGACCTGAGCACGCGGACAACAGTCTTCAGTGCAAAAGCAGGGCAGTGGCTCAATCTGCGAGAGCGTCAACCACAAAGGTCACGAAGGTGCACTAAGCAAGCCCCTGAAATCAGAAATGCTTCGTCATACATGCTTCGTCATACTTCACGACGTCTTCTGCCAAGCGCGAGCCACTACGCGACGGAACAGAAGGCCAGACGCCGGGGGCAACTTTTGACTTGCACTTCGAAAGTCGGCTGGCTACAATCTAACTAACCGGTTAATTACATGACAAATCAGGCTGCGGTTCGCCGTCCAATCAACAGTGCTCGGCCAAAACGGCGCTCCACGTCCGCCCTGCCCCGACTGGGAACTCGCGGGCGCCCCGAGGAGAGCCGCGCCGCGATCCTCAAAGCAGCTGTTGCGGAATTTGCCGAGCATGGCATTGCGGGAGCTCGCACCGATGCGATTGCCCGTGCAGCCAGGGTCAACAAGGCGCTCCTTTATTACTACTTTCAAGATAAGGATTCCCTGTACTCGGCCGTCCTCGATCATGTTTTCAGCGGCATGCGCGAGCGCGTGATGCCAGTGCTCGAAAGTGATCTGCCTCCGCGCCAGAAAATGCTGGAATATCTCGGTACTTACTTCGATTACATTGCGGCGAATCCCCGGTTTCCTCGGGTTGTGCAGGCGGAGTGGATGCGATGTGGTAACGGCTCGGCTGCCATGCAACGTGTGGCGAAACAGTATTTTCTTCCGGTTTTCGAAAAGCTGGCAAAGGTTTTGCGTGAGGGAGCTAAGACGGGCGACTTCCGTGTGGTAAATCCAATGGACTTTCTACCCTCGATGGTAGCAGTCGTCATCTTCTACTTCAATGCCGCGCCGTTGATGAAAACGCTGATGAATGTGGACCCTTTGTCGGCGGAACGGATTCGAGAGCGGCGCGCGTTTGTGCTCCAGTTCGTTTCCGCGGCGCTCTTCACTTAAGAACCGCACTTGAAGGCTGCCGAAAGGCAAAGGACGTGGAGGAGACTACGATGCATCCGCACAACGATAAAGATGGAGATTTTAGATGAGTGCACGAAATAAGTTTCTAATCATCCTCGCCGTCATCTTGGCTATCTCGTCGGCCTACTACTTCTTCTCGACGCCGGGGGGCAACGATCTTGTTCTGGTCGGAACCGTGGACGCGAATCAGATTGTCGTCAGTCCTCAGATTCAAGGACGTATTGAGAAGCTGCTAGTCGAAGAAGGAAGTCAGGTCAAGCAGGGCGATCTGATTGCTTTGCTGGATCCGTCGGAATTGGAGGCAGAAGAAAAAGCTGCCGCGGCTACCATCACGAGTTTGCGTTCGAAGGTCAGCGAGAGCGAATACACGCGGCAATCGACGAAAGGCTCGACCTCGGGCGATGTGCAGAATTCGCAGGCGAAATTGGCCGCCGCCAGAGCACAACTGGCACAGGCCGAGGCGACGTTAACGCGAGTGGAAAGCGACAGCCGGCGAACGATTGGATTAGCCCAGGCCGGCGTCGCATCCGAACAAGATCGCGTGCAGGCAGAGATGAATCTGAAAGCGCAGCAGGCAAGCGTGGACGCGCTGAAAGAGGAAGTGACGGCCGGCCAAGGCGATCTTAATTCGGCGCTCGCCCGCACAAATCAGGCAACTGCGGCCGAGAGTACGGTGGCATCGACGCGCGCCCAAGTTGAAAACGCGATCGCACAGCTGAAGGAATCGGAAGTCCGCCTGGGCTACACAAAAATCTATTCGCCGGTAACTGGAACGGTGCTGGTGCGCGCCGCTCGCGAAGGTGAGGTGGTAAATGCCGGGCAGGCCATTGTGACTGTGGTCGACTTCAGCGACACCTGGGCCTTCGCGTCGATTCCGGAGACAGACGCCGACCATATCGGGATCGGAGACACGCTCCGAGTGCGCTTGCCGGGAGGAACCATTGTTCTGGGGAAAGTCTTTTACAAAGCTGCAGAGGCGGATTTCGCCACACAGCGCGATGTGGGGCGCCGTAAACGGGACATTCGCACCATTGCCTTGAAAGTGCGCCTCGAAAATCCGAAGGGCGCATATGTTCCAGGAATGACGGCGGAGGTATTGGTCAGTCCGCAGCAATTGAAAGCGACGGCGGCGGAACCGAAGAGCGCGCAAGCGGCGGAGAAGCCATGAGCCCGGATGCCAACAAAACGAACGGCGTTTCCGCTCCCAGCGCGGAGTTCAGCAAGAGCGGAGTTGCCACGGACGCGCCGAATGCAATCGAGGTCGATCACATTGTGAAGCGCTATGGCGATTTCACCGCGGTCGACGATATTTCGTTCCTTGTCAAGGAGGGAGAAATCTTCGGGCTATTAGGGCCGAATGGTGCCGGGAAATCCACGTTGATTCGAATGATGACAACGCTGATTCCAATCTCCGGCGGATCTGCGCGCATCGCGGGACACGATGTGGCGCGCGATCCCGATGCCGTCCGCCGCACCATCGGAGTGATTCCGCAAGCTCTAACCAGCGACCTCGATTTGACGGTCGAAGAGAATTTAAATATCTACGCCAAGCTGTATGACGTTCCGGCGAAGCGGCGCAAAGAAGCGATTGAGGAATTACTGGAGACCGTCGATCTGACGAAATGGCGGGGAGCCCAAACCAAGACTCTGTCGGGAGGAATGCGGCGACGATTAGAAATCGCTCGCGGGTTGGTGCATAGTCCCAAAATTTTCTTTCTCGACGAACCGACCACCGGGCTGGATCCCGTATCGCGAGTCGCCGTGTGGGAGATGCTGACTAACATCAAGTCCAAACGCAAGCTGACCGTCTTGATTACGACGCACTACATGGACGAGGCGGATCGACTGTGCAATCGCATTGCAATCGTCGATCACGGGAAACTGGTCGCGCTCGACACTCCCGAATCGCTAAAAGCCAGCGTGCCCGGATCGAACGTGATTGAAGCGCACTTCGAACATCCGCCGGCGGATTGGGAAGAGCGTCTACGAGCCCTGCCAGGAGTCACGTCGGTCCAGAACGAAAGCGCTGGAATGTTCCGTGTGCTTACTGCCAACGGGTCGGGCACAACCACCGATCTGGTGGAAATGTCCGTTCTAGCCGGCGCTGCTCTTAAAACCCTCACAGTACAGAACACGACGCTCGACGATGTATTCGTCTACTACACGGGACGCCAGCTACGCGATGAACTGGTGAAAGCGCATGCCTTTGTCATGCCGCAGAGTCCGGGGTTGCGCCCATGAACCGTATGATGGCGATTATCGAGCGCGAAATGCGCAAGTTCTTTCGCTCCCCGGCGCTGATGATGGCGTCGATGATCTTTCCGCTGGTGCAACTGATCGTGCTGGGCAACGCTTTCGGCGGGAAAATTCGCGATGCGAAAATGGGCGTCGTAGACGAGGATCATGGCACGCAAGCGATCCGGATCAAGGAAGCCTTCGACGCGGTTCGGGCAAATGCCGGAACATTTATCGCGATTCCTTACGACAACGAAGTACAGGCCCGCGAAGACGTGCGCAATGGAAAGATCCAAGGCGCGGTCATTATTCCAGCGCAGTATTCGAAGATGGTTTATGAGAAAAACCATCCGCGAATCGCGTTGATTGTCGACAATTCCGACAATTTCATGAGCTCGACCTTCGAAGACAAGATGAACGAAGTCACTGACGCGTTGAACCAGCCCGACGTGTCGCCGCGACTGTTGCAGCAGACCGCACTGGAAGTGGTGGAGTTGTATCCCTACATTGAGTACATGAAATATTTGCTGCCTGGTTCCATCACGCTGGCGATGTTTGTATCGGTGATGATTGGCGGAGGCATGCTGTACATCGACGATAAGGCCCGCGGAGTGCATGAGGGCTATCTCGTCACTCCGATCACAAAGGCCGAGCTTGTCTTTGGCCTGAATGGTGCAGGCGCGATCAAGGCGGTGATGACCGGGGTTGTGATTACCGTGGTGGGCTCGCTTCTGGCTGGTGTGGGTACCATCTTTAATCCAGGCACAATTCTGGGGCTCTTGATCTTGATCGGGCTGACCTCGGTGGCATTTAACACGATGATGTTCCTGATGATGGTACGGATTGAGGATCCTCTCGTCCCGCGAGCCATCTTCGGAATCTTGAACACGCTCTTATTCTTTCCCAGCGGATCGATCTATCCAGTGGAAGCATTTCCAACCTGGTTGCGGGCGATTGCGAAAGTAGATCCTTTTACCTACGCCGTCCACGGATTCAAGTCATTGCTGCTGAAAGAAACGGGGCTTTCCGCGATCATTCCCGACATCATCTATTTGTCGATTTTTGCGCTCATCACTCTCGCTCTGGCCGTCCCGCTTTTCAAACGGACGCTGTAGCCCCGCCCATCGTGAGGCAAATGGCTAGGTTGTTGGGGATGGCGAGACCGCCTGCAGATCGCGAAAGGGCCGCATGAACGAGAGTGCGGGAGGAGGATCGACATCGAGACGAAACACCAAGTTTGTAGTCATCGATCGTGATTTTGAGCGCGCATTGGGCCGCACACCAGAGCCGGCCTCGGCAGGCACGCTCAAATTTGAATTCGAACCTACATCGAGACGCAGCCAAATAAAGCGTCCGATACGACTCAGCCGAACTTGTTCGGGACTCAGCTTAGAAGTGTAACTGGACGCGATGCGGCCCATTTCTGCGAGGTCGTTCATCGGTCCAAATTCCACATCACCCGGCCGGGACAATTGTCGCATCGAATCCAGTTGCCGGGCGATGCTTTTGCGTCCCGCAGCGCAGGGCTGAGTTCGACAATTCAAAATCTTTTCGATGGCGTAGAGAGCGGCATGATCCACCCGCTCTCCAAAGGCCAGGTAGAGGGTGTTGCTCGATGCCACATAATTGAGCGGGAGCATCTGAAACGCTTCCAGAATCGGCAGAGGAATGCTGCCCGGTGACTGGACGGTCGATGGGTCGAAGGAAGTTGCGACCGGACATCCCCACTGCAGGGCGAGAGCGGTGGTAACTTCCTGCTCGGTGGCAAAGCCGAGCTTCTCGATCCACTCCCCAATCTTTCCGTAGCGGGCTCTGCGCTGAGCTTCGAGTGCAGCTCGCACCTCGACATAGGTTAGCTTTCCGCGCGCCACCATCAGCAACCCCAGAGGTATGCGGTTTGGCGGAAGCGGAGCGGGCACGCTGCCGCGCAAGCGGGAAAGCTGGCTGATGAGTGCCGTTTCCAGGCACTGCGGATGACAATAAAAAGCCCCCTGTAAGAACGTTCCACTCGGACGGTGCCGGTCGCGCAAGCGCCGCCAGAACGATCGCGAGCGCGAACACGTCAGCAAAGAGCAAGAAAGCTGGCCCACTACGGCGTTAGAACCTTTGATCCAGGGTGCGGGCCAACTAGATAGTCTGAAAATGTTCTTCATAAAGCGTGCATCCTTTAATTAATTTCACCAGGAGCAGAATCGTTGTCGAAAATTAGAGAGAACGAAGGATCTAGAGGGAGGCTCCGACGGTTGCTGCCGTCTCGACTACACCCGTAATCCGCAATCCATACTTGCCGTCAACGATCACTACTTCACCCTGGGCAATCAGCCGGCCGTCGAGCAGTAAATCGACGGGCGAATGCAAAGTGTTTTCGAGTTCGACTACCACACCCGCGCTCAACGCCAGCACATCACGCAGCAGCATGCGTCGGCTCCCAAAGCGCAGTTTGACGTCGAGACCCACATCCATCAGGCGCCGATAACTGGCTAGCGGCGGCGTTGAAGGATCTGGCGCGGGCGCTGAGGATTGCGCCGGAGCAGGAGCCACTGTTTGTGATGTGCTCGCCATGGCCTGCGCGCGCGACTGCAGTTCGGCTGCGAGCGCGGGGCTAATCTGAATTTCGACTGCGAGCGATTCTCCCGTTTCGTCACGTGTTTGCAGGCAGATGATTGCATCCGACGTCCACGAGGGAGCGGTCGGCGCGGCGGTCAGTGACAGTTTCACCTCGCCGCCCGCAATCGCGCCTACCGCCGTCGCGGTGAGTCCTGCAATTTGGCGCAACAGCTCTTCGAGGGCTTCTTTGTTATCGGAGGTGATTTCGACGACGGCGGCTGGAACTCCCGCTTCGCCAAGAAATTTTTGTGCGAGTCGTGTGCCGGAGTTCGCACTCAGCCGCAACACCATTTCGCCACGAAGCGCTGCTCCGGCAACCACCGTATACCAGATGTCGGATGCGGCGGCGGGCGGAGGTTCGGACGAAATCTCGAAAAGGTGAGGCTGCCCGGCAACCTGGCTAAGGACAGTCTGCAGACAGCCTTTCCAAGCTTCGCACCACGCTCGTATTTCGGGACGAAGCTTGGAAACCAAATCCGAGGATGCATCCGGCAGTGTGGCTGCAGCGGAAATTTCACTCACGACTCACCTCCCGTGGTTGCCGAGGGGTCCATCACGAGAACCCGAGCCGCCCGCCGGCCGCTGACCCGCACCGGAGCGGCCTGGCACAGACAAACTTCCCCTACCATCATCGTTCCTGGTGATGCGGCGCTCTTGGTGAAGGCGATCACATCCCCCGGAACCATGTTGGTAATGGTCTGCAACGGGACTTGCAGTCCGGGTAACGAGAGCTCGATCGGGAACAAACATTTGAGCAGCTTCTTCTGAATCTGCAACCGGGACTCGACGGGGCTGCGCGGGCGCTGATAGCTGAAGTCCGCCGAGATCTTTCTGAGCAGCGTGTTCGAAACCACCGCTGGGACCGCCAGATTCAAAGTACCGCGAGTTTCCGCCATTTTTATTTCAAAGCTCAGACAGAGATTTTTCTCTTCGGGAGGCATCAAGCGCTGCGTCTGGAGGAGTTGCTGGCGCGCGCCGAAATTGAATTGCAGCCCGATGGCTTGCCAACTGATCTGTAACTCGCGGCACATGATCCGCACGATGCCTTCGAGAACCTGCTCTTCGATCTGTGTCGTATCCCGCGTAATCTGGCTGTCCTTTCCCTCCCCGCCCAGCATAACGTCGATGATCGGGAAAGCGATGGCGAGATCGAGTTGCAGCACTGCCGTCGCTTCCGCGGGAGCAAGATCGCAGGAGGCAAGGTAGGTGATTTCGGGAATGCGTTGCAGGAATTCGCGAAAGGTCAAGTGCTCGGCGGATACCAGGCTGACATCAAACACAATTCTTAAGTAACCGCCTACCGAGTTGGTGAGATTCCGCGCAAACAGCTCGTGAAGCTGGTTAATGGCGCGCAGTTGTTCGCGCCCAATCTGCCCAGCCTGGCGGATGTCCCAGGGCTGCACTACCGGGCCGGTGGAAACGGCGGCGGCATTGCCCGTCCGCGCCTTCCGCACCATGTCATCAATTTCTTCTTGATTGAGAACTTTCTCCATGAGGCCTTTATTCTGACTGCAACGGTGCGAAAAGTCTTCGAGAACGGCGTGTTCCGGGTCGCGGAGTCGAGGTTGTTAAAGTGTTCCGGCGGCTTTCGCTCGCGCGGAAGGCGTTTCAGTCACATTCAAGAAATTGAGCCGGGCCCGCAAGCGCACCATGGCCAGTGAATGAATCTGAGAGACCCGCGATTCCCCGATGCCAAGCGTTGCGCCCACTTCTTTCATGGTCAATTCCTCGTAGTAATACAGAGCAAGCACGCGCTGTTCCTTTTCCGGCAACTCCGAAATCGCATTCGCCAGAAGATGCTTTATCTCTGAGCGCAGACACTGAAAGAAGGGCGTCTCCTCCGGTTTCGACGGAATGTAATCTGTTAAATCTTCTTCTTTGCCATCGCGCGACGATTCGATCCGCAGGCTGCCCAGTTCGAGCCCGTCCAGTTCCGCCAACAACGACTGCAACTCTTGCAGGTTGATTCCCATCTGGTGCGCAATTTCGTTTTCGGAGGGGGCTCGTCCCAGCTTGCCGGAAAGCTCGGCATACGTGGAATCGACCAGCCTGCCTTTGCGGCGCAGTTCGCGCGGGCTCCAATCCAATTCGCGCAGGCTGTCGAGAATCGCACCCCGTATACGGAACTTCGCGTAGGAACCGAACTGCACCTGTTTCGATAAATCGAATTTGTTCAGCGCATCGATCAGCCCCACCACGCCCGCATGCACCAGGTCTTCGAACGGCACGTGACGCGGCAGCCTCTCATGAATCCGCCGGGCGATGTAGCGCACTTGCGGAAGCTGCTCCATTAAAATGCCTTCTCGTTCCGCGTCCGTCTGAACGCGCTGATAGGCTTCAGCGGCATGTTTGGTCATAGCAGTAGCCTGCTTTCGTGGCATCGGGTTCGTGGTCGTAATTTCTGTCAGAGGCCTGTCGCTTACTCGCGGGCTCAGCGCATGGTTAGCCTTTTGTCATTTATCGAGCCTTTATCCGAGTCCGCTCGACACGTCGCACCCGTGTAACCGAACCGGCGGCGACGAGCCGCAGCGGATTGCACCGATGGACGATGAGGAATGCATTCGAGGGCAGGTTTAGCGCACGGTTCCGAGTGACTGCACTGCGACCATGGGAGGAATTTCCAAGGGAGAGAGCACGACGATCTTGGGAAGAAACGGCTCCAGCAGGCGGCGTAGATGAAAGCGCGCCGGGGTCGCGCACAGCAGGATCGGTGCAGTCTGCGCCACCTGATCTCCACCCAACTGCCGCAGGCCGTCCAGAATGCGCCGGACGAAAGAAGGTTGCAATCCGGTATTGGTTGCGGGAACAGGCTGCGCGCTAAAAGCGCGGCTCAGTTCTTCTTCAATGCTGTGATCGAGCGTGAGCACGCGCAGGCCGCCATCCTCGGAGAGCAGCGGACGCACCAGAGCGCGGCCGAGCGATTGCCGCGCCGCCTCCACCAGCAGGACGGGATGCTTGTTGATCGAAGCGGCATCGAGCAATGCCTCGAGAATCGTCGGCAAATCGCGAATCGAAACCTGTTCCCGCAAGAGTTGTTGCAGGACTTTCTGCACTTCGCCGAGACTCAGAATTTTGGGAACCAGTTCTTCCACCAGCTTCGGCTGTCCATCGCTTAGTCGATCCAGAAGCCGCTTGGTCTCTTGCCGGGTCAGCAATTCGTACGCGTGCTGGCGAATGATTTCGGCCAGATGAGTTGAAAGCACGGAAGTCTGGTCGACGACCGCATACCCCGAAGTCAACGCCTGGGACTCGAGAGCGCGCGTGATCCACAACGCCGCCACGCCGAAGGCGGGCTCGCGCGTTGAAATCCCGGCCAGCGCCGGAGGCTTTAGGTCCGAACTGATGGCCAGCACTTTATCTTCAAGCATCTCCCAGCGCGCAATTTCCACGCCGCGTAACGAGATCACATACTCCCGCGCCTTCAGCCGCACATTGTCGGTGATATGAATGGGCGGAACGATAAATCCAAGCTGCACGGCGAGGCTGCTGCGAAGGGCCTTGACCCGGGCGAGGAGTTGTCCGCCTTGCGCAACGTCCACCAGATTCACCAGCGAATAGCCGACCTCGAGCGCCAGTTCGTCGAGTTTGAGCAAATCTTCAATGGATTCGGATTTCGCGGCCTTCTTATCTTTTTCCGTGGCACCAGCAATCGCGCCCGGATCGGGCGGCGGCGCATCGACAACTTTTCCATCCTTGTCTTTCACCTGCGGAACCCGCCACGCCAGCAAACCGACCATGGCGGCGACCGCCAGAAAGGAAAACTTGGGCAGTCCCGGAATAGCAGCCAAGGCCACCATGACTCCAGCGGCAATCTGCAATGACCGCCGCCGCGAAAGTAGCTGCGTGCCGAGATCGCCGGACAGCGTCGCGTTCGACGAGGCACGAGTCACGATCATGCCGCCCGCCATCGAGACCAGCAGCGACGGAATCATCGTGACCAGGCCATCGCCCACGGTCAGCACGGTGTACGTCTTAAGCGCTTCGCGAAAGGGAATGTCGAGTTGGAAGACGCCAATCAGAAAACCGGCGAGAATATTGATTCCGGTGATGAGAATCGTCGCGATGGAATCGCGTTGATTAAAACGGGCAGCGCCGTCCATGGCACCGTAAAATTCCGCCTCCCGCGCAATCTGTTCGCGCCGCGCACGCGCCTGATGTTCGTCGATCAGGCCCGCATTCAGGTCAGCATCGATCGCCATCTGCTTGCCGGGCAGAGCATCCAGTGTGAAGCGCGCTGTCACCTCGGCGGTACGCACCGCGCCGTGACTGACCACAATGTATTGGATGGCAATGAGCGCGATGAAGAGAACGAATCCAACGATGTAGTTGCCGCCCACCACGAATTGCCCGAAAGCTTCGATGACGTGCCCCGCGGCCCCCGCTCCTTCATTGCCATGGAGCAGAATGCGGCGGCTGGAGGCAAGGTTCAATGACAGGCGAAACAGCGTGAGTAGAAGCAGCAAGCTGGGGAAAACCGAAAACTGCGCGGGCCGCAGAATCTGTAGCGCGGAGAGCAGCACCAGGACAGACGCCGCAAAACTCGTGGCCAGGAGGAGGTCGAGCACCATCGCCGGCAACGGCACGAGCATGACAAACACGAGGCTTACGGCCGCGATCGGGACGATCGACTCGATAAATGGATTGCGGACGGGAGCGGCAGCCGTGACTGTAGCCGGGGCGGCCATTAGCGGTGTCCGCCGGCCGCGGCTGCAGCCTGGGCGCGAGATTGCGCGCGGTAGACAGCGGCAAGAATTTCAGCAATGACCGTGTACAGTTTTGGAGGAACGCTTTGTCCCACTTCCACGGTCCGATAAAGCTCGTGCGCCAACGGCTTGTTCTCGACCATGGGAATGTTCTCCCAGCGGGCGATTTCTTTGATCTGGGCGGCAAACAGGTTGCGTCCCTTGGCGACTACGACGGGGGCGGGCAAATCGGGACGGTATTCGAGCGCAATCGCATATTCCGTCGGATTGGTGATCACTACGTTGGCGCGCTTGGTATCGTCGAGCATGCGACGGCGGCGCACCATCCGCTGTAACCGGCGGATCCGGCCTTTAATGATGGGATTGCCTTCGGTCTCTTTGTACTCATCGGAGATTTCCTGACGGCTCATCTTCAGTTCGCTCGAAAGATGACGGCGCTCGAACAGGTAATCGAGCACCGACCAGACCATCAATACCAGCGCGGACTTCCATGCAATTTCGAACACGCGTCCCGCGCCGTAGCCGAGCGCTCCCCGCGACGATCGGGAAGAGAGTGCCATCAGGTCAGGCCAATCGCGGCGCAGGCAACCCACCGCAATGTAGAGCACTGCGCTCGCCGGTAATAATGATTTGATGAGTCCGCGCAGCGCCGTAATCGAAAACAGCTGGCCAAGACGTGCGGCCGGACTCATGCGCGAGCCCGTGGGCAAGAGTGAAGCAGGAGCGAAGACCAGTCCTCCCTGAGCGACGGCCGCGCCAAGGGCAACCATCCATCCCAAACCGAGAGCGGTTACGGTGGCCATGAACAGGCCGGAATGATTCAATAACAAAGGCATCCCGTCCAACCGCAGATCGCCAGAACTCGCGCCATTCAGTGCGTCCAGTAACAGACTGCGCCAGGCCATGGGGAAGCCCGACATCATCGAGAACAACACAAAGATGGCAGCCATGCCCGACGCGGCCCCAATCAGGTCGCGGCTCCGCGCCACTTGTCCCTTCTCGCGAGCCTTCTGTTGGCGGCGCGGAGTTGCCTGTTCGGTTTGATTGGATTGGGGCATCGATTTCGCCAGCGCTGGCCGCTAGTGCGCCAGTTTAAGAATCCTTTCCGAAGCATCGAGAGCGCGGCCAAAGCGAGCATCAAAAAAACGCGGCCAATAGGCGGCTGCCCCGCAGAGCAAAGCCAGTCCCAGCAAGTTCTTGATCGAAATTCCGACAAACAGGACTGGGAGTTGTGGAGAAGCCTTGCCAATAAAGCCGAGCGCGACATCCGCAAACAAACTCGCCACCACAACCGGGGCGGCAATCTGCAGGCCGGAGACAAACATTCCACCGGCAAATTCCAAGAGCGCGTGGACGGCAGGCCATGCCAGGTGAAGTTCGCCCGGCGGCATGTACTCGAAGCTGCGTCCCAGGCCGCGCAACATCCAGTGCGGCACACCCAGCTGAATAAAGAGCAAAAGCACAATCAATTCGTAGAAAGTCGACAGCACCGGAGAATCGGCCTGACTGTTATCGGGATTCACGATGCTGGCCAGCGAGAATCCCATCTGCACGCCGCACACCTGACCCGCAAGTTGTCCTGCTTCGAAAATCAGTTGCAGGGTGAAGCCGAGCACAAATCCAATGGCAAATTCACCGAGCAACACTGGAATCAAGGTCGCTGGCCTGGATGCCACCGACGCTGCGGGGACGAGTGGCGCGAGAAATAGAGTTAGAAGCAACGCGAAACCGACCTTGACGCGGACAGGCACCGCGGCGCTCCCAAGAAAAGGCGCGATGACCAGCAGGCCGGTAACCCGCGAGCCGGCAATCATCCATGCCGAGATGGCTCGCTCGATCGGTTGTGCCGGTGGGAAACCCATCGGTATTTGCAACAACATCATCCCGTCCTCGTGCGCCGATCGATGCCGGTTGTCGTCCTCAAATTCCTCATCCTAGGAACTTCCCTCACACCAACTTCAACGAACAAACGGATGCAAATCGGACCACAGACTGATGGTGAAAAACATTAGCTTGCGTAACATCCAGGGAAAGAGCACGAGAATCGCTCCCGCCATCACCGCCAGCCGAGGAACCGTCGAGAGCGTCTGATCCTGCAATGAAGTCAGCACCTGCACCACATTGACCAGCAGACTGACTGCGACCGCGATCAGCAATAGAGGAGCGCCCATGAGCAGAGCCATCTGCAGCGTATGGCGAAAAAGCGCGACCACTTGTTCCGTGTTCACAAACGGCCTTTCAGGAAAAGCTCCGCATCAACGAACCGACCAGCAAATTCCATCCGTCCACCACGACAAACAACAGAATTTTCAGTGGAGTCGAAATAATCACTGGTGGCAGTTGCATCATTCCAATCGAAGTCGTAATTGCGGCGGTCACCATATCAATGACCAGAAAAGGAAGGAACAATGCGGCGCCAATGCGAAACCCGGCCTGCAGTTCGCTGAGCAAGTAAGCAGGCGCCACGATTCTCATGCCGAGATCGTCCGGACGCGCCGGGCGCGGCTCATGCGCCAGTTCGACGAAGAGCGCCAGATCTTTTTCACGAGCGTACTTGAGCATGAAGTGCCGCATCGGGATTGCCGACCTGTCGAGCGCAGCCATCATCGTGATGTGTCCCGCATCGAGCGGAACAATCGCGTCCGAATAAATTGCGTTCCCGACCGGCTGCATCAGAAAAAAAGTGAGGATCAGCGAAAGTCCGATCAGTGTCTGATTGCTCGGAGCCGTCTGGGTGCCCAGCGCCTGCCGCAGAAAATGAAAGACAATCAGCAAGCGCACAAAGGGCGTCATCGAAAGCAAGATGGCGGGAATCATCGTCAGCAGTGTGAGCAGAATAACGATATTCCAGGGAGCGCTACTCCCCGGGGCGACGCCGGGCAATCCAGGCAACGGCAGGTTGAGAGAAGAAGGGGAAGACGATACCGGAAGCGCATGCGAGCGTCCCCACAACGGCGTGCCGACCATGAGTACCACCAAAAGCAGCGCGCTACTGCACCGGCGCAGCCAGGCGCGCGCGCAAGGCGAAGTCGTGGGTCGAAGAGTCGTGCATCGAAGAGTCTCGGACCGCGAAATGAAGGATGCCCACATCAAAGGGTTTTGCCTTCTCTCATTCCATCGCCGCGCTCAAGTTCCGCGCCCAACGCCTCCGGCAACCGCGCCAGCAGCGTGACCGACGACGGGCTGGATGCAATCAGGAAACGTTGCCGCTCAAACTGAATGACAGACACAAATCGCCGGTCTCCCAGAGCTGCCGTTTCCCGCACAAGCAAGGTCTTGCGCTGTCCACGCGCGCGCATGAGCAGAGACCGCCACAGCTTTCGCGGCAAAGTTCGCCACAAAGTCGTGAGCCCGGGGACGGCTGGTATGGATTTATACGAGACATCAGTTCGCTTTTGCGACCGAGGTTGAATCTCCATGATTTCCATGTGCGGTAACGTTCCCGAGGTCAATTTCGTTTCCATTCAGGCCAACTCCGTCAAGCGCACAGCCAGGCGATTCTGCACCACTTCAAATTCGCTCCAGGCGATAAGTTCGTCGTTAATCCGTAGAGGGACGTCTTGTCCCACCGTCCAGCGCGTCGCCACAATTCGACCGGCCTCCAGTCCCACCAGATCGGCAACCCTGAATCCGGGAACTGGTATTTCGATCGTCAGCAGACAGGGCAACAGCTCAACCCGGTGCCATGGCTCGCCGAGCGCATCGGCAATGGGAACTTCCAACTTCACTGGAGCAGGAGCCGCCACCTAGGCTCGCACCATTTCTGTCGGCATTGTTTCTCGTGGCGCCGTTTCTCTGGGCATCATTTCTTTTGACATCCTTTGCATTGGCTTGCCTTACATCTGCACCAGAAATTCTGTGAAGTACACATTCGTGACCGCAATCTGTGGGACTCGCTCTTGCAGAGCCTTCAGAACTTGGTCCTTCAGCTGGCGCTTTCCTTCCCCGCCAAGCAAGGTTTCGGACTGCGCTTCCGCGAGCACGGATAGAATCGTGTCGCGCACCAGCGCGAGCGGCATCGTTTCCCCTGGATTGCGCGAAAGCGGACGGGCTAAGCCCAACGTTATTCCCACGCGCAGGTAGGCGCGCTGCCCAGACCCGTTGAGGTTGACTACAAAGGTTTCCAGCGGAAGTGTCGATTGCCCCGTGCCTTCCGTCCCGCTCGTGGAACGCTGCGGGGCCCACCAGAAGACGAGCGCCACTGTGAGGATCCCAAGAAACGCCGCCGCGACCCGCCATCCGCGATTTTTCTTCGCGATGTTTCCGGCCGTGTTTCTTGAACTCTTTCTCGGCGCGGAGATCGCTTGCGCATCCGCCATGCTTTGGGTGTTTGCAAACGGGATGCCGATCCTTCTGTTCCGAGATATCAAAAGGACGTGGTTTGTTGCCTTGCGGAATGAGCACCTTGGAGAGACGAGCCGGCGGGATTCGCGCGACTCGCGGAAGAGTGGAACCGATCCGGGACTGTTTTCTAACGAAAATCTAAGAAAGACTCAAAAAGGAACGCGGTACTGTTCGCAGTCCTACTGAGTCTCGCACTCGCACTATCTGAAAACAATGTCGCGTTCTCTCCTCCCAACTTTCACCACGCGCGCGGGTAAATCGGCGAGAGGCTTTGCTGCCGCGGGCCTCTCGCGAATTCCTGTAGCGTTTTAGGTTTACTGTTTGAGCGCGATTGTGTCCTGGGCAATCGTGTCGAAGGTTGTAATTACGCGGGCATTCGCTTCATAGCTGCGCTGCGCCACAATCAGGTTCGCGAACTCGGTCGCGATATCCACGTTTGATTGTTCGAGCGCGCCGCCTGACACACTCCCCAACCCACCGCTCGTGGGAACACCCACGGTGGGCTGCCCTGAAGCCAAGGTTGGCGAATAATCATTGTTGCCGGTTCGAGTCAGACCCTGCTCGTCCGCAAAACTTGCGAGCGCGATCTGTCCCAGCGTGGCCGTCGTTCCATTGCTGAACGATCCCGTAATCGTGCCATCCGACCCAATGTTGAAGGTCTGGAGCGTACCGCTGCTCGCTCCATCCTGCTCGATGGAAGCATTGCTGTTCGCCGCTGCTTCTTGCGTCAGCACTCCCACGCCGGCGGGGTTCACCACGTGCCAGGTAAAGTTCAGTTGATTGGCGCCATCTGCAAAAGCCGCTCCAGTCGGCGGCACGCCAATTATGGGATTGGTCAGAGACGCACCTCCGCTGGTGGGCGTAATGCTCTTCAGGGTCCCGTCGCCATTGAAAATAAGTGTCCCGGTGGCGAGTGAGACCGGCGGGGCGGTGGCGGCGCCGCCGAGATCGACGGCAGGAATCGTAACCGCATAACCCCAGGTGTTGACAACAGCCGGAGAGCCGGTGATTGCGGCCGTGCCATTCGCGCCCGCGCCCGTGTTCCAACTCAGGTTCGCGGAACCTGTTCCCGCACTGGTCGCTGCGAAGCCGGCTGTGCCGGCGACGTCGGCCGTGAAATTAATAACTCCATTGCCGGCATCGACCGCGGCGGCATCGGGGTTCGCGGTCGTGCCCGTGCCATATCCTCCAGGAGATGCGGTTCCAGCCGTATCCGCGTAGTTGCCGTTGATGGCATTGACCAGATTCGCCGCCGTTTCCGCCACCGTCCCGCCGATAAAAACGTCATTGCTTCCCGCGGCCGGAGCGCTGGTCGTGAAGGTATACGTCTGCGAGCCCACCGTCACTGTCTGGGTCGCAACCGGCAGAGCCGTCATGCTGAGCGCACCCGTGGCCGCCTGGGCAGCCGCAGCCGGAACTGCCGCCGAGTCTTCGTTGGTGTAGGTGAAGGTGAGAGCGTGCGCGCCTCCAAGAGAATCGTAAATTGTCGCTTGTGTCGAATAGGAAGAGCCGTATGCCGCAGTGGCATCCAGATTCGAGGGCATGGTGACGTTCTTGGTCACGGTTGCGGGGCTGCTCGTCCCGGCTCCAAGCGCCAAAGTGCTCAACCCACCGCTCGTGTTCACCACCCCGTCGGCTGCGGGATATCCCAGAACCTGTTGGCCATCCGCGGTTTCCAGCAGATTATCGGTGCCCACCTCAAAATTTCCGGACCGTGTATAACTCTGCACGCCATCCTGCTGCACCACGAAAAAGCCGTTGCCATTGATCGCAACGTCCGTGTCAATCCCGTTTGAGGTGACATCCCCCTGGGTGAAGTCCGACGGTTGCGCCGCGACCTTCACGCCAGCGCCCTGTTGGATGGGATCGCCCGCACCGTCGGAGCCCAGATTCTGGTAAAAGAGGTCGGCGAACTGGATTTGCTGGTCCTTGTAGCCAATCGTGTTGAGGTTCGCCAGGTTGTTGGCGGTGGTGGAAAGGGCGGCAGAACTGGCTTGTAGTCCGGAAAGCGGCACTGAAAAATTTGGCATATGGGCTCCTTAGTTCGAATCTTCGTTCGAAACTTAGTTCGAAACGGAATTTGGAATTGTGTTTGTACTTGAGTAGGCACTTTTAACCGCGTTTGCAGTCGAGCCGGACGTTGCCGTGACGTCATTCACCAGCGTTTGCATCGATTGTTGGATCTGAGTCAATTCGCCGAGCGAATCAAATTGCGCCAGTTGGGTGATGAAGGCGTTCGGATCGAGCGGATCCAGCGGACTTTGGTTCTGCAATTGAACCGTTAGCAACTGCAGGAAGGTGTTGGTCAAATCCAACCCGGGGTTTGTGGTGGACGCTGTTGAACTGGACGCGGCCGACCCGGAGGTTGCGCCCGCAGAAGAAGATGAGGCTGCATTCGCCCGCGAGGCGGTTGGACCCGCCGCTTGAACCATTTGCATAAGTGACATCGACATAATGCTGCCCTCCTAAACGTGAATGCTGACGT
>Ga0302278_10001062_pt1 | contig 34415 bp, 31 predicted proteins | sample III_Bog_N3_2_FD_194543 | JGI IMG/M metagenome (GOLD analysis project Ga0302278, IMG submission 194543) | Peat permafrost microbial communities from Stordalen Mire near Abisko, Sweden - III_Bog_N3_2 | ecosystem: Environmental > Terrestrial > Soil > Wetlands > Peat | place: Sweden: Abisko... | reverse complement strand
CGAATACATGGCTGGTGGAACCTACATGGTTGCCATCGAATGTGATTGAATTTCAACGTGCGAGCTTCGGGTCGTCTGGCGATGCAAGACCGGTTTTTTCAACTATGGAACGAATCTCAGAAAGAACCTGAGATTCGTTCCAAAGCTAATTGTGGGGGTGGCCGGAGGGGTGTCAAGGGTCAAGATGAACGCCAAACAACGGCGCCCTTGACACCCCTCCGACCACAACAAGGGCCTTGTTGCGAAAATTAGTTGACAGGAGCCGACGCTGTCATACACGGCGTTACTCTCCCTCGGCGTCACTTCCCGTTGGCGTTACTCCCCGTCGGCTGTAGTTCTCGACTAAGAACATCATGCGCTCATGGGGCTTAATTTTATGCAAAGGGAATCGCAATTCATCCCCTTGGGTTTCTGGAGCGAGACGGGCGAGATGCGGCGCCCCGGGGTGGATTGCCCGCTTTATGGGCGGGCGCTTTTGAGGGCGGCACGGCGGGCGCGGACGGCGGCGGCCAATTCCGCGAGCAGCAAGCGCGTTTCCGCAAAGTCGATGCAGCCGTCGGTGATGCTCTGGCCATAGACCAGCGGCGCTCCGGGAACCAGGGGCTGCGCTCCGGCGACCAGGTTGCTCTCGATCATGGCGCCCAGAATGTGCCGGTTGCCCGCGGCAACCTGCGCGGCCACATCGTGAGAGGCGATGGCCTGGCGCCGGTAGTCCTTGCTGGAATTGGCGTGGCTGAAGTCGATCATGATGCGCGGGAGGATGTGGCACTTTTCCATCTTGGCCGCGGTATCGGCCACGCACTCGGCGGTGTAGTTGACCATCTTGCGGCCGCCGCGGAGAATGATGTGGCAATCGGGATTGCCGGTGGTGACAAAGATGGCGGACTGGCCATACTTGGTGTGGCCCAGGAAGGTGTGGGAGTGGGCAGCGGAACAGACCGCGTCGATGGCCACCTGCACGTCGCCCGAGGTGGCGTTCTTGAAGCCTACCGGGCAACTGACGCCGGAAACCAGTTGGCGGTGGACCTGGCTCTCGGTGGTGCGTGCGCCAATGGCTCCCCAACTGACCAGGCCGGCGATGTACTGCGGGGAAATCATATCGAGGAACTCGGTGCCCGCTGCGACGCCCATTTCGGCCAGGTCGAGGAGCAGGTTGCGGGCCAGGCGCAGGCCGTCGTTGATCTTGTAGGAGCCGTCGAGGTGGGGATCGTTGATGAGCCCCTTCCAGCCGATGGTGGTGCGCGGCTTTTCGAAATAGACCCGCATGACGATGCGCAGGTCGGCGGAGAACTCCTCGATGGCCGTCTTCAGCAGGACGGCGTACTCGCGCGCGGCCCGCGTGTCGTGAATGGAGCAGGGACCGGCGAGGACCAGCAGGCGGTCGTCCTGCCCGTTCAGAATTGCGGTAATCTCGGTGCGGGCTTGGTGGATCGTTTCCGAGGCGGCTTCGGTCACGGGCCGTTCTTCCTCCAGAAAGACAGGGGGAAGAACAACCTTGGTCCATTGAATGCGAAGGTCATCGGTGGCGTAAAACATAACTCAACTCCTCGTGCTGTGCCTCCCGAATGCGAGGAAGCGTCCCGGCACGTGAGATTGACACGGTATTTAATCAAATTTTACAGGGAATCGAGGGGAGGGCATGTGAGCAGAGTTTCGATTTGTCGAAGACAGGAAACCTACAGCCCTGTTCCGCATGAATTATGATTCGTGACGACTACGGAATCAGCAATGTTCCTGGGGAGGTCTCGTCTGCGTTCGATCTTCGTCAACTATCGCAGAAGCGATGCGGAGGGTGAGTCTGGGCGGCTGTTTGACGACCTGGCGGACCGCTTTGGCGCGGAGTCCATCTTCATGGATGTGGCCGCGATCGAGCCGGGGCGGGACTTCAGGAAGGCGATTGACCAGAGCGTGGCGGCGTGCAGCGTATTGCTGGCGGTGATGGGCCGGGAGTGGCTGGAGGCGAAGGATGCCGCGGGAAGCCGGCGCCTGGACGATCCCAATGACTTTGTGCGCATCGAACTGGCTTCGGCCTTGCGGCGGGATATTCCCGTGATCCCCGTGCTGGTGCGGGGGGCGAAGATGCCGCTCGCCGAGCAGCTTCCCGACGACCTGAAGGAACTGGCTTACCGTAACGCGGTGGAGTTGACGCACGCGCGGTGGAAGTCGGATGTGCAGGTGCTGATCCACGCGCTGGGGCCGTATGTGGACCTTGCGGGCACGGGTTCTGCTGCCGCTCCGGGGTTGGCGGCGATTGAGGCGCAGACGGTGGAGCGCGTTGGCAAGGAACTGGCGGTGTTTATCGGGCCGATTGCGGAGGTGGTGGTGAAAAGGGCGGCGAAGCGGTGCGCTTCGGTGGAGGATTTTTACGGAATCGCGGCGCGGGAGATCGAAGGCGAGGCGGAGCGGGTCCGGTTTTTGCGGGCGTGCCGTGGGTAGGGCAATTCTGCATTTGGTGTAGCGTCGAGCGTGGACCGGGAGGTCCACGCTACAGCCGACCAGGAGGTTACTCCCCGGTTTATCACTCTTCGAACATGCGCATGGCTTTGGCCAGGCTGACCTGCATGCGGTTGAAGGATGCGGCCACGGTTGCGATTTCGTCTTTGCCTTTGACCTCGACCAGGGGCACATCCTTTTCTCCGCGGCTGACGCGGTCGGCGGTGTCGGAGACGATTCTGAGCGGGCGGATGACGAACCAGTAGATGCCCACGTCGAGGGCGGCGATGGCGGGCAGGGGCAGGAGAACGAGGAAGAGCAGCAGGCGGTGGTAGGCGGCGGTGGCAATCCCCACCGGCACCGACATGGGCACGGAAATGATTTGGGCGCCTACGATCTCGTTCAGCTTCCAGCCAAAGCCGTTGGCGTTGCCGTAGACGTTCAGCATGGCGCGGGGCGCGGCGGAGGAAACGCCGTGGCATTCAAGGCACTCCTGGGTCGCCTTGATGGGCTTGGCTAGATAAAGCGATCGGCCTGAGGGAGTGTTGCGGTCGCCGATGGCCTGCGTTTGATCGGGGTGGTTGCGCAGCTCGTCGATGATGTCGGCTTCCCAGTTGGTGACGCGATCTTCTGGGTTGGTGGGGTTGAGCGCGGCTTCCTTGTAGGAGTAGTCGGGGTAGTCCTTGCGCAGGTTGTTGAAGGTGCTGGTGGCTCCGTAGAAGGGAACGGTTTCCGGGAGGAAGCGCACTTTGTGCCGGGGGTTCTGCTGCAGAAGCGGCGAGAGATCGTTGGCGGTATATTGGCGGACGGACTCTGTGCTGGCCATCATCAACTGCGCCTGGCGGAGGACTTCGCCGCGGGCGTTGCCGATGAGGAAGGAGTAAGCGAGCTGCGCGATCACGAGGCCGCCGACTCCGAAGATTGCGAGCAGGATCAGATTGAACTTGAGCAGGAGCTTCATGGGTGCCCTCTGACCTTCTTGTCGAGGCGATGCAAGGGAAGTTTCAGAACACATTTATAGCATTGAATAAAGGGAATAAGACAGAACGATTCTTTGTGAGGAGCAGGCTTGCCAATGCGGCGGGGTGAGGCGGCGCGGCAAAGCCGGGGGCTTCGCAGGCTGTGGTTCCGGAGGCAGGATCAGGCGCTGCGCGGCGCGGTATTGCCCTGGATTTTGGAAGCCTGCTGCTGGACGGACGCCCACTGCGCGTGTTCCTGCGAGACGGTGGATTCGACGCGCTCGGCGAGCAGGGCGCGAGGGTCGGGGGCGGTGGTGTAGGGTCCGGCTTTGGCCAGGTAGACGAACTTTTCGTGCTTCAGAGCCTCGCAGGTGGAGCGGTAGTTGGTCCAGTTCTGCTGGTATTGATTCAGGTGCAGCAATCCTTCAAGGACGGTGATGAGCACGCCAAGTCCCCCAGTAACAAGGCGGTCGTGGGAGTAGTTCAATCCTGCCAGAAAGGGGATGGCCGCGGCTGCGAGGATCTCGACAACCTTGACTCGCTTGTAGATGTGCTGTGCCGAGCGGCTCTTGCGGTCGTACCAGTCAATCTGGTCTTCGAGGCGGGCGAAGATCGGGTCGGAATTCGGATCGAAGGCTGGGAAGGCGGCGGGACGGATTGCGTTCTCGTCTGGCATCAGGGGGGCTCCTGACCGGGGAGTTTGAACCAGTGGAGATCAGATTGTAACGCAGCGAGATTTCTGCTGCCCGATCTCCGGTTGCAGATATAGATTATGCATGATCGGTTTTACTTGAATGCGTAAAGACGCAAAGGAGGACCCAATGTCTGGAACACCACCCCCAACCAAGATCATGCTCATTCGCCATGGAGAGAAGCCACCCAAGTCTCCCGGCAAGAACGGGCCGTGGGATGTCGAGGAGAACGGACAAACCGGGAATGGCAAGTCACTGATTGTGCCGGGATGGCAGCGGGCCGGAGCGCTGAATGGCTTTTTTGCACCGTACCGGTCGACGCCTTCGAACCCGGAGATCGCGACACCGGACTACATCTATGCGGCCAGTCCCCAAGGCGAGAGCCAGCGACCGTGGGAGACGGTGACGCCCTTGGCGGCGTGGCTGAGCTATGCCGAGGGTACGCCGCAGTTCAATGTCTCCTACAGCATTGGCGGAGGAGAGCAGGAGTTGGTGGCGAGCGTGCTGGGCCTGAGCGGAATTGTGCTCATCTGCTGGGAACACGACAACATCATGCCCAACATCATGGGCGCGATCAACAGCCAGGTTCCCATCGCGAACTTCGCGTCCATTCCGAACCCATTTCCCGATGTTTTCTACCTGGTGTGGGTGCTGGATCTGAAGGACGGCAGCTATACGTGGACATCCGTCAGCCAGAACCTGATTGCGGGAGACGTGCAAACGTAACGGCTCGCCTGATTGGGGACGGAAAGAGCGTTTTCTTATTCCTGCGGGTAGCGGCGCTCGCCGGCTTCGAGAGCCACTGGGAGGCGGTTCTGCTCCGGCGGCAGGGGGCAGGTAGCGTAGACGGTGTAGGCGCAGGGAGGATTCTCCAGGCGGTTGAAGTCCAGAACCAGTTGGCCGGGCTGGCTGAGGCCGTGGTCCGGAAGGCCGGTGTGGAGATAGCGCGCGGCCTGGTAGGTGGTGGTGGTGCTGGTCGGGTCGCGCAGAATGAAGAAGAGGGTATTGCTTTCGCCGCCCTCGATGACCGGTTCCAGGGTGAGGGTTTGGCCGCCGAGGGTGAACTCTGCCACGCCCGGCGCGGGCAGCTTGAGCGTGTTTCCGAGGACGGTGGGAATCTCTTCGAGGCGGGGCGGGGTGAGGGGAATCCAGCGGGCGGTGACGCGGAAGGCCGGGTTGGGGGCGTACCAGTTGAGGCCGTGGAAGGCGGTGCGGATGGGCGAGTTGGCGTCCTTGATGCGGAGGACGAAGCGACCGGCGCGCGGCAGCACCACCAGCGTGAGGCCGTGCCAGGCCAGGGTCGAGGGCTTCAGGTTATTGACGGAGAGCGGGCCTTCGCGGGCAGGCTGGCCGTCCAGGGTGAGTTCCGGGGGAAAGCCGCCGGCGGGGGAAAGCAACTGCACCAGCTCACTGCCGGGCTTGCCGCTGACGGTGAACAGGCCGACGTGCGCGGGGGCCTGTCCGTGCAGAAGAATCTTGTTGTCGGAAGCGGCGCCGACGGAGTTCACGCCGGGCTTGAGCCACTCCAGGCCCACCAACGTGAGCCAGCCGTCGGGCGCGGCGAGTTCGTGTTCGCGCTGCGTGCGCCATGCGGCCAGATCCTGGCGCCATTGCGTATTGTCCGACGGAGCGGCCTGGACGGCTGCGGGCTGATCGGGTGCAGGCTGATTCTGGCCCTGGGCAAAGAGCGCCAGGCACAAGGGGAAAAGAGACAGAGCCAATGCGAACTGACCAGCCGAGCGTTTCATCTGCGATGCGATCTCCTGAATTTTGTCTTTGAGGGGTTTGTTTTTGTTCCCCCTCATTATGCTCCAGCGGGACGGGGCTCTTTTACCCCAAGCTGACCGCGTGATCTTTTCTTTTGCAAGCGCTTAGTACAGCGTGGACCGGGAGGTCTACGCTACAGCCGACCGGGAGGTTACTCTCTGACGGCGTTACTGGTGCTTGCGGCGATCAACCCCATCGGGAGCGGATTACAGGCGGGTTTTGGGTTGCATTGCGCAGTTGTTGACAGCAGGGAATCGAAATCCCTAGAATTAAACAGGAGAGCTTTACTCATTTTCTCCTGCAACTGTAATGTGAGATTGAGTTTACCCGGCGTTCGCGGAAGTTGTGCGTGGGCCGGAAGCGGAGCCAGCGAAGGCTGGCTAGCCGCGAGAAGGGCAGGGAAGATGCCTGAAGCGCGCGTCAGTCCGCGAGAGCGGCTGGTGCTTACGGCGATCATCGAGCTCTACATCGCCACCGGCGAGCCCGTGGCCTCGCAGGCGGTGGCGCGGTATTTTGCCCATAAGGAAGGCCTCAGTTCGGCGACCATCCGCAATGTGATGGTCACGCTGGGCGAGTCGGGGCTGCTGGAGCAGCCACACACCTCGGCCGGCCGCGTACCGACTGCCGCAGCCTTCCGCTACTACGTGGAACAGATCACCCGACCCGAGGCGCAGTTGGGCCGCATGGCCGTGGGCGGTTCCGGCGGCCCCATGCAACAGGGCGCTTCCGGGATGGGCGTTTCGCCTTTGAGCGAAGCCCGGCGCGGGCAGATCGAAGAGAGTTTTACCGGGGTCACCAGCAGCAACGACTATCTGGAGCGCACCTCCCACGTTCTGGCGCTTCTATCGAGCGGCCTGGGCGTGGCGCTGGCCAGTTCCACCGCGGGCCAGGTGCTGGAACATATTCATTTTTCGCGGCTTTCCACCGGTCGGGTGCTGGCTGTTCTGGTGACCCAGGCGGGCGCGGTCCAGGACCGCGTGCTGGCGCTGGACCACGAACTGAGCCACTCCGAGCTGGAAACCGCCGCGTGCTACCTGAACGAGAACTTCCGCGGCTGGCTGGTGGAGCGGATTCGCACAGAAGTGGCGCGCCGCGCCGACCAGGAACGCGAGACCTATCACCAGATGCTGGCCTCGGTCGAAGAACTTTGCCGCAAGGGCGCGCTGATCGGCGGAGAGGCCGGTCCGGCCATTTTTGTCGACGGGATGGCCAACCTGATTTCCGCCGAAGCGGACCGCGAACGGCTGCGGCAGATGCTTTTGGCGCTGGAGGCCAAGCAGCGGCTGGTGGAGTTGCTGACCGCTTACGTGGACGGACGCCAGCAGGAAGTGCGCGTGGTGGTTGGCCTGGATGCGACCTCGCCGGCCATGCAGGACCTGGTGCTGATTGGCGCGCCGGCCCGGCTGGGCGGCGAAAACCTGGGGACGGTCGCGGTGATTGCGCCCACCCGCATTCAATATCAGGAGATGATTCAAGCGGTGCGCTATATTGCCAGGCTTTCCGAGCGAGTTCTTGAACTTCCCTCCAATTCGATCTAAGGGCGGTTTTCCGGGCCGGACTCTCCGCCACGGCCGCTGGAACAGCCCCTGGGCAGAACCTGTGTTGCAGAAGATGCGCGTGAGAGAAGCCGGCGCCAGCCGTGGAATTTATCATTGAAACGGATAACCGAGATTTTTGGGAGATTACGTAAAGTCATGCCAAATGAAGAAACAGTTGTGAACGAGCTTGTGGCGGGCGAGGCTGCTCCTGCTTCAGCGGAGGAAGGAACGGCAACGGCGCCTTCCGATTCCGCCGCGGCGGTGGTTGGAATCGACACGGCCCCGCCGGTGAGCCGCCAGGAATTCGAGCAAATGAAGGCCGAGCGCGACGACCTAGTCGACAGCAAGGCGCGCCTACAGGCAGAGTTTGAAAACGCCCGCAAGCGTGCGGAGCGCGAACGGGTCGAGTACCGCGACTATGCCGTCGGCAGCGTGGTGGAGAAGTTTCTGCCCGTCCTGGACAACTTCGAGCTGGCGCTCAAATCCGACGGCACCGGCGAGCAGTTGCGTTCCGGCGTGGAGCTGATTGTGAAGCAGATGGAAGAGGTCCTGCGCCAGATGAACGTGACCCAGGTTCCGGCGCTGGGCGAGGAGTTCGATCCGCGCCAGCATGAGGCGCTGGGCACCGTGGAGTGCGACGACATTCCCGATCAGCATGTGGCCGAAGAGATTCGGCGCGGCTACCGGCTGCGCGAGCGGCTCCTGCGCCCGGCCCTGGTGCGCGTGGCATCCAACCCTAAACAAGTAAACGAATGAGTCCGGATACAGTGAGCAAAGCAGACTATTACGAAGTACTGGGCGTTTCCCGCGAAGCCAGCGACCAGGAGTTGAAGAGTGCCTATCGCAAGCAGGCGCTCAAAAATCACCCTGACCGCAACCCCGGCAACAAGGCCGCGGAAGAGCGCTTCAAGGAGGCCAGCGAGGCCTACCAGGTGTTGAGCGACGCCGAAAAGCGCGCTGCCTACGACCACTACGGCCATGCCGGGTTGAACGGCGCGGGCGGGGGCTTCAACGGCGGCCCGTTCTCTGGCGGCGTGGACATCAGCGACATCTTCGGCGACCTTTTCGGCGAGATGTTTTCGATGGGCGGCCACCAGCGCGGCCCGCGTCAGCAGCGCGGCGACGATCTGCGCTTCGACATGACCATCAAGTTCGAAGAAGCCTTCTTCGGTTCCGAAACCCCGGTGACGATCCGGCGCCTGGAGACTTGCGACACGTGCCATGGCCGGGGCAGCGCCTCAGGACGCGGGCCCACGACCTGCTCGCATTGCCAAGGGCGGGGCCAGATCCGCTATCAGCAGGGCTTCTTCTCCGTGGCGCGCACCTGCGGCGCCTGCGGCGGCACGGGCCAGGTGATCGGCGATCCCTGCGCCACCTGCCGCGGAGAGAGCCGGGTCACCAAGGAGTTCAAGCTCAACGTCAAGGTACCTCCGGGCGTTGAGGACGGAACCCGCATCCGCTACGCCGGCGAGGGCGATGCAGGCCGTTCGGGCGGACCCAAAGGCGACCTCTATGTTGTGCTTTCCGTTCGGCCCCACGACTTCTTCGAGCGCGAGGGCTACAACCTGCACTGCGTCGTCCCGATCAGCTTTCCCCAGGCCGCGCTGGGCGCCGAAATCGAGATTCCCGGCGTCGATGGCCCCGTGAGCCTGAAGATTCCCGAGGGTACGCAGAGCGGGCGCGAGTTGCGCGTGCGCGGACGCGGCGTTCCCTTCCTCAACGAGAAGGGCGCCGGCGATCTGATCGTCAAGGTCGTTGTCCAGATTCCCCGCAAGCTCAGCCGCGCCCAGCGCGACCTGGTGGCCAAACTGTCCGAGTCCCTGTCGGTCGAAAACAAGCCGACCTCACCCAGCCTTATCGAGAAGATGAAGGACTTGTTCAATTAGCGAACAGGGAATAGGGAATAGAAAACCAAAGCCTCCAACCCCATCCTTTCGTCGGTCTCTTAAGCAAGAAATTGGCGAAAGGGTGGGAAACCTCAGACCCTTGACCTGTCTGTTGATCGAGAGCGCAGTTTGGCGCTCTAGCGCTCGGCAATCACCGGGGGTACCGGTGCGCCTTTTGGAGAAGACAAATAGCCTGTCACTGTGTTCTTGGCGCTTACGTTGTTGACCACAATCTCATACAACAAGGGGTCCTTGCCGCTGTAGAACTGGAGTGGCTCGTTCAGGCTCTTGTCTTTTTTCTCGTACGACTTGTCGTCGGAATAGACAGCGAGGGTGAACCTGCTCTTCTTCGAGTCGGCTTTCTTCAGCATCAGGCTTACAGTTCCCACCTGCTTTTTCTGGCCCTTCACCAGCGTGAACTCGTAGTAGTTCCGGTCGCCCTTGTGCTTGAGAATCTCCAATTCGCCGCTATTGCGCGCAATCAGGGAGCTGTGGCCGGTCAAATCCCCCTTCATTGACGTCAACTGGGTGTTAGTGTCGGCCAGGTCACTCCGCGTCTTGGCCGCATCGGTCTTGACGCCGCCGACATCCGTCTGCACGTCGGTCACGGCGCTGGAAACCGCCGCCACCTGTCCAGCCGTCTGCTGCTGCGCGGTTGCCAGCCGAGCTGCCGTCTGTTCCCCGCGAACCTCGCGAGCCTGCATCGCCGCAACCCGTGTATCCTGTTCCTTCTCGGTCAGTCCGAGCGAGGACTTCAACTCGTCCAGGGCCACATTGAGCCGCGCATTGGTTTCCTGTTGCGCCGCGGCCAGCTTGGCGTTTTGCGCCGCGGCATTTGCCAGAGCCTGCTGCTGATCAGCCAGTTTGCTGTTCAGCTCGAAACTCCAGATTATCCCGCCCAGGCCCAAAAGCACCGCCACTGCGATCGCCGCCAACAGTGCGCCGGAATAGTTTCTGGGAGTTTCATGGACCACTTCGACTGTCATATATGTCCTTTCCGTCCTTGGCTCAGACCGTACAACTGCGCGTTCTCCAAGTCTGCCCGGTATAGCTCACTTCCGGAAATTGTCGCCGACCGATTAGACGAGGGATCCCCACGTCCTTCGCAAGACAGGAACAAGGGAGCTTTGGACGCTGCTCCGGGCTAGTCTTGCTGCGTAGGTGGACGCCTGGATTGCCGATCAAGACGAGGTACCGGCAATCCGGCACTGATCTGGTTTTGGGCTTTCACGGAAATTCTGGCGGGCACCGGCCAGGTGTGAGTGGAAATTGCCTCTGCGGCACGACCGAAGTCGTGCCCTGTTGCAAAGTGAACTTATGCAGAGCTTCCCTAATTCATTTTTCATCCAAGCCACAAATCTGTGTGCTCCATCTTTCGCTTCTTACTGGCGAACGGTGGGAGTCCACAAATCCGGACTGTCTATGAGTGAAGAGGATATCTATCTTGTCCGATAAATTCTGAATGCGCGAGAATCTCACTGCCTGAAAAACACTTGTTACAGTACGTTTTCCCGGTGGTGTTTATGTCACGATTCCCTGGTAACGCTCCTTGCGCATGCAGGCGATATTGCAAAGATAGGGGACTGGCTCGGTCAATGTGCCAGTTTCGACAGACGACCATGCCGGGCAGCGCGGGCAGAACTTTTGCGCGTCGCAGGCAAGGCAGCCTGGAGCGGGTGGCGGCGCCTCGTCCACAAAGCGCTGCAGAGCTTCCCATGCCGCGCGAAAACCTATATTGAGCGGACGTGCCGCTGGCTTGGACAAGTTCACACAAAGATTCATCTGGCCGAAGGAATTAACCACAAATATACTTCTTCCGGCCTGGCAGTTGAAATTCGAATCGCTCCTGGCGGATAAGTCGCGTGAGGCAGTTTCTATCCACTCGTCGGCGGATGCGCGGTCCGCAGCTTCGAGGCTGACGCAGTCCTGCGCAGACAGGCGGCAGTTATCAACATTGGAAGGATTGCCATCGCGCCGCTGCATGAGCATCCAAGCCCCCGAAAAGGGGAGGCCCCAGTTGTGCGCCATCTGCCGCATGGCTTCCAATTCGCCGAAGTTCTGCTGTGTGATGGTTGTGCGGAGGTCAAACGGGATGCGCTGTTTGAGCAACGCTTCAATTCCGGCGCAGCAACGCGCGTAACTGCCGGGAACGCCAGTGACGGCTTCATAAGTGGCGGCAGTCGCGCCGTATATCGTGATTTGGGTGAGACCAGGCGGGGCTTCAGCCAGGCGCTCTGCGATCCTGTCGGTGACCAGGGTTCCATTGGTGAACAGCGTGAGAATGAGACCCATGCGCGTGAGCGGCGAATAAATCTCAAAGAAATCCGGGCGCACAAACACCTCGCCGCCGGTGAGCAGCAAGAACACCATGCCGTTGTCGACGGCATCCTGCGCAAGCGCGAGCCACTCCGAGGCGGACAGCTCCTTTTGGCGCCTCGCAGCATTGTTGGCGGGGTGGCGGATGTAGCACATTTGACAGGAGAGGTTGCAACGGTCAGTCAACTCAAACGCGCCACTCGCCGGTTGGCGAACTGCGCCGGCGCGCCGCTGCAAGGCACGAAGCAGCGCGAAATAGTCGGTAGGCAGTTCGGCCGCAGTTGAAGAGTCTGCAATCATCCAATCGACTCCTGGAATGCCAGAATATCCGCGCGGGCTTGTTCGTAACTTACATCGAACCGTTCGGTTACGGCTGTGGCCATCTCGTCCAGGGAGTGCCCTTGCTCCAAGAGATCCCAGACGTAGCGTGCCGTGTCATTGAGGACGATGAGGCCATCCACACCGGGGACCCGCGCGCCAATCGGCACGAGCAAGTATTCACCGCCGATGTTTCTCAGGACAAATTCACTTTTGCTCATAGAGCGTAGCACCTGGACTAAGACCGACACTGCGAGAAACAGGCCGGCGATCTGTTATCCGTTTGCAACCGCGCGATAACCGGTCACTGGATCACCGCGATTTGGTCCACACACGGGCGAAACGTAGACAAGACAACAGATACCTCGCTGGACTACCTGGCACGGGCAAGCTTCCAAGTGGGTGTAAGCTCTCGTTCGTTACAGAAGCTTGCCTCGTGCAGATTTTCAAGTTCTAAGAGATCGCAATCATAACCAGATTGGCGAGCCTGTTAGCATTTGCAGGGGTCTCCACCAGAAGGATAGTTGTCAGTCTGGCGGGTTGTGTCCTGTTTCGTGCGAACGACACGAGTAGCGATCGGCGCCTGATACGGCAGCTTTTTGTTGTTGTTCATGGAAATCCTCCTGAATCCCAGGAATGGGTTGTTGAATTGTGCGAATCAACAGGTTAGCGAATGGGATTTGGCTCCCAAACGGCCTATGGCGTGAGAAGGCGAAAATGATGCCATACGCTATTACGGTCAGTCAAGCCAAAAGATCAAATGGGCGGAGGCCCGCACTTCCCCGCCACTGAAGTGGGGGCACATCTTTCCGCATTTTTATAGCGGAAGGAGGGGAGGCCGCAAATCCTGACCGTCCGTTTCCCCCTCTCAGGTCTCGGTTCCGAAGCCTGGGGTAGACCCACGACGCGGTGATTTGGCCGAGCGGCCGCCTGGATCAACCTACTATCCAGCAACGCTGGGTATCTGCCTCCTGCAGGTGGCCTCAATGGGCTGTAGTACCGCTATCAAATGCGCAAACTTCCGACTGTGGACTTCATTCACTGAATGAGCTTCAGGCCGAGGACGAAGGGTGCGCAGGATTATATTGAGCGGACGCGCCGCCGGCTTGGACAAGTTCACACAAAGATTCATCTCACCGACAGAATTGGCCACAAACATACTTCTCCCGGCCTGGCAGTTGAAAATCGAATCACTCCTGGCGGATAAGTCGCGTGAGGCAGTTTCTATCCACTCGTCGGCGGATGCGCGGCCGGCAGCTTCGAGGCTGACACAGTCCTGCGCAGACGGGCGGCAGTTATCAGCATTGGAAGGGCTGCAATCGCGTTGCGCAATAGCCTTCCGGATTTTTTCGCGGCTGAGGACAATACCTCAATTGTCGTGAAGTTCACCCGGTTCATGATTGACTTATCCAAGGCCGAAGGAATTTGCCATGTGGTATAAGACACACACCTGGCGATATCGTACGCACAAGTGCCATCGCTGATTGCTGCATATCGTTGACTCGATTGAGGGCGTGTGAGATACTACGGCGAAAGGGAGAATATGGTGGTATCACCTTCCCTATTCCGGCAGTTTTTGTAGCAACCAAGAATCATCTTCCTTCATACCGGGCCTCCCGGCCGCGTCGCTCTGGCGCGAGGGGGGAACGAAATTATAGCGCCGTACAATGTGCGACAAGATCTTCCTGAAGACGACACGCCGTCCCAACCAATAGGTTAGTGAGGAGTCGCGATGAGTAAGATGCACAACATCGTCGTGGTCGGAGGTTGCGGTCACGTCGGACTGCCATTTGGCATGGTCTTAGCCGATCATGGGATGCAGGTGGTTCTGCTGGATGTGGATGAGCCGAAGGTGGCCGCGATCAACCGGGGGGAAATGCCGTTCCGGGAAAACGGGGCGGAAGCGCTTCTGCCCAGGCTGATTGGCAAGTCTCTCCGCGCCACTATAGATAGGGAGTGTCTGCGCAGCGCGGAGGTGGTGATCTCGGTGATCGGCACGCCCGTCGATGAGCACCTGAATCCCACCGTTTCAGCGTTGTATCGCAATCTCGACGAATTGTTCGAATACGTGCCCGACGGCTCCCTCCTGGTGCTCAGAAGCACGCTTTATCCGGGCGTCACGCGGCTCATCAAGGACCGCATCGAGGAGCGCGGGCGCGAGATACACGTCGCCTTTTGCCCGGAGCGCATCGCCGAGGGAAAAGCCATCGAGGAGTTGACCAGCCTTCCCCAGATCATCTCCGCATTCGATCCGGCCGCACTGGCCAAGGCCCGCGAAGTCTTCAGCCGCATTGCTCCCTCGCTGATTGAGTTGGACCCGCTTGAAGCTGAGCTGGCCAAGCTCTTCACCAATAGTTGGCGCTATCTGAATTTTGCCGCCTCCAACCAGTTCTACATGTTAGCCGAGAGTTATGGACTGGATTTCTACCGCATTTACAATGCTGTAACCCAGGATTACCCGCGCATGCGCAGTTTTGCTCGCGCCGGGTTCGCGGCCGGTCCCTGCCTGCTGAAGGACACGCTGCAGTTATCGTCGTTTTCCAGCAATAACTTTTTCCTGGGCCATGCGGCCATGCTGGTCAACGAGGGGTTGCCGAACTTTATCGTGACGCAGTTGCGGGCAGAGGGGCTATCCAAAAAGAAGGTGGCGATTCTGGGAATGGCTTTCAAGGGCGACTCGGACGACAACCGGAGCAGCTTGTCTTACCGGCTGCGGAAGTTGCTCCAGGTCGAGGCTCGGTCCGTATTGTGCACTGACCCATTCATCTCCGATCCGAGATTTGTCACTCTCGAAGAGGCCGTGGAACAGGCCGATGTGATTGTCCTGGGCGCTCCCCATTCCGCTTACCGCGATTTGAGCTTCCCGGCAGGGAAGAAGGTTGTGGATATTTGGGGCTTTTGGCGCCGTGATCTCGACCATGCTAAGGTGACAAAGGAGAGTAAATGAAGATACTGGTTACTGGCGCGTCCGGCTTTATCTGCGGCTATCTGATTCAGGAACTGCTCGACAATGGCCATGAGGTTGTCGGCCTGGATAACTTCAGCAAGTACGGTCGCAGCCAGAAGTCTTACGACCAGCATCCCCGCTATCATTTCGTCGAGGGAGATGCGAAGGACGTGGAACTGATGAAAGAGTTGCTGGCCGATTGCGATCACTTTGTGGCGGCCGCGGCCATGATCGGGGGAATCTCCTACTTTCACGAGTTTGCCTACGACCTGATGGCGGAAAACGAGCGCATCACAGCGTCGTCCTTTGACGCCGCCATTCACGCGCACAAGAATTGCAAGCTACAGAAAATCACCGTGCTTTCTTCGAGCATGGTTTACGAGTCCACCAGCGAATATCCGACTCCCGAAGGCGCCGAACGGCATTGTCCGCCGCCCATGTCGACTTACGGCTTCCAGAAGCTGGCCACCGAGTATTTCGTCAAGGGCGCATGGGAGCAGTATCACCTGCCCTATACGATCGCCCGTCCCTTCAACTGCGTGGGAATCGGCGAGAAGCGCGCACTGCGCGACGTCGATGTCTACAGCGGAAACGTCAAGCTGGCCATGTCGCACGTGGTTCCCGACCTGGTGCAGAAGGTGCTCAAGGGACAGGATCCGCTGCACATCCTGGGCCAAGGCAACCAGGTGCGCCACTACACTTATGGTGGCGACCTGGCGCGCGGCATCCGGATTGCCATCGAGCATCCCAACGCGCTCAACCAGGACTTCAATCTTTCCACCGCGGTGCGCACCACGGTCCTTGAGTTGGCCAAAGTTATCTGGGACAAGATTTATCAGGGCGCCAAGCCTTTCAGTGTCGTTCACGATAAGGCTTACGAATACGATGTGCAGGAACGCTCGCCTGCCGTGGAGAAAGCCGATCGGCTGCTTGGCTTCCGCTCGGAAACTTCTCTCAGCGACATTCTGGACGAAGTCATTCCCTGGATCAAGGGACAGATTGCCCTAGGGCAAATCTAGATAGCAGAGGGCCCTGCGCAGGCAGGGCCCACATGTCTGTTGGGTCAGTAGCGTCGTCTTTCTTGACTTCTTGTCCGCAACGGCGTCCATGGCTTGCAACCGAAGTTGACGATTTGAGATTCCAGGCTTGCGGTCGTCGGTCTCGCGTCCATCGAGTTCCTTCCAGAATCTGCGCGATCCGAACAGCGTCAAAAGGGGGAAGTTATCTTGGCTGGCGATAAGTTGGTAAACCGGGCAGATGAGTTGACCATTGTCATCCCCGTCTACAACGAGGGCGCGGGATTCGAGGCGTTATGGCGGGAATTGACCACGCACCTGCAGTTTCCATTCCGCGCGCTGGTGGTCTACGACTTCGATGAAGACAATACGGTTCCCGCGGTGCAGGCGGTCATCGCTCGCGGCGAGCCGCGCCTTACGCTGGTGAAGAACACCATCCGGCGAGGCGTGGTGGGCGCGCTGCTCACCGGTTTCCGCCACGTCGAGAGCGGGCCTCTGCTGGTGGTGATGGCCGATCTCTCCGACGATCTGGCCCAGGTGGGCCGCATGCTGGAACTCTACCGCCAGGGCTATCACGTGGTAGTCGGCAGCCGTTACATGAAGGGCGGGCGCATCGTGAATGGGCCGGTGCTCAAGCAGGGCCTCTCGCGCATGGCGGGAGTCAGCCTTTGCTGGCTGCGCCGCATCCCCACGCACGACGCCACCAATGCCTTCAAGATCTACGATGGCGCCATGCTGAGGCAATTCACCCTGGAGAGCCAGCGTGGTTTTGAATTGAATCTTGAAATTACCGTAAAAGCATTCTTAGCTGGTTACCGCATCACGGAGATCCCTTCGGTGTGGCGCGATCGCACCCAGGGGAAATCCAAGTTCAAGTTGTGGTCCTGGCTGCCCCACTATCTGCGCTGGTATTTCTACGCCTTCCGGCCCAAAAGCAAAGCTGCCTGAGTTTCCGCTGGCCTTCGCGGTCCGGCGATTCTGCACGGAAAATCTGTTTTCGAAGTTGAAACAAGTATCCCCCCGGCCAAGCCGGGGGGATACTTGTTTACGGCATTGGTTGCAGGCTCAAGCGGGCTTTGCCTCGGAACTCAGCTTGTTCAAGGGGGCCTTGGCGGCAAAGACATTGGCAGCGATGATGATGAGGAAGGGATCGATAACGATCTTGTAGCGGGGAAGCACAAAAACTACCATTCCGACCGCAACCGCGAGGAGAATCGATCCGACCAGAAAAAGATCGTTGCCGAATAGTTTTTTCCCGCGCAGGATTGCGCCCCAGATGGCAAGCAGCGACAGCAGCAACGACGGAATCCAGTAAGCCGGGTTACGTCCCTTCTCGTGGCTGGGGTCGAAGACAAAGAAGATGAAAAGCTTCTTCAGCGCCAGCACGGCTTCCTCCCTGGGATGCGTGCGGATATAGTCGACGGCCAGGCGTTTCAGAAAGTCGTCCTGTGCGACCCGGGTGTTCCGGCCGAGCGGAATCCTGCCCAACTCCGCCTTCTCGCCGGCCGGCATCAGACCGATGTAGTTGTAATGCTGGCTCCCGGTTGCGTTCTCATTGTTTCCAACCCAGAGATTGTACCCACCGGACGCGCAGACCGGGATCACCCTGCCGAACTCCCTGTAATTGCGAATCGTCCATGGCGCAAGACATGCGGCGGCAATCAGAGCGAAGGCGACGGCCGGCACTACGGCCTTCCGCCCGCCGCGTAGCGCCAGGATGGCCGCATACACAAGCACGAGCGCAGGAGCCTCGCCCCGGAAGGGCAGCAGCACCCCCATGCACAGCCCGGCAAGAATTACATCTCCCCATGCATGGGAAATCTGGAGATAGCGGATCAGAAAGAAGACAGCTGCGGTTTCGAGAACAATGTAGATACTGATGCCGTGAAACTCGTTGCACATATAAATTTGCGTCGGAAAGATGGCGGTCATGCAGGCCGCGGCGATGGCGCCCCGCTCTCCGATCAGCAAGCGAGCCAGCCTGTACACAACATAAACCAGCAGGACTCCGAAGGCGGCCTGAAGAACTTCGATCGCCAGATAGGTGGCAGGTCTTTCTCCTCCCAGCCAAAAGAAGAAGGCTAGAAAATAGGAATACGCCGGTGGCATGAAGATGGATGGCACGCGCGACCCGTCTTTGAGTAAATCCGTGTAGCCAAAACCCTGGGCAAGGTTCCTGGCCAGCGGTCCAAACTCCCATGTCTCCGGATGGAGATAGCTGCGCACAAGCGGGATCGAGGCAAGGCGCAGAAGCGCCGCTGCAATCAGCACTGTGCCAATACCAGGCCAATGTCCGAAGGTCGCGGTGATTCTGCTCCACAGGCTGTTTGTCCGGGCACTTTGCACCATATATGTCGATTTCTCCTTATTGCGAGGGGGCAGATACATATCGAATCCGGGGTTCGCTGCTACGGCCTGAGATCGGGTGTGGGCGGGTCGCTGTCGGGTAAGCCAGTTGCGGCTTTGCTATTCCTACTGGCCGGAGACCATGTCCAATCACCTGGAAATGCATTCCAGGCATGGGTCAGGATGCGGGTAAGCCGATATATTACCGCAACATCCATGTCGGATGCCGGCGTCCCTGCTACATATTATAGGGTAGGAATCGCGCGACGCATTTCTCGATTCCGGAGCCGCAGGTCGAGTGGTTACCGGGGATGGCAGCAACGACCACGGCGGATTCTGGTCCCGAAAGGCACTCCGCGCAAGCGAAGGGAACGAAGCGAACTAAAAATTGTTGATTTTATGGTGGAGCTGAGCGGGATCGAACCGCTGACCTCCTCGTTGCGAACGAGGCGCTCTCCCAATTGAGCTACAGCCCCACGACTTCTTTATCTTACCAGCGGAGGCCAAATCCGTGAAGGCGCTCCGCGCTTTTTCCCATGGAACTCGTCCCATGGGAAAATGCGCGGAGCTCTAGAGCTGGTTCATGTTAGCCAGGAACTCGGCGTTGTTGCGCACCTTTTCCAGGCGGCTGATCAACAACTCCATGGCTTCCACCGGCGACAGCGGGTTCAGCACCTTGCGCAGGATCCAGATGCGCTGCAGGTCTTCCTTGGGGATAAGCAGCTCTTCCTTGCGGGTTCCGGAGCGCTGGATGTCGATGGCCGGGAAGGTGCGCTTGTCCACCAGCTTGCGGTCCAGGATGATTTCCATGTTGCCGGTGCCCTTGAACTCTTCGAAGATGACCTCATCCATGCGCGAGCCGGTATCCACCAGCGCGGTGGCAATGATGGTCAGCGAGCCGCCCTCTTCGATGTTGCGGGCAGCACCGAAGAAGCGCTTGGGGCGTTGCAGGGCATTCGAATCCACGCCGCCCGACAGAACTTTGCCCGAAGGCGGCACGATGGTGTTGTAGGCGCGCGCCAAGCGGGTGATCGAATCCAACAGAATCACCACGTCGCGCTTGTGCTCCACCAGCCGCTTGGCCTTTTCGATGACCATCTCGGCCACCTGTACGTGGCGGGCCGCCGGCTCGTCAAAGGTCGAGCTGATGACTTCGCCCTTCACCGAGCGCTGCATGTCGGTGACTTCCTCAGGGCGCTCGTCGATCAGCAGGACAATGAGCACGACTTCAGGGTGATTGGTGGTAATGGAGTTCGCAAGCGACTGCAACAGCATGGTCTTGCCCGTGCGGGGCGGGGCCACGATCAGGCCGCGCTGGCCCTTGCCTACCGGCGTCAACAGGTCCATGACCCGGCCGCTGATGGCCTCGCGAACCGTTTCCAGCTTGATCCGCTCCTGGGGGTAAAGCGGGGTCAGGTTGTCGAAGAGAATCTTGTTGCGGGTCTCCTCGGGCGACTCGAAGTTGATGGCTTCGATCTTGACCAGGGCAAAATATTTTTCCCCTTCGTGCGGCGGGCGCACGTTGCCGCTGATGGAATCGCCGGTTTTGAGATCGAATTTGCGAATCTGCGAGGGGGAGACATAAATATCGTCCGGACCGGGCAGGTAGTTGTAGTCCGGAGAGCGCAGGAAGCCGTAGCCATCGGGCAGGATTTCCAGCACGCCCTCGGCAAAAATGTGGCCTTCTTTTTCACTTTGCGCCTGAAGAATCTTGAAGATCAGGTCTTGTTTGCGAAGGCCGCTGGTGCCGGGAATTTCCAGGCTACGCGCGATGCGGCTCAGTTCGGTGATGTTTTTTTCTTTGAGTTCGGCGATGGTCATGAGCACCTGCAATAAGGAGGGATGAGGGTGAGGGGGATCCGGGAGGGGAAGTGCTCCGGGGAGAAACAAGGAGGGAGTTCAACAGTGAAGCTGATTGGACCCTGGCCCGAACTCTCTCTCGAATTCGAGTGGAGGGTCCAGAGCCGAGGCGGAGCGGTTGGCTTCAAAGGAAAGCCGCCTGAAACCGCTGCCTGTCTCAACTATACCGTGTGGATGCGCCCTCAGGCGGCGCGGCGAGTTTCAAGGGTTTGCACCGCGCGCTCCGGAAAGGGCGCCGCGGAACTGGGGTTGACGGTGTGGAAACGAGCAAGTACTTCATTGGCGGTGTCCTGCAGCCGTGTATTCGGCTTGTGCAGCTTCCTGGTTGCCTTGCTCGCCAGCTGACAGAGCTGATAGCGATTGGACACATGAGAAAGTGCCCCAAATACCAAATCAGAACGCATTACGTGATTCTCCTTCAAGAGATGGCTGCCCGGCGGGACCTTTCCGCCTCCGCTGGTACAGCAGGGTTGCCGGATGATGCGGGCAACGTCCCCGAGTTCATCCACCACGGAATTAGACGCACAATCTGTCCGTGCAGTTCAGGATTCTGACGCACCTTCGCACAGTGTGGTACACGCCTGATGCACTATCCGGAAAATAGATTCTGCTTCGGGAATCCATGTGACCGTCATTCCCTATCCGGCGAATTTCAAAGCGCACCGGTGCATCAACGGATGAGCATCAGCTCAAATTATGATGCGGGAAATGACAGAGGGTTGTGCAAAAACGCTCAATGCACTCTTTTTCTTGTGGATGGCACTCATGAATGTATACCCAGGCGACTTTCAGGTCAACAGTTTTTTTGGAATTTTTTGTGCGGGGTCCGCCGCACATCAGCGTTTTTCCGGTTTATCGAAAAACTGTGGGTGATCAAGGAGATGCTCCTGCAATCTTTTTTTGTGCCGTAGGGCAGTGGCTGGCAGGCTGGGCCCCGGAAGCAACCTGGCTACTTGGAATGGTTTTTGACGGGACGATGGCTGGGCAGTAACGGGGTTCCATCCGGCTCTGTGCTGAAGAACCGTTGAGCGCCGCGGACCGCCTTGTCCGTGCGCACAAGCGGCACCTGTTTCTTTTTGGGCCTGAGCATCAGCTCATCCAGGCGGAAGAAACCGACAAACAGAAGAATAATAAGAGGCGCACCGAGCAGCAGAGTGTCCCGGTCGGATTTGAGAATCTCTTCCAGGAACATGCAGTGTCTCCGCTCAGTGAGCCATTCCCACACTTGCATGATTACGCTTTAAAGTTACTATTGTCCACAGTAAGATGGTTACTTTGGAAACCTACGAAACACACGATAGTTACGAGCGATTTTGGCGGTAGTCGGCGGGCGGTAGTTGCATCCACGGGTGAGGATGACTTTTCCTGGCACCGAAGGACGTCAGGAAGGCCCTGTCCTGGAAGCTGTTTCGCTTTCTAGTTGCGCAGGCGCGGGGTGCGCCAGGGGCGACCGTCCGGATCGCACAGAATGGGGCGGCCGTCCAAATCCAGGCCGCAGGGGGGACGCCCATTGCGGCAGTTATGCCGGGATTGGGTGAAGGTTTCATCGAGGCGGAAGACCGCCAACGCGAGTAGAAACAAAAAGGGAACCGCGACCAGGACGGTATCCCAGCCTGTATCCAGGAAGATTTCGTGCATGTTCGGCCTCCGCAGTGTTCCGTGGGCCACATGAGTGTTTTTTCATGTGCCTATTGCGGTCATCGGCCGTAGATTAGAAAGTCCTTAAAATCCGAAGTAACGGAGGGCAGCTTTCAGCCATCAGCCATCAGCCATCAGCCATCAGCCGTCAGCCATCAGCCATCAGCCGTCAGCCATCAGCCGTCAGCCATCAGCCATCAGCCGTCAGCCATCAGCCGTCAGCTGTCGCCTATCAGCTATCTGCCGTCAACTCTCTGCGGTGATGTAAGGCCGGTGAGAGGACCACTAATCGCTGGCGGCTGACAACTGATGGCTGAAAGCTGACAGCTGAGAGCTGTTTTACGCCCAGTAGCTGCGGTCGAGGGTGCGGTACTGGATGGCTTCGGCTAGGTGGGCGACGCTGAGGTTTTCGGCGCCTTCGAGGTCGGCGATGGTGCGCGCCACCTTCAGGATTCGGTCGTGGGCACGGGCGGTGAGGCCCTGCTGCTGCATGGCCCGCTCGAGCAGGCGTTCGGCGTCGGGGCCCAGTTCGCAGTAGGCGCGAATCTGGCGGGTGGTCATCTGGGCGTTGGCGTAGATTTTTTCGGCGTGCTTGCTGAACCTCTGGCGCTGGCGGTCCCGCGCGCCCAGCACCCGGGCGCGAATCTCGGCCGATCCCTCGGCGGCGGCCCCGCCGCGCAGCTCCTTGTATTGAACGGCGGGCACCTCGATGTGAATGTCGATGCGGTCCAGCAGGGGGCCGGAGATTTTGGCCACGTAGCGCTGGATCATGGGCGGGGTGCACATGCACTCCCGGGATTTGTCGTTGAAGTAGCCGCAGGGGCAGGGGTTCATGGCTGCGGCGAGCATGAAGCGGGCGGGAAAGCTGAGCGACATGGAGGCGCGCGCGATGGTGACGGTGTGGTCTTCGAGGGGCTGGCGCATGACTTCAAGAACGTTGCGCGGAAACTCGGGCAGCTCGTCGAGAAAGAGCAGGCCGTTGTGGGCCAGAGAGACCTCGCCCGGGCGCGGAATGACGCCGCCACCGATGAGGCCGGCGTCGGAGATGGTGTGGTGGGGCGAGCGGAAGGGTCTTTGGGCCACCAGGCCTGCCGCGGCGTCCAGCACCCCGGCCACGGAGTGAATCTTGGTGGTCTCCAGCGCCTCTTCAAAGGTCAAGGGGGCGAGGATGGAGGGCAGGCGCTTGGCGAGCATGGTTTTGCCTGAGCCGGGCGGGCCGATCATGAGGATATTATGGCTGCCGGCCGCGGCCACTTCGAGAGCACGCTTGGCCGTCTGCTGGCCGCGCACGTCGCAGAAGTCCACCGGAAAATGCTGTAACTCGCTGAGCAACTGCTCAGTGGCGACGCGGTAAGGCTCGCGCTGGATGACGCCCACCACGGTGGAGTTGATCAGGTCCAGCACGTCGACCAGGGACGAGGCGGGATAGACGTTGACGCCCTCGACGACCGCGGCCTCGGCGGCGTTGGCGGCGGGCAGGATGAGGTTGGGAATATTTTTTTCGCGAGCCATGATGGCCACCGGCAACATACCGGGAACGGGCCGCAACGAGCCGTCGAGGCCGAGTTCGCCGACCAGCACAAAGGTGCTCAGGTGATCCACCCGCAGCGCGCCATAGGCACCGAGAATTCCCACGGCGATGGGTAGATCGAAGCCCGATCCTTCCTTTTTGAGGTCGGCGGGCGCGAGGTTGATGGTGATGAAGGTGGGCGGAATCTGGTAGCCGGAGTTCTTGATGGCGGCGCGGACGCGGTCGCGGCTCTCGCGCACTGCGGCATCGGGAAGCCCCACGGTGTGGAAATGATCCTGATCGGTGACGGCGCCACTATAGTCCACCTCGACGTCGATCAGGCTCGCGTCGATACCATAGACAGCCGCGCTGTGAGCTTTAAAGAGCATGGTGGAAAGTTGCTAGCGAGTGTAACAGATGCAGGAAGCGGGAAACAGGGCGCGGCCAGGCGCGAGGGCAGAAGGATGGTGGCGAGTTATATACCATAGGAAGAAGTACGAGAGACCACGAACGAGGTAAAGCGAGTGCCAAAGGCAATTCGGTTTCTGATGGGAGCGGTGCTGGCGGCCGCGATGGTTTTCACGGCAGTGGCGCAGCAGCCCGCGCCCACCAAAACGATCGGCTTCATGACGGACTTTGACGTGAAGGACGATGCCGTGGGCATCTGCAAAGCAGTCATGGACGGCATTGCGCCGGGCGTGCACGTGATCGACATTACTCACGAGGCGGAGCCTTTCAATATCGCCATGGGCGCGCGGCTGCTGGCCGGCTCGGCGCCTTACTTCCAAAAGGACGCGGTCTTCGTGGTGGTCATCGATCCCGGCGTGGGTTCCACGCGCAAGGCGATTGTCGCCAAGTCGAAAGTGGGCCAGTACTTCATCCTGCCCGACAACGGGCTGCTGACGCTGGTTCAGGACCGCGACGGCATTGCAGAGGCGCATGAAATCACCAACCCTGCGTGGATGATCGGCTCCGGCATTTCTTCGACCTTCCATGGGCGAGACATTTTTTCACCGGCTGGCGCCCACGTGGCCCGCGGCGACGATTTTGCCCAGGCGGGTCCGGCGCTGGACGTGAGCAAGCTGGTTCGGCTCGACCTGAAGAACGCCACCATCGAGGACGGCGGCCTGCACGGCCAGGTGATCGGCACCGATGGACCTTTCGGCAACCTGGTGCTGAATGTTCCCGCGGAGACTTTTTTCAAACTTGGCTACAAGGTGGGCGATCGCGTGCCCGTAACCCTGGCTGGCCAGAGTTACATTTTCCCCTTCGTGAAGACCTTTAGCGATGTGCCGGTGGGCAAGGAACTGTTCTTTATCGACTCGCGCGGCAGGCTCTCGGTGGGCATCGACCAGGGGAATTTCTCCAAGGTGTACAAGGTGGGTGAAGGCGCGGAGCTGTCGATTCCGAAGAAGGGTGCGGAGTAGCAGCGAGTCAGCGGGTCAGCAAGTCAGCGAGTTAGCAAGTCAGCGAGTCAGCAAGTCAGCCAGTCGGTTCGTGGACAGGGAGAATGGGATGATGGGAAACGCATTGCGAGTGTGCGCGTTGGCCGGGATGATTGCCGGAGCGATTGGACCGATGGCGGCTCAACAGCCAGCCCCACAAGCTGCGCCGCAGGGGACGGAGCAGACGGTTGCGCCGGCGGCTCATCCCTGGGCGATCCAGGTGCATGGCGGCGCGGGCGTGATTGAGCGCTCGTTGCTGGGGCCGGAGGCTTCGGCCGCCTATCGCGCCTCGCTGACCCAGGCGGCGGAAGCGGGCGCGAAGGTTCTGGACAGCGGCGGCTCCTCACTGGATGCTGTCGAGGCAGCGATCAAGGTTTTGGAAGACGATCCGCTCTTCAACGCTGGACGGGGGGCGGTGTTTTCCGCCGAGGGCAAGAACGAGATGGACTCCTCGATCATGGACGGCTCGAACCTGATGGCTGGCGCGGTGGCCGGGGTGGGGCGCACCCGCCACCCCATCAGCCTGGCGCGGGCGGTGATGGAGAAGTCGCCCTACGTGATGATGATCGGGCCGGGGGCGGACGCATTTGGTGGCCGCGTGGGTCTGGAACAGGTGGACCCCAGTTTCTTCTTCACCGAAAGCCGCTGGCAGAACCTGGTGAAGCAGCTGCAGAAGGAAGGGCGGCCGGTTCCGCCGCGGCCAGCGGGAGTGCCGCCTCCGGGGCCGGTGGTCCCGGTGGCCCAGCTTGAGGAGTCGCCTGCGACGCACCGCTACGGCACGGTCGGCGCAGTCGCTCTGGACCGCAAGGGCAACATCGCCGCGGGTACTTCGACCGGGGGCATGCAGGGCAAGATGCCGGGCCGGGTGGGCGATTCGCCGATCATCGGCGCCGGCACGTATGCGTCGAACGCTTCCTGCGCCGTTTCCGCCACCGGCAGCGGAGAGTACTTTATCCGCCTCGGTGTGGCGCGCGAGATTTGCAACCTGGTCCGGTTCAAGGGAATGCCGTTGCAGCAGGCCGCCGACGAGGTCATTCACAAGGAACTGGAAACTCTGCACGGCGATGGCGGCGTCATTGCGCTCACTCCGGACGGCCAGTTGGCCTGGACCTTCAATACGCCGGGCATGTTCCGCGCCCGCCAGAGGGAAGGCGGCAAGCTGGAGGTCGGCATCTATAACGACGAGCCGTAGGACATCCACCTGGAGGACGCTCGCAGCTTGAAGCTTCAAGGGTTTCCCAGGTCTCAAAGGCGAGACCTGGGGCACCCAGCATTCATACGAGTTCAAGGGATCAGAGACCTAGTATTCGGCCTTGAGCAACTCGAGCCCGACAGAAGAAGGCTCATCTTCATTGACGAGCTCGGCTTTGTTTGGGCCGGTGAGCTTAAGGCGGAAGCTCACCGGAGGGTCCGAGAGAGATTTTGGCGGATGTGCGCGGCGGTGGCTCACCTGGAAGGTCAGAGTCTGTCCGTCGAACCTGGGGTTGAAGAGCGGCTCCGGCTGGCCTGGCGTGGAAGTTATCGGCTGCCCCTGTTCGCGCCGGTGGAAATAGAAGAGGACCGCACCCGAGAGGCTCCCGCTTTCGTCCGTGACGGTGAGAGCGATGAAGGGAAGTCCATCCGCCTGTGCTCGCCAAACGCCAACAATGGAGGAATTTTCCGGCGCGGATTTTTGGGCGGTGGGGGTGGTTTGCGCGGCGGCTGTTGCGACAATCAGCAGCGGCAAGACGAACAGGAATACGGATTTGATTCTCATGGTCTCTCCTCTTTCTGTCTTCATAACTGTTGTTTGGCGAGGGAGGCGGTAGCCAACGATCCACCCAGCCCCATGGTTTCCACCGCGGAAGAGGGGACGATGACCATCGAGCCTCTCTCCTTGATCGCCTCATAGAGCATGTTCATGGCGCGCAGGTGGAGCGCGACGGGATTCTGGGCGTAAGCGGCGGCGGCTTTCACGAAGCTGTCGGAGATTTCGGTTTCCGCCTGGCCAAGAATGATGCGCGCCTGGCGCTCGCGTTCCGCCTGCGCCTGGCGCGACATGGCATCTTCGAGCGTCTGCGGGATGCGGACGTCGCGAATCTCGACCGACTGAACCGTGATTCCCCAGGGGTTGGTTTTTTCATCCAGGATGCGTTGGAGTTCCCGCCCCATCATTTCGCGCTCGGTGATCATCTGCGCCAGTTCGTGCCGGCCGATCGACTCGCGGAGGGCCGTTTGCGCGCTGAGGTTGATCGCCTCAATGAAGTTTTCCACCTCAAGAATCGACTTCTCGGCGTTCCAGACCAGCCAGAACACGATGGCGTCGACACTCACCGGAACGGTGTCGCGTGTCAGCGTGGATTCCGCTGAGACGCTGTGAACACGGACGCGCTGGTCGATATGGTGGCTGATGGTCTCAAAGACCGGCAGCACATGAAACCATCCCGGGCCGCGCAGCCCCACGTATTTTCCCAGGCGCATCAGCGCGACCTTTTCCCACTGCTGCGCCACCTTGATCGCGAACAGGAGGTAGATGCCGACGATGCCGCCTGCAATGAGCGGGGCGGGACGGTTGATGAGGGCGCTGACAATGGCTCCTGCGCCAACGCAGAACACGAACGCCGTGACTGCCACTCTGTTCATGGGAACGAACTCCACTCTTGACAGCATCTTTCACCTCCGGCGGACCGGCTCAGACCGTAAATCCGCGCAATTCTTCGATCAAATTGTCAACTGTGAATCCCGCAGCCCCGGCGCGCGAAACGCAATCGGCCACAATCTGCGCCAATTGCCGTTCGCGCTCCGCGTCGGCCCCCTTCATCTTCTGCGCACCGATAAAGGTGCCTGTTCCCTGGTGAGTCTCCAGCAGGCCCCCGAGTTCGAGTTCGCGGTAGGCGCGAACCACGGTATTCGGATTGATGGCCAGGTCGACCGCAAGCTGGCGCACGGTCGGGAGCTGGTCGCCCGGGGTCAACGAGCCCGCGGCAATGCCGCCGCGCACCTGGTCGATGATCTGGCGATAGACCGGCACTCCGCTATGGAGGTCGAGTTGAAAACGGAAGCGGGTGTCTGAGGGCTTCTGGTTCATGACGAGATCAATGTACTATAGGACTAGTACAATATGTCAAGCAAAATATTTTGAATTCACGGCGGACTCTCTTGGCCGGATGCTGAACCGGGCACGAATTGGGGTACAGCCTACGCAGAACACAGGTCTCCCGGGTCCTGATTTCGGGACCTGGGAGACCACAAACTCCGGCGCTTAAATCTTCAATAAAGCAATATTTAGCGGATGATTTCGAACTTTTCCCACAGGCAATTGCAGACCGGGCAGCGCTCGTGCTCTTCTTCCGTCTCCGAGGTGTAGCCGCAGACCGGGCAGATGTAGAAGTCGCGCGCTTCGGCAATCCAGGAGTCCTTTTTGCCGGCCGCGAGAAGAGTGATGGCCTCGCCGTAGAGACGGGCGTGGGTCTTCTCGGCTTCGAGGGCATAGGTGAAGGTGCGCATCGCGGACGTAGTCTTGTGCGCCGTGGCCTCCTCAAGGAAGCCGGGGTACATGGTGTCTATCTCGTACTGCTCGCCGTTGAGCGCGGCCTTCAGGTTTTCGAGAGTGGACTTGACCTCGACGGGGTGAATTTCGCACTCCGAGCGGCTGCCCAACTGGTGGAGGCCCCGCGAGTGATTGGTGGCGTGAATCTGCTCAGCGCGCGCGGCAGCGCGAAACAGGCTGGCAGCGCCGTGCAGGCCGTCCTCGTCGGCCTTGGCCGCAAAGGCTGTGTATTTGGCGTGCGCGTTCGACTCGCCCTCAAAGGCGGCTAAAAGGTTTTGAACCGTAATGGCATTTTCCGCGACAACTTCAGGCATGAAAAACTCCTCCAACTCCGTTCAAGAGCCTACGAGGGCTGGGTTACCTTTGCTGTGATGCAGGTTACATGCGATAGGGGCGGGAGGATCGGCGCTTGCAAGCGCTTTGAATTCCGAGTGCACCGGTTCAGTTTATTGGCTTGCGTTGAGCGTGAAACGGCGAATGGCCAGACGGGCGAGCCGGTAATAAGTCCGCAGATGAAAAACATCCGCTGCCTCAGGGTCCTGATCGTCCCATTGAAATTGCATTTGCCGGAAGAGCCAGTTATCTCCACTGCGGGTCAGGGTCGCGGAAAAGCGCAGAGGGCGTTTGGAGCCTTTGAAGTTGACCGATCCAACAGTTGCAACCCAGGCGACATCTCCCGAGGAGCAGATGATGGAATGATCGACGTCGAACCTGAAATCTCCCCAGTCCCGCCAATCGTCCAGGATGAACTGGGCGGCCGCGGGGTAGCCGCGCACCCACTCGGAGGTGCCTCCCTCGGTTCCCAGAAGCAAGACCTGGCCGTCTTTGGGGAAGAGGCGCGTCATGAAGGAGTCTAGATTCCCTGGTTTGCGCTGAACGTAACCCTCTTGAAAGGCCCTTAGCGAAACCAGAACTCCGGCGCGCACTGCGGCTGGCGCGTCGCCCGGTTGCAGCAATTGCTGATCGCGAAGGGCGGAGTTGGGAGCACTCTTTGAATAAAGACAGGCGAAGAAACCGAATGCAAAGCCGTTAATTGCCAACAGAGCGGCTGCCGATGCAAGCAAGACTCCCTTACGAGTGAGTCTCAAAGTCGTCTTTCCCTTCAACCTTGGAGAATGGAGTTGGACAAGATCATACGAAGGGCGCCTTCCGAGCGCAAGGTTACCGCAGTGCATTGCATCGCGATGCAGTCAAAGGGAATAGGCCATTGCTGTGCTGCGAAGGAACCGGGTTTCTGGCAGGATGATTTTGAACCTTGTCTGGAGTGCCGTGGTATGCCCCACAAGGGGTGTCTCGAAGGAACATCTGAACAAGTCGGCAGTAGGGTCCAGTGTTCCCTCAGGGGCTAAACAGGCTGCGGAAAAAGGCCGGCTTTGGATAGAACGCGCGAAAAACATTCTTTCCGCGGCTAAAGCCGTGTTGATTTTGCTGGCTTTATGCGGGGGTTAAAACCCCCGCCTCCCTCCAGACTGAGTTTTTCCGCAGCCTGGAAAGCCCACGTTGATTTTGCTATCTTTGCGGCACGACTGAAGTCGTGCCCTGTTACAAAGCGAACTGATGCAGAGCTACCCTAAAGTCCTTTGTAAAATGCGAAAATCGGCAAATGCAGATTCTTCGCGCTCCACCCCCGAACTGAAAAGGGTTCGGGGCCCCGTTCACTCCTAATGAACAAATAGGGTAAATGGAGATAGGGTAAATGAAGAGTTTTATAGACAAGATCAGCAAGTTAGCTTCCGCTTCGCGGAAATTGCGAGTTAGCGAGTTGGCGGCAGTTCATTGCAGCCGTAACTCGTTGTAGCGAGTCGAGTTGCTCAGGATGACAGACTCGGTTTTGACCTAAACTTCTGAGACAGGACGCCAGGCGCGAAAACTGAGACGCGCCCAGGGTGGGCGCTCAGCGCTGGTGCGTGTTCAAGCTGGCAGAAACAGAAAGGCCATCTCCGGGGAGATGGCCTTTCTGTTTTTGCTTGTCCTTGCTCTACGGGGCAACGTTCCGGGCCAAGGCCTTCTGCGTGAGGACCTTGTGGACGTTGTCTTCCAGAGCCTGAGCCTCGGGCAGGTAGCCGAGCGACTTCTGGATCATCGGGTCCCAATCCGCCATGGCGCGCGAACCCGTCAGTTCGCCGAACTGGGTGGTCAGAACGTGCTGCTTGATGCTGACCTTCAGCCAATCCATGATTGGGTTCACGTCCGCATCGGTCCAGGGAATGTTCTGGGCGGTCATGTATTCCTTGAATTCCTTGACGACCGCGTCGTCCACCTGGAAGTTCTTGTCGACCGTGTGGGTGGCGAGGTAATGCGGTCCAAAGTGGAAGAACGTTCCTTTGTAGAGGAGTTCATCCTGGAAGCGACTGCTCTTGGGGCTCTCGATTTTTTCGTCGGGGGTGATGCCGCCGCCGCCGTAGACGGTACGGCCCGCGTCGGTGAACTTGACCTCGCGGTTGGTGGTGTCGGCGGGCTGTGCACCGGCGTGGTTCATGTAGTAGTCGTAGAGCGAGACGCCGGTATAGTTGCGCTGAATCAGCCGTCCCGAGGGCGTGTAGTAGTGGTAGGTGGTCAGGGCGAGGCCCATGGAGTGGTCGGCCAGGTCATAAACCGTCTGCACCAAGCCCTTGCCGAAGGTGGTTTCGCCCACAATCAGGGCGCGGTCGTGGTCCTGCAAGGCGCCCGAGACGATCTCCGCCGCGGAAGCCGTGCCGCGGTTTACAAGTACGACGATGGGAAAGGTCTTGCCGCCATTGCCGTGGGTGGCGGTATAGACCTGGTCGGGGTAGGCGCGCCCACGCTGCGAAACGATGTTCTGTCCCTTGGTCAGAAGGTGGTCGCAAACCTCGACTGCCTGGTTCAGGAGTCCGCCGGGGTTGCCGCGCAGATCGAGAACCAGCCCCCTCAGCCCGGAGAAACCGTCGATGGCGTCGGTTACTTCCTGCGCCGTGGTTTCCTGAAACTGGGTGAGGTGGATGTAGCCCACGCCGGGACGAATCTCATATTTGAGGTCGACGGAAGGGTGGGAAATTTCCCCGCGCACCAGGTCGAAGACCAGCGGCTTGGGGCTTCCGTCGCGCACCATGGAAACCTCCACGTGGGTGCCCTGAGGTCCCTTGAGCGCTTTGGCTACCAGGTCCGAGGTCATTCCGTCGGTGGACTTGCCGTCCACGGCGGAGATAATGTCGCCGGCGTGGATGCCAGCGCGGAAGGCCGGTGTGTCCTCGGTGGGGTAGACAACATAGACCTTTTTGTCCTGTTGCAGGATGGTCATGCCCACGCCGAAGTAGCGACCGTGCTGGTCCTCGCGCATGTGAGCGTAGGCCTTGGGGTCGTAGAAGTTCGAGTGCGGGTCCAGGACGCGCAACATGCCCGGAATGGCGCCGTCGTAAATGGCGGTGTCGGCCTTGTCGCCGGTGATGGGCTCAGCGTAGTTCTGCTCCACCAGCGCATATATATTGGTGAAGGATTTGAGGTTGTCGCGCAACTGGCTCTCGTCGGCAGCCGACTGCGCTCCTACTTTGCGTTGCAGGACGCTGCCCACAACGGCGCAGACGGCAAAAAACAGGACCAGGGAAAAGAGAGCGCGGCGTGCGCGGGGAGTCATAGGCGGGAAGAACCTCCAGGCTGCAGACGGCCCAGGCACACGAGCAGGGCCTGAATTGGCAGTCATGGGCTAAAGTATAGCACCGCCCTATTTGACGCTGGCCGTGCCGATTCCGGTAGCCGGGCCTGCTTTTTGTCGGACATTCCGGCCCTGAACGCGGATTTAGACGAGCTGATATAGCCGTACCAGGAATTGCCGCGGCAGAGGAATCGGCGATCGAATGTCGAATTCGCGTGCAATCGGAGCCGGATTCGACTTCGCCGCTCCCCAGGCATTTACAATGACGTCTATGCATAAGGCGGCGATTCTTCGCAGTCTGTGTGTCCTGACCCTATGACCCTGAGACCCTTTCGCATTCCCGCGGCTTTCGTGTTCGGCACGGTGCTGCTCGCAAGTTCCACTCTGGCACAAACGCGTCCCACCGCGCCCGAGAGCCCTTATGGTGGCAACATTGTCGCGGAGATCGTTGCCCGCGTGAACGACCAGGTTATTACCCGCGCGGATTACGAGCGGGCGATGAAGGAGGTCGACCAGGAAGCGCGGCAGCGCGGGGCCTCCATGCAGGAGATCTCCGCAGCCCACAAGGACCTGCTCCGCAGCCTGATCGACCAGCAATTGTGGCTCTCCAAGGGCAAGGAGTTGGCGATCACCGGCGAAACCGAGTTGATCACCCGGCTCAACGAGATCCGCAAGCAATACAACCTGGAAACCATGGATGATCTGGAAAAGGCAGCCAAGGAACAGGGTGTCTCCTTCGAGGATTTCAAGGCGAACATTCGCAACAGCATCATCACCCAGGAAGTGATGCACCAGGAAGTGGGCCGCAAGGTTCAGTTCACGCCTGGCGAGGCACAGCGCTATTTCGAGCAGCACAAAGAAGAGTACGTGCAGCCGGAGAGCGTCACCCTGTCGGAGATTCTGGTCTCGACCGGTACCCCGGCGCCCTCGGTGGGTGGGCCAGGGGCCGTGGAGCCGGACGATCCGGCCAAGCAGGCAGCAGCCCAGGCCAAGGCTGACGAGATTGAAGCCAAGCTCCATGCGGGCGGCGACTTTGCCCAACTGGCGCGGACCTTCAGCGATGGACCGACTGCGGCCGAGGGCGGCAACATCGGCCAGTTCGGACGCGGCAAGCTGGCCAAAGTGTTTGAGGACGCGACCTTCGGTCTGAAGACCGGCTCGATCACCGCCCCGATTCGCACGCGCCAGGGTTTTGTGATCTTCAAGGTGGCGCAATATGTTCCGGGAGGCGTTCCGGATTACAAGGACGTGGCGGACCAGGTGGAGCAGAACTTCTATATGAGCCGCATGGAGCCTGCGACGCGCGAGTACCTGACCACGCTGCGGGAGCAGGCCTACATCGACATCAAGCCCGGCTATACCGACAGCGGCGCCAGCGCCAGGGAAACCAAGCCGATCTACAGCGCCTACACACCGCCCGCGGCCAAGAAGAAGAGGAAGGTGGAGCGCACGCGCTTCCGCGAGACTACGCACACCTTCCGCCAGAAGTCCCCGCAGACGGCGACGGCTGCTGAACCGGCGGCCGAGCCAGCGGCAAAGAACAGCAAAAAGAACGCCAGCGCGGCCGACACTTCCATGAAGCCCGGCAAGAGGGAGAAGATCCGCCTTGGCAAGGCGCCGACCAAGACCCTGCCCAATGCCGCGACGGAGACCAAGACGGAGGATGCGGGCGCAGTGCCGCAGCCGGCCGCTGCCAATGGACAGGAGCCGGTAAATCCTCTGGAAAGCGCCGCTCCGGAGAAGAAGACCCGCTTTAGCGATCGCGCCAAGGTGGTCAAGCAGAAAAAGGAAAAGGCCGCCAAGGGTTCGCAAGTGGACGCGCAGGCGCCCCCTCCGGCGGACGCTGCGGAGGTTGCCGACCGTCAGACGCAGGCTGGTCCATTGGGCCTGGCCGGCGATACGGCGAGCAAGAAGAAAAAGAAGTCCACTACGACGGGCGACAAGGTTCGCATGACGGACAAGAAGAAGAGCGAGACTCCGGCGCAGCCCACGGGCGATGTTCCGCTCGGTCCTGCTCCGCAACCCGCTCCTGCGCCGGCAGCCGCTCCTGCACCGGCTCCGGCCCCTGCACCGCAGAATTAACCGCATCCGTCCTAAAGAAAAGCGCCGGACCTGGGATCCAATTTCCAGGTCCGGCTTTTTTTGGGGCGGCGAAGTAAGTTCGTTTACTGCGTCAGAACGAGGGGTTTTGGGCCGAAATCGGGGGAAAATTGGGCACTTATGTTTACTTATTAGACAATGGTGTAATTTTGTAAACTACTCATTTATAAATACTTAGATAAAGTTCGGCGCGGAAAATGCGCTCAAAAACAATAGGGGGGTGGTTTTTTGCTTGAGATTTTGCGCTTTTCTGGGCGGAATCGCGGGATTGAGCTGCTTATTTTTAGTGTGCACCGGCTGGAACAAATGATCTGCAACCACCTGCGGTGGGGCCAACTGCCTTCGGCTGTTCGAGCAACTGCCCTGTTGGTGAGCGTAGAGCGTGGACCGGGAGGTCCACGCTACAGCCGACCGGGAGGTTGATTACATGACAGCGCCGGCTCCTTCGAGCCCGAGTAGACTGGTTGCTGCTAGACGCCCAGGAACTCGGGAGAAGGAGCCTGGC
>Ga0302278_10001061_pt1 | contig 34438 bp, 12 predicted proteins | sample III_Bog_N3_2_FD_194543 | JGI IMG/M metagenome (GOLD analysis project Ga0302278, IMG submission 194543) | Peat permafrost microbial communities from Stordalen Mire near Abisko, Sweden - III_Bog_N3_2 | ecosystem: Environmental > Terrestrial > Soil > Wetlands > Peat | place: Sweden: Abisko... | reverse complement strand
CATCGCCGGCCAGGTGGTCGGGGCGAAAGTGACGCTGTCGGCTACAGCCAGCTCCGGCCTGACGGTCGGCTTCACGTCGGCTACAACCTCAGTCTGCACTGTGACCGGAACGACGGCCACGATGGTCACAGCAGGAACCTGCGTGATTCACGCCACGCAGACCGGCAACACCACCTACTCGGCAGCCCCGCTGGTCTCGCAGAGCTTCGCCGTGAAGGCTGATTGAGAAACCAAGTCCGATCCGGGGAGCACGCAGGAGGCGCTCCCCGAAGCTGAATCAGAGCAATAGGGACGCTTGCCTTTGGTGAATGGGGACGCAAAGACCCACTCAGCGTCCTGGTCGCAGGGCGTATTCTCACGCCAAGCCATCCATGCCGCCGCTAACGCCGGAAGCATCTCCGTTCCGGATGGGCTGTACAGGGAATCCCGCTGGTACAAATCTCGGGCAAGCTACTATGCGTTCGCTCCGTTTGCGGGGTTCCGCAACTGCCAGTAGACTGAGTAGCGTTGATTTCCAATCTGATACATAGGAATCAGATGGTATTTCTCGCTGTCACCGGCTACGGTGAAGCGGGGCTCCGACGGGGATTCAACCTGAATCCATTGCTGCGTGCTTGCATTTGATTTGGCTCCGACCTTGGGCAAAGGGGACGGTGCGGGCAGATTCTTGGGCACCGTGTCCCCGCTGTGAATCACTCTTTCCGGACCGTCGGGCGGACCTGCTCCCAGATCGGCGGCAAGCACGAGCGGTCCATACAGTGCAGCGGCGATGGTGTCATCGCCGGGCAGTGGCTCTTGCCTCAGTTGCATTGGGAGACTGATGCTGATCGTGTCGCCGTCCTGCCAGGTTCTTCGGATGGCCAGATAGGAGCCTGGATCGGCCAGTGCCTCGAGCGGCCGACCGTTGATTTTCACCTGCGCTCCTTCGGTCGTCCAGTGCGGAATGCGCACGTGGAAGGTGCGTGGCGTTGGCCGTGAAGATTCGATTTTGAGCGTTGTTCCTTGCTCGCGCGGGAATTGAGTGACCTGCTCGATGACGAGGTTTTCCTCTTTCCAATCAAGCGTCGCGGCGATAAATTGGTTCACATAAACGTCGCCGCCACGATGGAAGAAGATCGTATCGGTGAATTTGGCGAACTCCTCCGCGCCTGTGCCGGTGCAGCACCAGAAGGATTCCTCGGGCGAGTTGTAGGCGCGCCAGTAGCCGGAGGCGAGCGGGAAGAAGTACTGCTTGAGCCCTTGCGCGTTCTGCGTGCCGAGCCTGCAATTGAAGAGCGAGCGCTCGTAGGCATCCATCCAGCGCGCATCGCCCGTCCAACCGAAGACGATTCGCTCAAGCTTCATGAGGTTGTAGGCCACACAGCACTCGGCGTTGGTCCAGGCCAGCGTGCCTTGGAGCTGCCCCGGCGGCGTTGTCCAATGCTCGTCGAGACTGGTGTTGCCGATGGTGTACGAGCGTGCGCTCAGGACTTCGTCGAGAAAGTATTCGGCGATTTGTCTGTAGCGGAGTTCGCCCGTGAGTTCGTATCTGCGAGCAGCGCCAATCATCTTGGGGACGTTGGTGTTTGCGTGCAGGCCCTGCAATTCGTCGCGGCGTGCCGCCAGTGGGCCGAGGATGGAAGGCTGCTCGAAGAGTCCGGCCGCATCCAGATAGCGGTCCTTTCTTGTGAGAGCGGCAAGATTGACCAGAACTTCGTTCATGCCGCCATACTCGGTCCTCAGCATTCTTTGGCGCTGTTCGTCGCTGATCCCCTGGAAGTACTCGCCTACCCACCTTGCCATGCCTTCGCAGAGCTCGAGAGCATCGGCGTTGCCCGCAAGGAGATGCATGTCCAGCAAGCCCGCCATGATCTTGTGGTAGGTGTAGAAGGGCGCCCAGACGTCCTTTCCGTCAGCGAGATGCTCGAAGAGTTGTGGCGGAAAGGCGCTCAGATAGCCAGTGCCGATCTTCTTCTGGCACTGACCAAGGCCGGCGACGAGCTGGTCTCCGCGCGACTTCAACACATTGTTGCCGGAAGCTGCCGAGGCAAGCGCCACAGCGGAAAGAAAGTGGCCGCCCGCGAAATGGCCGCGCAGTTCGCAGGCCGGATCTTCCCAGCCCTTATATGGAAGCGCACTGGATGAAATGCCTGCCGTGAGCCGGAATGAGTGTAGAAGCCGGTCGACCGAGAGCGAATCAAGGTACCGCGCATTGATCTCTTCCTGCTCGTGGAAGATGCCGGGGCCGAGACGGACCAGGGAGAGCTGGAAGGGCTCAAGCCGGCCCGAAAAATGCCCGGACACCCCGGCTGATAAGGCCTGTGCAACGGCCGACGGGCCGATGAAACAGAGCCCCGCGGCGCTGGCGGATGTCTTGAGAAAACTGCGGCGCGAACGATCCATCATGGATACACTCCTGTTCGAACGGACTACTGACAGCTTGCCACGAAACGGAGATTCCTGCCGAAGAACGGCACGTCCGGGATCACAGCTTTGGGATCTCTACGGCCCGATTTGGCGCCTGCCGCCGGCTATCACGCCCACTTTCCTCATTGGGAGTTTGCATGGATGATCGTCTTGCTCCCAAGAAACACGATTCTTGTGATTCGCGAAGCATGGCGCTATGCGAGTGAGCCTTTCGCATGATATTAGCACGCTCCTATCGCAGCTCCCGCTCACGCAACCAGGTGAAGATCACAGGAGTTACAACCAACACGTGGAGAAGGGAGCTTACCATTCCACCCAGGACAGGGGCGGCGAGCGGCCTCATAAACTCGGCCCCGGTGCGCGTGGACCAAAGCAGCGGCAGGAGGCCGGCAACTACGGTAGCTACGGTCATGACCTTGGGGCGAAGGCGAAGCAGCGCACCCTCCATCACGGCCTCATGCAGACCGGCCCGAGTTAACTGACCGTCGGCGGATTCCCGCCGGGCAACAGCTTCTTTTAGATAGATCACCATCACCACGCCGGTCTGCACCGCAGTTCCAAAGAGCGCAATGAAGCCGACCCAGACAGCGACCGAAAAGTTGAGACCAAGCGCCTTGACCAGGAATACGCCGCCGGTGAGCGCAAAAGGCACAGCTAAGAGTACGTGCGCCGCCTCCTTGGCGGAACCGTAGGTGCGATAGAGCAGAACGAAGATGATCAATAGAACAAAGGGAATGACCAATTCCAAGCGCCTTCGAGCGCTGATCTGGTTTTCATATTGGCCGCTCCACTCGATGTAGTAGCCCGGCGGCATCTTCACGTTCTGGGCCACCGCTCTTTGAGCCTGGGCAACAAAACCTCCCACGTCGCGGCCTCGCACGTTGAGAAGCACAGAACCGCGCAATAGACCATTCTCGCTTGTGATCATCGATGGTCCCATGGTTGTCTTGATTGCAACCACCTTGCTGAGGGGCACCTGCGCTCCGTTGCTGCCGGTTACAAGCACATCGCCAAGCTGCTGCGGATTCTGGAGAAAGTCGCGCGCATAGCGCACGCGGACCGGGAAGCGCTGCCTACCCTCGATGGTGGTGGTCAGATTTTTGCCGCCCACCGCTGTCTCAATCGCGTCCTCCACATCGGCAACTCTCAGGCCATAGCGATCCGCCGCGGGCCGGTCTACCGTCATTTCCAAGTACGGAGAGCCGGTGGTCCGCTCGGCGTAGAGATCCGTGGCGCCAGGAATTTGCCGCACGATTTCTTTAATCTCTTCCGACTTCTCTTCGATCACGCTGAGGTCCGGGCCGAAGACTTTGATGCCGATCTGGGTGCGAATGCCGGTGGAGAGCATGTCGATGCGATTGCGAATCGGCTGAGTCCAGATGTTGGTGACGCCAGGGATTTGCAGCTTCTCGTCTAACCGGGCGAGAATGGCGTCCTTGGTGAGCCCCTTTGGCCATTGGTCCCTGGGCTTGAACGTGATGGTCGTCTCGGACATATTCACGGGCGCAGGATCCGTGGAGGTCTCCGCGCGGCCCACTTTGCCTACCACCATGTCGACGGCTGGGTCAGCTGCGATGATATTGTCCTGCTGGCGAAGAATCCTGGTCGCCTCGGTGAGAGAAATCCGGGGATCGGTGATGGGCATGAAGAGCGCTGTCTCTTCATCGAGCGGCGGCATAAACTCCGAGCCGATGGTGGTCGCGGTGTAAATGGCCGCGCAGAACAACGCCAGTGCCGCGCCAAGCGTGATGACGCGGTGGCGCAGCGCCCACGCCAGCACAGGCCGGTAAATGGCCCGCAGCATCCGCATCACCGGATTCTCGTTCTCGCGATGCAGCCTGCCGCGAATCAGAAAGGTGCACAGAACCGGCACCAGCGTAATCGCCATGATGGTGGAACAGATCATGGCAAAGGTCTTGGTGAAGGCCAGCGGATGGAACATCTTGCCTTCCATGCCGGTGAGCGCGAAAACCGGAATGAAGGCAAGAATGATGATGATCATGGCGAAGGAAATAGGCCTGCCCACAAGCCGCGCGGCGTTGAGCGTGATCTCCCAGATGTGTTCGCGATAGTTGCCGTGCTCGTATTCGTATTGTTCTGCCTGGCGAATCACGTTCTCAGTCATCACGATTCCGGCATCGACGAGGACGCCGATGGCGATGGCGATTCCGCCCAGAGACATAATGTTGGACGAGATGCCCGCGCCCTTCATGAAAAGGAACGCACCGAGCACTGCGAGCGGCAACGGAACGGTGACGATGAGAATGCTGCGAAAGTGCCAGAGGAACAGGACGTGCGCGAGCGTGACGAGAACGATTTCTTCAATCAGCGCATGGCGCAGCGTGTCCACCGCATGATCGATAAGGATGCCGCGGTCATAAAAGGGAACAATCCTTACTCCCGCCGGAAGCCCCGGTTGAATTTCGCCGATCTTCTTCTTGACCGCTTCGATTACTTCGCGCGCGTTGGCTCCGTAGCGGATGACGACGACCCCGCCGACGGCTTCCTTGCCATCTTTGTCAAGTACGCCGCGGCGAAACTCGGGGCCAAGTTGGACGCTGCCCACGTTGCCGACCGTTACAGGCGTGCCGTTGAAGGCCCCGAGCGGTATATCCTCAATGTCTTTCAGGCCGCGAATCAGGCCGATGCCGCGCACCATGTCCTCCGTGTCGCCAACCTCGATTACCTTGGCTCCAACGTTGTTATTGCTGCTCCCCACCGCAGCCACCACATCCTTGAGCGCGACGTTGTAAGCTCGCAGCTTGATGGGATCGAGATCGATCTGGTATTGCTTGACGAATCCACCCACGCTGGCGACTTCGGCCACTCCGGGAACGGAGTTGAGCTGATACTTGATGAACCAATCCTGGATGGAGTGGAGCGTGCCGCTGTCGTATGGACCCTCGACTGTGTACCAGAAGACCTGTCCCACTCCGGTTGCATCCGGACCCATCATCGGGGTGACACCGGCGGGTAGAAAGCTGCCGGCAAGGCTCAGCCGCTCAAGCACGCGGGTGCGGGCAAAGTAGATGTCCACCGAGCCTTCGAAGATGACGTTCACCATTGAGAAGCCGAATGCAGACGACGAGCGGACCGTGCGCACATGCGGCAACCCTTGCAGATTCACTGTGAGCGGATAGGTGATCTGGTCTTCGACCTCTTGTGGACTGCGCCCCTGCCACTCGGTGAACACGATCACCTGATTCTCGCTAAGGTCAGGGATTGCATCGATGGGTGTATGCAGAAGCGCCCAGTATCCCCAAACCGCAAGCGCGGCATAGACACCAAGAACCAGCCAGCGATTCTTCATCGAGAATGCGATAATTCGGTTGATCATCTTTTCTCCTATTTCGCGCTCAGGCGTGTGCGGGACGATGCGATCACGCTGCCATTGCTGCGCGCTTCAACAAGCACGGTCCATGAGCCGGCCATTGGCGCCTGGCCTTTGCCCATGTAGTCTTTCTGGCCGGGGATCCACGGGAGCTCGAATGCGTTCTTCATCTCCGGCATATTCATAGCGGGCATGGCGGGCATGATCAACGTGACGGTGACGCGCGCATCGGGGATGGGCTTGCCGCTCGCATCGGTCAGGTTCACATGGAAGGAACTGTCCTCGCCTGCTTTCACCGGATCTGTGTCAGCGTGAAAGTCGAGCTTGGCCGCGTTTGTTTGTGCGCCCTGGCTCGTGGAAGAGGAAGAGGCCGATTGAGCCTGTTGTCCGTTCGCAAACTCTTTCGAGCCGCCATAGAGCCCTGAGATGCCGGAGCTCAGGTGCGCCTGCGAGTCGATGAGGAAGTTGCCGCTGAGTACAACCTTGTCGCCAAGCTCCAACCCGGCCGACACCGGGAACAGATCTTCTGTAGGCGCGCCCACTTGCACCTCGCGCGCCTCGAATACGCCGTTGGGCCTGGCCAGATACACGATTTTGCGCGTTCCCGTATCGAGCACAGCCGAGCGCGGAACGACAATGGACGGCTGCGCCGCGCGGCTCACAAAGGTAGCGGTGACGAACATGCCGGGCAAGAGGCGCATACCCGGATTGGCCACGTGGACATGGACGGGAACCGTGCGTGTCTGCGGGTTTGCCGACGGTTCAATAAAGTCCACATGACCATGAAGGGTGCGGTTGGGCAGCGATTCCGCCGTAAGGTCCACTTGCTGCCCAGGGTGAATCTGCGGCAACTGCTCCTCGTAGACATCGGCTTTGATCCAAACCTGGCTGAGATCGGCAACCGTGAAGAGCGTATCGCCCGCGTTGACGTACTGCCCCTGTGTCACCTTGCGATCTATGACCGTTCCAGAGACATATGCGTAGATGGTCACGTGGGGCACGCCCTTGGCTTCCGGCGCGCTGATCTGATTTCCGGAGATGCCCCAAAGCTCCAGCTTGCGTTGGCTTGCCTGGACAAGCGCATCCGCCTGCTCGCGCGCAGTTGCGTCGTCCGATTGATGCAGCAGATGGCGGTTCTGCTGCGCCAGCCGATACTCGTCGAGCGCCGTCGCCACTTCGGGACTATATACGTCGGCCACTGCCTGACCCCGCTCGACGCGCTCGCCAGTGTATTGCACATAGAGCTTGTCCACGCGTCCGCCGATGCGCGCGCTCACGGCGGCAAGTTGCGCTTCCGGCTGCTCGACGCGGCCAAAAGCGGCGATGTCTGTCTTCAATGAGGCGATGCGCACTTCGGCAACCTGCACGCCAGCCGCGGTAATTTCGGACGGGCTTAGTTGAACCGTTACGCCGGGCTGTGTGCCCGATTGCGCAGGATCTCTGTTGTCAGGTTGCTGAGCCCCAGCGGTTCTGGCTGAAGGTCCGGCGGCGGGTGACGCCTGTCCTGCCGCGAGAGACGGTAGTTCCCGTGATGCCAGAATTCCAGCAATGAGCGCAGCGGCCAGAACTCCCGCGCCCGCGCCCACCGCAATCAGCTTCTTTTCCCTTGCAGTCATTTGGATACCCTCTCTTTGCCTGAATTGGCTATGGCAGTGGTGGGCAACGGGGCGCCGATTGCGCGCTCCAACTCGGCGATGCCCGTGTCCGTAGCCGCAGATGCCTTGTAGAAGGCAGTTTGAATATCGAGCAGCAGGTTCTGGCTGTCGATCAGATTTGAGAATTCGCCGCGGTTGTTCTGATAAGCAGCAGCAGAGGATTTGAATATGGCCTCAGCTTGCGGCAGAAGCGTGTCCCGATAGAGCTTGACCCTCTTTTGCGCCGCCAACACATTTATCTGCGCCTGGCGGATTTCGAGGAAGACGCTGGATGTGCGCGCTTCAAGTTCGGCTTGCGAAAGATCGGTTGCCGCGCCGGCTTGCTTGGCCTCGCCTTCGTGGCGTTCGCGATTCAAAGAAGGAAGATTCATCGTGAATTCCGCCATGTAGGCGTTGCGGAATAAGGAGCCGGTGGGCATCAGCATGTATCCCAGGCCAACGGTGAAGTCCGGTTTCATGGCCAGCCGCGTCAACTTCCCCTGTTCGCTTGACTTCGAAATCTGTTGGCGCAGAGCGGCCAACTCGGGGCGATTCTCAATGGCCGTGCGCTCCAGTTCCTCCGTGGAAGGGAGCACTGCAAGGGCTGCATAGCTGCCCGAAATCTCAACCGCCTCGCCGGGGCTGCGGCCGCGCAACTCGTTCAACTGCGCCCGCGCAGTGTCCCGCTCTTCTTCTAACTCGATGAGGTGCTCATTCAGGCGGGTCAGCGTCATCTGCGCGCGCAGCACGTCAGTTTGGGGAACCTTGCCGGTGGTGTACTCGGCAAGCGCCGCCGCCAGAGCCTCTTTCAGCAGCGCCGCCTGGCGGTCGTGCAGCTTCATCTCATCGGCATTGCGCATCAGGTCAGCGCACGCTTTGCGCACTTCGACTGAGACTTGCTGCCGCAACGATTCGAGCTCGCTGGCTGCGACATCCGCGTCGTCCCCAACCACCTTGGCGCGGAGATCCCGCTTTTCTTTGCTCAGGAAGGATTGCTGCAGGCTCACCATCATCTGGGCTTGGTTAAGGTCCCAGGGCTTACGGAGGGGCGTGTCCCAGTCGCGCACCATGAGCATGGGATCGTCGAGGCTGCGCGCTGTCCTGGTTTTGAGCTGGGCCAGCGACAAGCGCCGCGCAGCCGCTCGTATCTCAGGGTTGGTCTGGAGGGCCCCGGCAACGGCATCATCGACAGACAGGCGCATGGGGGCCGGGGCCGCGGCGATGGCCGTGGGGGACTCGGTCTGTCCCAAACAGACTAAAGAGAGCGCCAACACACAGGGCGCAAGAACACAGATATGCTTCACTTTTCAACTCCACGACAAAGGGCATGAAAGACACTCGAGGGCGCACGAGCGCGCGCTCTGGAAAGCCACGGCGGAAGTGAAAAGCTAGATTCTCAGGTTGAATGCGCCGACAGGCGGAGACGGCGGAGGGATGATCGCCGCGACCGAAATTTCACCCGGCGAGGAGAGTTCATCGGATGAAATGAACTCCTTCGCAACTGCCATTGGAGCCGAACCGGGAAGGTTTGGGGCAACGACGACGGCTGGCAGTGGGGCGCCGGCCTTGCAACAATTTGTCCGGGCGGTCTTGTTTGACTCGGATGCGGGCGCACAACAACTGTGCGCGGTCCGGTGCGTCCGTTGCAAGCAGTTTCCAAGCGGCGCGAGCATCGTACCGATGAGTACGATGGTCATCGCCGCCCGCAGGAAAGCTCTTCGCAACATGGCCTCAGGTTACCACAAGTACTGTGCCTTGCGGTGATGTGGATCACCGGACGCCAAATGTGATTGCCTGCCAGGCTTGGTCCTATGCGGCTTCGATTGAGGGATTCGCCGCCGAACGATTTGGAAGACAGGCCTGAAGACAGCGGCAGAATGGCTTTTAGCCGACGTTCTGAGCGCTGTCGGAGAGCCGGCCCGCCGGGAGCGGGCCAATCGAGCATTCCAGCAATGAAGAAGGGCGGCCAACCGGATGGCTGACCGCCCTTGGGTTATCCTGCGTCGCTTACTGCTGCAGGATCATCACCGACGGAGTGTCGGCGTTGACGATGCAGGCATCCCTGGTCGCGCTGATGACAACGCAACTGAGTCCCTTGCCGCCGGTTTCGACCAGGTAGGAGCCAGTGCCGGGCGCGCTCGCATCCCAGTTGTAGGTCATGCTGCCAGTTGATTGATCGAAGCTGAAGGATCCCGATCCGGCCGTTGTCACGCCGCCTGTCCAGCCGCAACTGCTGCTGCCGCTGCTGCAACTGCTCGTGGCGATCTCTCCCACATTGCCGCTGGAGTAAGGTTCCGTTCGCGGCAACTGGCCGAGCAGGTAGGTGCCCGCCACAGCCGCATAGTTGAAGGTGGTTTCAGTCTGCGCCTCTATCCAGCCTGTTTCCATGTAGCTGTCACTCACATCCAGGTAGAGAGCGGAGTTGTTGTTGAAGAAATACATGTAGACCTGGTCGCTGCCCGGCGAGAAAGTGGCGCGGCCAGAATTGACGGTGTCGAAGCTGACGTTCTCCGATTGGCCGTTCTCCTTGCCGGCGCTGTAGTCGCCGTCGCTGTCGGCATAGCTTTGGTTGATGGTCATGGTTCCGGCACCCGAGCCGCTACCCTGGAAGACCGAGGAGTCATAGCCCGAGACGCTGTTGTCAGAGTACTCGTAGCCCTGCGCGTAGAGAACGAACGGGCCGTTCAAGTTCGCGGCGGAGTAGGAACTCTGCTGCTGCGCGCGCACGTCTCCGGATTGAAAGGCGGAGTTTCCGCCCGAGATTATCGGATCGGTTCCAAGCAGGAACATCCGGGCGGCGTCGATGATGTATTCGACGTAATGCCCGGTGTATGCCTGGCCAGAGAAGGTTTGATTGATCGTAGCGGTGAAGCGCCCCGTCGCGGTATCCGGCGCGAGGTAGGTTCCGGTAAAGCTGTTGGGCTGATCGCCTGATGCGCTGCTGACCTTATCGCTGTCGTAGTAGCCGCTGCTGATGCTTCCGCCGGCGGCGCCTCCGGTTCCTCCGGTGGCGCTTTCAGTGCCGGCGCTGTAGCGGCCCACATTCGCAGCGGGAGTGCCGTTGTAGTCTTCGCCAGTCATCAGGTAAACAAAGCTGTTGCCGCTGAGGGTGCTGGCGGCAAAGGCGCTGGTGTTGGCCAGGTAGCAATCGCCCGTGCCGGTCTGGCCGGAGGGATTCGAGCCGATATCGTCGATCTCCACCATGCGGAATTCGGTGGCCGTGGTTGCCGAACCGGTGTTGTTCAGCGCAATCGCGTACTGGCCGCTATGCGTTCCTGAACCGCCGACAGTCTGAATGCTGTTCATGGTCATCAGGCCGTTGTTGTCCGGGCCGATGCTGTAGGCACCGGTCACCGTGCCCCCCATCTCCGCCGTGAGGTCGCGGCCATTCATGTCCCAAACGCCGTTCGTGATAGTGCCGGCGCTGCCGTTGGCCTTGATGCTGCTCAGGGATGTCCAGCGCGAGCCGTCTCTGTCGAAGAAGCCGTCGAACTTGCAGACGTAGTTTCCGTTGAGGTATTGGTTATTGGCGCCGTTGGGTGGGTTGACGGCGTCAATGGTGTAGGTCTGGCTGGTTGAGTTGCTTTGGCTGTCATTGACGTAGACGGAGAGAGTGATGGTCGCCGCCGTGCTGGGCGTGCCGCTGACAATCAGTTGACTGCCAATGCTGGTGGCGCTCAGGCCGTCAGCCAACGGCAGGGCCGACGGGCTGGCGGGGACGGCAGTGGCCGCGCCGCCGTTGACGCCCACTGAGAAGGCATATCCCGTCCCGCTGCCGCCCGAGGCGTAGAGCGAATGCGAGTAGGGATAGCCGACCAATGCGGAGACCGTGCCCGATGCAGGCAGCGTGATCGGCGCTTCGGCGACGTTGATGGTGTAGGTGACCGGTCCGACGACAGTGCCGGCGCCATCCTCGACATAGACCTGAAAGGAAACCTGGCCGGTGGCATAGGGCGTGCCGAGGATCTCCAGCGATCCGGATGGGCTGGCGGTGAAGGGAACGTACAGTCCATCGCCCAGCGAAATAGCACCGGACCACCAGAAGTGGTTGGTGTCGTTGATCGAGTAGATATGCCCGTCGTAGCCGGCATAGCCGCCGGTGGCGGTGATGCTGCCGGAGTAAGGCTGGTACAGGGTTGCCGGAGGCAGCGAGCTGGGATTCGGAGCGGGCAGCGCCAGGGGCGTGTAGCCGGGGGAGTAGCTGCCCCCCGCCTGGGAACGGTTGCCGTTCGCGTCATAAGCCACGATCTGCCACCAGTACGTTTCTCCGCTGACTAGATTGGGAATCGTGGGCGGGTTGGAGGGATCGGTCGGATCCGTGCCCCAGAGGATCGAGGTGACGACTGAACTGGTGAAGGCATTCGACGACGATAGCAGAGTGGGAATCGACCAGATCGTGCTGTAGTTCTTCTCGTCCGCCAGCCAGAGCTGATAGACGTAGTTGCCGGGGCTGGTGGGGTACTGCCAGGTAAAGGTTGGCGTCGGGTTCGAACTGTTTGGGCCGAGGGGCGAAAGATCAAGGGCCGTCACCCTGGGTAGGACGGCGGTGACCGTCGGACTCAGTGTCTCGGAGCTTCCATCGCTGTAGGTGACCTGGACGCTGTAAGCCGCGCCCACGGTTGGAGGGGTGGGAGAGTTCTGCTCAATGTAAAGCCAGAAGCGGTCCTTCGGATTGTAGCCGTTGCTCAAGTGCTCGGCGATGTCTTGAGTAAACGCGACATTTGAGTTGGCCAGCAGCGTAACGGCGACCGGAATTTTGTTTGCCGAGCTGACCATCAAGTCGATCTCGTACGACTCCGTGGAACTGGTTCCGCTATACCCCGCGCCGTCGTCGTTTCCGGTGAGGATCACCGTGGAGCTGTTGGCGCTGGGCAGGGTCAGATTCACGCCGGTCTTGGCCCCGGTGATGGCGAGCGATGGCGTGCCCATGTTGTAGCCGTTGGTATTGGAGAGCTGTCCAGGGCCGCTGATGAGGCCGCTGTTGTTCTGGTCGAGGAAGGCAAAGAAGAAGTAGTTCGAGCCGGTGGGCACCTTGACCGAGTAGGCGTTGGCCGTCGAGCTGGACGGAGCTGCGATCGTCGTGGCGTAAATATTGCCCGCGTTCTGATCCCAGAAGCCCACATAGAGCGGCCCGGTTGGTGTAATGGTGGAGGGAATGGTGACCGTGCCGGAGACCGCATTGCCCGACGAAGGCGCGCCGACGGTCATCGGGCCGGAGGGCGAGGACCAGGGGCCGGTGACGGCTGCGACGGCGCTGCCCACCACCCCAGCCGCTCGGAAGTAATAGGTCTGACCATTGGTGAGTCCGGTCACAACCCAGGGGTTCCGCCCGCCAGTGAGTGGGGTATTGTTGCTTCTGTATCCGCTGGTTGCCGCGAAACTCTTGCTGGAGACGCCCGTCTCGAATGTCGAGTCGGTGCTCCATTCCAGGGTATAGGAGGTGGGAAGCTCGACGCCGTTGCTGTTGAGGATGGGGTCATAGGAGATGAAGACGCCGCCGCTGAATGTGCCGTAGCCCTGCAGGTTGTCCAGGGTGGGAGCCGAGCTGGGAGTCGACGTCGAAGGATCGGCCAGAGGGACGGAGACGCCGCTCAGGGGCGCATTCGGCACGTTTATATTCACGGCTGGCAGAGGGTGGGTGGATGGGTCGGAGGCGTTCTCGGCTCCGTAGCCCAGCGTGTCCATCCAGGCCTGCACCTGGTAGTTGCCGGGCGGTACGCCGCGAATGGTGAAGGCCCCTCCCGAAGCGAGCGCGGAGGCGGAAATGGCTGTTCCATACGTGCCCAGGTTTATGTAAGTCCAGCCACTCTGTGAGCCGCTGTAATGCACGTTACCGGTGACGGTGAAGCCCACCGGCGCGCTGCCGATGGCGATAGTGTAGCTTCCGCTGGCCTGCTGGTTGTTGCTGTCGGTCACCGTGACGACGAGGCTGACAGTTTGCGGTGTGCTACCTGGATATCCGCCGATGGTCAACAAATTGCTGCCGATGCTGGAGACCCAGATGCCGTCGGCGACCATCAGATCCGAATTGTTGTTGGGCACCGCGGTGACGACGCTGTTGACGACCACGGTGAAGTTGTAGCCCGAACCGCTGCCGCCAGAGGCGCCGATCGAACCCTCGTAGCTATTGTTGACTACGCCGGGCCCCAGAGGGCAGGTTGAGCCCGAGGGGCAGGAAGGAGTCAGTGTCGGCTGCGGAACGCTGTTGACCGTGAAACTCTGCGAGACCAGCGGGGCCGCGGCGTACGTTGTGTTGCCCGTCTGTGTGGCATGAATGGTGCAGGTTCCCGAGGTGAGCATCGTTGCCGTCGTGCCCGAAACCGTGCAGACCGAGGTTGTGGTGGAGGAAAAGGCGACCGTCAGGCCGGAGCTGGCCGTGGCGGAGAGGGTTACATGGGCTCCTGCCAACTGGCTGGTAATCGCCGGGAAGGTGATGGTCTGCGCCGCAGAATGCACAACCACACTCTGCTGCACCAAGGAAGCCGCGGCGTAGATGCTGTTGCCTGCTTGCCTAGCCTGCAGAATGCAGGTTCCCGAGGTGAGCAGCGAGGCTGTGGCGCCGGAGACCGTGCAGATGGTGGGAGTCGTGGAGGCAAAGGCGACCGTCAGCCCTGAGCTGGCCGTCGCGCTGAGGGGCAGTTGCGAGGCGGCATATTGCGTGGCGGTGATTGCTGGCCAGGTAGTCGTCTGGCTCAGAGGAGTTACGACGACCTGCTGCGTTATGATCGGAGCCGCGGCGTAGTCGGGGTTGCCGGTTTGCACGGCATGGAGGTAACAGTTCCCCGCAGTCAGCAGCGACGCCGTCTTGCCGGAGACGGTGCAGATGGTGGGCGTGATTGAAAAGAAGCTGACCGTGAGGCCCGAGGTGGCCGTGGCCGATAGAGTCACTTTCGTCAAAGGATACTCGGGGGAGGGAACAGGCGTGAAAGTGATGGTCTGGATGATGGGATGCACATCGATGTCGTAGGCGATCAGCGGCGCCACGGCATAAGTGGCGTTGCCCGCCTGGTTAGCATGGATGTCGCAGGTCCCCGCGGTGAGGAAGGATGCCGTGTTCCCCGAAAGCGTGCAGACCGCGGGGGTCACCGAGGTCAGCGTGACCGGCAGGCCGGAGTTGGAGCTGGCGCTTAGCGCCAGTTGCGACAAGGCGTACTTAGTGCCTGTGACGGGCGTGACGGTGATGCTCTGGTGGGCCAGATGCACCGCGACGACCTGCGTGACCGGCAAGGCCGCGCCGTAGAGAGCATTGCCCGCCTGCGTGGCCTGCAGGATGCAGGAACCTCCGATGAGCAGCGAGGCGGTGTTGCCCGAGACGCTACAGACGGTCGGCGTGGTGGTGCTGAAGCTGACCGCGAGGCCGGAACTGGCCGTGGCGCTCAGCGTGATCTGCTGCAGGGCATACCAGGCGCCGGTGATGGTCTTGAAAGTAATGGTCTGCTGCGCGGGGTGCACATAGAAGCCCTGCGAGACCGCTGGAGCGGCGGAATAATTGCTATTGCCCGCCTGCGCGGCGTGCAGGATGCACGTTCCCGGCGTGAGCAGCGAGGCGGTCGTGCCGGAGACGGTACAGATGGTGAGCGTAGTCGAGGTGAAGCTGACTGGCAGGCCGGAGGTGGCCGTGGCGACCAGGGGCAGACTCGTCAAGGCATACTGAGAGGCCGTGATAGTTGGGAAGGTGATGGTCTGGGGGGTGGTTCCGGCCGCGCTCGCCGTTGCGCTGCCGCCGAAGCCAGATAGACAAAGAGAAGCAAAAACCGCGACGCCAAAAAGACCGGACCTCTTCAAGAACATATACACCTCACGCGCAAGTGGAATTCTGACAGCGGAACCCATTATATACTTCATATCGGCTCCTGATGCGCGGCCTCACGCACAGAAATTCTTCTATATTCGCTGAAGAAAGTAACCATATTGCTTGAAGAAGGTAACGCCCAGCCTGGTTATCCATTCGCTTTATCCTCATCCCCTGAACGCCATGATTGGCCTGAAGTGCGCAAAGCCCTGAATCTGTCAGGATTCGGTATAGCGAAGGCGCCTGTTCCACATTCAGGGACATGCGATGTACCGCAGCTTCCAGTCGGCGGTTGCACCTTCGACGAGTTGAGAGAAGGAAGGTATCTGGGGGAGCGACGCGGGCATTCATATCGCGAGTGCGGCCAGCGCAGTTGTGTGCTCGGTGCAACATTCCATGACAATGGCGCCGATTTGTCTGGCTCAGTCTTGACTGAGAAAGCGCAAACCTGAGTAGAGCCAGGAACGTACTTCAAGGGTTGCGGTAACTTACAGCAATGCGCTTGCGAGAGCCTTTACTCCGCGCAGATCGATCTTGCCGGTACCCAATACCGGCAGCGCGTCAACATGGAAGAACTGATTCGGCCGCGGCTTCCACAGTGCCGGCAGATCGCATTGCGCAAGCTTCTCCAGGACTGGGACAAGCTTTTGTTCCGGAAGGGTGTGGACGACCACGATGCGTTCGCCCTTCTTTTCGTCGGGCAGGGCGGTTACGGCAAAGACCTGCTCCGTGACTTCGGCCAGTTCATGCAGTTTGTCCTCGATTTTTATGTGCGGAACCATTTCGCCGCCAATCTTGCTGAAGCGCGAGAGACGGTCGGTGATGGTCAGGAAGCCGTCTTCTTCCATCATTGCAACATCCCCGGTCGTGTACCAGCCGTCGCGCAGGACTTCGGCGGTTTTCTCGGGCTTGCCGAGATAGCCCTTCATCACATTCGGCCCCTTGACGAGCAGCATCCCCGCAGTGCCGGGAGCAACTAACTCGCCGGTGTCGAGATCGACCACCTTGACGGAGACGCCGGGCAGAGGATGCCCGATCTTGCCACGCCTTGCGCCCACCTGCCTGAACCCCGGCGCGCGGAAGTCGCGGCCATTCACTGTAACCACCGGCGAGCACTCCGTGCAGCCGTAACCCTCCAGAGGACGAATACCGAAAGTGTCCTCGAAGGCCAGCGCAACACGTTCAGGAAGTTTTTCCGCGCCGACCAGGACATATTGCAGGCTGCCGAAGCTCTCTGGCGGGCAGCGCTTCATATAGGCTTGCAGAAAAGTTGGTGTTGCGATCAGAAAGGTGACTTTGTATTTGCTTACCAGTTCGCCGAGGATGCGCGCGTCCAGTGGATTGGGATGATAGACAACTCCCACGCCATTCACCGCGGGCATCCACAACCCCGCCATGAATCCAAACGAGTGGAAGAAAGGCAGGATGCCGAGGATCTTATCTTTTCCGCCGAGCATAAAGACCTGCGAGACCTGCTGAATATTCGACGCGATATTGAAGTGCGTGAGCATCACGCCCTTCGGGTCGCCGGTGCTTCCGCTGGAGAAGATCACAGATGCCAGATCGTCTACAGCCCTCCTGGAGGAGGTGCGCCTCGCGCCGATTGCCTTGTACAGCATCCATTGTGGCGTAAGCCACGCGAGTGCGAGCGAGACCGATTTCTCACTGATGCGCGGCGTCTGCATTGCGTCTTCAAGAAAGAGAGTGCGGCCGGGGATCTCCAGCTTTGGAAAGCGTTCAACAAATGCTTTTGAGGTGATTACCACATCTATATCGCATTGACTGGCGCAGGATGCTATGACTTCGCTGGAGGCGGTATAGTTCAGATTCACCGGAATGCGGCCAAGCATCATCAGCGCATAGTTGGTGAGTGCTCCGCCGACCGAAGGCGGCAATAAGAGACCAACCATCTGCCGTTCGCCGATTTGCCGACGCAGTCTGCGTGCGATGTAGATCGTCCTGGCAAGCGCTGAGCCAAAGCTCACCCTGGGTGTTTTCCCGTCGGCCATCATGAAGCGCAAGGGGAAGCGCCGCGCTGTATGAACGAAGGCGCTGTCAAGTGTCGTCATGCGCCTCTTGCGTTGTTGGAAGGCTTCAGCCTGCAACTCCTGCACCGCGCGCCGAACTTCGAGTGCGGTGGACGATGGCGGCATTGGCTTCCCAAAACTCACAGTAACCGGGTAGGGAATGCGCCGGGGAATCTTCCACAGGAATCGCCCTTGCGCGAAGCTGAAGATGCTGCCCCATACGCCGTCAAGATTCACAGGGATAATCGGCACATCGACGCCCTTCATGATTCTTTCCAGGCCGCGGCGGAAGGGAAGCAACTGGCCGGTGCGCGTGATTTGCCCCTCGGCAAAGATGCAGACGATCTCGTCGTCGCGCAGTGCGTCGCTTGCCGTGCGCAGCGAGCGAATCATCTCTCTGGGGCGTTGTTCACTTGAGATCGGAATCGCCTTCATCGCTTTGGCGAAGGGCTTGATCAACTTGTTGTCATAGATTCCCTTGTACATCAGAAATCGAATTGGCCTGTCTGTCGAAGCAATCAGCAACAAGACATCCACAAACGACATGTGGTTGCATACCAGCAGCGCGCCTGTCTTATCGGGGAAGTTATCGCGCCCCAACACCTTTACGCGATAGATGGTATGAGTCAGGAAGAACAGGATAAGGCGCCCGAACCACTCCGGCAACAGCATGAGCACATACACCGTGCCCAGGCCGGTAATAAGGGAAGCGGCAACGATAACTCCGCGTGGATTGAGATGAATGAATGCGGTAAAAATGTAGTAAACGCCCGACGAAAGAGCAATTCCGACAAAGGAAAGCAAGTTCGCAGCTGCGATAATGCCGCCCTTGTCCTTCTCTTCCGGCCGATGCTGAATCAGCGCATTGACTGGAACCGCGTAGAATCCCGCCCAGAAGCCCAGAACTCCAAGCAGCAGCCCTGAGCCGAAAAGACCGAAGTGCATTCCGCCCAGCGCCAGTCCGGTGCAGGTCATTCCAATGGAGCCGAGCGGGATCAATCCGTACTCGATCTTGTTGCCGCTGACCAGGCCGGCGATCATGCTGCCGATGCCGATGCCGATGGCAAGCGCGGCATTCAGGTATCCGGTCTTTGTCTGCCCGATGTGCAAGACATCCGGCCCATAAACAACTACGGTCGAGAACAGCAAAGAACCCAGGAACCAGAAATAAGTATTTCCAACGACGGCGAGAAAGAGCGCCTTGTCCCGGCGCATCAATCCAATCTGCTGCCAAAGGTCGCCGAGGAAGTTGATGCGGTATTTCTTGTCCGGCGCTGCCGCGGGAACCCTATCGATTCCGAGGCTGGTGAGAAAGCCTGCAACAGCGAGAGCCAGAAGGAAGTAGCCGGCGTAGACCTCATGTCCATGGAAATGCTCCGCCATGGCGGCTCCGGTCACTGTGCCTACAATGATCGCGAGGAAGGTTCCCAGTTCGATAACGCCATTTCCCCAGGACAAGCGCTTGGCAGGGAGCAACTCCGGCAATAGGCCGTACTTTGAAGGCCCAAAGAGAGCTGCCTGGGTGGCAACCAGCCCGAGCGCTACCAGGGTAATCGGCGGCGAATGGAGCGCCAGACCCGCGGTTGCCACGGTCATGGCGCCGATCTCCATCCCTTTGGTCCAGAGCGTGACCCGGCGCTTGCTGAAGCGGTCCGCGAGCCAGCCCCCCGTCATGCTGAAGAGCACAAAGGGCATGGAGAAGAGGAATGTGACCAGCGAGACAAAGCTGGAACGCTCATTGCCCGCCAGGCCCATGCCGACAATCATCGCCAGCAGCAGGTTTCGCAGGATGTTGTCGCTGTAAGCGCCCTGAAACTGGGTAACGATTAATGCCCAGAAGCCGCGCTCGCTGCGCTGGGGGACAGGTGCATCGGGCAAGACATTGTTGCTCATGGGTAAATTCGTCTCAGGGTGATCGATGGTGCGGCTCGGATTTGGTCGATTATAGCGCGACATGGCTCCAATTGGGTATACTCCCCATCGACACCCGAGCAGGCCTCTCTTTTCAGTTAGAACGCCGTTCCGGCAGATTCTTGCGCGATTTCTTGCAAGAATTGTTGCCGGGTCCGTTCTACCATTGGTTATTCGTTTTTTTGAGTGGAGGAGATATAGGCATGGACCTCCTTGTTCTGTTAGCCGTTGGACTGTTGATTGGCTTTCCAATTGCGGCTATTGTCGCGCTGGTTCGAACCGGGAGCCTGCGCAGGCTCCTTGACGAAAACTATCTGGAGTTTCGCGACAAGTTTACCGACTTAACGGGTGATATTGCCCGTTTGAAGCGCGAAGTCGCGGAGCTTTCCCGGCGTTTGGATCAGCAAAGCGCGGCTCCCGCGACCGCTCCCAGCGTCGAAGAGAGAGTACAAAAGCCCGCGCCGACACCAGTTGCGACATCCTCTCACGTTGAAAAGCCGCCTATTCCTCACGCGCAACCTGTTGCGCCTGCGCTTGCAATTCAGCCGCCTGTTGATGCGCAAGCAGCCGTGGTTGCTCCCGCGCCGCAGGTCTTAATGAAGCAAAGCGCACCGAGCGCGCAGCCCTTGCAGCCCGAGCCGGCGGGGGCTGCCGACCACGCAAAACCAATCGCCAGTGCAGCTCCCGCAATTCCCTTCACCCCCACAATCGAAGACGAGGCGTGGCTCCGGTATCTCGCCAAGCGGGGAGCCGTCCCCAGAAAGCCCGGCACTTCGATCAAAGACGAATATGAGCAGTTCAAGGCTGCCCACGCCAGGAGCCAGGCTGAGACGCCTCCTGTTGCAAGGCTCGAAGCCACGCCGCCAGGCAAGAGTATCGCCGAGCGGTTGCGCTCCACGCTGCCATTTGAAGAACTGCTTGGCATGAATCTCTTTGCCAAGATCGGCATCATCCTGCTTGTTCTGGGGCTCGCTCTGCTAGGCCGGGTCGCGCTGATTTCAATGGGTCCGGGAGCAAGGGTCGCGTTGACCTATGCGGCCGCCGCCGCGATGCTCGGAGGAGGGATCTGGTTTGAGGGCAGGGAGCGCTACCGCATTATCGGGCGCGCGGGAATCGGCGGAGGATGGGCAACTCTCTTCTTCACAACGTATGCGATGTATCATGTTCCGCCGATGACGGTCATGACATCCAATACGCTCAATTGCGTGCTGATGCTGCTGGTGGCAATCGCCATGGTGGCGCATACTTTGCGCTACAAATCGCAAGTGGTTACCGGACTTGCATTCCTGCTTGCTTTCTCTACTGTCGCTCTCAGTCAGGACAGCGTCTACGCGCTGGGCGCGGGCGTGATTCTTGCGGCGGCCATTGTCGCCATTATCCTGCGAATGCACTGGTATGAACTGGAAGTCTTCGGAATCCTTGCCAGCTACGCCAATCATTTCTACTGGCTCTACAGGCTTTTCCCAGACGGCGTTGCGGGTCACGCGTTTCCGCAGTTCTGGCCGAGCGCCATCATCCTGATCTTCTACTGGATGATCTTCCGCATCTCTTATGTCGTGCGCCGCATCCGCATTCCACGCGATGAAAAAATCTCGACGGTTGCGGCCTTACTCAACACCATGCTTCTAGGCGCGGTCATGAAATTCCAATCCACGCGCCCGGAGCTTGCTTTTTACGGAATACTCGCAATCGGCGCGGCGGAGTTCTCCTTCGGACAACTGCCAATAACTCGCCGCCGCCGGCCTGCATTCATACTATTGACCGTCATCGGCACTCTGCTTTTCTTCGCCGCGTTCCCCTTCAAGTTCAGCGGCAATAGTATTGCCCTGTTCTGGATGATCACTGCCGAAGTACTGTTGATTGCCGGAATCAGCCAAAAGGAAATTCTCTTCCGCCGGCTTGGCCTGCTCGCGGGACTCGTGACGGGAGTGCTGGTTGTCTATGAAGCCTCGGACATCATCGACTTTCGTCAACACTCGGATTTGCCGCGCATCCAGGACGGCATCCTTCTGCTAACTTGCAGCGCCCTGTTTTACCTGAACGCACTCTTGATTCGCCGTAAATGGCGTCCGCTTTTCGAATCCATCGAAGGCCCGCTTACAACTCTGCAAAGCTACATCGGCTGCATCACAGCATTTCTCGGCGTGTGGTGCATCTTCACCGGAGACTGGACAGCGATAGGCTGGGCCGCGCTGATGGCGGGCGCAATCTTCGGCAAGCGGTATCTGGGGGACAATCATTTACTGGCGCAGGGATCGTTACTTCTTGTCCCGGTATGGTTCACCTCGGTGATGGTCAATTGTCATCTCTCCGATGTGTATCCACACCACGTCATTCTTCGCCTGGTCACGATTCCGATACTTGCGCTCATGCTCTATGGGACTGCATGGGCGCTTTCGGGATTCGATGATATTCGTCTCCAGATTCGTATCCCGATCCTCTGGGCGGGATCGTCCCTGCTGGTGCTGCTGGCTTGGTGCGATGTCGCTCCCGCGTGGGTCGCGCCCGTGTGGATGGCGCTGGCCGTTGCGTTCAGTCTCATTGCCCGCGGCATGAAACTCCGGGACTTCGCCTATCAAGGCCATCTGCTTTCAGTTGCTGTTTGCGCTCAGCTTGTTGCCGTGAACCTGTATGCGCAAAGTCCGCGGGAGCGCTACCTGCCATTTCTCGGCTGTGCGGCAGCTTTCTATGCCATCTCGCGCTTTTGCACCTTAAGGGACGCTCCATACCGGCGTCCGGCCGCGTGGGTTCACACATGGGCTGCCACGGCTTTGATCGCGGGGCTGGCGTGGAACGAGTCTCCGCAGCTTTGGCTTGCGTCCATCTGGGCGGCAATTGCGCTGGCTCTTGCCGTGATAGACCGCATCTTCGAGGTCGAGGAATTTCCGTATCAGGCACACGTGCTCGCTCTGCTGGCCGTGCTGCGCGCTGTCACTCTGAATCTGTACACAGAGGATCAATGGCACGGCGTTGACCTGCGGCTCATTACAGTTTCGATTCTGATCGCGGTTCTCTACGCTTTGGCGCGCTGGGTGCGAATGCCTGAAGCCATTCATGCGCGACATGCTTATACCTGGGTTGGATCCGGCCTTGCCGCATGGCTATTGTGGAGCGAACTGCAACCGATCAGCGTCGCGGTCGGTTTGGCATTCTTTGGCCTGCTGCTCTTCGAGTTGGGCACATGGTGGCGGCAAAGGCAGATTCGCCTGCAGGCGTATACAGCACTGACTGCGGCCTTTGCGCGTATCTTTTTTGTGAATCTGACGGCGGCAACCCTTCCCGGCGAATCAATCAGTCCTCGCATCTATACGGTCGTTCCGATTGCGCTGATCTTCTTTTTCGTATGGGCGCAGTTGCAGTCGGACAAAGCTGAACCGGAGATTGGACGCTGGTCGCCGGGCGATCTGATTGCCTATTTCGGGACCGTGTGCATTGCCGCGGTGTTATATTTCGAAACGCCTGTGGAGTGGATCGTCGTTGCCTGGGCTGCTCTTGCATTGGTGTTGGTGATTGCAACCTGGGCGATCGATAAACAGGTGTTTCTGCAACAGGCAGTTCTTCTTGTGGTGGGAATTGTCGGGCGGGGGATTGCGCATAATATTTTCGGAGACAGCTACTTTCTTGCCGGGGGATGGCGCGGCAACTTCGCCGTCCTGTCGATCGCATCCGCTCTTCTCTTTGGCGCATTGCCGATTGCATTCCGCTTGCGTAAGCGCTACGCTGACCGTCCAATAGAATCGCTGCTCAGCCGCTATCTGGCTTTGAAGCACACCGAGCAGTGGTTCTTCTTTGCACCTGTTGCGCTGATTACCATCATGATTGCCGTCAAGATGAATCCGGGGATGGTGACGCTCTCGTGGGGCATCGAGGGTGTGCTGGTAATTGTGTTGGGACTTCTGGTTAGCCAGCGCAGTTATCGCATCACGGGACTGTTTTTGCTTTTGCTTTGCGCAGGCAAAATCGCCTGCCTCGATTTCTGGCGCCTAAACGGCACCGATCGCTATCTCACTCTCATTGTGGTGGGAGCTGCCATGTGCTCAGTTGCTCTCCTTTATGGAAAGCTCAGCGAGACCGTCAGGCGGTTGCTATGAAGCACGCTCTTGCACTTATTGCTGTATTGCTGGTTGCCGGGGGCGCTCTTTATCTCGCGCAGCACAGAAAGCGCGCGGATGCCGTGAACGCCAATGCGGTGGTGGATATGGCCGCGGATTGGCAGCGTGATTTGACGCGCGCGCCGATGCAATTCACGCGCATCTCCGACGAGCAGGAGACGCAGATCGGCGACGAGCTCGCACGGCAGTATGTATCCGCCCAGCCCGAGCAGAGCTCGGAGACGAAGGCAACTGAGCAGTACGTCAACGAAGTGGGCGGGAGGGTTGCAGCGCATGCGAAGCGCAAGCTCAACTATCGTTTCCATCTTATTGGCGATGCCAACGTGATCAATGCCTTTGCGCTGCCGGGCGGGCATGTCTTCATCGGGCAGGGGCTTTTGGATCAGATGACGAGCGAGGATGAGCTGGCTTTTGTGCTCGGCCATGAGCTTGAACACATTGATCATTATCACTCCGTTGAGCGGGTGCAGATTGAAGCCAAGCTGAAGAGCCTCGACCTCGAGATCGTGGCGGCCATTGCGGAGATTCCCATGTCCTTATGGCAGGCCGGCTATAGCAAGGATCAGGAGTTTGAGGCGGACCGCGAGGGGCTCCGCATCGCCGCTGCGGCTGGCTATTCGCCCGAAGGCGCGGTGGAGATGACTGAAAGATTGGCGAAGCTGAATCGCGAATACGTGATTCATGCGGAGACGCCGACAGGCGAGCTGAGTCAGGTTGCAATCGATGGGCTCACGGGCTACTTCCGTTCGCATCCGCTGCCCTCTGAACGCCTTCAGCAGATCAATGAGGTGATCGCTCAGGATCATCTGGCAAAGGATCAGCCTCTGAAGCCGTTCCACATTGAATATGAGGTTACAAATGGAGAAAAATAGGGTTGAGACGGCGGCAACGGCGTTCTTACTGCCATGTGCTTCCACCGTCCGAAGTTGTCCAGACGGCGCCATCATCGGACTCAACCGTGCCGGATTGCGAAGTTTGAAAGTGAATGTGGGCGATCGAGTGCTTGCGGCCATTCTTATCGGGCAGTGCGATCAGATTCCATGTCATGCCATTGTCGATGGAATGATAAAGGCGCGAATGATCGCCGCCAATCCAAACTTCACCATCGAATACCGAAACGACGCGCATCTTCGATGGTTCGTGAGACAGGACCGTCTGCCAGACGCCATCACCGTAGGAGCGCTCCGGTTGTCCCATGCCATTGATGCGCCAGTGCGGACGAGCAGCGGCAGTGATGGATGCTGCTGATCGTTCGCGCTCCGTTGTTGCATTCACAAATGCAGGGACAGATTGGGCCGGAGCGGCTTTCAGCACAGGCGTAGCGGGTGTCGCCATTTCGCCAACTTCCGCGCCGGCCTGGTAGGAACTCTGCCGGCTGACCTCGGATTGTTTTGCCGATTCGATCGGTGCTTGCAGGATTGCATTTGCAGCGGTCAGGTTCTGGAAAAGGTGCGGCGTTTGCGGCGATTTCAAGGCTGCACTGTTTTCCGTCTTACCGAGTGTTTCCTTCCGTTCAGCAGAAGGCGATCGCGCTGGCGACTTAGCCGTTGACAAAGGAATCCGCACGGGCTCCCTGGTTGCCACCACCGCGTTCCTTGGGAGTGCCAGCTTCTGCTGATAGAACAAAACCGCCGAACAAGCAACAAGGAGGCATGCGGCAAGGCTCGCCCAAGGCAGCCACGCGCGCCGCGGCGGACGCGAGGGGCGACGAACGAGGAAGGGCTTGAGATCATCAGCGGGATCGATTGCTGTCGCCGCGGCAATGCTGAGTATCTCGCGGCAGTCAACGCAGGCCGCAAGATGCGCCAATATCCGCTGCCTTTCGCGTTGCAGAAGTCCGCCTTCGGAAAGAGCAGTGAGCACATCGGAATCGGGGTGAGACTCGACCTGCTGGCTGCGCGCCAGTTCTTGCCGCAGCGGATTGGATTCTGATAGCTTCACCTTACCGATCCACTTCCTTCCTTACTTAGAACGTACCGACTGGTCTTTCTTGCCGAAGAGTTTCCGCAATGTTTACGTTCAGGTCGCGCACATCAAGCTCCTGCAAGAGTTCTTCGCAGCGCCGAGGATTGATCCCCGCGTCCTGCAAGCGTTTTCGAATCCGCTTTCGCAACTCACCTGTCAGTTTTACCAACTTCCTGCTGATTGTTGATTCATGTACGCATAATTGGCGGCCAATGTTGGCCAAGGTTCTCTGATCAAGATAATAGGATACGAGGAGAAATCGATCCTCGCCGCCAAGTTCGGCGAGCGTCTGCGCGACAGCCTCGGCAATGCGATCGTCCGCGACTGGGACAGAGGGCGCAGGATTTGCCGCAAAGCCGACGCCAGCCTCGACCTGCTCATCGAGGCTCACGTCTTTGGCATGCGAGCGGCAACGGTTTACATGCTGCTGTGCAAGCACGGTTCGGAGCCAGCCTTCGAGGGAACCGCGCCCAGTGTAATAGTCGAGCTTTGAAACGCGGCGGCCTTCGCGGTTGGGGATTCCGTAGAGTTCGGCATAGAGTCCGTCAGCAAGCTCGCGGCCGGTCGCCTCGTCCCTTGCGATGCGATAGGCCGTTTCATAGAGGAGTGCGCGAAAGCGAATGAGAAACACGTCCCATGCATGCTCATTTCCAGCCGAGCAGGCGCGCGCAAGCACCAGATCCCCAACACGCAACGCCGCCACCATCTGCAATCGTTCGGCTTCGCTCGCATCCCGCGCATAGCGGCCCACCACAGCGGCCACAATCTGCTGAAACCGCTGAGGTGCGATGCCGTAACGTTCCGCGCCAGATTCGCTATAGCTCTGCGCGATGGCGGCCGACACAGCGCTCTCCAAGGCGGGATCTTCAACCGGAATTGAAGGGACCGGATTCGGGAGGCGCGGAAGCATCGCTACCGATGGTAGCAAATTCCCTGCAAGAAACCTAAACACTCGCGTTCTTCTTCTGTACGCGGGAAGCAATGAACGAAACAAGGAGGATGCGATGGCAAAGGCGATGAGTGTTTGGATTCAGGGTTTGCGCGTTGGCGTGAAGATGTTTTTGACGGTTTTCTGCGGTCTGTTGTTGGCCAATCGCGCATTTGCCGGCGGCCCCGCCGAGCAGGACGGATTCAAGGTTTTGCCGGCGATTGTGCGCGGCAATCTGGCCATCTTTCCTGTTGTGGCCGCTCACTCCTACGATACCTCGCAACTGATCACGCTCGACGAGGGCGTGCGCTCTGGGCAGGTCACAGTCACAGAAGCCGGGGATGAGCGTGGCCTCATCCGGCCAGGCCAGGCGATACCGCCCCGGCAGGGAGGCGCCGAGGTGAATCGCCTGGTGCTTTACAACAACTCCAGTCATCCGCTGCTTCTGCTGGCAGGAGAGATTGTCACCGGCGGCAAGCAGGATCGCGTGATTGGATCTGACCGCATCGTCCCGCCGAATGCCGGACCAATCGATCTCGGAGTCTTTTGCGTAGAGCCGGGGCGCTGGGTGGCTTCCAGCGCCAACTTTGGATCGCTGGGCGCGCAGATGGCTCAACCGAGCGTGCGCACACCGGCGATGGCCGAGCGCGATCAGAATCAGGTCTGGGAGAATGTGCGCACCTCGAATGCAAAGATGGCGCGCAATCTGAGCGGTTCCGAGGCGATGTCGGTTGCCGGCACATCCTCGTATGCCAAGGTCTTCGCGAGCGCTCCAGTGGCAAAGATGGTCTCCGCATACGGAGGGGCTGAGAGCGAGCAGTCCATCCTGCGCGAATTGCGCGCCAAAGGCGCGGTTGGCGTGGTCGTCGCTGTCAATGGACGTGTTCTGTGGGCCGATGTATTTGCCAGCACCGAGTTGCTCTCGAAGTACTGGCCGAAGCTGATGCGCAGCTATGTCGCGGAGGCGATGACTTCAGCAAACGGCGGGGCAGCCGTGGATATTCACGAGGCGGAGCTTTACATGAACGTCTTGACGGGAGGCCGCGAGATTGTGGAGACCGAGCCGGGTGTTTATCGCCGCACCGATATCACAGGCGATGGATTTCGGGTCTTCGAATTGATGTCCCTGCTCCCCAGGACCGGCTTCAACATTCACATCACGAAGATCAGGCAGTGACCCGCAGCCACGGAGTCTCCGCGTGCAATCAACGCATCATGCGACCGGTCTCATCAATGCCAAGAAGCCCAATTTGCCGAAGGTCAGACCTGCCAACAGGTCGGGGCTCATGCACTTCACGAGTCGATACAGAGATCATTTGCGTATGCATTCGCCAACCTCAGGCCGCGCGGAGCTTCGCCAATCAGAGCAAACATTCAGAAGAGAAACGCGCCAAGGCACGCTGGGGAGCGCGTCGCGCTCCCGGCTTGCGTTCGTTTGTCAGTTGGCCTTCACGGTAATGCTTTGCGCGACCAGAGGAGCCGCCGAGTAAGTGCTGTTGCCGGACTGCGTGGCATGAATTACGCAGGCGCCGGCGGTAAGCATCGATGCCGAGGTTCCCGAAACCGTGCAGACTGTGCCGGTGGCCGAGGCGAAGGCGACCGTCAGGCCGGAGGTGGCCGTGGCCGACAGGGTCACGTTGGCTCCGACTATCTGGCTGGCGATGGCCGGGAAGGTAATGGTCTGGCTTAGAGGGGTTACTACGACTTGCTGCGTCACGATGGGCGCCGCGGCATAGTCTGGATTGCCGGTTTGCAGGGCATGGAGGTAACAGTTCCCGGTAGCGAGCAGCGAGGCTGTTTTGCCGGAGACGGAGCAGATCGCCGGGGTGATCGAGGCGAAGCTCACCGCCAGGCCGGAGGTGGCAGCGGCCGACAGCGTAATCTTCGTCAACGGATAGTTGGGTCCCGTGATGGCTGGGAAAGTAATGGTCTGGATGATGGGATGCACGTCGATGTCATAGGCGATCAGCGGGGCGACGGCATAGGTGGGGTTGCCGGCCTGCGTGGCATGAATGTCGCAGGTGCCGGCGATGAGGAACGATGCCGTGTTGCCGGAGAGCGTGCAGACCGTGGGCGTGACCGAAGACAGGGTGACCGTCAGACCAGAGCTGGACGAGGCGCTCAAGGTCAACTGCGACAGCGCGTACTGGGTGGTGGTGACGGGCGTGACAGTGATGCTCTGGTGAGCAAGATGGACTGCGACAACCTGCGTGACTGGCAAGGCCGCGGTATAGACCGTGCTGCCGGTCTGCGAAACTTGCAGGATGCAGGAGCCCGCGATGAGCAGCGAAGCGGTGTTGCCAGCAAGGGAGCATACCGTTGGCGTGGTGGTAGCGAAGCTGACCGTGAGGCCGGAGCTGGCGGTGGCGCTGAGGTTTATCTGCGATAAGGCGTACCAGACGCCGGTGATGACCGGAAAGGCGATGGTCTGCGGCGCCTTGGCGACGGTGAAGCTCTGCGAGACCAATGGGGCGGCAAAATACGCGGCATTGCCGGTCTGCGTGGCGTGGATGACGCAGGTGCCCGCAGTGAGCAGCGAAGCGGTCGTTCCCGAGACGGAACAGACGGCGGGCGTGGTCGAGGCGAGGCCGACGGTGAGGCCGGAACTGGCTGTGGCCGTGAGCGGCACGCTCGCTAACGCATAGTGTGTTCCGGTGATGGGGGAGAGGGTGATGGTCTGGGTCGCCTTGGAGACCGTGAAGCTTTGCGAGACCATGGGGGCCGCAGCGTAACTGCCGCTGCCCGCCTGCGTGGCCTGAATGGTGCAGGTTCCCGAAATGAGCAGCGAAGCCGTCGTGCCCGCGACGGTGCAGACGGTGGGCGTTGCCGAAGAGAAGCTGACCGCAAGCCCGGAGGTGGATGTGGCCGAAAGGGCAATTTGCGTCGCCGCAATTTGGCCGGGGGCGATGGCCGGAAACATGATGGTCTGCGTGGTTGGCGGGTTAGCGGTGAAAATGCCCAGCTGGAACGGCCCGACCGAGTTGCTGTTTCCGTTGATACCGGTGAAAGCCTCCGCTGTCAAAGGATGGATTCCCCTGAAAGTGGAAGGAAAGCCAAGGTTGACAGTCATCTGTACCTGGTTTCCGTTGAAGACCACCGAACTGCCTTGCCCATAGAGCGTGCAGACGTCGACCGAGAGCGAACTGTTGGATCCTGGCAAGAGCGAGGCCGAGGAACCACCTTGGGACGAATCGAACAAGTAAAATGCTGGGGGATTGCTTCCTGAAAGGTTCATATACGCATCCACTTCACAGTTCCCAACAAGGAAGGGCACATCGAAGATATCCGAGATGCCCGCACTATCCGACGCGGTGACAACAAACGATTGCCCAGATCCCGCTCCCATTGTGGGTGAAACACCGACGATGGTGACGTTTGGCCCATCCTGAACGACGGGCAGGCTTTGGCGCTGCGCGGTGATATAGCTGCTCTGTTGCGCGGTGGTGGGGTTGGCTGCGTAGGTGAAGGGGATAAGTGCATTTCCGCTGCCGCTGGTTGTGCCGGGAAAGCTGATCCAGGAGGCGTTCGAGGAGACGTTCCAGGAGCAGGTTGAAGGCGCGGTGATAGTGAGGTTGGCCGTGCCACCGGCGAAAGAGAGCTCCGAGGCCGAGAGAGACAATGTGGCACAGGGGGTGTCGTAACTGACGGTGATTCCGAGCGAAGAGGAGGTTTGCGCGCCAGCCGTCAGGGTGAGCAGCGAATAGGGGTCGGACCAACTGTTGCCAGGGGCGAGCGTGCCGTCGTTAAAGTTGTTGGAGACGGCAACTGGCGTCATATCGAGCAGGTAGGTGTGCAGCGAGTCCAGGGAACTGCTCTCGTAGTGGATGAGCGCGCCGCTGGTGAGGCTGCCGGGATTGCCAACTATGTTGTCAGGCGTGTAAAAGCCGGTCGGCTGATGAAACTCAAGCCAGAGCCAGGAGTCGGAGATGGGGTCGCGCAGCACATGGAGAGCGCGCAGCCCGGAGGAGTTCTCCGCCGGCACAAGTGTGTAAGTACCGGAGGCGGTGATATCGGCCTGGTCGGTCTTGGGAATCCAGCCCAGCAGATTGACGCGGTGCTCGGCGGAATAAGGTCCTGCATCGTTCCACGGATAACCCATGACGGAGAAGGGATCGCCGTACTCGGTATTGACTCCGCTGATTTGACCTGATGCGCCAACTGAAGTCGTGTTTTCCAGGGGAGGCGGGGCTGAATGAACAGTACCAGGATTCGTAGCGATGAAGTCCAGCGGTCCCAGCGTAACCGAGCCAAAGTCCAGCGTGTTGGCGTGGTTGAGGCCCAGATTATGGCCAAGTTCATGGGAGGCTGCTCCCCACATCTGCGGGTTTACATCGTCGGTCCCATACCAACTGGAGATGGGCAGCCAAACGACCGAATATTGATGATTGATGGTGGCGGTGGAACTCTGACAGCCGATGGTGGCAAGGCCTCCGAAGTAGCAGGAGTTGACGGGGAAGACGATCACATACCTGTTGTATTGGGTGAAGTCGACGGTCCCGGCGGCAGCGGCGATGGCGGCGGTTTGCATATCGGTGGTCGAGTTGCAGTCGTAGGCCTGCGAGAGGGCAAAGGGGCCGAAGACGTCGCCGCTGGCCGAGGTCTGGCCGTAGGAGACCTCGTTCCAGAAGCCGTTCACCGAGGGGTTTGCGCCGAAGAGAACCTTGTTCCAATAGGCAGCCTGATCCAGGCCGGTCGGGAAGGCTGGAGTATTGCCAGGGAAAGTCACCAGCAGGACGGCAATGCGCTGGGTTCCGGTGGCAGAGCAGGTGGCCGGGGCGGCGTCCACCTGCGAAGCCAAGGCGCTGCTGGCCGTGGTCCGAGCCGATGCACATGCCGCAGCCTCCGCCGGCGTGGCCCTGGCCAGCGAATCCACCGCCATGATGCTATCGAGGCTGATGCCATGCGCGGTTACACTCTGATGCAACATGTGCTCGATGCCAGGAATGGGCTTGGTGAGTGAGAGGTCCAGATCGCGGGTGAAGGTGTGCAGGGCGTAGTGAGTGGAAGCGGCGCCATGCTGAAAGTCGTCGGCGACGGAGACAGCCAGTTCGCCGGTGATGGCTGAGTTCTGCTCAAGCAGGGCAGCCGCAGATGGGTCGGGGGCGAGGATCGCGGAGCGGGTTGCTTCTTCCAGCGCGTAGGAACGCGCGCCGGCAGGGTCGTTGCGCAGAACCTCCTTCAGCAAGTCGCGGCGGGTGGCCAGCGCGGCGCGCAACGATGGGCCGGAAGCCGCGCCAGAACGCACCGAGGAAGCGATGCGGCCATTCACCTCTGAAAGGGTCTGCGAGGGCGCAGCGGGGGCTTGCGCTTCGAGGCAGAAAGAGGCGAAAATGCCAGCCCAGGCCAATGAAACGATGCCGATGCGGCTGATAAAACTCATGCTGCACATCCCTTTCCAGCAAGAATTCAGCTGGCAGAATCGTTGCCCAAAGGGTATCTCCATCGGTCCCGATTGTCGAATGAGCGATCAGGCGGGGGCTCTCAGGAAGCAAGCGGCTGCGGGAGAACTCTGCCGGGGAATGCCGGAGAGTGCCTGCATGGCGCTGGCGCCCGCGCCTGTCACATTGACGGCGCTGAGCGTCGCCGCCTTCGCAGATATGCTGCCGCGGCGTTCTCCTTGGTTTCAGGCAGATTACTAACAAATGCAGCGAAGAATGAGGTTGACAGACGAAGCCTCGGAACGGTGCACATAGCACACTGAGAGTAAAGATCTCGGCCCTTGAAACATTGGCTTCCCCGCTCAAAAAGGGTTCGCGAAGATGGGACCGCGCCGGCTGGCCGTTCGCATTCAGCCCGGCAGGGGAATCTCCATTGACAACCGAAGGAGCATAGGGGTAAAGATAGATGATTACGCAACGACGGTTCGCGGCCTTCCCACCCGCGGCTTTCCCTTCGACGTCGACCCCCCTCCTGGATGGGGCTTGAAATCGAGACGTTTAATCGTTACAGATTTCCGCAGGCGCGGAGGCTTGATCCTCTGTCTCTGCAACCCAGTTCACCCTTCCCCCAGGGTGCTCCACAGTTTTCCACGCACGAGGTTCTTGCCATGTCCTCTGGATCTGTTACTGCGCCCAGATTTTCGTCGCTTTGTCTGTGCTTTTCCCTCTTTTTGGTTGTGCTTTTCGGGCTGCTGCTGCCCGCCGCTGCATGGGCGCAAACCTCCGCTCCGAAAGTCGGATGTGCCAAAGACCGCCGGCAGCCGGTCCGCGAAGGACGTTGCCGGGATGGCCGCCGATCCGGCGCGCAAGCAGGCAGAGCCGGCTGAGAAGATCGACCCGAAGTCGGCCCCAGGGCTGTGGCAGGCGTTTGAGCGGGCGCTCTATTCGCTCAAGGACGACGGCCACGGCAAGTGGCAGGGCGTGAACGACGCGCAGCGGCTGACCATCGAGTTCAATGCGCACGAGGCGCGGCTCACCCATCCGGAGGGCAGTGTCGGCTTTCACCTGGCGGGATACGGGTATGGGGATGTGCTGAAGGCTCCCGCCGCTCCCACGCTGGCTGGCGATGGCACGCGCTTTGAATACCGGCGCGGCGGTCTGACCGAGTGGTATGTGAACGGGAAGGCCGGGCTGGAACAGGGATTTACGCTCACGCAGCGTCCCGGAGCCGCAAGCGCGGGGCAGCCGCTGACGATTGCGCTGCGAGTAAGCGGCGATCTGGCGCTCACCCAGCAGGGCGGCACGGTGCTGCTGAAAAACGGTGACAAGGTGGTTCTGCGCTACGGCGGGCTTTCGGCGCGGGACGCGCGCGGGCGCTCGCTGCCGGCACACCTGGAGGCCGGCGTGGATGCCCGGGGGCACGAAATCCGCATGGTCGTGGACGACCGCGAGGCGCAGTATCCGCTGGTGGTGGATCCCCTCTGGAGCCAGCAGCAGGAAGTGACCGCTTCAAACGGTGCGGGGGGAGCCTATTTCGGATGGTCCGTGGCGATGAGCGGGAGCACGGCAGTGGTAGGCGCGCCCGACCAGAACGCTGCCTACGTCTTCGTCCAAAATGGGAACACCTGGAGCCAGCAAGCGGAGCTCACCCCTTACGGGGGTGGCGGCAGCACTTTCGGATATTCCGTAGCGATGAGCGGGACTACGGTGGTGGTTGGCGCGGAGTCCACGACGGTGGGCAGCAATAGCAAACAGGGCAGCGCCTACGTCTTCGTCCAGAACGGGGGCACCTGGAGCCAGCAGGCGGAGTTGACCTCTTCCGACGGTGCGGCGAACGACTGGTTCGGATCGTCGGTGGCGGTGAGCGGGAGCATGGTCGTGGTCGGCGCACAGAATAAGACTCTCGGCGGCAGAGATGAGGAGGGCGCCGTCTATGTCTTCGTCCAAAACGGGACCGAATGGCCCCAGCAGGCAGAGCTGGAAGATCCCGACCTCAGTTGGGTCTCCTATTTCGGGGCCTCCGTGGCGTTGAGCGGGGGCACGCTCGTGGTTGGCGCGCCCGAGGACAGTAACGCCAACGGCGCCGCATACTTTTTCGAGCTGAGCGGGAACACCTGGAGTCAGCAGGCGAAGGTGACCGCTTCCGACGTTGGGGTATTTGACCATTTCGGCACTTCCGTGGCGTTGAGCGATAGCACGGCGGTGGTTGGCTCGCGTGACCACTCTGGCGGGTTCGGCCCTGGCGCCGCTTACGTTTTCGTGAACGGCGTCAACGGCTGGTTCCAGCAGGCGGAGTTGACCGCTCCCGACGGTGGGGGAGGGGACTATTACGGGAATTCCGTGGCGGTGAGCGGGGAGACAGCGTGGGTTGGTGCGCCTCTCCACACGGTGGGCGGCAACGCGGAGCAGGGCGCCGCCTACGTGTACACCGCTCCGGCGGATGCGCCGTTTTTGGTGCCGAACGTGGGCGCAGGCGGCGCCTTCACGCAGGGTTTGACGGCCAACTGGAACATCAATGTCACAAACATCGGCACTGGCTCGACCAGCGGCACCATCACCGTAGTGGATACGCTTCCTTCGGGCGAAACGCTGTCCAGCTATAACGGCTCCTCCGGGTGGAGTTGCTCCGGCACGGGTACCGTTACCTGCACCGAGACCCCTGCGGCCCCCATCGGCGGCGTCGCGACCCTGTCGCTCATCGTCAACGTGCCGGCCAACTCGCCCACCTCGGCGACCAATAGTGTAGTGGCCTATGGCGGCGGTGACGCCACCCACACCGGCGTTTCGCTTTACGACTACTACAACAACGGGGGGACGGCCCCGGCCGACAACGCCAGCCGCGAAGTGAAGCTGACCGACGCGGGGCGGACGGTCTACGGCGGGGGCGGCATCACTCCGGATGAGAAGATTGAAGCTCCCAAGAGCAACCACATCCAGGAGACGCTGCTCGAAAA
>Ga0302278_10001059_pt1 | contig 34458 bp, 26 predicted proteins | sample III_Bog_N3_2_FD_194543 | JGI IMG/M metagenome (GOLD analysis project Ga0302278, IMG submission 194543) | Peat permafrost microbial communities from Stordalen Mire near Abisko, Sweden - III_Bog_N3_2 | ecosystem: Environmental > Terrestrial > Soil > Wetlands > Peat | place: Sweden: Abisko... | reverse complement strand
CTCCAGTCGCCCTACGGGCTCCTTCCGCCAAGGCCAGCACGGAATAACAAATCACATGCCTTCAGGTGGGGCCAGATCAAGCCATCGAAAGGGGCCAAGTCAAGTTGACGAAACCAGCAAGTTGGCCAAAGCCGCAACGGAAGGAAAGGCGGATTACGCCTCAAAAGCCAGTAGGGTCAAGGATCGAAGTTGATGACCCAAGTATGTTGTTGCCCTTACATCGGCTATGGAAGCAGTTGTAAGCCGTTGAATAGACAAATAGAGCGCAGTAGGGCCGACCCTATTGTGCATGAGTTGTGCATGAGAGACATGCAGCCGCTGGGCCTGTCGGGGGGCACTCTTTACGCCGAGCGCGCCGGAGGCGTGTCGATCAGTTCACAAGTAGTAACTGACGGAATGCCGGTGATTCAACCGGAACTCCGGCCCAACGCATCGCGTTGAGCAAAATCCACAGTGTGCGAATCCAGCAAGGCCCGATAAACTCCAGAGATGCAAGACGAACAACAACAGGAGTGGTCGAGACTGCGCTGCGAAGCGCACGATGGATTGCGAAACGGTTTTCGACAGAGCAGGACGGACCACCGCGCCGTGCAGGTTATAGAAATGCCGTCCTTCCTGCCTTGGACCAGTTGGGAACTCTACAAAGTCCACAATAGAGAGCTGAACTCGGCTTTGCTGGTAGAGGCGGTTTGGCTGCTCGACATCGACGCCGAAAAGTTCCGGGACCCCATGACCCGCTTACGGTATCCCCAGGTCATTCAACCAACAATTTCCGTGCGCGTGAGCAGCGTTGCAGAGGAATTACTACTCTCGACCGTTAGCGAACTCGGAGCCTTAGTACTCCCTGCCGACCCTGGTCCGGCTCCGTTGGTGATAGACGGCACCTCTTACGAGATTGCTGCTGGCGAAGGCTTCGCATTTGTCCGGTATCACCTGACTGACAGCCCACCCGAAAGGTGGCTGCCGTTGCATGACTGGGCATCGCGCTGGATTGCGGGGAATCGTAGTAATGCCGTCCCTTGCCCCTGAAACATGCAGTTCCGAGAGGTTTGTCGCCTAACCGGCAATTACCTTTCAGTAAACAGCAGTCCCTTGGCTGAATTCGGTTGAATGCGGCTGAGGGTTAGCCTGGAAGTGAATCAACAACTTTGCCCGGAACCGGGACCGCCGGCAGACCACAGTTCGGCGACCAGCAGGCCTCCCAGCCGGGTACGGCGCTCAAGCAGGGTGAACCCGGCGTCGCGCAGGGCCGAAACGTGATCGGGCAGGGTGCGGACGGCGAGCCCGGTGAGCAATCCAAAGGAAAAATAGAGGCTCGCGACGATCGGACGTGCGACGAGGCGGCCAAACCATCCGGCTGGTACAGAAAACTCCGAGACAACCCACAAGGCGGAAGGGGAAGCTGCGCCACCCAGCTTTCCGGCCAGAGACCTTACTTCCGGGGTGCTCAGGCAATCCAGGAAAAAATGGGTTGCGATCAGGTCGTAGGGCCGGCCGAGAATGGGAGCTGGGGTTTGCCAGTTGCGGGCGTCGGCCAGGTGGACGCGGACCCGGCCAGCATGAGACTGCGCTCGGCGAAGAAGCGCGTCAAGCATTGCACCACTGCAATCCACGGCATCGACGTTGACGTTGGAATTCTCGCGGACGAGGCTTGCTGTGAAGCGGCCGTCGCCATCTCCCAAAACCAGGGCGCATCGAGCTTGCGTGAGACGGTGGAGAAATGCGCGGCGAGTGAGCGAGAGAAACGGCCCGAAAGTGGTGAACTCCATCCACCGATAGAGGCGTGCGAGCGGGTTGAAGTCGGGGGCTGGGTTCATCTGAAGAGCAGGGCCATCGGTGCAAGCAGCACCAGGTCCGCGCTCGCGCGCACGGCGAGCGGGGTGAGGCGGCTGCGAAGGCAGTCGAGCAGAGCCAGGAGCAGCGCGCTGACGGCGCCTGTGGCAATCAGGGCCGCGGGGCGGGGTTGGGTTGAAGACAGAAAGGCGGCGAGCAGCAGGCCGGTGACCGCAAGAAGGCATGCCGGGAGCATAATCCTGGACTTGCCGGGCGCCTGTTCGCAGGCCTCCCAGCGATCGATGGCGTGGCAGTTAAGCCATGCGAGCAGCGCGAAGACGACGGCAGCATCGCACATAGGCCACAGGGGCCGGCTGGTGCGATGCGCGGCGCGGCCGATTGCCGGAAGCACGCAGGCCGCGGTGAACAGGAGTCCAACCAGCATCTCCTTATTCAGCAGCCGGGAGAGGCGCGTGAATCCGGATGCAAGCTTGCGAGGCGAGTGAACGCGCGCGAAGTAAGCCAATGCGGCGAGCGCGAGCACTGCGTTTCGTTCGCGAGCGGCGGAGGGCATGAGGGCGAAGACGATCCACGCAGCACCGCAGGCTGCGGCGATGGCCACGGGGACGAGCACGCGCCGGTGGCGATGATGAAAGCGATGGCGCTCGCGAAGGCTGCCGAGATTGGCTGTACGCAGGGCCGTGCGGGCGTCGAGCACGCGGTCGACAATGTAGACTGCCCAGGCCGCAAGGGCCAGCAGAATGGGAATCCAGACGGGCAGGCGAACGCCAGCCGCCGAGGCGAATGCGAGAGACCAGACGATGGCCACGGTGGGCGCGTCGAGGCTCGTCAAGTGCCAGAGGCGGAGCAGCACAGGTGTGTCGAAAGTGCGGTTCGCTGTGCCTGCGCGATCGGCGACACTGACTTGCACCAGCGGATTGGGGAGAGTCTGCGGCACTTCTCAATTGTATGAGAAGTCAGGGAAGCCGAGCGTCGCATTCCAAACGAGGTCTCAGGCTATGAGCGTTCCAAAAAGCAGGTCCTTCGACCTTGCTCAGGGCAGGCTTTCGACTCCGCTGAAGTACGCTTTGCTCCCAATGAACAAGGCGGGTTGAGCGCTGAGGTTTCCCGCCCTTGCGACAGAAAAAAGTCGCAAGAACGGGGCACGGGGCAGTTTTGGGGCAACCGACACTTGTTCATCGCCTGGCCGTAACTCGACATGGCGAGTCGGGCTGCTCACGATGACAGATTTTCAGAGAAATGGAATCACGATGACAGATTTGTTTTGGCGTGGGCACCAGGCGGACGACGCTAGCCGACGGTCTCCTCGACCATGGCTTTGATTCTGGCGTCGATGGATTCGGGGCTCAGAAAGAATGGTGTGTCGAGGACCTGGATGGTGAGTCCGCGGCTTTCCGGAGAGTAATTCCATTTCACTTCGACGCCGAAGTTGGAGGCGGTGCCGGAGTTGCCAGTGAGGTTGATTCCAGCGGCACTGGCCTTTTGGACCAGGGCCGCGTATTGCCCGGGAGCGATGTTGGAAAAGACCTGGGGCTGGCTTGGCGGCACGGTGCGCTTCCTTTGCGGGTTGGGTGGACTGCGGACGGCCAGGCGGCGCTATTTCCTGAGGCCTGGTTAATCGGCTGCACTGGCCTTTTTGGCCGCTGCTTTCGCAGGTGTTTTCGCAGGTGCTTTGGTGGTCTTGGGTTTGTTTTGCGCGAGCTTCGGAATGGCGTCCAACTCAGCCTTTCCTTCAGCCAGTTGCATCAGAAAACTCTGGCTTGCGAAAGCCGGAGCATCCTTCAGAATCTTGCTTGCGCGGATATAGGTTCCGTCCGGCTGCTGCAGCCTCGCCTTGACGGTATCCGCCAGGTATGCGGGCAAAATCTCATCGTGGATCCGCGCCTTGGCCGCAGGGTCACGAACGGGGAAGACGACCTCGCACCGTTCGAAGAGGTTGCGGGGCATCCAGTCCGCGGAGCCAAGGTAGATTTCGTCATTGCCGCCGTTATCGAAATGAAAGATGCGCGAGTGCTCAAGGAACCTGCCAACAATCGACCGCACCCGAATCCGTTCGGAAAGCCCTTTCACTTCCGGCCTCAGGATGCAAAGTCCACGAACGATCAGGTCGACTTCCACGCCTGCCTTCGATGCCGCATAGAGAGCCTCGATGACCGACGGCTCGAGCAGCGCATTCATCTTCGCCACAATATGCGCCGGCCGCCCGGCTTGCGCGTGCTCCTGCTCGCGGCGAATCAAGCCGAGAAAGCTTTCCGCCATGGTGAGCGGCGCCACCAGCAGCGGCCGATAGTCGTCGATCTCCGCATGAGCGGTGAGATAGTTGAACACCATGTGTACCTTCTCGGTAATTTGCGGATCGCACGTCAGCAGACTCAAGTCGGTATAGAAGCGAGCCGTATCCGGGTTGTAGTTGCCGGTGCCGAGGTGGCAATAGCGACGCGTCACGCCATCCTCGTCGCGCCGCACCAGCATGGCCAGCTTGCAATGCGTCTTCAGCCCCACCACGCCGTGGAAGACCTGCACGCCCGCGTCTTCCATGCTGCGGGCCCAGCGGATGTTCGATGCCTCGTCGAACCGCGCCATCAGCTCCACCACCAGCGTAGCTTCCTTGGTGGCCGCGGCCTCAATCAGCGCCTCGCACATCGGGGAGTCCTTGCTGGTCCGGTAGAGCGTCTGCTTCATTGACAGCACAGCATCGTCCTTTGCGCCCTGACCGATAAAATCGACGACCGAGTCGTACGAGTCGTACGGGTGGTGCAGCAGCACATCGTGCTGGCGTATCTCGTCGAAAATATTTGCCGACTTGCGGCTCAGGTGCAAGGGCTTCGGGGTGAATGGCGGAAACTTCAACTCCGGCCGCTTCACATCCCCATAAAAGAACATCAGCCGCGAGAGGTTCACCGGCCCCTCGACGCGATATACCTGGTCCTCTTCCAGCTCGAAGTTCACCCTCAGCCGCTCCACGATCTCGGGATCGGCCAGCGACTCAATCTCCAGCCGGACAGCATCGCCTTTGCGCCGGTTGTGCAGCTCCACGCGAATGGTCTCCAGCAGGGACCGCGCTTCTTCCTCTTCGAAGTAGAGGTTCGAGTTTCGAGTTACGCGGAACGCAGCCCGCGCCAGCACCTCATACCCGCGGTACATCCCGGCAAGGTTCTGCGCAATCAGGTCCTGCAGCAGCAGGTAATCGAACTTGCCTTCCTCAGCCGGAAGCCGCACAAACCGCGGCAGCGCGCGGGGCACCGTCACCACGCCCAGCACTTGCGGCCCCGAACTCCGTCTCTTGGCCCGCAGCAGCAGCGCCAGGCAAAGAGCCTTGTTCAGCACGCGCGGAAACGGGTGTGCCGGGTCAATCGAGATCGGCGTCAGCAGCGGATCGACATCCCGCTGGAAATATCCCTGCGCAAACGCCCGCGCCTCTTCACCCAGTTCCTGCCATTCCATCAGCCGGATGTCCTGTTTCCGCAACTCGGGCAGCAGTTGGTGCTTCCAGCATTGGTACTGCGCAGCCACAAAACTGTGAATCTCAGCCGTCAGCACAGCCAGCGATTCATCCGGCCGGTTGCCGTCATACCCCGGCTCGCGATACCCGTCCTCAATGCGCTGCATCAGCCCGGCTTGGCGCACCTCAACGTATTCGTCCAGGTTGTTGGCGGTAATGGCCAGGAACTTGACCCGTTCAAGCAGGGGATTGCCGGCGTCCTCAGCCTCTTCCAGCACGCGCCGGTTGAATTGCATCCAGGAGTAGTCGCGACCGTTGAAAAGCTTTTGTTTGACAGAAGTTCGAGCCATGCTGCGTTTCCAGTTCGCCGTGTTGGCAGTCTACAGCCTTTTCCCCATCAAGAGGAATCCGCACTCCGATTCCCAGGAAAAGCCGTACCAGCCAATCCATACAGGATGGACACCACGCTGAATGTTAACAACAGGCAAAAAAGACTCGACCGGCGCAAATCTGCTGTCCGGAGCGAAGTCGATGGCCGGGGGCGCCTCCAAACCCAGTGAGTGCTCCTTACGCAGGAGCGTTAACCTCTGCGTTTTCGAATCACCCAGGTCGTCATGCACCGGTAGTCCTGCACGATGGTCGTCTTGAGCGGGTCGACCAGGACAGCATTCATCTCCTCCGTCAGCCCAAGCAGCATCTCTTCATCGACCAGAAACCACTCCGAGCCGTCGCCCACCACGTAGATGTTCTCCCGCACCTGCTCGAAGTCCATCCCAATTCTCGAACCCAAGCGGCAGAACAGCATGCCGCCGGGCCTCAACACCCGCCAAAGTTCGGCCAGAATCGCTCGAAAATGCTCTTCGTCCCGAGAAAAGTGCAGCACAGAATTGCAGATCACCACATCCGCAAACCCATCCGCGAACGGCATCTCTTCGATCGGCCCAACCTGGAAATTCTCTTCCGGCAATCCGGTGTTGAGCGAAGCGGAAAGCTGGCGCACATGGTCGACACCGGCGGCATCCTCGTCCAGCGCAAACACTGCGCACCCCTCGCGCAGCAGATGCACCAGGTTTCTTCCGTACCCGCAACCTGCGTCGAGCACGTGCATTCCAGGCGCAATGTTTCCTCGTAGAATCTGATCGAAGACGTAGATATCGATCTGCCCGAATTGTTCCTGAATACTCAGCACCGGTCCGCCTCCGTCCCGCATCCAATACGGTGATTATCCAAATTGGGCTTGAATTGCCCATCTGCAAGTTGTATCAGCCTTCGGGATGGCGATGCCCGCCACGCGCTGAGTGGTCATTGACTCTCTGGCCCATCGGGTTGAGGATGAAGATTGAGTGAGTGCAATTCCAACCGCCAAAATTCCGCCCCCACGAAATAGGAGATAGGAGTGCTCTCGATGCCTGAAGAAGCTATCACCCCGAATGGAAGTCTGCTCGAAAGCCTGATTCCCGCGAAGCCCATATCGGGACGCGCCCAGGAGTTCAACGAGCGCGTGCATGACATGATGGACGGCCAGGCTAAGGACGAGGCCACCGTGGTCAAGGCCTTTGATGGCTTGGACGAGATGTTCGACCTGATTGCCGCCGGGATGTACTCGATGGCGTCGATGCTGGTAGGGGAAGGCGAGGACAGCATCCGGCTGGTGGAGACGGCTGTCGCCAATGCCGAGGTAACAGCGGGCCACGACCCCGCGAAGGCGCGCAAGAGCAGCCGCCTGGCGCTGTGTACGGCGGCGCTGGACACACTTGCCGCGCGCGATGCATCGAGCCTGGCCGCACCGGAAGGTCTGGAGCATGCCGCTACCTGCATCGGGGACGACGAACTGGATGCGGCTGGAGTCTCCAGCGACGAATTGGAGCGGATGATTGCCGGGCCGGACCGCGACCGTGTGCGGAACTGGCTGGAGAGCCTGCCTGCGGTTCTGCGGACCATTTTTGTGCTGCGGGCCGTGGCCGGATTTTCGACAGCCGAGACCGCGGAGCTACTGAGGGCGCATGGCGGGCCGCAAGCCGCCGGCTGGAACCGCGATGCGGTGCGGGAGCTGTTCCGGCAAGGGCTTTGCTCGCTTGCTTCCCAGGTGCTGCAGGCAGCGAGCCACTAACTTCAAGCTGTCAGCTTTCAGTTTTTTCGCCGGCGGCCCATATTGGCACTGGCGATTCTCCGCGCCCTTTTTCCGAGTGCTTCCCTGCCACTTCTGCCAAGAACAAGCAGGGCGTTTCGCAAACTTCTGACGGGTCCCACGCCGATTCGATACACTACTTTAAGAACCCTGCCGACCGCTTACCGCATCCATTAAGAGCGAACTATTTCAGGCAGAAGCCCTTCTGAAGTGAGTTGAACAACCTTGATCTCGTCAAAGTATCGAAGAAAGAGCACGATTTTCCCTTGCGGCCTGTTGCTGGGACTGTCGGTCGCGGGTTCGTGTGTGTTGGCCGCGGGCGGACAGTCGGCGCAGCAACCGCTGGGGTTGGCGCCGAGCCAGGCGTCGGGGCCGAATGCGCAAAGCTTTCAGGGTAGTGTGACCGCGGGCGACCCGACCGGGCAGCCGATCGATTTGACGCTCGACGATGCCATCCAGCGGGGACTGAAGAACAACCTGGGCGTAATTTTGAGCGGCACGCAAACGGCTTCGGCCCGGGGCCAGCGGCTCAGCCAACTGCAGTCGCTGCTGCCGAGCGTGGATGCCACCATCAAGGATACGGTGATGCAGGCCGATCTTGCGGCTGAAGGGTTGCGGATTCCGGGTTTCCCGACCATCATTGGGCCATTCGGATACCAGGATTTCCGGGCTTCGCTGAACTGGTCGCTGATCGACGTTGCTTCGCTGCGCAATTATCTGGCGGCGCAGCATAATTTTGCCGCTGCACAGCTGAGCGCAGAGGATGCTCGCGAACTGGTGGTGCTGACGGTGGGGAATGCATATCTGTTGGCGCTGGCCGATGAGAGCCAGGTCGGCAGCGTTGAAGCGCAGGTAGCCACCTCAAAAATATCTCTCAACCAGGCCGTGGCCAACCACGATGCAGGGACGGCGCCCAAGCTGGACGAGTTGCGGGCGCAGGTGGACTATCAATCCCTGGAACAGCAGTTGATTGTGGCGAAGAACTGGCTTGCAAAGGACAAGCTGGCCCTGGCGCGGACCATCGGGCTTCCCCTTGCGCAGAGTTTTAATCTGGCGGACAAGGCGCCTTACCAAGCTTTCGACGCGCTGGATGTCGAAGCGGCGATTCGCGAAGCTCACGCCAACCGCAAGGATCTGGCGGCGATGGTGGAGCAGGTGAAGGCCGCTGAACAGCAGCGCAAGGCAGCTACGGCAGACCGGTTCCCCACGCTCGCGTTCAGCGGAGATTACGGAGACATCGGTGTGAATCTGAGTCACTCGCATGGAACCGAAGATGCCACGGGTACCATCAGTGTTCCTCTTTTTGCGGAGTTTGCCTTGCGCGGCGAGGCACAGGTGGCGCAATCGACTCTGGACACGGACAAAGCCAAGTTGAGCGACGACAATGCGCAGGTGGATGCGGACATTCGCGACGCTCTGCTGGACATTGAATCGGCGCAGAAACTGGTCGAAGTCGCGCGCTCCAGCGTGGACCTGTCCAACGAAGCGCTGAGCGAAGCGCAACAGCGGTATGCGAACGGTGTGAGCGACAACCTGGCCGTAAGCCAGGCGGAGCAAAGCGTGGCGCAAGCCAATAATCAATATGTAGCCAGTCTCTACCGGCATAATGTCGCAAAGCTGAGCCTGGCGCGCGCCCTGGGCGCGGGGCAGAGTTACAAGAACTATTTGGGAGGGAAGTAAACGTGGCGGATTCGACTGCAACACCGGCCCCTGCAGCGCCGGTTCAAGAAACTGAAATTGCGCCGCCGCCTAGCCGTCGCAGAGGCATCATTGTGGTGGTGCTTGTGGTCCTGGTGGTGGTGGCGGTCGCTGTCTGGTGGCACTCCACATTCAGCGAGGATACCGACGACGCACAGGTGAACGGACATTTGATCCAGGTAAGCTCGCGCATTGCCGGGCAGGTAATCAAAGTGGACGTGGCGGAGAACCAGGAAGTGAAGGCCGGCGACACAATCGCCGAGCTTGACCCCAAAGATTACGACGTTGCCGTGGAGAACGCCCAGGCGGCCCTCGCCATTGCCCAGGCAAATGCCGCGGCAGCGAACGTAGGTGTCCCCCTCACGACCATCAACACGGGCAGCAATCTGCGTTCGTCGGATGCGGATGTGAGCGGTGCGCATGCCGGCGTGGCGCAGGCGGAGCAGCAATTGGCGGGCGCCAAGGCCTCGGTTGCCCAGGCTCAGGCCAACCTGACCAAGGCCGATGCGGATCTGGCTCGCTACAAGCCGCTGGTCGAAAAGGACGTCATCAGCAAGCAGCAGTGGGATGCTGCCGTGGCCGCCGATGATGGAGCCAAGGCGGCGTTGGCCAATGCACAGGCCGCTCAAAGCGCGGCGGGCGATGGTGTGCGCGCGGCACGAGACCGTGAGAATCAGGCGCAGGCGCAACACAAGTATGCCGAGACCGGCCCGCAACAGGTGGAAGTGCAGAGTGCGCGGGCCAAGGCTGCTCAGGCGCAGGCGCAGCAGGCGCAGGCGCAACTGGATCAGGCCGAGCTGAACTTGAGCTACACCAAAATTGTGGCTCCGGCGGCCGGCATCATTACGCGCAAGAGCGTGGAGGTCGACCAGAATGTTGCACCAGGGCAGAACCTGCTGACGCTGGTTTCGCTCGACGACCTCTGGATCACCGCGAACTTCAAGGAAACGCAGTTGAAGCGTATGGACAAGAACCAGGCGGTGGAGATTGAAGTGGACGCAACCGGTAAGACGTACCAAGGCAAAGTGACGGAGATCGGCGGCGCCACCGGTTCGGTGCTCAGCCTGTTTCCCCCGGAGAACGCGACGGGCAACTACGTGAAGGTGGTACAGCGTGTTCCGGTGCGCATCGACTTCACCAACCTGAAAAATGAAGACCCCAATCACGCGCTGCGGCCTGGATTGTCGGTCGAGCCGAAGGTTCGGGTGAAGCCGTAAGAGCAGTGATCAGTGGTCAGTGGTCAGTGGTCAGTGAACAGTTTTTGCCCCTAACCCGCTAACAGGGTTGGGGGCTTTGGTTTTCTGGCTTGGCAATGGTGTGCAAGACTGGTGCGAATCGGTGCAGACGAGGAGATGCCAAATGGAATTCCACCTGGACCAGGGACTTGAGGTTCTGACGCAGACACCGGGCGTGCTGAGCGCTCTTTTGCGAGGGAAGTCCGATATGTGGCTGAACGCGCGGAAGACGCCGGAGTCGTTCAGCCCGATGGATGTGATCGGACACCTGATGCACGCGGAACTGACTGACTGGATTCCGCGCGTGCGCATGATTCTGGAGGACCAGGACACCCGATCGTTCGAACCGTTTGACAGGCACGGGTTTCGAGCGTTGATTGCCGGCAAGGGCGGGAATGAGTTGCTGGATGAGTTTGCCGAGTTGCGGCGGCAGAGCCTTCACGCTCTTACGAAGCTCGGCGTTGGAGAAGAACAACTCACGCTGCCGGGCAGGCATCCCGAACTCGGGGCCGTGACGTTGGGCAACCTGCTGGCCACGTGGGTAGTTCACGATTTGGGCCACATTGCACAACTGGTGAAGATCATGGCGAGCGAGTACCGGGAAGCGGTCGGCCCGTGGCGTGTGTATACGACGATTCTGGATTAATCCAGCGGGATGAACTCGACGCTGCGGACGAGCGCGGGGCCGACTCCGGGCGGCGTGGGCGTGGCGTAGAAAGACAGGCCCACACTGCTCGCGGCGGGGTAAATCAGGTTGGTCAGCACAGTTTCTCCGTCTTCCGCAAAGACCTCGACTGAGTTGCGATCGACGACGATTTCGATGCGGATGGAATTCTCCTGCGAATGCTTGAGCGGGGCTGAAACGCGGGTGGGGAAGTCGGGAGACCAGTCCGTTTTTCCCGAGTGTATCCGGTCCACAAAGATGCGGCCCTTTTCTCTATCGACACCGATCACAGTTTCTTCCGCGGCAGCTTCATTGGGGTTTACCGTGCCGCGGCGCAAGCGTATACCGGCTTCGGCAGCATCGCCTGGATCGAGCGTCACCCGCAGCAGGTAGACGCTGCCGGTGAGTTTTCGATCGGAGATGCGCTCGTTGATCTGGGGCACGGTCAGGTAGGGCGACGCGCCAAACAGGGCGCTTGAGGGCTTGTAGGAAGGTGTCGGCAAGATGGGTTGCTGGACCAACATGAGCGGTTCCTGCGACGGCGTCAAGCTGGTATGGGCGGACGGCTGGCGCAGGTAGAGGGTGCGTGCCGTGGTCATTTCGCCGCGCCCCGGCAGCGAGGGCGACTTAGCTGCGTATTGCCAGTTGTTCATCCAGGCGATCCAGAGACGATCCTGACCTGCCGGGATGTTTGAAAAGGATGTAGAGGCGTAAAAATCCTTGCCCCAGTCGGCCCAATGGGGGCCCGAGCCGGGGTGATCTTCAGTGAAATGAGTTCCGTCAAACTGGCCAACGAAATACTGATCGGCTGATCCGCCTTGGGGCCCGCCTGGATTGATATTGACGCTCAGCACCCAGCGGTGGTCGACGATCTTGCCCATGGCTTCATGTTTGCCGGCTGTTTCGCGAACGGAAAGCTCGAAAAGATCGGGGCACTCCCATACGCCGGAGACTGCGCCGGCCGGACCAAACTCGCTCACCTGCTCCCATTGCCTCAGGTTCTTTGAGCGGTAGAAGCGGATCTTATGCTGGTCAGCCAGGGAGACGGCCATGACCCAGCTTTGTGTTGGAGCATGCCAGAAGACTTTGGGATCGCGGAAATCCTTGAGGCCGGGATCGAGAATCGGATTGCCCTGGAATTTGGTCCAGGTTGTTCCTCCGTCGCTGCTGAAGGCCAGGTTCTGGTTCTGCTTGTCCGGATTTTGGCTGTAGCCGGTGTAGATGGCGACCAGGCAGCCGGGGGTCTTCTGGGCGGCGCTCCCGCAAAGGCCGCTGGTGTTGTCGCGGTCTTCGACCGTGGATCCGCTGAAAATCATCACGCCGTTTTCTTCCTGGATAGCGACGGGGAGCTGCTTCCAGTGGACCAGGTCCGGCGAGATGGCGTGGCCCCAGCTCATGTGTCCCCACTCGTCGCCAAACGGGTTCGATTGGAAGAAGAGATGGTATTGCCCGTTGAGCAGGATGGGGCCGTTGGGATCGTTGATCCAGTTGGGCGGTGCGCTGAAGTGGAGTTTGGGCTGCCAGGGAGTGGCGGCTGCGGAGGCCGCCTGCTGGGCGCGGGCGGGCGCAGCGAAAATCAACGCCGATACGAGAATAAGTGCTGTTAGGGAATGAGCTGGTGAAAGGCTTCGGCTCCGATGGGTGATTTCCGATGGCATGGGTGGGTCGCTCGCAATCATGGAAGCCCACAAGATCATGGAAGCTTACAGGAGTTATAACGCTATTGTAGCGATTAGACTTGATTGCAGTGCCGCGATGAAAGATTCCATACACGTTTCGAAAGAGAACTACCTGAAGGCGATTCTGGAAGCTGAGGCCGAAGGGCACCAGGTGATTCCGGCAATGCTGGCGCATTGGCTTGAGGTTTCGGCGCCGGCGGTGACCATGGCTCTCAAGCGCCTGAAGCGCGACGGCTTCGTGGAAGTGGGAGCGGATGGCATTGTCCGGCTGACGGAGGCGGGCCGCGAAATGGCTTACAGGACGGCGCTGCGCCACCACCTGATCGAGCGGATGTTGAGCGAAGTCTTCGGGATGGAGTGGTACGAGATTCACGAGGAAGCGGAACGGCTGGAGCACGCGGTTTCGCCTGCATTCGAGTTGAAACTGAAGGAGAAGCTGGGAGAGAGCGGCGCCTGTCCGCACGGAAATGCGGTGCTGCCGGTGAGTCCCTCAGAGCGAAAGAAGCGGGGTGAGACGCCGCTTTCAGAGGCAGTGGAAGGGGGGCGGTACACCGTGACCAGCCTGCAGGAGCGCGATCCCAAGCTGCTTCTTTTCTTGCACAAGACTGGAATTGGGCCGGGCAAGAGCCTGCGTGTGAACAGCCAGAACTACGATCAAACCGTTTCAATTGAGCTGAATACAGGAAATTCGATCCTGGGAAGACCGGCAGCGGAAGCGGTTTGGCTGAGGCCGGAGATTTCACGATAATTAAATATAAGAAAATAAATTAACCATGATTAACTAACTGTGACATACTTGGGTTGGGGCCCTTCGGGACTTCCCTTTTTCTCCTATGCCCACTGAATTGAGAAACCTCGTCGGGCTCGCCGAGCCCTCGCTGCCAGAGGTGCATTCGAGCGTGCGCATCTCGCGCTCGCCGATTTACTGGCGGCGGCTGCTGGGATTTCTGGGGCCAGGGTTTCTGATCTCTGTGGGGTATATGGACCCCGGCAACTGGGCCACGGACATTGCCGGCGGGTCGCAGTTTGGTTACACGCTGCTGTCGGTGATCATGGTCTCGAATCTGATGGCGATTCTGCTGCAGAGCTTGAGCTTGAAGCTGGGTGTTGCTACGGAGCGCGATCTTGCCCAGATTTGCCGCGAGAGCTATGGGCGGTGGGTGAGCTTCGGGTTATGGATTGGCGCGGAGATCGCGATTGCGGCCTGCGACCTGGCAGAGGTGATCGGCTCGGCCATCGCGTTGAACCTGCTTTTTCACATTCCGCTGTTTTACGGCGTGCTGATTACCGGGCTGGACGTGCTGCTGATTCTTCTCCTGCAACGCTGGGGATTCCGCGTGGTTGAGGCGCTGGTCATTACGCTGATCGGCACCATCATTGCGATGTTCGGTGTGCAATTGTTCCTGTCGCGGCCTGAGTACGGGCCGGTGCTGCGTAACCTGTTCATTCCTTCCGCTTCAATCGTCACCAATCCGACGATGCTTTACATCGCGATCGGCATGTTGGGCGCTACGGTGATGCCGCACAATCTTTACCTGCATTCGTCGATTGTGCAGAGCCGCAGGTACAAGCGCACGCCGGAAGGGAAACGCGAAGCGATCTTCATGGCCAACATCGATTCAGCAATGGCGCTGACGGTGGCCTTGTTTGTGAATGCGGCCATCGTAGTTGTTGCGGCGGCAGTGTTTTATCGCAGCGGGCACTACGAGGTTGCAGCCATTGAGGACGCGTACAAGCTGCTGAGCCCGCTGGTTGGCGCGGCGGGAGCGAGCACGCTGTTCGCCATTGCGCTCCTGGCGAGTGGGCAGAACTCTTCCATCACCGGCACACTCGCGGGCCAGGTGGTGATGGAAGGATTCATCCACATCAGGCTGCAGCCATGGATGCGGCGGATGATTACGCGGACGATTGCGATCATTCCCACGATCATCGTGGTGGCCTTTACGGGCGAGCGCGGCACGGAGAAACTGCTGCTGCTGAGCCAGGTGATTTTGTCGCTGCAACTGAGCTTCGCGGTGATTCCGCTGGTGATCTTCACGGGCAGCCGGAAGAGGATGGGCGAGTTTGTGAATGGCCCGTGGCTGCAAGGGCTGGCGTGGTTTGTGGCAGCCCTGATCGCGGGGCTGAATGCGTGGTTCCTGGTGCTGATGGTGCGGTGAAACAGGGAATAGGGAATAGGGAATAGAACGCGGAATCGCGGCGCGGGGATACCTATGCCCCAACAAACATCGGCGCTCCTTCGTTCATGCGCCAAGGGCCCGATGCCAGTCAGTGAAGCTTGCTAACGACAGGGACATGGTCAAGAGAGGTGCACCGGCCTTTCGCTGATCTCCAACCTCTATTCCTTATTCCCTATTCCCTGCCCTTGTGCTCTACCATGGATGCCATGCACGTTCTTTCTGCTGCCGAAATGCAGGCTTGCGACCGGGCTACTACGGAGCGGTTTGGAGTTGCGTCTGTCGACCTGATGCGGACGGCTGCGGCGTCAGTGGCCGCATATGCGCGGGAGCAGTTTCCGCGTGCGCGGCGGGTGACCGTGCTTTGCGGCCGAGGCAACAACGGCGGCGACGGGATGATGACGGCGCGCCTGCTTGCTGCGAGCGGCCTCGAAGTGACTACGCTGCTGCTGGGTGCGCCGGAGAGCCTTGGGCCGGACGTGGTTACGGCCTGGGGGGAACTGCTGGCCAGTGCGGCTCCCGGCGCCGTGCATGTGGTGGAGACGGCGGAGCAACTGGCGGCGCACAATGAGGCACTCAAGGCCGACCTGCTCGTGGATGCGGTGGTGGGCACGGGATTCAAGCCTCCTCTGAAGGGGCTGGCAGCCGCGGCTCTGGAGTGGGTGATGGCGAGCCATGCGCAGTTTCTTGCAGTGGATTTACCCTCGGGCTGGGCGGCGGACACCACGGCGGCAAGTGCTGCGGGGCCAGTGTTTCCAGCGGATGCGGTGATTACTTTTACCGCGTCCAAACCGGCGCATGTATTCGCACAGTTGACGCGCAACTGGGACCAGCCGGTGGTGGTGACGCCGATCGGGTCGCCGGAGGCATCCATCGTCTCGATGTTGGGCGTGGAGTGGGCGGGGTCGGCGATGGAACTTGTCCAGGCGCCGCGCGCGACGGGGGCGAACAAAGGCAATTTCGGCCATGTGCTGGTGGTGGGCGGGTCGGTTGGCAGATCGGGCGCGCCATCAATGGCTTCACTTGCCGCGTTGCGGAGCGGGGCGGGCCTGGTGACGGCGGCGGTTCCGGCTGCGGTGCTGGCGCAGGTGTCCGCGGTCGCGCCGGAGCTGATGACATGGCCGCTGATTGCAGGCCCTGGTGGCGGCATTTCTCCTGAGAACCTGACTCCGGAAGCGTTGGCAGCGCTGATGGCGGGCATGACCGTGTTGGCAATAGGGCCGGGAATTGGCCAGAACGCGGAGACGGTGAAGTTTGTGACGGGCCTGCTGGCGGCAACAAAGATCCCAGCGGTGATCGATGCGGATGCATTGAATATTCTGGCGGCCAAGCCGGTGCTGCTGGCGAAGCTGGCCAAGGGGCGGACGGTGGTATTGACGCCGCATCCGGGAGAGATGGCGAGGCTGGCTGGTATCACGGTTCCCGAGGTGCAAGCCAACCGGCTGCAAGTAGCGCGCGGATTTGCGGAGCGGTTTGGCGTTACCTTGGTACTGAAGGGGGCGCGGACGCTCATTGCGCATCCTGATGGCCGGGTTGCGGTGAATACGACTGGAAATCCCGGGATGGCCAAGGGCGGGAGCGGTGACCTGTTGACCGGGCTGGTCGCGGGTTTGGTGGCGCAGCACCCTGGCGCTGCTGCCGCTGCGGTTGAGGCGGCTGTCTACCTCCATGGCCTGGCCGCGGACCTTGCGGTGAGGCCCCCGGCAGGCATCCACGACGAGCATACTTTGCTGGCAACCGACAGTCTTCAACAACTTTCTCGGGCTTTTCGCTTTGATTCGCGCGGGGAGAACGGTTATGTTTGGTTGCAGGGGCTGCCGGCTGATGCGAGGGCCGGCGTGTGCTCCAACGAGGCTAGCCGATGACGAACGCTGCTCCTCCCGGCCCGAAGGTTCCACCAGAGGCTGTCCGGACGCATGAATTTACAACGCAAAGCGGGGCGGACACGATTGAGGTTGGCCGCAAGCTGGCGAAGCTTCTGAAGCCGCCGCAACTGCTGATTCTGCGCGGCGACCTGGGCACTGGGAAGACCACGCTGGTGAAGGGAATTGCGCAGGCGCTCGATGCGGCTGAAGCGGACGAGGTGACGAGTCCCACGTTTACACTGATCCATGAGTACGATGGCACGCAGGGCGGCAAGGCGGTGAAGCTGTTTCATCTGGATGTGTACCGTCTGGAAGGCGAACGCCAACTGGAGACGCTCGGGCTGGACGAGTTGCTGACCGAAAACGCATTGGTGCTGGTGGAGTGGGGAGAAAAATTCAAGAGCATCAAGAAGAAGGCTACCGGAGAGATTGCCATTACTTCCGCCGGCGGCGATGCGCGAAAGATTACGGTGATGCTGAAAGACCAAGCGTAGTCTCAAAAAATCCCAATCCTCCGCGATGTAACTCCTTTGTTTCGAAGGTAAGAACGGGGTGTTTTGCCCCTAACGCCCTTGTTTTCATTCCGATGGGGAGAAAGGTGGGGAGGGGTGGGGTGTCTTTTCTTTTGCTCCGACCGGTCAGGCCCTTCCGCTTTTCCCATCTATTCCGATTGTGCGCCTGAGAAGGGTAATGATCTGCAACGATTTGAGATTTTACTTTTCTGGTCCTGAATCGTGGGATACTTCGCAAATCGTCCCAGAAGTTTTCCTTTTCGCGGTTAAGCTGTGGCGACCGTCAATAAAAAAACTCGAAACAACTGAACACCCCCTTTCTTTACTTTTGATAGAATGTAAAGAGAGGGGAACGTCATCTCATGGAAGCTACGCTTAGTGGCAAAGGGCAGGCAACGATCCCCAAAGCGGTTCGCGATCGCCTGCAAATAAAGCCGGGGGACCGGTTCAAGTTCTTCTTCCACCCTGACGGCGTGATCATCCTGCCCAAAATATCGACTGCTCGACTTAAGGGCATGATTCCAAAGCCTGCTCAATCGGTGTCTCTTGCAGAAATGGATCGGGCAATTGCAAAGGGCGCAACTGAGAGGTTTCGGCGAAGAAAATGACAGGTCTCGACACAAACGTCCTGCTGCGCTACCTCGCGCAAGACGATCCAACGCAGTCTCCCCGTGCAACGGAGATCATCGAACGGCGCTTGACCGAACAGGAACCCGGTTTCGTCAGCCTCGTGTGCATTCTTGAAGTTGTATGGGTCCTCAAAAGCCTTTTCAAGCGTTCCAGGCAGGAGATAGCGAACGATATTGAAATGCTGTTAGCCGCTGACACACTCGAAGTTCAGAATGAGCAAGAGGTTTATTACGCCGTTGTTTCGCTCCGCAACGGAATCGGAACGTTCGAAGACGCCTTGATCGGCTCCCTTGGCGTCTGGAGAGGTTGTTTGGCAACCTTGACGTTCGATGAAGATGCCGCCAAACGGCTCCACGGGTTCCAACTGGCTTGATTGCCGGGTTTCACCTGTCTCGATTCCCGATTCGCCGCTGGGCGGGGATCGGCCGGATCCCAGGTCTGAGAATCCAGACCTGGGGCACCCATCTTCAGTAACAGATCGAGATATGGACCACCCGCCGAATGCCGAGCGCCGTGGCAACGACCCGGCTCTGAAATCTTGAGTGAGTTCGACATCTATTGAACCAATATCGAGATCAAAGCTGCACACGGGCAAAGGAATGCACTAAAATCCGTGCCATGCAGACAACCGGTATGGCGGAGAGGTGAGATTGTTGTCAGGCGGGATCGGACTTCGGAGATCATCGGAATCAAGACAAGAGGCGGAAGTGCGACAAATGGGGCATTTGCCTCCTATACCCTTGACGCATTGAAACGAGAGTGGGACAAACTGAGTGTGAATCGTGAGGTGCCGTCCGACTTTTATATAATCCGGGCCGTCACGATTCTTGAAGTCTTTACAAGGGCTCGAATTGGGATGCTCGTCGACCTCGGCAAGGATTATGCAAAACGAGCAACAGATCTATTGAAGGACTACAGGATCGACTTCGATCTGGTGCAAAGCGTTTATGGTCGTACCATTGCTCTCGGAAACATTGTCGCTCACAGTGTTCAAATAAACTCGTTTGGGCAGATAGTCGATCATTTCAAGGTGCTGCTTGAATTCGATCTGTCAGATCGACTCGCGAAAGCAGTTGACAGGTGGGAAACCGAAGTAAAGAAGAAGCCCTCCTGTCCGATCATTCCCGTTTACGCCTCAATGGCTGCGCAGCTTAAGCGATTGTTTGAACTTCGGCACATTCTTTGCCATGAGCTTCCGAAGAAGGCCGTCTACTCAAGAAATGAGATTTCAGACCTTCTTGGACACGCCGTGACCTTTGCCGACGCGCTTCAGAACGTGTTGAACTTCGAAATGTATGGGTTAACACCTCTGACTCAAACTGAGATGAACATTGACGCCGGTAGGAGACTGCGGTCCAAGGAACACGAATTGGAGGCACTTATCGAATCAATCCGCTCTGAAATATCCTGGGCCGATGGAGAGATAGGAACACTACAGATCTCGCAGGAAACCTGGAAGGCCTATCGGGATGCGTATTGCGAGTTCAGTACTTGGCTTAATAGAGGTGGTTCGATCCGATCAACATTATGGGCTGGTAGGGCACGGGACATTACGGAGCAGCGCATTGCCCAGGTGCGATCTTGGAAGGAGCACCGGAGTTCACTTTAGTGTTGGATTCGAGAAGGTACTGGCGAGCAGCGGGCGGGTTCCCTGATTGACGATCACCAGCCCACTGTCGCTGGCGCGAATTTGGGGACTGCGCGCTGCGGGACAAGTTTTAGGCTGGCACGTACTGAGTATCTCATTACGGCCGATCAATCTGTGCGAGCCCATCCATTTAATCTGTGAACATCGCCAGCTTTAGGGATGGACCAATGAAGTCTCGAAGTTCAATCAAGACGTCCCTCAGTTTTGCGGCACGACTGAAGTCGTGCCCTTTCAAAACTGAGCTTTGATTGAGTTTCTCCGCAACCTCAGAACCCCATGATGTTGTAGCCGCAATCAACGTACATCACTTCGCCGGTGCTGCAGCCAAAGATCTCCTCAATTCAGGACCGATTCCAGAACACGCCTCAGAAGGAAAGCGCATGGATTCTGCGGAGAGCGAGAACAATTGTCAATTGGCAGCGCCTGACCGTGTAAGATTTCTGCATCTTCCCTGGAGGCTCGGATGCCTGCGATTGCAAAAACCTCAGTTGCCGCGATTCTCACTTTCATTCTTGCCTGCGCTGTTGGCATGCACCCAACCACTGCCAACGCTGCTTCCACTCCGCACATTTTTCAGCGGCCTGCGCTCAGCCGCGACCTGATTGCGTTTGGATACGCGGGAGACTTGTGGACTGTGCCGCGCACAGGTGGCCGGGCCACGCGGCTGACGACGGGTGTGGGCACCGAGACCAGCCCCATTTTCTCGCCCGACGGCGCAACCATCGCGTTCACCGGTGAGTACGACGGCAACACGGACGTCTTCACGATTCCCGTGACCGGGGGCGTGCCGTTCCGCGTGACCTATCATCCGGCAACCGATTCAGTGGTGGGTTGGAGCCCGGACGGCAAGGAGATTCTGTTCCGCTCAGACCGGCAGGCGACCAGCCGGTTTACACAGCTTTTTACGGTGCCGGCGCATGGAGGCATTGCCAAGATGCTGCCGCTGCCGATGGCCTACCAGGGGCAGTATTCGCCGGACGGAAGTCAGATTGCGTATTCACCGCTGCCGCCGGCATTCGTCTTCAACTACACCTCGTATGTGTCCTGGCAAAACTATCACGGTGGACGGGCCAGCACGATCTGGATTACCACGCTGCCGGGACTGGATTCTGTCGAAATTCCTCATGAGAATGCGTCGGACCTTGCGCCTGTTTACGCGGGCGAAAGCATTTATTTTCTCTCCGGGCGCGCGGGGCCGATCTCGATCTTTAAATACGATCCGGCTACGAAGAAGGTGACCGAGGCGCTGCACAACACTGGGGCCGATATTCGCACGCTGGCGGGCGAGGGGACGACGCTGGTTTACGACCAGTTGGGCGAGATTTATCTCTTCGACACGGCGACGGGCAAGAGCCAGGCGGTGCCGATTGAGATCGATGCCGATCTGCCGGAGGTGCGTCCGCGGATTCAGAGTGTGGCCGACGAGATTGAGCACGTCACTATTTCGCCGACGGGCTTGCGGGTTGCTGTGGAGGCTCACGGTGACATTCTGACGGTGGCCGCCAAGCACGGGCCAACGCGCGACATTACCAACACGCCGGGCACGATGGAGCGTGAGCCGGCCTGGTCGCCCGATGGACAATCGATTGCTTATTTCTCCGACGAGTCCGGCATGTACGCCTTGCACGTGGCTCCGCAGACGGGCACGGAACTGGCCGGCAGCGTCGCGGTGAAGAAGTTTCCGCTGGCGACGGAGCCCTCGTATTACTTCGATGCGAAGTGGTCGCCGGATTCGAAACGCATCGCCTTCCGCGACAACCGGCTGAAGATCTGGATGCTGGATACGGCGACGGGCAAGCTGTCGACGGTGGACAACGAAAACGCATTTGGGGGCTTCTCGAACCAGAGCTACGAACTTGCCTGGTCGCCGGATTCGAAGTGGCTGGGGTACGAGCGCTCGGTTGAGAACCATCTGCACGCGATCATGCTGTACTCCGTGGATTCGGGAAAGTCCACGCAGGTGACGAGCGAGATGGCGGATGCGGATAACCCGGCGTTCGATCGCGAGGGCAAGTATCTCTACTTCACGGCCAGCACCAACGCGGGTGCTACGTCGGACGGGTTGGACATGACCAGCGATCTTTACCAGGTGACTTCGAACATCTACGCAGCGGTGCTGGCGACGAACCAGGCTTCGCCGATTGCTCCGGAACTGGAAGATGAAAAGACGCCGGGAGAAAAGCAGGCGGACGATAAGAAAGACGCGGCAGCCGGCGGCGATGCAAGGGGCGCAGCGAAGGACAGTGACGAAAAGGACAAGGCCGACAAAGTTGCCGCGCCGAAGCCGCCCAAGCCGGTGAAGGTGGATCTGGAGGGGATTGGGAATCGCATCGTTGCGCTGCCGCTGCCGGCGTCTGTCTATGTTGGGATTGAGACGGGGCTGAAGGGAAGTGTTTACTTCCTGGAGCGCTCGCTGTCAGGGCGCTTTGCCGAGCGCGGGGCAACGCTGAACCGCTGGACGCCGGAAGACCGCAAGACGGAAAAGCTGGCCGAGGGCGTGATGAACTTCGAGCTTTCCGCCGACGGCAAGAAGATGCTGCTGGCGATTTCGAAGAAGAAGCCGGAGGATGATGCACCGGGTGGGGGAGGGCCGCCTTCATGGGTGATTGTGCCGGCCGATGCGCCAATCAAGCCGGGCGATGGGGCGTTATCCTTCGCGGAACTCAAGGTGCGCGTTGAGCCTTCCGCCGAGTGGGCGCAGATGTACCACGAGGTGTGGCGCATTGAGCGGGCTTTCTTCTACGACCCGCATTTCCACGGCACAGATACATTGGCGGACGAGAAGCGGTTTGAGCCGTATGTTGCATCCATCGCTTCGCGCGCGGATTTGAACTACATCTTCCAGGAGATGCTGGGGGCGTTTTCTGTTGGCCACTTGCGCGGCACGGGCGGCAAGATTCCGGAGGCGAAGAAGGTGCCGGGCGGGTTGCTGGGCGCCGATTACACGATCAAGAACAACCGCTATTGCCTGGCGAAGATTTACACGGGTGGGCTGTTCAATCCGCAGATCAAAGCGCCGCTGGCGCAGCCGGGGCTGAACCTGGCGGTAGGCGATTGCATCCTGGCCATCAATGGACAGGACCTGACGGCCGCCGGCGACAGTCAGCAACCGCTGGAGGGGACAGCCGGGCAGGTGGTCAGCCTGCGCGTTGCGGGTGCGGAGGGCAAGAATCCGCGAGATATTTCAGTGATTCCGGTGGCCAGCGAGGCAGCGCTGCACAACATCGACTGGATTGAAGGCAACCAGCGCAAGGTGGGTGAGCTTTCCGGCGGCAAGCTGGGGTATGTTTACCTGCCGGACACGGGGGCGGGCGGCTTTACGAACTTCAATCGCTACTACTTTGCGCAGACGGAGAAACAGGGAGCGATTATCGACGAGCGGTTCAACGCCGGCGGGCAGGTGGCCGACTATTTTGTCGAGGTGTTGGGGCGGCACATTGAGTCGTATTGGGCGCCGCGCTACGGGGCCATCGAACACACGCCGAATGCAGCCATCTACGGGCCGAAGGTGATGATCGCCAACGAATTCTCAGGCTCCGGCGGGGATGCGCTGCCCTGGTTGTTCAAGCAGGCCAAGCTGGGGCCGCTGGTGGGCAAGCGGACCTGGGGTGGGCTAGTGGGCATCGGTGGGATCCCAGTGCTGATGGATGGCGGGAATGTGACTTCGCCGAGCGTGGCGTTCTTCTCACCGAAGGGCGAGTGGGATGTGGAGAACCACGGGGTCGATCCCGATTACGTTGTAGAGCAGGACCCGAAAGCAGTGAGCGAAGGGCACGATCCGCAATTGGAGAAGGCGGTGGCGCTGGCGCTGGAGGAGTTGGAGAAGCATCCGGTGAAGAAGGTGGAGCGGCCGGCTTATCCGAACTACCACCAGTGACCACCTGCGGTGGGGCAGACGGCACCTGCGGTGCGGCAAACGCGGCTTGCGCCGCATGGGCTCCGTGGAGGTACTGATTGGGCGGGGTGGGGTTCGAGGTTTCCCGCCCTTGCGACAGAAAAGAGTCGCAAGAACGGGGCACGGAGCTTTTGTGGCAGATCCAGTGCGGAGTTCATTGCAGGTATAACTTGCAACGCAAGTCATGATGCTCAGGATGGCAGTGCATGATGTGGGTTCAGTGGAGAGAACGCTAGAAGCCCATGATGTTGTAGCCGCAGTCTACGTACATGACTTCGCCGGTGATGGCGCTGGAGAGGTCGCTGGCCAGGAATAAGGCTGCGCCGCCTACTTCAAGCTGGTCTACGTTGCGGTGGAGCGGGGCGCGCTCGGCGTGGGACTTGAGCATTTCACTCAGGTCGCCGACGCCGCGGGCGGCCAGCGTCTTGATGGGGCCGGCGGAGATGGCGTTGACGCGGATGTTTCTGCCGCCCAGGCTTGATGCCAGGTAGCGGACGGTGCATTCGAGGCCGGACTTGGCGATGGCCATCACGTTGTAGTGGGGGACGACTTTCTCGGCGGCGTAGAAGCTGAGAGTGATGATGCTGCCGCCCTCGGTCATGAGCGGGGCTGCCGCCCGGGTGACAGCGATGAGCGAGTAGACGCTGACATCGAGGGCTACCCTGAAGCCTTCGCGGCTGGTCGAGAGGAAGTCGCCCCGCAGGTCGGCGGCTGGAGCAAAGGCTACGGCGTGGACGAGGATTTCAAGCTTGCCGTACTTGTCTTTGAGGGCGGCGAAGAGGGTCTCGATCTCATTATCGTTTGACACGTCGCATTGGAAGCCGGAAGCGCCGGGCAGATCGGCGATGAGGCCCTCGGCTTCGAGCTTCATGCGCTCGTTTTGGTAGCAGATGGCCAGGGTTGCGCCGGCCTCGTGGAGTTTCTGGGCGATGCCCCATGCGATGGAACGCTTGTTGGCCAGCCCGAAGACCACGGCCGTCTTACCCGCCAAATTGATCATGCTTGCTTTCTTCCTCCATCGGCCCGCAAAGGGGGGGCGGGACCGGGCAATTCTTAGAATATCAGGCAGGTAAAGGATAGCAGGGGGTGCGGTGTGGAGTGGGCCGAAAAGCAGAAGCAGATCCCCTTCGGCTACGCTCAGGGCAGGCTTTCGACTTCGCTGCGCTTCGCCCAGGCGGCGGGCGGGGGACCGATACCAACGGGCCGCCACTGCGACATTTTCCGTCATTTATGCCGCTTATTCAGATATACCGGGATGACAAATCTATTCTCGATATGACCTTTTGAGAAGCACTCTAGCAATTGCGATGAGGGAAACCTGGAGCCGCAGCGGATTTGGCGTGGCCCAAGTTGATTGCTTCTTGAATTGTTATCGAACTATTTCTTGTCCAGGGCGTATTCCATGGACCAGATGGAGCCGGGGCGCATGTACATGCTGGCGCGGAAGAGGCCGTGGATGTCGTAGGCTTCCGGGGTGCGGAAGAAGTAGCCGCGGTCGCGCCAGACAACGTTGTTGACGCCCTTGGCGGTGGCGTAGCCCTCGTCTACGAGTCCTTCGGCGATCATGTGGCTGGCGATGGCGAAGGTCGCGCCGGTCCACACTTCCTCGATCTGGTCATTACTATGCAGCAGAGTCCCGTCGGCGCCGATGCCGTTCACCGCGCCCATTTCGCCCTTGCCGAACTTGCGGACATTGTTGTCATACACCTTGTGCAGCGCGGAGAGGCGCATCTCTTTGGGAACGAGATCGCCGAGGCCAGTGAGGCTGGCGTACCACTGGCCGGCTAACTGCTCGGCCATCACGGCCTCAGTGTCCTGCCCCTGGACGGCGTAGCGGAAGTAAGTGCCGGTCCAGAGTTTTTTTACATAGGCTGAGGCGGCTCGTGTTTCAAGAGCGTCATATTCTTTGGCCGTCGCTGGTTCGCCGAGCTTGTCTGCCATGCGCGCAGTGGCCTTGAGCGCGGCGAGGTAGAGGCTGCCGGTGTAGGCGCTCTCGCCTGTGGCTATCCAGTCGTCGTAAGTCTGATCGGGAAAGCCGCCATTTTCGATGAGGCCGTCGCCGTCGGTGTCGTACTGCTTCAGGTGCTCCATGGCCTGCCTGACGGCGGCCCAGCTATCGCGCAGGAAGGCATCGTCCGTAGAGCCGGTGAGGACGAAGTCGCGCCAGATCATGAGCACATATTTTGAATTCAGATCGCGCCAGTTGGAGACGTCCTGATAGTCGTATTGATTGGGATTGAGGATGGGATCTTCGCGGGGCGAGCCGAGGTCGTGAGGAGCTGCGCCGGGGACTTTGCGCGTGTACTCGACGACTTTATTTTCACGTGCGGACTTCCATCCCCAGATATAGTGCTGCGGGTTGGACTGGGGAATGGTGGCGGTGTATTCGCGCATCTCCTGCTTCTCGATTTCGGGCCAGAAGCGGAGCAGCGGGAACGACCCGTAGAAGCGGACATCGAGGCTGCCGTAGAAGGGGTAGTCGAAGCACTCCATGTGTGTGAAGCTGTCGTTTACCGGCAACTTTGCATCGATGCCCGTCCCGGGGCCAGGCTCGGGTCGCTCGTGGCCCCAGAGTGTGCCGCCGTCGGCGAGGAAATAGAGCTCGTTGAATAGCTCGCCGCGATACCAGGCGGGTTTCTTTTCATCCGTGACGATGGGCTTTTGCCATGCGTCGATGGCCTTGCTCCATTCCTCGTGATGCTCGAGCGCGGTGCGGGCGATCTCCCAGGCATGCGTGCCTTCTGTGCCGAAGAAGCGGGTGTAGCGGCGATTCCATTTGCGGCCGCCGGCGAACTGGACGACAGGCAGGTCCCAACTGAGAGCCATGGGGACGAGACGCTTTTCATGCGGGGCGAGGGTGAAGCGGACGGCAAATGCTCCGGCAAATACATCGCCGGCAGAGGCAATGGGCCGAGCCTCGTTGGAAAGGCGGCCGTCCTGCGAAAAAGTCTTCCAGATTGCGGAGCCGTCGGTGGCGGCGGGATAGGTGGCTAGATAGGTGACTTCCGCGCCGTCGCCGGGGAGGGTGGCGATGGCGAACTGGCCGTCCCACTCTTCCTGCACGGAGCCCTGACGCAAGCGGTCGAAGACTATGCCGGACATCGGACCGCTTCCCGGTGCGCCGTCGACTTTTTCCGAAACGAATTTGTTGAAGTTCTGCTGATTGGACGCGTTGTCAAAGCCGCGCGACTGGTCGCGGAACCAGCCGACCATGTTGGTCCACGAAAAAAGGATCGAGACTGTCATCGGTTTGTTGGTGGGATTCTCGGCGGTCCAGCGATAGACGGCGACAGGATAGCTGGTTTCCTTGTAATTATTGGGAAGGATGGGCGAGAACTGCTCGACGGTGAGCTTGACGGGGAGCGCGCGCGTTCCGTAGACGAACCAGCTTTTGGGATAGAGGGCTGCGTATTGGCCGTCGCCGGCGGGCAGGTTCCAGTTCCAGCCGCTGAGCGCGCCGCCGCTGGGCCGGCCAACGGCGAGGGCCATGGATACGGGCGCTCCGCCCTCGGGTTGCGCGAAGACGGCAAACTGGTTGGTGGGGACGTCCTGGTATTTATGGATGCCGCCCTTGATGTGCCAGCGTTCGAAGTGGCCGCGCTCGCTGCGGGAGAAGGTGCCGGCGCCGAAGCCGCCGACGGGAGCGCCTTGCCAATAGCCATCGTCGATGTTGACGCCGTGGAGTTCGGCTCGCTGCGTGCCGGGGTTGGAGGGCGCGGCGCCGATGGGGATGCGCCATGCGGCGCTGGGAATTTGATTTTGGCAAAAAAAGGCAGGCGTGGCCGCTAAAAACAGCGACAACGTGAAGGTAAAGCGATTGATTTGCAAGAGGTGGGGTCTCCGTGCTGCGACAAGGACATTATACTTGGCGGGGTGTTGGGGGGGATCGAAACTCGGGATGGTCAACCATCCGAAGGGAATCGCGGAAGTTCCTCACGCGGCTCGATGAGTGGTTTCGGCTATGGGCGCTAGCTGAATATCTCTTGTCGGCGGATCGGTGAACCGTTGCCGGGTGGCCCTGGGCTGGAGATCTCACCGGAACCGGCGCCACCCGCCAAACATCGTCCTTGAGAACCGGATATTGCATCGCGGTTAGGTCGAGGCGCGATTGCGCGCGGTATACTCGGATGAATTCTGCATGACGACTTTTTGAATTGCTCTGATCCGGACGGAGAAATGGAGCCGATGCTGTCTGAAAGACGCTGGTATTACTGGGCCTGGTTGCTGCTGATCTGCGGTTTTGCGGGGCTTCATGCGCTGCACTTGAGAGCGGATTTTCCTAACCACTCGCCGTGGTATACGGACTGGGCCAAATACACCGATGAGGGTTGGTACGGGAACGCGGCGATCCGGGCGCACCTGTTTGGAAACTGGTATCTGCCGGGGGACTTCAACCCCGCAGCGGCGGTGCCGGTGTGGCCGTTTCTGGAGTGGATTCTCTTCTTCTTTACCGGGGTTACGGTGGAGGCGGCGCGGGGGCTGGCAATTGCGTTTTTCCTTGTCAATCTGCTGCTGAGTTACACGCTGCTGAAGACGCGGGGGCCCAAGTGGATGGCGCTGCTGGCGGTGACGATGCTGGTGACGAGTCCGTTTCTTTATTGCTTCAGCAGGCTGGCGATTCTGGAGCCAATGCTGACGGCGCTGATGCTGGGAGCGTTGAACCTGGGGATTCGGCTGGCTGGTTTTCGACGGCCGGTTTGGGTTGCGGTGGGGATCGGGCTGCTGTTCACGCTGATGATGCTGACCAAGACTACAGCGGTGTTTCTTTTGCCGGCACTGGGATGGGCAATGGTGGTGCCGCTTTGGGAGAGGCGCAGGCTGGCCGTGCGGTGCCTTGGAATTGCGGCTGCGGCCTTTGCTATCAGCTATGGGTTGTGGATGGCTGTGGTGGTTCGCGCTGGACTGCTGGTGGATTACAAATACCTGTTTTTCGTGAACAAATATCCGAGGCCGACGGAGTTCTATTGGCCGCTGATCAGCTTTTGGTGGTCGTTTCATGGCGGGCTATGGGTGGACTACATCCTGGTTCCACTGGCCGGGTTGGTGGTGGTAGGAGCGGTGCTGGCGTGGCGGAGCAAGCCGGGACGGAGGCTGCTGCTCGACCCGGTTTTTGGGGCGTCGGTGTTGGCGGTTGTAGGTTACGTCCTGTTCATGACTTACCAGAATCATCCGCAGCCGCGCTACTTTGCGTTGGTGGCGGTCTTCTGTTTCTTTATTGTGGCGCAGGGGGCGGGAGCGCTGATGGGAGTTGCGGATTCCGGGGGCGAGTTGCAGGGCCGTGCGCAGCGGATTCGCCGCGGGCTGGAGCGTTGGCTGGGTTGGGCGGTTCTGGGCCTGGTCGCGCTGGCGGTGGGGATGAATGGGGCGTGGACGCTGAATTACGCGGCGCATCCGGAGTACACGTTTGTGGATGCTGCGGAGCGGCTGACGCGGTATATCGACCAGCATCCCAACGGGAATCGACTGCTGGTATCGGTGAGTGGGGATGACATCGCGATGGTCGCGCATTTGCCGGCGATCAACGATATTTTTGTGACGCCGACCGCGGGAATGACGGACCTGGTGGGGAAGCTGGGCTACTACCGGCCCGGCTGGTATGCGGCCTGGAACAATATTGACAAGGGTGCGATTGAGGATCTGCATAGCCGCTACTATGTGGAGCAGGTGGCCAGTTTTCGCGCCTTCGACAATCCCGACCGGGACGTACTGGTGCTGTTCAAGCTGCACCCGTGGTCTGGGGGCCGGGTATATGACCCGGCAGACCAGAACCTGCAAGAGCGATTTCCTGAAGATAAATTCGATATTCCGCTGCAATAAGGGGCTGCTGCCGTGTCCGGCCGTTGAAGAGAGACGGTTCCGTCCCTTTTCGGGAATCGGAGCCAAGGCGGGAAAGTGCCAGTTTGCCGTGGATTCAGCCCTGAAATGGCCTTTGGGGAAGGGCTTTTCCGCGGGAAATGCAGGGGTTGGGGAACCGTGTGACTGCAATCACTCGACAGGTGGCAATGCGGGTGTTAGGCTTCCGGTGACTTTTCCCCAGCGTTTTGAGAGGTCGCGTTTTCTGGGGGTCGTTCGAGATACGGCTTCAAACCTTTGTTCGGGAGGACATGTGACTGTAGCGAATTGGGTGGAATTCTTTCTGGCTGTGAGCGTTCTTTCGCTCTTTGTGGCCTTCTTCTTTGCGCGCCAGGTGACCGGGGCAGGTTCCGTCACCGCGGCGTTTCTGAAGCGCCGGTACATGACGGTGGCGGCCCTTCTTGGTACGGGCCTGCTGCTTCCCACGTTCGCCAGCGCGCAGGAGCACGCGGGCGGAGGGGAAGCCAACTTGGTGCTTCCGGATTTGTCGAGCGTGAATTTTCTCGGCATCAACGGACATGCGCTTCTGATTTATGGATTGGTCATTTGCTTCTTCGGCCTGTTGTTCGGACTGACAATCTATATGCAGTTGAAGAACCTGCCGGTTCATCGCTCGATGCTCGAAATCTCGGAGCTGATTTATGAAACGTGCAAGACGTACCTGGTGACGCAGGGCAAGTTCATTCTTCTTCTCTGGACTTTCATCGCGGTGATTATCGCATTGTACTTCGGCGTTCTGGCGCCGGTTCCGGGAAAACCCATTTGGGAAACGCTGACGGTAATTTTGTTGTTTTCGCTGGTCGGCATCGCGGGCAGCTACGGGGTGGCATGGTTCGGAATTCGCGTCAACACATTTGCGAACTCCCGGACGGCGTTCGCGGCATTGCGCGGCAAACCGTATCCATGCTTTGCGATTCCGCTGAAGGCCGGCATGAGCATCGGCATGTTGCTGATATCTGTCGAGCTGCTCATCATGCTGTTCATCCTTTTGTTCATCCCTCGCGATTTTGCGGGTCCATGCTTCATTGGCTTCGCGATCGGCGAAAGCCTGGGCGCCGCGGCGTTGCGTATTGCCGGCGGCATTTTCACCAAGATCGCCGACATTGGCTCCGACCTGATGAAGATCGTCTTCAAGATCAAGGAAGACGATGCGCGTAACCCGGGCGTCATTGCAGACTGCACGGGAGATAACGCGGGCGACTCCGTTGGCCCGAGCGCCGATGGCTTTGAGACCTACGGCGTCACCGGCGTGGCCTTGATCACCTTCATTTTGCTGGCCGTCAAGGAGCCCACCACGCAGGTGCAACTGCTGGTATGGATCTTCGTGATGCGCGTGGCCATGCTGATTTCCAGTTCTCTCGCCTATTTCGTGAATGGCGCAATCGCCAAGGCGAGATATGCACACGCCGACGAGATGGACTTTGAGGCGCCGTTGACCTCGCTGGTGTGGATTACGTCCATCGTTTCCATCATCGTGACTTACATCGTGACGTACTACATGATCCCCACGCTCGGCGACGGAACACTGTGGTGGAAGCTGGCTTCCATCATCTCGTGCGGAACCCTGGCGGGCGCGCTCATCCCCGAATTGGTCAAGGTTTTCACTTCAACCAAATCGGGCCACGTGCAAGAAATCGTGACATCGGCAAGGGAAGGTGGAGCTTCCCTCGGGATATTGTCGGGAATTGTGGCCGGCAATATGTCAGCCTACTGGCTTGGGTTGAGCATGGTCGCACTCATGGGACTGGGCTATTTCTTCAGTACGGGCCCGTCCATGGAAGTCCTGATGCTTGCTCCGGCAGTCTTCGCGTTTGGTCTCGTGGCGTTCGGCTTCCTTGGGATGGGTCCGGTCACGATTGCGGTGGACTCCTACGGACCGGTCACCGACAATGCTCAATCCGTTTACGAGTTGTCGCTGATTGAAGAGGTTCCGAACATTGCAGCCGAGTTGAAGAAGGACTACGGCATCGACGCGAAGTTCGAACGCGCGAAATACCTGCTCGAAGCCAACGATGGAGCCGGCAATACGTTCAAGGCTACGGCCAAGCCGGTGCTGATCGGCACAGCCGTGGTGGGCGCAACCACGATGACCTTCTCGATCATCATGGCCCTGACCCACGGACTGACCATTAATGTTGAAAAGCTCTCTCTGCTGCACGCGCCCTTCATGCTGGGGTTGATCTGCGGTGGCGCGGTGATCTACTGGTTCGCCGGCGCTTCGATGCAGGCGGTCACCACTGGCGCCTACCGCGCGGTCGAGTTCATCAAGGCGAACATCCACCTGGAAGGGGCGGAGAAGGCATCGGTCAATGACAGCAAGAAGGTGGTGGAGATCTGCACGAAGTACGCGCAGAAGGGAATGTTCAACATCTTTCTCGCCGTCTTCTTCTCTACACTTGCGTTCGCATTCATGGAGCCGTTCTTGTTTGTCGGCTACCTGTTCTCGATTGCGATCTTCGGCTTGTACGAGGCGATCTTCATGGCGAATGCCGGGGGTGCCTGGGACAATGCGAAGAAAGTCGTAGAGGTCGACCTGAAACAGAAAGGTACGCCTCTGCATGACGCGACCGTGATCGGAGACACCGTCGGCGATCCGTTCAAAGACACTTCTTCTGTGGCAATGAATCCGATTATCAAGTTCACGACGTTGTTCGGATTACTTGCTGTGGAGCTGGCAGTGACACTCAGTGCGAACAATCCGCTGCTTACACACAGTCTGGCAGTCGTATTCTTCCTGGTGTCGGTGTTCTTCGTGCGGAGATCGTTCTATGGAATGAGGATTGAATCCAAGGGATAGCAACTGATTTCTGTCTTGAAGATCGAAGAAAACGCCGCCTGAAAATGGGCGGCGTTTTCTTTGCGCACAATATGGCCGCACCTGCAGATCAAGCTGCTCCGCACCGTGACTTTTGCGATGGCGCCCTTGTTCCTGTAGTACCTATTTGACTTGAATTCCGGCTGTCTCCGCTTGCCACACATCGGTTACGTCCCCCAACGTCACCAAGGATGCTGTGACCGCACATGCTCCCGAATTGACGCTCGAGGCATACGGTGGAGTGACCGGCCCGGCGAAGGTTCTCATGGACGGGGCGGCTGCGCTCTAGAGCATTTCCGCTTTTTCTGTAGACTTCCGCGCCCCATCCTTTCCGTTTTTTTCTGCGGGAAAGGGTGGGATACCAATAAAATCCAGGACTACACTATTTCCGAAAATGCTCTCGATTACGAAATTACCCAGTCACGGTGCTAGGTCAGAACTCGTTTCAGGAACCCGCGCAAACCCAGCTTGCCCAGCCCGGCCGTGAAGAGCACCAGCGCAGGAAGGATGGCCCACCAGGGCATGTGAGCGATGCCGGGGGTGACGGCGGCGCGCAGGCCTTCACTCATATAGACGATGGGATTGAAGAGCACGCCCACCTGTAGCCAGCGGATCTTGTCCAGCTTGGCCCAGGGGAAGTAGACGCATCCCAAAAATGTGATCGGCACAACAATGATGGAAAAGACCAGCCCGATGTGCTTTGGGTTTACGATTGAGCCAATGACCAGGCCCAGGGAACCTGCCAGCAGGCTGGAGAGCACGAGAACCAGAGCCAGCAAGAACCAGCGATTGAGATCGGCGTGGACCGGTACAGCGGGAATGTAGAACGCCATGGGAATAACCAGTAGTGCGCCCACAATGCTCTGCATGGCGCTGAAGCAGACTTTCTCAAGCGCCACGGCCCAGAGCGGCAAGGGGCACATCACCCGGTCGTCGATTTCGCGGGTGATGCCGAACTCGGATGAGAGCGGAAGGGCGACGGCGGCGATGCCGGAGAACATGATGGCCACTGCCATGAGGCCGGGCAGAATGATGGTGCCGAAGTCCACACCTCCGCCGGAAGCCATGGGGTTGCCGCCGCCCATGCGGGGCAGGATGAACGTAAAAACAAATAGAAACAGCAGGGGCTGCATGCCTACGCGCAGCAGAAAGGGAACAAACTCGCGCATGAGCACGCGCAGGTCGCGCTGCAACAGGCCGAAAAATGACTTGATGAAAATGGCAGAGCCGTACGAGTCGCGGAGGGTAAGTCCTGAACCGATCCCTGTTCCCCGACCCCTGTTCCCTGTTTCTGTTGTGCTATTCACGCAGGTCCCTCCCTGTCAGTTGGATGAAGACTGTTTCCAGGCTGGGCTCGGTGATGGCCAGGTCGCGGAGACCGAAGCCGGAGGCGGCTTGGACCAGGTCGGGCAGCAGGCCGTCGGAGGTGGGAGCAATGACGCGCAGGCCGTCAGCCGTGGCCTCGGCGCTGGTGACGTCAGGGCGCGCCTTGAGCCTCGAGAGCAGCGGCTCAAGAGCAGCGTGGGATTTGAGCTTGAAGTCAAACATGGTTTGCGCGCCGAAGGTGACTTTGAGCTTTTCAGGCGAACCGAGGGCCAGCACGCGGCCATAGTCGATGATGGCTACGCGGTCGGCGAGCGCGTCGGCTTCTTCCATGTAGTGCGTGGTGAGCAGAACGGTGATGCCTTCGTTGCGCAGGCCTTCGACGGCGGTCCACATGGCCAGGCGGCTCTGCGGGTCGAGGCCGGCTGAGGGCTCGTCGAGAAACAGGACGGCGGGCCTGTGGGCGATGGCGCGCGCGATTTGTACGCGCTGGGCCAGGCCTCCGGAGAGTTGGCTGGGCATTACGCTCTTGCGCTCGGTGAGCAGGAACTGGTCGAGGAGTTCGAGCGAGCGGGACTTGGCCTGGGAATGGGAGAAGCCAAAGTAGCGGCAATGGAAGTAGAGGTTCTCGTAAACCGAAAGGGAGCGGTCGAGCGTGTTGAACTGGGGGACGACTCCGATGTGGCGGCGGGCATGGGCGGGGTGCTTGACGACGTCGATGCCGGCGATGCGGACGGCGCCGCTGGTGGGGAGCGTGCGGGTGGTAGCAATGCTGATGGTGGTGGTCTTTCCCGCGCCATTGGGGCCGAGAAGGCCGAAGATCTCCCCCTGCTTCAGTTCCAGATCGATGCCGTCGACCGCGACAACGCGAAGCTTGGACTCGTAGATCTTGGTCAGGGCTTCAATTTCGACAATCAAGGGGGTTCACCAGGTCTGGGAGGGAAATTTGTTGGTATGCATCATTATCGCACCAGCTTTCGGAGGGAGCAGGGGCATTCATGCCCCTGAAACCAAGCCCGAAACGAACGAACTCCAGCGAAATGCCACATATTTCTCCCTCTAGGAGTGTGTCGGAAATAGATTTCGTCAAAAGAGGCAGA
>Ga0302278_10001057_pt1 | contig 34506 bp, 24 predicted proteins | sample III_Bog_N3_2_FD_194543 | JGI IMG/M metagenome (GOLD analysis project Ga0302278, IMG submission 194543) | Peat permafrost microbial communities from Stordalen Mire near Abisko, Sweden - III_Bog_N3_2 | ecosystem: Environmental > Terrestrial > Soil > Wetlands > Peat | place: Sweden: Abisko... | reverse complement strand
AAAGAGATCGGCGCCGACGAGAGCTGGCAGGTCGAGTATCTTCCCGGCCACTTCGAGCGGCTCCATCATGTGCGCAAGAAGTATGCCTGTGCAAGTTGCGAGACGAGCGGCGAGAATCCACGCATGGCAGCCGCAGCCAAGCCGGAGACCGCGATCGACAAGGGCATGGCCGGCCCTGGCTTGCTGGCCTACATCGTAACCAGCAAATTTGCGGATTACCTGCCTTACTACAGGTTGGAAGACATATTTGCGCGGCAGGGCTTCGAGATCTCGCGAGCCACTCAATCGGTATGGGGCGGCGATGTGGGGGACCTCGCTGAACCGCTCTATGAACTGATGGCGGATCGGGTGCGGCAATCGCATGTGGTAGCCACCGATGACACCATCATGCCCATGCAGAACAAGGATAAATGTGCGAATGCGCGCATGTGGGTCTACGTTGGCGATGAGGCCCAGCCACACAACGTCTTCGACTTCACGCTGGATCGAGGCCGCGATGGACCAAGCAGATTTCTGAAAGATTACCGACAGGTTCTGTTGGCGGATGGCTATGCCGGCTATAACGGCGTTGTCGTCGGCAACGCGATCACGCGCGCCGGATGCTGGGCGCACGCGAGAAGAAAGTTTGTTGAAGCTGAGAAGTCCGCACCCGAGATCGCCAAGGAGGCGGTCGAGCGGGTGCGCGCGCTCTATGCGGTCGAGAGGCAGGGCAAAGGTGCTTCCGTGGAAGAACGTCTGAGGCTGCGCCAGCAACAGTCGGCGCCGCTGCTCGACAAGTTGCACGAGAAGCTTCTTGTCTGGAAGCAGCAGTTGCTGCCCAAGCATCCGATGGCAGAGGCCATCAACTACGCTCTCGGGCAGTGGCAGGAACTGAATGTCTTCTGTGCGGACGGCGCGATTTCAATCGACAACAATGTCAGCGAAAGAGAGATGAAGCGCGTGGTTCTCAACAGGAAGAATTCACTCTTCGTCGGAAATCCGCGTGGGGGAAGGACCGCCGCGATCCTGGCCAGCCTGACCAGTACCTGCCGCCGCCACGATATCGATCCCCAGCTCTATCTCACCCAGTTACTGACGAACCTGCCGATCCTCGAAGCCAGCCAATTGCCCCAGTGGCTGCCCGATCAGTGGAAGAGCAATCAAGCCGCTCGCCGCAACGGCCTGCAGAGCTTGGCCACGCAAACCACGTAGAGCATGGGGTTCGCGTAGCGCTCACATATGTTCTCCTCATCGCAGGGGGAACGGCCGCGCTTTGCCGCAGCAGCATAGTGGGTTGGGTCGATCCCTTCAGTCTCTTCGTCCGATCGATTGGGGTGTCGATTCTGCCGGCTGCGGCCAGCAAAAAATACTACGTTGTTTATCAGCCCCACTACTGGTCAAGCGTGTTGGTGGGCGTCGCTTTTCTCGCGCTGCTGGCGATGAATCTGCGAGTGACGCGCTTTTGGTGTCGCGCGCTGTGTCCGCTGGGCGCGCTGCTGGGCATGACGGGCCGGTGGTCGATGTTGGGGTTGCGCAAGGATCCATCTAGCTGCAACCACTGCAACCGCTGCATGGTTGATTGCCAGGGCGGCGACGATCCGGTCGGCGGCGTGCCTTGGCACAAATCGGAGTGTCACCTTTGCCTGAATTGCGTTGAGGCCTGTCCGCACGGAAGCCTGCAGTTTCGCTTCTCGCGCCACCAGCAAGAGGTCGTCGGTACGAGTTTGGGGCGGCGCACAACGCTGGCTGCGATGGCGGCAGGGCTTGTCTCCGCGCCCGTCCTGCGCGCTCAAACTCTGCTGGGCAACGGGCGCAACGAGCGGCTGATCCGGCCTCCGGGCGCACTGGATGAATCTGATTTTCTCTCCAGTTGCATCCGCTGCGGCGAATGCGTGCGCGTGTGCCCCAACAATGCACTTCAGACTTCGTTTGTTGAGGCTGGGTTGGAGGGGCTGTGGAGCCCAGTCCTAACACCAAAAATCGGCTACTGCGAACCAAGTTGTGTGCTGTGTACTGAGGCTTGTCCTACCGGTGCGATCAGGGAGCTGACGCCAAAGCAAAAGGGATGGGGTACGGAGGACGGGAATGCATCCACTCCGGTGCGCGTCGGAGCGGCAGTGTATGACCGGAGACTGTGCCTGCCCTGGGCCAAGGCCACTGATTGCACGGTGTGCGTTGAGTGGTGCCCGACGGTACCAAAAGCAATCTATGTCGAGGATGCCCAGGTCGTGGACGAGGAGGGGAAGGCGCGAACACTGAAGCAGCCGCATGTCGATCTCAATCGCTGTGTGGGCTGCGGAGCCTGCGAGTTCGCTTGCCCGCTTCAGGGGCAACCGGCGGTGTACGTGACCAACAGCGGAGAGAGTCGATCAAATCACCGCTGAGTTCGTGGGGTCTGTTCGCAAAACTGAAGTGGCCATCTGCCACAGTTTTGTGAACGGACCCCAATTGGCCCTCGTGTTATGCCGATGTGGAAGCGTCCTCACCTTGCCCGTTTGATTCGCCGTGCTTTTGCGATCGCCCCCGGCGAAACCAGACCATGGCGCCCACGGCCGCCAGAATGGCCGCGGCAATCCAACTGATGGTGGCAGCGCGGACCTCGCCTTCGTCCGCGCTGGCCAGAGCCGTCTGCAGCAACAAGACTTCCACCAATATCCATAATCCGGCAAGAGCCCAAAACCACCACGGACGCTTGCGGATTGTGATCGTAAAAGTATCGACTCCGTTCGTCATGGTTATCCCCTTCTCCCGGACGACGAATGTTTCGTCCACCACTTCTCGGGGTCGTGCTGCTTCCCGTAGCAGAATGCATTGTCCATGATGCGGAAGACGCCGTCCGCCTCCGGTGCAATCGAGGCGGTGGCCTTTACCGCTTCGTGCATCCAAGCCTGATCGCCCTTCGTGTAGGGGCAACTGGCAAGACACACGCCGCAAGCCGAACCCGACTTTTGCCAGTATTCAAAACACTTGTAAGAGTCCTCGAACCAGGTTTTATGTCCGGGATTATTCCACGGTCCCTTGGTTTTGAAACTCGGCTCGTTGTCGAACGAAAGGGCACGTGAAGGGCACGCCTCTGCACACTTCTTGCATGTCTTGCAGAATTCGACCAGGCCGAAATCGACAGGTTTGTCGCAGGCCATAGGCAGATCGGTAAACACCTTGCACAAGCGAACCGCGGGCCCGAACTCAGGCGTCACCAGCTTGTTGAGGCGGCTCAATTCGCCGATGCCCGCATCAATCGCGAACGGTATGCTCTGTGCCGTATCGTTCACGCAGGGTATCGCCTCATAGCCAAGGCCGCGGATAAACACGGCCAGGGATGAAACCACAAATGCAGAGTGGCTATAGCCGAGCGCCGATGCTGCATCGCCCAATGGGGTGGGTGTGCGGGAAAGCAGGTCGAGATCCATGGGAATGGCGATCGCAACTACCCACTTCATCTTCCGGGGGATCACGAACTTGGTGTCGGTCACCGCTGGTACATCGACATCGTCGAAGACAATCTCTTTATCGTTCTGTTTCTCATTTTCCCGCGGCACCTGCAGGTTGACATAACCCTCGTTCATCGGCGCAATGCCGACAAGCCGGGCACTGTAGAGTCGCGCCGCGGCCTTCACTGTGTTCGCCATTTCCTCCGGAGAAGCCGTATAGCGCTGGGCGCCTGGCTCTGCCGGTGTGCGCCTAGGAGCGCGCGTCCATGACAGCAGCCCGGTGCCGGGTCTTGCGCTGCGCATCACCGTCCACGCGCCTTCGCTCAACTGTTGATCTGGCTGACTAAATCCGGGTTTCCTTTCTTTCATCCACGCAGCCAGGCGCTTGGTCTTGGAAGCTTGTTCCGCCTCAAATGAGCCGGCTCCATCGCGTTGAGCCTTTAGCGGCCGATAGAGTGCAAACATATCGTTGCCGGAAAAGCGTTTGTAATCGGCGGTCTTCTCCGCCAGGGTGGGCCGGTCCACGGTCTTGATCCAGCGGGCACGTTTCCGTGCGTTGCCGCCAGTGCCAGCACCCGTCACCAATCCCCAAAGCGATCCAAGCGCGCCGCTTGCTGCAACAAATCCGCCAGCCATTAAAAGAGCGCGTCGTCCGGTTTGTTTGCGTCTATCTTCCACTTCGTTCATCCTCTCTGGGGAAGTGAAGGTTGCGTCGCCGGTGATGCCTCATGTCAGCTATAGCGAAACCAGAGTCGATGCATCCCGAAAGCAAGAGGGCCAAGTCGACGCGACCATCAGGCAGCGGCGACCTTGCACAATCCTCGACAGGACACGGTGACTCTGGTTTCGCTCTAGCCTGAACTTCTTCGAGCAACTGACGGCGTGTCTGCGCGGCGGAGTCAATTGATCCCTTCGTCTGTGTAGCATCAGCAACTGCAATCTCGCGCGCTATGCAGCGGAGCCGCGTCTGCTCCGCTGCACCCTTTGCGAATATCGATCCAGCTCACCGCGTTAGCATGAGGGCCGCACTAGTGTAGTGCGTCATAAATAGAATCATGTATACGTAGTGCGTCATCTTATGATAAGGAGACCTCGCCATGCGTATCGCTCCGCCTATTGTTATCGATGAAAGCACGCGCCGAGAACTGGAGCGGCTGAGCCGCAAGCGTTCGATGGCTGCCCGCGTGGTGCTGCGCAGCCGCATTGTGTTGCTTGCCGTAAAAGGAAATCAAAACAAGCAGATCGGCGAACAGTTGGGTGTCAGTACGCGCATGGCGTCTCTGTGGCGTGGCCGGTTTATCGCGCATGGCATCGAAGGCCTTCTGAAGGACGCGCCCCGGCCTGGGCGTACCCCCAGGATTACGGCCGATATCGTTGATACAGTCGTTGCCAAAACCACCCAGAGCACACCGGCCAACGCCACCCACTGGTCCACGCGCACCATGGCCCGCGTGACCGGCATCAGCGAGGCCAGTGTGCGCCGCATCTGGCACGCCCACGGACTGAAGCCGCATCGTGTTGAAAGCTTTAAGGTCAGCAACGATCCGGATTTCGCCGCCAAACTGGAGGACGTTGTCGGCCTCTATCTCAATCCGCCCGAGCATGCGCTGGTTCTCTCGGTCGACGAGAAGAGTCAAATTCAGGCGCTGGATCGCACTCAGCCCGGCCTTCCCCTCAAGAAGGGGCGCTGCCAAACCATGACGCACGATTACAAACGCAATGGCACAACCACGCTGTTCGCCGCTCTCAACACTGCCACCGGCGAGGTCTACCACCTATGCCAGCAGCGCCACCGTCATCACGAGTGGCTAAAATTCCTGCGCATGATCGACCAGACCGTGACGGGAAAAAAGCAGATCCACATCATCTGCGACAACTACGCGACGCACAAACATGAACGGGTGCAACGCTGGATGGTCCGCCACAAGCGCTTCCACGTGCACTTCACGCCGACTTCCGCTTCGTGGCTCAACATGATCGAGCGATTCTTCCGCGACCTGACCGAAAACCGCATTCGGCGCGGAGCCTTCCAGGATCTCGAACAACTCATCATGGCCATCGGCGACTACATCGACCGCCACAACGACAACCCAAAGCCATTCATTTGGACTGCAAAGGCAAATGACATCCTTCAAAAAGTTACCCGCGCTCAAGCCGCTCGGAATAAACGCCTATCTGTGTGACGCACTACACTAGCGTTGGAACTTCAAGGCGAACTGAAGCACACGCGGGGCCTGGGCCTCAGTGATTTGCCCGAAGGCAGGGGAGTTCATGTCAAAAACGGGAGGGATCAGGTTGACATGGTTTGACACGTTGAAGGCTTCAGCCCGGAACTGCACTCTTGACCTGTCACTCAGCACAAAGCTCTTGTCAAGAGAGGCGTCAAGACTGCCATAGGCAGGGCCATCTACGCTGTTTCGCCCCTCGTTGCCGAATTGACCGGCATTCGCAACCGGATCGAGCCGCTGAAATGCCGAGGGAGATACCCATTGCGATTTCTTGTGCGGTGCTCCACTATTCGGGTTGCCGACGACATTGGGCCGATCCCCGAACATACCGGAAACGCCGGGATGCGGTGCCTGCAACGAGACGTTGGCCGAGTCATAGACGGTGAAGGGCGTGCTGGAATTCACGGCTAACAGGGCACTGAATTGCCAGCCATCCAGGAGAGTGCGGGACAAGCCTGTAAACCCGCGAGCAAATGGAATCGCATAGGTCACGCTCCCGGCAAAACGATGGCGGGAATCGAAGAGCGAACGTCCGTGTTCGGTGCTCAGATCCTGGTTGTTCTGGGCTATGTCAAGCTCCCCAAGGACGAGCCAGGGAGCAGGACCGGACATATGAAGGCTTGACGAGTAGTCCAGATCCTTGGAGTAGGTGTAGGCAAGCGTGTAGTTAAGGTCCGGCGTGCCGCGTCGCGTCAGCGAGGCCTGTGCCGAGTGGAAGGTGGAGTTGGCATTTCCTTCCACCAGTCCGGCCGTGCCCAAGGTGCAGGTGCCAGTGGTCAGCGTGCAACCGGAGTAGAGCCTGCGCCGCGGGGAATTGGCAAAGGTTGCACCGGGTTGATAGATGGCGGGATTTGCCTCAACCAACCGCGGCAGGCGGGTTCCCTTCGATCCGATGTACCCGACAGAGAGGTTCTGTTTGCCCAGGCTCTGGTCGATAGTAAAGTTCCAGTCCTGCGCATAGGGCGGCAGTAGTTTGCTGTCGATGGTGAAAGTGGAGGCTGGTAGAGCAACCTGGCCGGGCGCAAATGGATTGGTTACGGTGCCGAGCGGGTTGGCGTAGTTGATCTTTGTGTATCCGGTGAGAGTCCGGACGACTGTCTGTGGGAGCGCGGAACTGGTGGCGCGGAACGGCATGCCCACGCCGTTCAGCAGCTCGTCGTAGAAGATGCCATAGGCCGAGCGGATCACCGTGCGGCTGTTGCCGAGCGGGTTCCATGCGAAGCCGATACGGGGCGCCCAGTCACTTTTGAAGATGGGGGCAATGGTGTTGGGTACACCGGAGTCGCCTGGAAACAGAAGGCCGTTTGGAGCGTTAGGGTAAACGGTGGATTGGTGGCCCGGCGCAAACTCCATCATGCGATTGTGGATGTCTCGGAACGGAGTAGTGATCTCGTAACGCACGCCATAGTTCAGCGTAAGTGTCGAGCTGATGCGGTACTCATCCTGCGCGTAGGAGCCCAACTCCCAGCCACGAAGTTCACGCGTGAAGTCGCCCCCGGCCTGGGTGAAGATATCCGGCTTACCCAGCAGGAAGTTGGCCATCGAGTTGTTGGTGTATCCCTGGACGGTGAAGGAGAAGGTGCCGGAAGCGAAGTTCGACTGGTACCCGTTGAGCTGGGTCTGGCGGAACTGGCCACCGTAGCTGGTGACGTGTTTGCCCTGCGTGTGGGCCAGGTTCGCGCTGACGGCATAGTCGTTCTGTGTGCTGTCGCGCGGGTTGATGACCGGATCGCCCACGTTGGAGTAGCCCTGAGTCATGATGAGCGGCGCACCCGTGGCCGAAGCCCACGTGGAGGCGTATCCGAACCCGAACGACTGAGGTGAGAAGCCGGAGAATCGCTTATCCAAAATGACGTGATTCTGGAAGAAACTGACATTTGCAGTCAGGACAGTGTGCGGAGAAAAGGTGTGCGTTTCAGTGAGTCCACCCAGGTGTGTGTTGGAGTAGTAGCCAACGGGAAACCCTGGGACATCGGCGCCGAGTTCCGAATAGGGACTGCGGAGCGCCATTGTTGAGTAGCTGTAGCGTGCGCTCAAAACATCCCTGCTGCGCAGCAGCCAGTCGGCTTTTGCGCCGCCCTGGTCACTGTCTAACTGGCTCAGGTTTGTGGTTTGGGCCAGGTGCGGGTTTTCCGAGGTGTTGGGTATGGGAAAGTACTGGAGGTACTTAGCGGTGATCGGGCTGATTTGGCTGGATAGATTGCTGCTGATGGGCGCTCGTGTGGCATTCAAGAGAATGGGCGCATCGTCCGAGAAGTCGCCACTGCGTTCCGCCAGGGTCGGCACCACCACGCCATGCGTGATGTCCTGATTCTCGCGGAGACCTTCGTAGTAAGTGAAGAAGTAGGCGTGGTTATGCACGACGGGGCCGCCGATCGTGCCGCCGTACTGGTTCTGCTTAAGCTCTTCCCTGCGCGGCGCAAAGTAGTTGTTGGCATCGAGCGCGTCGTTGCGCAGGAACTCATACAGCGTTCCATGGATCTGGTTCGTGCCGGACCGGGTAACAATGGTAGTAATGCCACCGCTGGTTCCACCGAACTCAGCTGGCGCGGTCGTGGTCAGAATGCGGAACTCAGCCATTGAGTCGGCTGGCGGCCGGTATGCGTACCCACCGTCCATGCGATTGATGTTACGCATGCCGTCCACGAGGAAGGTATTGGACTCCGGACGCATGCCGTTGACTTCGTAATTTTGTCCAATTCTCCGAAAGTTGTTCTGCACCGTCAAACCCGAGGAGGTTGGACGCACTCCGGGTTGGAGAATGCCGAGCTGGGAGAAGTTGCGGCCATTGAGCGGCAGACTTGCAATCTCGGTTTCGCTCACCACCGCGCCTTGCGCGATCTCATTGGTTTGCAGTCCAGCAGCCTCGTCGCTGACCTCGACGGTTTGCTGGTCAGTGGGGGGAACAAGCTGTACAGCAATCTGCGACTGGTTTCCAACATCGAGATGTATCCGCGAGTTGACCCAGACTGCGAAGCCCGGGGACCGTACTTCGACCCGGTAGTCGCCGATGAACAGTTCCTGGAACGAAAACTCACCATGGCCGTCGGTCCGCTCTGCATGTTGTTGAGCGGTGCCAATCGACGTGATCACGACTTCAGCGCCCGGCACGACAGCCTTGGTTGAATCCGTGACGACGCCTCTCAAAGAGGCGGTTGCGCTTTGACCCATGGCTGTGTTGAGCAGAACTGTGAAACTGGCCGCGATAATCACAAATAGAACAATGCGCTTCATGAAGTGCCTCGTGTCCAAAGTCTGGGAATCCTCGTAGGCTACCTTTTCCCCGCATTGCACGCATCCATCGGAAGTTGCACTCGAAGACCGCCCTTCCGATGGATAGATGGGCCCATGCGCACGCGTTCCTGCGACTTCAAGGAATGAATGCTGCACTCTCGAGTGGTCGTAGGTTGGTTTGTGACGATGTGCTTGTTTTGAAGCGGATGTTCGAATCGTTCTCTATCTCAACCATTTGATTGAAGCGACGAGGACTAAATTGAGGTATTCTGGCGCTTCCCCGGATTGGAGCGCGCAGGGTGCGTGAAAGTTGGCAGGATCGGATTTCCGAGCTCCTTATTGTTTTGAAGGCCCCGCAGTTCCAACAGACAACTGCCCTGACGCTTGATTTAGGCACCTGCGGGAATGATTCCATCGCCAGGACTGGCACTTCTAGTTCGCAAGCGAGATTCAACTGATGCTGGCCGACAACCACGTCCGTTGTGCAGATTGCTGCTTCCCTGCAAGCGGCGTCGACAGAGACTGCAATGGCATTTCCTGCTTCGAAGCGCTCGGCGCTCGACACCTGAAGTCACAAGATCTGGACGTTCTCTCCCAAATACCTTCAATTGTTGACGGCTCATCCACGCCACGCGCAGCCGCAGAAACAGTGGCCGGGACAGAAGTCGCGTTCAAAGAAAGAATTCGCGTGGTGGTTGTTGACGATCACCACCTGGTGCGCGAGGGAGTTGTGTCCCTCTTGAACGCAGTGAACGACATTGAGGTGGTTGCCGAAGCCGCGGATGGAATCGAAGCCACCACGCAGATTCGTAAGCACCATCCAAATATCGCGCTACTCGACCTTCGAATGCCGCGCATGGGCGGTTTGGAAGTTATTCAGCGCATCCGATCGGAGTCGCTTCAGGTTAGGTTTATCGTGCTGACCAGCTTTGATGGCGAGGAAGATGTCTATCGCGCAATGCAGGCAGGTGCAAGTGCCTACCTCCTGAAGGGCGCTACGGCCAAGGAGATGGTCAAAACAATCAGGTCCATTCATGCCGGGTATTCGTACTTCCCCCCCGCGATTGCACAAAAGTTCGCGGAGCGCATCGGAAGAAAGGAGTTGACGCCACGAGAACTTGACGTCCTGGAGCAGATCGTATGGGGAAAGAGCAATAAGGAAATCGGTGTTCAGTTACAAATCTATCAAACCACGGTAAAGTCTCATATCAATAGCCTGCTTGGAAAACTCCGCGTGACCGACCGAACTCAGGCGGTGACAGTCGCAATTCAGCGCGGTATCGTCTCAATTGAATTCCGAAAAGACAAACGATTGCCGTGAACTCTCAGGATTGAGAGTATTGATGGATTCATAAAGAGAGTCTTCATCTTCCCAGTGGTCCCACCTGCGGTGGTAATTCCCCCAGCGCACCAAGCCTGCCCCAGTCGATCGGTCAACCCTGCGTGGCGGGTCTAGATTCTCGGATATTGGTTTTCCTGTTACCTGCATCGTCCTTGATCGACCAAACGATTGAGTCAAAAGCCGAACATATTGGTGAAGACAACGCAACGCCTGTCCGCACACAGTGGATAGGCATCAATAAAATGTTCGATCCCGTGCACAGGGGCATCTGTTGCTTCGTGAAGACATCGAAATTACGCGTGAATCGAGCATCTTCTACGCGGGATGGCGAGTTGTCGGCGCGTCCTTCCTGGGTGTGATGACGGGCTACTCTGTGCTTGTTCCCTATACCTTTAGCCTCTTTATGAAGCCGCTCGGGGCCACTTTCAACTGGAAACGTGACCAGATTTCGATTGCATTTGGATGTGCTGCGCTGATGGTCGCGTTTTGCGCCCCAGTCATCGGACATATCCTTGATCGCTACGGGCCTAAGCGAACGATCGTGCCTTGCACGATTCTGTTCGGCGTGGCCTTCGCGTCGCTGTCCCTGTCAACCTCGAGTCTCATCCGCTTCTATCTGACGTTCCTATTCCTTGGTCTCGCAGGAGCGGGAACCACTCAATTGGCCTATTCCCGAGCAGTGTCCACATGGTTCACTGCGCACCGTGGTCTTGCACTCTCGCTGGTTGCGGCGGGAGCCGGAACAGGCGCGATCATTATGCCACTTTTCGCAGCATGGATGATGCAAAGGAGTGGATGGCGATGGGCGTATGCGGTCCTCGGCATCTCGGTTCTCGGTGTGAGCGTACCGGCGACATGGCTGCTGGTGCGCGAATCCGGAACCATGCATCCCTCTCCGCGCAGTGCGACTGAATCGAAACAGAACCTGCAAGAGTCCATCTCATCCAATCCATTCCTGCTCTTGGTCACGGCCATCTTTCTCTATTCGATCAGCTTTAACGGGATCATTTCTCATCTGGCAGCACTCCTTACCGATCGTGGGTATTCAGTGCGGGCTTCGGCGCAAGTTATCTCGCTTGTGGGCGCATCGGGCCTCGCCGGGCGATTATTCACGGGGCACCTTCTCGACCGCTTCTTCGCGCCGCACGTGTCTACCCTCCTGTTTCTCCTCAACGTCGCGGGGATTCTCCTGCTGAGTTGCAACTCGCTCGCAGCCGCCCTGGTCAGTGCAGTGGCTATTGGCTTCTCCGCAGGAGGAGAGTCGGATCTGACCCCCTACCTCCTCTCGCGCTATTTCGGCTTGAAAGCACTTTCGACGTTGTATGGGCTTGCCTGGACTGCGTTTGCAATCAGCACCGCGCTCGGTCCGTTGTTTCTGGGAAAACTTTACACGGCCACGGGAAGTTACCCCGTATGGGGAATCCAGATGCTCGCGATTCCCAGCATGGTTTCGGCCGGGCTAATGGCGGTCATGCCGTCTTACCCGCCGGCTGAGGAAACGGGTGTGTCTTTAAGCCGGGCTGCCGAATTGGCTCCGCAGACACCCCCGTGAAACCAGGGATACCTCAGCAAATAATCGCGCGCATTTCAGGTGTGGCAGAAGAAGGCGCAGCAATCACAGCACCATAATTGGAGGCTTTGTCAATGAGAGTGTTTAGAACAAGAGTTGTCGTAACCGTTGCAGTTCTTTGGTGTGGAACCTATTTGTGCGCTCAAACAGCCACTACGACACTGCGGGGCAGCGTGACGGACCCTTCAGGGGCGATGATAGCCGGAGCCGATGTAACGCTCACCAATGCGGTGACTGACCGGCATCTGAACAGGGCAACAGACGGAAGGGGAGGGTATGTTTTCTCTCCCATCGATCCGGGGGGTTATCGCATCGAGGTTTCCTCGCCCGGATTTGGCAAGCAGGTGAAGCGTGCCGAGTTGCTTGTCAATCAACCGGCTACCATCGACTTTGCACTGACAGTTCAGGGATCCGCAACGACCCTGGACGTCAGCGGAACAATTGAGACGCTCAACTTGAGCGACGCGACCATTGGCAATGCGATCGGAAACGGGACCGTGGAAGCCTTGCCAATGGAGGGACGTAATGTGCCGGACCTGCTCAGTCTGCAGCCGGGCGTGCTGTATTTGGGCAGGGTAATCAATCAGAATGGCGACAGCCGCAGTGGTGCAGTGGCTGGCGCCCGCTCCGACCAGAGCAACGTGATCCTCGACGGCCTCGACGACAACGATCAGTCCAACGGGTTTGCTTTCACCGGCGTCTTGCGGGCGACGCTCGATTCGACAGAAGAGTTTCGCGTTACAACCACCAATGCAAATGCTGACGCCGGCAGGTCTTCCGGCGCACAGATCAGCCTCATCACCAAGAGCGGTACGAACCATCTTCACGGTGGTCTTTATGAATACAATCGGAACACAGTCGCGACAGCCAACAACTGGTTCAATAAGCAGGCCGAAGCGAAGGAAGGGCTTCCCAATGCTCCGGGAAAGCTGATTCGCAATACCTTTGGCGGTACCATGGGCGGTCCAGTTCATAAGAACAGGCTGTTTTTCTTCTTCAATTACGAAGGGCAAAGGACGGCCGAGAATGAACAGGTCACCCAGATTGTGCCCTCGGCAAACTATCGCAATGGACTTCTGACCTATCTTGGCGACAGCGGCTCCGGAGCCTCGGCAATTACGCTCTCCGCAAGCCAGGTCGCCCAACTCGATGCGCCGTGTGCGACAAACGGGGTGTGCCCCTGGGGGCCGGGCGCTGACCCCAATATTCTGAGCTACTTTGGTAAGTACCCGCTCAATAATGGATTCACCGAGGGAGATGGATACAACCTTGGCTCCTATAGCTTCTCGTCGCCCGCGCCCGGCAGGCTCAATACTTCGATTGTGAAGTTGGACTATGCTCCCGGGGAACGTCACCGCTTCTTTGTTCGCGGCAATTTGCAGGCTGACGGACAACGAGGTGCGGTGAACCTTCCTGGCCAGCCGTCGTCAACCAACCTCGAGGACAACACGAAAGGCATCTCGGCAGGCTACACCTGGACCATCACTCCGAATATCGTGAACGACATCCGCTATGGGTATATTCGCCAGGGATACAGTCAGCGCGGCGTCGGGAGCGGAGATTACGTCAGCTTCGCGGCGAATGCAGCTTCGACCGCGCCGGCTCCCTTGGAGGCCGAAACCAGAAGCGCCATCATCCACGTTCCGGTCAACAACATCGTCAACAACCTGAGTTGGAGCAAGGGCGAGCATACGATGCAATGGGGCGTGAATTGGCGATTGATTCGTAATGATCGTGGCTCCGATCAGAACTCGTTTGATGGCGCCACCTTGAATCCTGGAACGCTGGCGAGCAATCCTCCAGATCCATCGACCATCGGAATGCCCGGTCTCAATGGAGCATTCATCAACTCCTATCTCTACGCCTATACTTACCTTGTCGGGGCGGTCACGAAACAAACCAATATCTATAACTACGAGGTGTCAAAAGACGGGGCCTCCGCCAACCTGCTTCCCGATGGAACTTTTATCAGTCGAAGCTTCAAGGCAAACGAGTGGGAGGGATATGCGCAGGATTCCTGGCGGGTGCGGAGAAACCTTACTCTGACCTATGGCGTACGGTATACGCTTTTGCAGACTCCCTATGAAACGCATGGCCAGCAGATCGCGCCCACTGTCGACACCCATCAATGGTTCATGCAACGGGGCCTGGCCGCGGCGCACGGAGAAATCTACGAACCCGATCTCTTCTTTGCGCCGAACGGGCATGCAAATCACAAACCCGGCTACTGGCCGGCACAGAAAGATAATCTTGCACCCCGCGTAGCGATCGCTTATGCGCCCGATAGCAAAACCTCGATTCGCGCCGGGGCCGGAATTTACTTCGATCATTTCGGAGAAGGGATTGTCAACACGTTCAGCCAGTACGGCTCTTTTGGCCTCAGCACCAGTCTGACGAATCCTTCGGATGTCTATACGCCGGAAACAGCTCCGCGATTTACCGGGATTCGCAATATGCCCGGCATCAATGTCGGTCCGACCCCGCCTAATACGGCAACCTTTCCCTATATGCCCCCGGAGAACAGCTTTGCCGAGTCATTCACTGTAGATGGCCACATGAAGACGCCTTACTCCGAAGCCATGGACCTTTCCGTGCAGCGCGAACTTGCGGGCGGGTTGACATTCGAGGCAGCTTACGTGGGAAGGCTCGGCCGCCATCTGCTCCAGCAGGTCGATCTGGCCCAGCCGGTCAACTTCGTCGATGCGAAGTCGGGAATGGACTACTTCACCGCAGGAACGCTACTCTCAAAGTTGGTCGATGCCAATAAAGGCAATCCCAACGCGCATGTCGCGGCGATTCCTTACTGGGAGAATGTTTTTCCGAACCTGGCGCTCAATGGCGAAAGCGCTACCCAGTTCATCTACACCAATGAATGGTCGCAATACCGCTACACCACCGGCGAAACAACAGCCACCGGCGACATCGATTTCTTCTGCATTTATGGTTGTCCGACGGACGCCCACGGGAATCCAATCTCCCATTTCTGGCAGAATCAGTTCTCGGCCCTTTTCGCGTGGTCTTCGATCGGCATGAGTTCCTACAATGCGGGCCAGTTCTCGCTGAGGTATCCGTCAAGGCATGGCTTGCAGTTTGATCTGGGGTACACGCTTTCGAAGTCGATCGACATGGGCTCCGACGCCGAACGTACCAGCGAAGCCTCGCAGAACGGGTCGTTCAGCGTCATTCAGAATACTTGGAATCCGGGTTTGAATCGGGGAGCATCCGACTTTGACACGCGTCACCTGGTCACGTTCGACTGGGTCTATCAGCTGCCGGTAGGTCGCGGCCGGGCACTGGCTGGTTCCTCGAATCGCTTGGTTAACGCGGCGGTTGGCGGTTGGCAATGGTCCGGCCTGGGTCGTTGGACAAGCGGACTGCCTTTCAGCGTCCTCGAGCCTGGTTGGACCACGGATTGGCACGCAGCCAGCTATGCTGTGCGTACCGGCCCCGTGAAAATCCGGAAGCACCTCGATCAGAACGGCGAGCCGCAGGTCTTCGATAATGTCGCGGCAATCAACAGCGGAATCGTTGGGGAAGGGAACCCGATCCGAGTGCCGTATCCCGGGGAGGCCGGCGAAAGAAACAACTTCCGCGGAGATGGCTATTTCGGCATCGACTCCGGCCTCAGCAAATCTTGGAATTTCACGGAGAGCCAATCGCTCAAATTCACGTGGGAAGTGTTCAATGTGACGAATTCCGTACGCTTTGACACGGCCCCGAGCTCCTTGAGCGACACACTCGCCTCAGGATCGCTGGGAATCTACAATTCCCTCCTGACTGCTCCGCGCGTCCAACAGTTCTCGCTTCGATTTGCCTTCTAGCGGCCCATGTGTGAAGTTCGCATCTAAAGGATCCGAGTCTATCGACCTCCGCAAAGCCTTGATGTTTGGCGGGGACTATCTCGGCCAGAGCGCGTGAAGCAAAGTGGCAACACCCCAATTGTGGCCGTGGCAGCGGGTCGGCTCCCGAACGGTTTCGGGGACGACTTGCTGCCAATCTCCCGGATCGGCGGCGTGACCAAAGACAACTTGCGGAAGGCGGTCGGGTTGAGGACCGGCGCGGTGTTCCGAAGGCTCGCCCTGGTGTAGCACAATGCAGAGAACAACCCTTATGCAACGCAAATCTCGCCCACCGTGCCGTTGCGCACCGGTATACCGTAGCCTGACGTTTTGGCGCACCCAGTTCTTATTCCCACCCTCTTTTTATTGGGTTGCGGAAACCAGTTAGAGCCTCCTCAAGATTTAATGATCCACTATCGAAACTGTCCCGGCAGAAGATCCTGCCACAGCCCACCCTCGTCGCGCCGGGACAGCCCCGATAGGAACCTAACGTTTCTCGTTCCCGATCCTGGCCGTTTAGATGAGATTGGTTGATCCTGGCCCTGGAGAGGCTAGGAGGCTCCCAGGTCCCTCCGCTGTGGTCTGCGTTCGGTGTTTGAGTTGTCTCACGAAAGCATTTGCATATAAGTTATCAACCATTACATAACTCACTGGTGGCCGACACCCACGGGCAGCCGACGCTTGCGCCCCTCCTCCTTTGAAGTTCTCTTGTGGCTCAAATAGTTAGACCAGAGTTGATTCGCCGGGCGATTTTCCAACGACACCCGTTTCGCGTTAACTGCTGGAAGCTGCGGTTGTTCGCCAGTCCTGGAGTTGCGTCGATTTGGATACGGGCATCAACCTTGTGGATGAGTCGAGACCACACCAACCGCATTTAGAATAGGCGCGGATTCTCCCATGAACGGCGTACATGGGCTGGCAAAAGCCTGACACAAAAGAATCAGCAGCCAATAAACCCAAACTGCTGTTGCGTGCTGCAGGTGCGGTCAGTCCGTTGCGGATGGGTGTTCCGTCCTTACTGAAACTGCGATTGCGCGCGTCCTGGAAGAAACGAAGAGCGGAGGCCGAAATGATGGATAGGACGGATCAGACTATTGGGAGACGAAGACACAGACCCTGGGCGGCGGCATGGACGGTCCTGGTTTGCGCAGCCGTGTCCATTGCCTGCCTTGCGGTTCCAATTTATGTCATTCGCCCATTCCGGCCGCAGGAGGCCCACCAGCTTGCCTTCGCCCTGACGGTGCGCAGCATCGGACCTAGGCTTTCGGGGACGTGCGCTCTTGTAGCTCTGTTGATGCTCCTCTCCATCTGGAAGCGGGCGATCGGGCTGCTCTGGCGTCTCACGCTCATCACATTGTCGGTCATCGTTCTTGCCGACGCCGTTCTGACCCACGTGAACATTTTTGAAATCATGTTCCACCCCTACCCGTCGCCGGCCTTTGGCGATGCGAACTCGGCGCAGGTTGATACCGGCGACAAGGTACTGGCAGTTCGGATCGGAAAGATGTCTCATGCCTATCCCATCCGCATCATGGGCTATCACCATATCGTGAACGACACGGTCGGTGGTGTTCCCATCGCAGCAACCTACTGCACTCTGTGCCACGCTGGATTGGTGTGGAGTCGCTTGCTCGATGGCAGGACGCTTACCTTCCGCCTGGCCGGAATCAACAACGGAAACGCCCTCATGCGCGACGAGCAGACAAACAGCATCTGGCAGCAGAGCACGGGGCTGGCGATCTTCGGAGCACTGAAGGGGCGCCAACTCACATTGGTCCATAGCGACGAACTGACCTTCGCGCTGTGGCGCGCAGAGCAACAGGAAGGGCTCGTTCTGAAACCCGATTCTCCGTATGCGTCCGAGTATGAAAGCAGGGATTGGGAAAAGCACGTAGAGGCAACGCCGACAGTGATCGACACGCGGAGGTCGGGCATTTCGCCGCATGAGTTGATGCTCGGCGTCACGATTTCCGGGGTAAGCAAGGCTTATCCGGTGAAGTCGATTCTTGCCGCAAAAGAAATCCAGGATCGAATTGGAGGAGACTCGATTGTGATTCTTGTCGGGCCTGATAGCGCGTCCATCCGAGTGTTTCAGGCGAAGTCTGCCGCGAACATGACATTCATTCCCGCGCAAAATGCCGGACTGGCCGGCATGGATGGAACGATGCAGGATGCCGAATCCGGGAGCCTCTGGAACTTCAAGGGTTGCGCGTTCCAGGGCAAACTGGCTGGCGAGTGTCTTGAGTCGGTGGATTCCACCAGGGACTACTGGTTCGATTGGATGAACCATCATCCAGCCACCGTCGTCTTCCGATGAGTTCTTTTCGGCTGACAAACTAAAACCAGCGGAATCCGTGCGGCAACTGGCCGCGCGGGTGGCAGAGAAAGGCTACGTGCGCGATTGAAGATTCTCAGCGGCATTTCCGATTCAGCGACTGCTCGTGCAGCCCATTTCGCGCTCGGCGCATTAACGTTTGCGTTTTCATTCGGCGTTTGCGACGGGCAAATCCAACCAGCAGCCGCTTCTCCGCAGCATGCGTTCTTCCATGTCCTGCTGGACCGTTCCTTTGCATCTCCGGTCTCGGGGCGCCTGATCCTTTTCGTTGCACCCCCTGGCGGCGACGCATCTGCTGTTGACATGAACATGATGGCGCCGGAGAGCGTCTACGTGGCTGCGAAAGAAGTGGCGCACCTGGCGCCTGGAGAGCCCGTCGATATCGATGCGGACGATCTCATTTTTCCGCGCCCGCTTTCCCAGGCAACTGCCGGGAGCTATCGCGTTCAGGCTGTCCTCGATGTGCGCCACAGCTACAACTACGATGGCCGCGCCCCCGGCGAACTTCTTAGCGCTCCGGTCTCGGTCGATCTTCCTTTCTCCGCAACTCCAACACTCACGCTGGCACAGACGGTTCCCGAACCACCCGACCCGCTTGCGCAGCGCCCTGACGTCGTCGCAGCCCTCAAGCCGCTCGATTCTGTCAGCCCCGTGCTGACCAGCTTCTGGGGATGGCCAATCCACATGCGCGGTTGGGTCCTATTGCCTCCCGGCTACGAGAGCCATCCCAAAGACACCTATCCAACCGTTTACTTCACGCACGGATTCGGCGGTACGCTGCAGGGGTTGCGCGCGCGCTATGCCCCGCTCCTCTATGACCGCATGAAGCAGCGTAAGATGCCGGAGATGATCTGGGTATTGCTCGATGAGAGCAGTCCGACCGGCACGCACGAGTTCGCCGACTCGGTCAACAACGGACCATGGGGCGCAGCATTAACCACCGACTTGATTCCACGCCTTGAGGCCGATTATCGAATGGACGCGCGCACATCCGGACGATTCCTGCAAGGACACTCTTCCGGAGGCTGGGCTACGCTGTGGTTGCAGACTCACTATCCCAAAGTGTTCGGAGGCACCTGGTCAACGTCCCCCGACCCCAGCGACTTTCATTTCTTCAGTACCATCGATCTTTATGCCGCGCACGCAAATTTCTATCGAAGCGCGGACGGCTCGTCGAATCCGATTCTCCGCGATCACGGCCAGCCGCGTGCCACCATGCAACAGCTTGCCGGGCTCGAGTCGGTGCTTGGAGACTATGGCGGTCAACTCGGATCTTTCGAATGGGTCTTCTCTCCCCGCGGGCCCGATGGGCGGCCTAAGCCTATCTTTAACCGTGTCACCGGGGCTATCGATCCGGATGTAGCCGCCTATTGGCGCAGTCACTACGACATCGTCGAATACCTGAGCAGGAATTGGAAGACCGTTGGCCCCGACCTCCGGGGCAAGATTCATCTGGTTGTCGGCACCGACGACACGTTCTACCTGGACGGCGCGGCACACAGCCTGGAGTCCACACTGAATAAGCTCGGAGGCAATCCGCATTTCACGTTCCTCCCGGACAGATCTCACTTCAACGTCTATGTCGTTGGGGAAGACCGCTACGCCCTGTTCGACCAGATTGCAGCCGAGATGTATCAGATTGCCAGGCCTCCTCATAAGAAGGAATGATTCGAGGTGCATAGCATTGTGTCTGCGCCAGCGCACGCAGGATCACGTCCTTCGCATCCCGCAGGAAGAATTGTAGCGACGAAAATACATATCTGATTCTTCTGACCCTGCGTGTTCGGAACCTGCAACTTCCAGGCGCTTTATGGGGCGGCCATCATTGCGTAAGGCCGCCTGACCCGGGACAGGATCGCCCAATCTTACTGGTGGGAAGCAGCAGATTCGCAGTCTTTCTACGATTCGAGCCGTTCAGCAAATTCGGCCGAGAATTTACCTGTCAAGGATTCTCCGTCGACCTATAGTCGTAAAAGTGCTAATTGAGTGATTCTGGCATTCTGGTTTGGGTTCTTCGTCACATTTGATGAAGGGGTCTCAGGAGTTCCGCGTCTGTTGATGGAGTGAGGATTTCAGTCGGCATTCACAACGCGAAGTCGAAGCAGATCGAATTTGGCGCGGCCGTACATGGAGCGTTTGATCAACTTCAGACGGTGAACATGCCCTTCGACAGGGCCGTTGCTCCAACGGTACTGAAGGGCGGCCATGACTGCGGCCTCGTCCTGGCAGAGGTGCTTGGCAAAGCTTCCCAACAGACTCGTTTTGGCGTCTTCTTTCCATTTCTTCCAGGCAACTGTATCCCGCTCCCGAATGATGCGAACGAACTCCCGTGCTATCGATGCGCATGTGGCGATTTCCGACGATCTGCGGCATAGTTCATCAACATAGCCCCGAGCGTCTTCTGGTTCTTTCAACAGCGTCCAAGCTGTCTGTCGTGGGGATACGCGTGGCGGGGAATGAAGGCAAGGTTGCTGTCCAGTGCGTTCTCGTCGCGAGCCATAGCGCCGCCGAACCCAAGTTCGAACTATGGGGCATTGGCCGGCAAAACCTCTGGCACGTAGCTCGTGCCAAAGTTGGCTGGCATTGTGACATCCCTCGTTCCAACGCTGTTCTAGGTACTCGCTGTACTGGTCGACAGTAGATTTGCGGTCGCCGATCTTCCGCTCCGGAAATCCGCGAGCACGTATCCAACGGCGAACCGTCCGTATGCCCAGGCCGCACCTTGCGGCAACTTCGCGCTGGGTAAGGCCTTTCGAGATTTGCTCCATAGCTGCTTGATAACTTTCGAGCCGACGTTCTCGATTATGCTGCTGCTTTTTATGGTATCGGGAAACCGGCTTAGCCACAGCAGAGGCCAGAACCGGCGGAGTGGCCGGCGTCTGTGCCTTGCTGGCCGTGGCCTGAGCTACCTCCGCCAACAAACGGTGGTGGGGCACGAGGGCGCCGATAAGAGCCTCGCTTAGGTTGTGAAGAAGATGCCAACGGTCGGCAACTTGCACAGCCTGCGGCGCGGCTGCTGTTGCCGCCTGGGCATACAGACTTGCTCGGTCCCGGCTGACGATCTCTGTTCCAGGATGGGCTCGGAGCCATTGCGCTGTACTCTCGGAGCTGCGGTCGGGCAGCAGATCGACAACCTTGCCGCGCTCAAGGTCACAGAGAATCGTTTCGTACCGGTGCCCCTTACGCCATGCCCAGTCATCAATTCCCAGCACCCGAGGCGCATGAGCAGGAGGAATTATCACTCTACGGCGCAACTGGCGGAGCAATGTCGAACCGCTGGCCAAGATCCCCAGTTGGTGCGCCAACCGAGATCCTGCTGACCCGCCCAGAGCCAATGTGATCTGCTCCAGCGACGCGCTCAACCGGCAAGTGCGACGGCCGTATCGCTTTACCGTGTTCGGAAGGCGCTCAGTAAATATCTGTTGTCCACAGTTTTCCGTGCCGCAAAAGAACCGGCGGACGCGTAGTTCTATCCGAACTGGAATCCCTTCCCAGGGCAGATCCTTCAGCCGCCGCTTGTAGCGACTGTGGATGCGACGTGACTCTCTCCGGCACTCTGGGCAACAACCCGCCTCGCCCGCCGCTCGCAGCACCATAACGAGCCGACAGTTGTCCTCGACCATCAACTGATCCAATACCACTTCATCGGTATCCGGCAGCAATGTTCTGTGTTTCATCGGCTTCCGCCGGAGACCACCAGAGCATGCCACATTTCTACCGTGACCAGCCCGCTAGGCAAAGTGCCAATCGTGGTTCATCAAAAGTGACGAAGAACCCTGGTTTGGCCCAGCAACGGCAGTTAAGTTTGGCCCACTTGGGCGGCACTGGCTAGGCTTCATGGATGGAGCGACAGAAGCGTAGCTGGCTGACCAGGAGGGAAAAAGTGGAACTGTTTGAGCAGATACGCCGTGAGATGGAGTTCGGCGTCGGAACGATTGCCGGAGTGTCGCGCAAGTTGGGGGTGCACCGGCGGATGGTGCGAGAGGCATTGCACAGCGCAGGCGGCTAAGGAAGTTGGTCGATGCGGCTGCGTTTATCGACCGGATCCTAACTGAAGACCGGCAGGCACCGGTGAAGCAGCGTCACACAGCTCGCCGGATCTGGCAGCGGTTGTGCGCGGAGTTGCCAGGCTTCACGGGAAGCGAGCGCACTGTCCGCGGTTATGTTCACCAACAGAGGCGGCAGCTGGGGCTCGGCGGCCACGAGGTATTTGTTCCGCAGAGCTACGACTGGGGCGTGGAAGCGCAGGTGGATTGGTATGAGTCGTACGCGGATCTCGATGGCGAGCGCACCAAGCTGCAGGTCTTCGAGATGCGTTCGATGGCCAGCGGTGGAGCGCTTCACCTGGCCTACACACACGCCACGCAGCAAGCATTTCTTGAGGCCCACGAGCTGGCGTTCCGCTACTTTGGCGGGGTTTTTCGGCTTCTCCGCTACGATAACCTTTCCAGTGCAGTGAAAAAGATACTTCGCGGCTATCGGCGGGAAGAGACCAGCCGCTTCATCGCTTTCCGTTCTCACTGGCGTTACCAGAGCGAGTTCTGTAATCCGGCTCGTGGCAACTAGAAGGGTGGGGTCGAAGGCGAGGGCGGCTACTTCCGCCGCAACCACTGGGTGCCCGTGCCAGAAGCTCGCAGCCTCGATGAGTTAAATGGATATCTGGAGAGCTGCTCAAGCGAGGACCGGCGATGCATTCTGAGCGGGCGCACGGAGACAGTTGGTGCCGCGATGCTGAACGAACAGTCGCATCTGATGCCACTGGCCGCTGAGCCGTTTGATCTGGCCGAGATCAGTTTCCCAACAGTCGATAGTCTCCGGTGCGTGCGGGTGCGGACTAACCGCTACTCGGTTCCATTGCCGCCAGGCACAGAGGTCGAGGCCAGAGTTCACGCCGCTGCAGTTGAGCTACGTCATGGAGGCAAGCGAGTTGCGTGGCATGAACGCAGCTACAGCCGCCAGCAGAAGATCCTCGATCTGGAACACTATCTGGACGTGCTGCGCAAGAAGCCTGGTGCGCTGGCCGGCTCGACGCCGTTGGCGCAGTGGCGGCAGGCGGGACGCTGGCCAGCGTCTTTCGATCAGTTGTGGCAGGGGTTAAACCAGCGTCATGGCCGATCCGAAGGAACACGAGAGATGATCGAACTGCTCCAACTCGGAGCCGGCCATGGCTGGGACCGATTGCGCGTTGCCGTCGAGCAGTCGCTGTCGATGGGTTGCCATGATGGCGCGGCGATTCGGCATTTACACACTGCCGAACAGTTGAACCGGCCTGTGATCGCGGCCATGGAGATCGGCGAACTTGCTCGATACGAACGGCCACTGCCGGTGATGACCGGCTATGACCAGCTACTCTCCAACGCCGTGGAGGTGCACGCATGAAGCCCTCCATCGACAACCTGGAACAGGCCCCCGTGGCGCAACAGTGCCGTGCATTGCGTCTGCCTGCTGTAGCCGACCAGTGCGCATCGCTGGCCGAAGAGGCGATCAAGCAGCGACTGACCTACTTGCGCTACCTGGAAGCGTTGTTGGCTACGGAACTGGAAGAACGCGAGCGCAACACCATCGCACGGCGAATCAAGGATGCTCATCTGCCGCGCATGAAGACGCTCGACGAGTTCGATTTCAGCAAGGCTCCGCAGATCGCGGCCACCAAGATCCATGAACTGGCGCAAGGTGGCTACATCGAACGCGCCGAACCAATAATTCTCATTGGCGACAGCGATCCGGTTTCATTCTGCACCACCTGGCCACAGCATTGAAAGCATTGAGACTTGGTTTTCGTTCCTGAGTGCCCGCGGAGTTCTCCTCCCAGCCTTGATCTTGCTTACTTCCTCGATCACTCTTGCCGACGATAAGGAAGCCTCCGGGATTTCCCACGGGGCGGTGGCCACAACCTGGGTGGCCGGCACGATCTCCTTTTCGACCAGGCGCCACATGGTTCTCGTCGCGATACCCAACCGCTTGGCAGCTTGCTCCATGGTCAGCGCAGTTCCCGCACGACTGCCGGGATCGCGAGCAGGGAGTTTGAAATAACTCCGTGCGGACCGAACCCGGTGTTCCTCCCAAGTATTCCCCGCTCCTGTTTTCAGTCCCAACCGATTCAGTGTTGCTGCGATCTGCCGGTCGGAGCAGGATCCGGCCATCTGCCGGATGATGTCGACCGCGTCTGCGCCTGTGAAGGTGGTCCTGGGTGACGGCGGGGGCGAGCAGATTGAAGAACGTCTGTGTGCTACCAAAGGGAAGCCCCGCGTGGTTGTAGCCCCCGCGAATGGTCAAGAGCGAATCCACTTCGTAGTCCAGGCCGGTCTTGATCACCGTGATGTCGTGCCATCCGAATCCTGGGCCACTGGTGGTGCCAAGAGGAGCCTGGTTGGCGTCGGAGTTTGCCACCGACTTTACTTGGCCGTAGAGAATTCGCTCGGCATCGAACTGCACGGTAGCCTTGGGATGAATCTTGACGGCAACACCTCCCGCAAAGTTTGCCGGGATGTCGAATTTGTCGCCTTCGGCAAACAACCCGCTGTAGCGAGAGAACCTGCTGGCATAAGTCCGGCTTTGATAAGTGGCGCCAACATTGAGCCAGCGACTCAACTCGCCGATCCATCCCACACGTACGCCCCCTCCAAACGAGTTGGAGTAACCAACATTGGTGACATGGGAGGGTCGCTGGATTCGCTGGCATTGGAGAAATTCTGCAATCCCTCGGCAGAGAACCTTTGGTAAGCAATGTTTGCCGCAACACCGAAGGAGTTGTGCGCGCCCGCTCTGTAGGCCAGAGTGGGCGAGATAAACAACTGCTCCAAGTCAACGCCTCCGCGGGTGCTGCCAAGCAGAGGTATCGGCCTGGTGTAAGAGGTATTAAAGCCGCCGTTGCCATACAATGCCACACCCACTGCTACGTTTGGCCGAAGCAGATGACTGTAACCCAGCTCAGGCAGGGAGAAATTCTTCACGCGACTGGCATCGTACGGTCCATTCACGTCGGGGTATCCCGGAGGCAACTGGTTGCCGGTGATCGTTCCGGAGCGGATGGGGCGAAATAGCGTCAGCCCAAAATCAATGCGGTTCTCGACGAGGATCAGTCCGGCAGGATTGGTCGCGCCGGCGAGGCTGTCTCCCGGCAAAGCAACTCCGGTTCCACCGCGCCCTTGTTGTTTGGCTCCATAACCGGTCAAGAAATATCCATCGGTGGCAAATGAAGAGTCTACCGTCACAAGCGACGCAACCAGCACCACCAAGAGTCGTCTTGCACTCTGCTTAATCAAGGCTTCCTCCTTAAGGGTGAGTTGCGGTTATCGTGCTCGCGACCTTCGGGGCCATACCTCGACACTCGAATTGAGTGCTCGGCTGAACGACGCAGTGTCTCGGAGAATTCTGCGCAATTGTTGATCGAGCGATGCTGCGGCGGAAAGTGCTGATACCCACCAACCGCCGCTCAAATGGAGTAGACTGCACTCCCACAAACCAGGCGCTTGGCGAAGGAGTACGCAATCCTGAACTTCGTCTTTGTGACAAACGTTCTTAAATGCCCAGCGCTTGCGGAAAACGCGAGAGTTCCTCTGGAGTAGAGGCATTCGGAACGGAGCAGCCTGGCGCAGCTATGTATTTGGGTCCGGCCTGCTCTCTAGCTTCCTTCCACTCTTTCCGTATCTCCTCTGTCGTCAACTTTTCGTAGTCGATTTCATCCACGCCTCCCGCGATTGGCTGCGAATAGTGAGTGCGAAATTCGGAGATGGGAATTCCGCTGGTCTTCAGGGAGTACTGAACCACCGGTGCATTGAAGTCGCTGAACTGGTCGATGTAAGGTCTCTCCAGGTTGTGCAAGTGCAGGACGGTAAGTTTCGTATCTGCTAGTGCATCGAAGATGCGTTTGTCGTAGGGCCGGCTATAGCGTTGATAGTCGTCAACCGAGCCGAAGCTGGCAGCCGCGTTGAATACGCTGACCAGGGCCCCGGATGCGCCAATCTCCTTGATCTTTTGAATATGGTTGAGGGTGGACACGGTAATCGCCTCCAATGCGGTGTGCCACTGCTCCGAATTGCTCTTCTGGAAATCCTGAATGGCTTTGAGCACCTTTGCTCCGCCTCCTTCTCCCTTTGGCTGGCCTGCAAACTGCGGTTGTGCGGCAAACAGGATGCGCGCCGTCATGAAGGGGCCATAAATCGTGTCGATGTAAGGCGCGTCTCCATTCAACCCATCGCGAATGATCTTGAGCGTCTCCAACTGTTGAGGAAAAGGAGAATCGAGTGGCTTCAACTCATACCACTTGTCGGTGACAGATTTTGGATAATCGAAATCGTTCATCACTTTGATGATGTCCGTCTTGTAGGTGCGATGAAACTCCAGGTGATCCTGGGCCTCCAACTGCGCAGTGGGCCGCTTGTAGTGGTGATAAAACGTATACGGCGGCCGATCCAGATCCTGGCCGCGCAGCGCCCGGTCTACCCGCTCCTTATGAGTGAGCTCCGCGGTGTTCAGGGCAAACGACGGCCGGGCAAGAGCAACTCCGGCAGCGGCGGAAACGATTGAAAGAAAACTGCGTCGGTTCAACATAAGGTCCTCCTTGGGACTTGGATGAAGGGCTTGCGGTTGAGCAGGCAGGAAGCCAGGGCGCACTGGAATATGCGCGGCCTGGCTTCCCCGCTTGAAAAATCAGAAGGAAATGCGTCCGCCCAGTTGGATCGATCGGGCAGTGTTGTAGGTGGCAGTGATCTGTCCGAAGGTCGAGCTACCAAGAGTGGTATTGGGCAGATCGAACCACGGATGGTTGAAGATGTTGCGGGCTTCCGCGCGGAAAGCAAGTTTCACACGGTCTTTCACAGAGACCGACTTGATCAGCGTTGCGTCCCAATTTCCATTGCCCGGCCCCGGGCCACGCAGTGTGCTCGCCTTGGGCGCGTTGCCAAATTGGAATTCAGGCACCGCCGCAAAAGCACTGGGATTGATGTATCCATTCACCCGGCTGTACAGACTGCCGGAAGTGGCTCCATTCACTCCGGGATTGAGGTTGGGCCGTTGGACGGCCGCGCCGATCAGGCCGTTCTGATTGTTCTGAGTAATGTTTAGAGGAAAGCCATTTTCGTAGTAGGTGACTGCGCTCAGTTGCCAATCTCCCACTGCGTCATTCAAGAGCCCCGATTGGTTCAGGAATCGCTTGCCCCTGCCAAAAGGGAGGACATACGAGCCAGCCAGGGTAAACCGGTTTGGAACATCGATGAAGGACCGGCCATACTCGGATTTCAGATCGTAGATATTCTGCGGTCCGACGTTCGAGCTGCCGGACGGGCTTGAAGTCTCGTACGAGCCATCGAAGTTGTGCGACCAGGTATAGGTGCTCAAGAAGGTTAGGCCGGTGGAGAACCGTCTTTCTACCCTGGCAGAAAAGGAGTTATAACTGGATGCGCTGTCAGTGGTGATGACATTGACCGAGGTAAATTGGGGAAAGGGCAAGAGCAATTGGTAATAAGGAACTGTCTGCTTCCCGATAAGGCCAGGACCGCCCGCTTTGTAGAACGGATTGGGGGTTGATGTATCGAGTGCCGCAGCGCCGAGGGAGTAGTACTTCGGGTCGAGTTGATCAATGTTGGTGCGGCCGCCGCCTGAAGGAGAAGCGCTTCCTCCCCCTTGCGGAGAGGGCAGAAGATGATGCCCGCGCGATCCAACATAGTTCACTTCCAGAATTGTATTGTTGGTCAACTGGCGCTGTGCACCAGCGGAGAACTGATAGATGACCGGAGACTTGATGTTTTGTTCATACGCCGCGATCGGATCCCCGATGCCTGACAGCAAGCCGTTGGCGCTTCCCGTCGGAGACTGCGGTCCGCCCGGAAACGGATTGCTCAGCGAGAATCCGGAAGCCGGAGTCACGTCGCCATCATTGCTGGAAATCAACGGCGTCTGCGTGGTAAAGCCGGTTTGAAGCGCAGCCGTGGCATCGTAACGCAACGGAGAATAGAAGACCCCGGCGCCGCCCCGAATGGTCGTCTTTTGATCGAGAGCATAGGCGAAGCCCAGACGCGGTGCGAACTTCAGCTTGGAGAGCTGCCCGGTCTCGTTGCGGCCGCCCGTGCCCGCATATTCAAGTCCGCCCACAGTTCCCGGAACGATGGTTGCCAAAGGGCTCGTAACGGTGGGATTGAATCCCACCACTTCGTTGTTGTTGGAGTCTTTCAGGCCGGTCTCATACTCGTAGCGCAGTCCGCCATCGAGGGTAAGTTTCCGCGTGATGCGAAACTCATCCTGCAAATAGGCGCCCAAGTAGTTGATGTACTGGTAGAAGCGCTGAGACTCCTCAATCTGTCCGCTGGTTGGCAAACCCAAAAGAAGGTCGGCAATCGCACTGCCGGCCGCGCCCCCAAGGGGAGTGTTGGGAGCCTGTTCGGTAAAGTTGCCGGTGAAGGCGAAGGACCCTGGCGCAGTGGAAAAGTCGGTGAACGACAGGTCGATGGAACGGTAGTCGAAGCCGCCCTTGATACTGTGCCTGCCGATCTCCTTGGCCACTTGCGTAAACAGGTTCCTCGAATACCAGAAGTCCCTGGTTGCCGTCTGCACGCTGAGCGAGGTGTAATTTGTGACGCTCACAGGCGGAAAGAAATCGAACTGGTAGTTGTAGGCCGGCAATCCAAGAGCGGTTGGGCTGAAGCCTTTGCTCAGGGGCAGAATGGTATTTGGAAAGCGGTTGAAACCGAAGCGAACGCTCAGGATAGTGGTTGGATTGAGCGTGAAAATGTTATTCAACTGGGTGGCGTCCACATGACGGTCATAGGTGATCGAACCGGAGCCAGGAACGGTGCCCAGTGAGTTGCCAAATGGAATCAGGCAGCCATAGTGCAGGTAAGAGACGTTGGCCGCCCACCACTTGAAGATTTGATGATCGATCTTGCCGACAAACTCATCGCCTCTGTCCTCAGGCCCTGGCACCGCCGCAATGTAGTTCGATCCTCCGGAAGGCAGCCCCTGGACATTCGCGTGGGGAAAGTAGTTGGCAATATTCTGTCCGACTGAGTTGATCCGACCAGCCGGAATCTGGTTTTTGGCGAAGGGTTGTCTGGTGACCGGGTCGTAGATCACAATTGGGATCTGGGCGCCGGATTTCGATAGGACATAGCTCTGCGAAAAGTCGCCGGTCCGTTCCAGATCGGTGGGGACCTGGTAGGTTGCGCGCAGAAAATTTGGTTCGCGAAAGCCTTCTTCAGCAAAGAAGAAGAAAGTCTTGTTTTGTCCGTTGTAGATGTGGGGAACAACTACGGGCCCTCCGATGGACCCGGCATAACTGTAGAACGGCGTATTTGGACGCGCGACGTGCTGGCGGTTGGCGAAGAAGGCATTTGCGTTGAAGTCAGGCTGACTTGTAATGCCGTAGAGGGAGCCGTGAAGGCTATTGCTACCCGACTTGAGCAGTGTGTTGTACACTCCGCCGCCGGTTCTTCCCACCTCCGCGTCATAGGTGGTCACCTGCACCTTCAGTTCCTGGGTGGCCTCGGTTGCGGGAATAATGGTGGGGCGATTCACAGTGTCGGTGATCGGCACGCCATCTATAAGATATTGATTGGTGGACTCAGGACTGCCAGCGATAGAAACCGTCGAGGTATCGCTCTGATCGATAAATCCAGAGCCGCGAATGACAGGCAATACGTTCTGCGAAACATTGATGACCGTGTATTGATTTCGGCCGTTGCCGCTTGAAATCGGCAGATCCAGTAATTTCTGTTCGTTGAGGGCCGTCGAGGTTGAACCGTTGGTTGTATCCAGCAGTGGCGTTGACCCATGGACCTCGACCGTCTGCGATTCATTCCCGAGTTCGAGCGATGGGTCCACTGTCACTGATTGTTGCGTGCCAACTACAACGCCACCTCGTTCAAAGCGCTCGAACCCTGTGATTTCGACCACGATCTGATAACTGGCCGGATCAACCTGGCTGAAAGTGAATAGCCCAGCTCCATCCGATACGGCGACGCGTGATACACGCTTAGTTTCGTCGATGAGGGTGACCTTGGCTCCAGAGACAACCGCGTGGCTGGGATCGGTCACCAGACCTCGGACTTCGCCCGAATAGGACTGGGCGAACAACGCCGTCGGGATGAGCAAAACCAGCCCGATGAAAGCCTTACGCACTGAGATCATTTCAATCCTCCTGAGAACTAAATGAGTGAGGGAAAGCCCGCGGCTGTGCGCAGACATTCATGGCCGCCGGAAACACCTCCGGCATGCGACGTTCACTGAAAAGTTGGACTTTGAGACAAAGCGCGCATCTGCGCTTAGCTTGCGGAGGAGGGACAACAGCCAGGGCGCGCACTGTTTAGGAAAAGGCGCGCGGGCAATGCAGTTGGAGGTGCGGATTGGATGTGGATGAAGAGCATGAGATCAGCCTTGTCGAACTTGAACAAGCCGGAATTACTCGGCAATGGTACGGTTATGAGTTGCTCGTGGCGAAGGGGAGGTACCGATAAGTGAAGCGCATGCGAAAGTAAGGATTCCCTTGCTGCGCCAACTTGTCGGTTGTCGGTGTGCGTTTATGCCAGCGCAGGGAAAGGCCCTGTAGTCGCCGATGGGATCAGCAACAACAGGTGGTGCCACAGCTAAGCGAAAAGTGGAGCATATATGCCATATATTCCCGAGACTCTACATCTCCGCGTCAAGCAGACGTATTAACGGAAGTCTGACACCGATTCGAAATTCTGTCAATTTTAACTCTCTTCCAACACGAGATGAGCCTGAAGTGAGGCTTTGATTCCAATACAAGATGAGTCATTCATGACCGTGCCGGTCACAATGGGGGATGAAAATGGCGGCGGCCGGGAGTAGCGTAGATTCGGACTGCGTATGGGCCGAAGGCCGTTTCAGGCAGTGGTGTCAAAAAGCCCGCAGATGAGTCTGGCCTGGGAGCCTAGAGGAACAAGGAATTGTCGCCGCTGCCGAGGCAGAGAGCACGCAAAAGGAGACTCTCACGAGAGAAGGCTTCCTCCAGAGGCGGTCCAAGAGGTAGAGCCATGCAAGTAGTTTATGCACGTTGTGCTGGACCGGATGTACACCAGAAGACGGTGAGTGCCCGCGTGCTTGTCTGTGAGCCGGACGGCAAGAAGCGCAAACAGGTTCGGGCGTTCGGCAGCTTCACGGGCGATCTGTTGGGACTGGCCGACTGGCTGCGGGAGCAAGGCGTTACCCATGTAGCGGTGGAAGCCACAGGCGTGTATTGGCGACCGGTGTGGACAGTGCTGGAAGGCCAGTTCGAGCAACTGCAGGTTAATCCACAGCATATCAAGGCCGTACCTGGACGCAAGACCGACTCCAAGGACTGTGAGTGGATCGCCGACCTGTTGCAGCATGGGTTGCTCAAAGGAAGTTTCGTACCACCAGCCTCCATACAGGATCTGCGCGATCTGACCCGTTACCGTGTGGAGTTGCGGCAGAGTCAGAACCGGGTGGCCAATCGTATCCAAAAGTTGCAGGAACAGGCGAATCTTAAGCTCGGCTCCGCGGCGCCGAATACGCTGGGCGTATAAGGGCGCTAGATGCTGGATGTGAGCACCGCTGGCGAAAACAGTCCGGAGCAACTGGCACAGTTGGCACGGGGAAAGTTGAAAAACAAGATTCCACAACTGGCGCTGGCACTGGAAGGACGGGTGCGACCTCATCGTAGCAGACTTACTAGCCAAGCATGTGGCGGTTGCTTGTCGAACATGTCCAATCCCTACGCAAAAAACACGTTACCCACCATGTGCTTCGACACTCGATGGCCATGGAGCTGTTGCAAGCCGGTGTTGATCGAGCAGCCATTGCACTTTGGCTGGGTCATGAATCGGTGGAAACGACCCAAATCTACATAGATGCAATCCTCGTTTTAAAGGAAGAAATCTTGGCAAAGACTACGCCGCCCGAGGGGAAGCCTGGCCGCTACAGAGCCGGCAATGACTTGCTCGAGTTCCTCAACACGCTATGATTTGGCGACCAGACTATGCCGGGGAACTTACCATCATTTCGAGTGCTATTTGTCGGAAGACGAAACAGTCCGGCATAGTCGGCGACTCGGCGTAGCCCCTGAACGTGTGATTCCCTGTTTTAGTCCTGATGCCCGCATCCCTGGCGCGCCTGCGAACCATTCGGTAAGCGTCCGACTGACTCATCGGCCGATCCGTCGGGACATCCTTCTTTCCCTCGGCGGTGCAGAACAAGAATAGCTTAGGGTCGGAGCCGAAGCTCGCACCCTTGATATAGGCTTGCCGGGCATCAATCAACGCTAAGTCAACCGGCACTTTCATGCCGGTAGTCGTTGTGCCCATACCACGGCTCTTCCCCATTGGTCAAACTTGCTATGACGCGGCTCCTTCGTTATGTCAAGCGCCTTGCCCCATATCGCATGCCTCTTGTCGTCCGGAAGCTTCCAGAATTGTGCGAGCGTGTCGTCGGTCCGAAAGTGGCCATGTATGGCCATATCGAGCAGCACGCGCGAATACGCAAAACATGCCAGCCGTTCAGCTTGACGTGTTCTCTGCCAGCACACATCCTCGCGCTCCGCGACAGGATAGGTCTGCACGGCCCTGTTCCAATCCTGCAGATGCTCCGTGTCGCTGCGCATATCAAAAATCTCTTGCAGCGCCAATTGCGCAGCGGCTCCAGAAAGGGCGAAGGTCTGGCAGCGATTAACAAACTGCTTTTTGGTCTTGCCCGTGTCGGGCAGAATAATCGCTTCCAGCGAGCGAACCAATTGGTGCAGCCTTTCCTGTCCTGTCTCCCGCAGGCCGGAGAAGAGCACATTCAGGCCGCGAATAACCCGCTGAAATTCTCCCGCCGCCGAGCCAATCACTTTCGATCCAGAACGCAGCGCAAGAGACTCCTTCAGCCAGTCCTCCGTGATGGGGGCGCGTATATAGCCTCTGCTCTGGCGGAACGCGGGAAGTTTGTTCATTTGACGGATGATCGGGCCGCCCTCCGTGCACGAGCCGCAAAGCAAGTCCGGTTCGATTGCACCGGCACATTCGATACCCTGGCGGAAATGCAGAAAATAGAACAGTTGCACCAGACCTTCGCGCAGCCGGTTATGAACATCATCGAGGATCAGCGGTTTGCTTGACTCTTCCTCAATGAGGAGCACCAAGTTGGCGCGCTCAAGGCTTCCGGCGCGTATTGAACCTATCCATTCTTTCCATTTCCCGAGGTCAGCGACAGCGGGGACACGCGGCATTGCCCATGTGCCGTCGGAGAGCTGGAACTCCGCGTCGGGAAGCTCTGAATAAATCCCATCGAGCGCGAGCATAGCGAACTTGCTATTTCTGCTGAACTGAAACGCCAACGCCGCATCCTCCGCTATCGTGAATGATACCGCTGGCGTCCAGCCATGGACTATGGGCATGGACGCCAGCGGCTCAATCGCCGCTACGATTGAGAATTCGGGCACCTCCTTGAAGCACGGTCGGGAGATCCGTTTTTTGTCTTTCCAAATCGGGCTTTCCTCTCTTCCCAATTTCTCGTGTTTTCGGTGAATCCTGTCACGGCTACCGGTGGCAAAGGCGGTCGCTCAGGGAGAGGCTTTCCCAGTTCCTTGTTCTGCCAATACTCGGGCCCAGGGGTGGGGATGTGGAGGTTTTTGCAGCGGATAAAGATTGTGGTGTCACATACTCCATACAGAGCACCCACTTGATTCAATGGCATACTCCAGACTTCTTGAAACAGCTTCTCCCGGTCGTAGCGTGACATCAGAAGGGCGGATACGGATTTCGGACCATCAGCGGTCTTCGCTTTGGCCGGTTCGGGACCTATTAGGCTGGCGATGTCTGGCAGGAGATGGCGCTCAATACTGTTTCGGTTGCTCTCTTTCAGGTTCCAGTACCCACGGGGGGGTGTAGGTATATATAGCTTGATGCAGGCGTTGCACAAGGCATGCTCCGTGATCCCTAGGTCGTTTGCAACCTGCCAGACCGGCTTACGCCATACCCTGTCATAGATGTCTTCTCTGTCATATCGCTTCAACAGGTTTCTGGATATGGTAGGGATCGATGGCATCGGGAAGGAGCTCCTGTCAGGCGGGATTTCTGAAGGACGGTCAGGGTGCAACGACTTGGCCGGTTGTCCCTCAGGTATATCGGAGGCCTTCAGTCTGGGTTGGGTACCCAGCGCGTCGGTGGGCGAACCCATAGCTGACCCATCCCGGTCAGGGAGGGGTACAATCGCGGAGATCGAAGGCGCCACAAAGGGCGCCGACCCACCTACCGAGTCGATTGAAGGCTCTTGAACTACACGGAAGCTGGGCTGTGAATCGTGGAGGAACTGGGGCGTAGCAGTTTGCAGGCTGGTGGGCAACGCTGAAGGAATTCCGAAGTCTCCGTTTTTCTCTGTTTCCGAGGGGCGCGAATCGCCTAAGCTATTGAATTGATTTCCGATAGAATCGCAGACCGCCTTTATCTGCGTTACGATTTCTGCCAAAAAGTTCAAACTATTCTGCTGAAGGTCCACCAATTAAATCAAACACTTAGACCCTCCTTCAAAATCGAGCTTGGACCATTTTGGGTCAAACCTCTCGCGAGATTTACACTCCTTCTTTTTGGTGCCGCC
>Ga0302278_10001048_pt1 | contig 34636 bp, 40 predicted proteins | sample III_Bog_N3_2_FD_194543 | JGI IMG/M metagenome (GOLD analysis project Ga0302278, IMG submission 194543) | Peat permafrost microbial communities from Stordalen Mire near Abisko, Sweden - III_Bog_N3_2 | ecosystem: Environmental > Terrestrial > Soil > Wetlands > Peat | place: Sweden: Abisko... | reverse complement strand
CTTCCAGCGCTGCGCCAAATCTGCGCACCGCCCGGAAGTTGTCGCCCTAAGCCACCGCCGAACATCAGGAGACTCACCGCATGTCACGCAAACCGCTCATCCTCGCCGCGCTCGCCCTCGCGCTTCCGTTCGCCGCCCTCGCCCAGGCCGGCCCCTACAAGGTCCTGCAGAACGTCAAGGTTGGCGGCGACGGTGGTATGGACTACGTCACCGCGGACGCCGACGGTCGCGCCCTCTACGTCGCCCGCGGCGGAGCCAACGGAGCCCCGGCCCACGTCGGCGTCTTCTCCCTGGACACCTTCGCCAAGCTCGGCGACATCCCAGTCACCGGCAACGGAGTCCACGGAGCCATGGTGGACACCAGCACCGGCCACGGCTTTGCCACCTCCAAGCCCATCACCATGTTCGACTCCAAAACCTACGCCGTCATCAAATCCATCGATGTCCAGGGCAATCCCGACGGCTATCTGAACGACACGTTCAACCACCGCTTCTACGTCCTCTCGCACTCCGCGCCCAACATCACCGTGCTCGACGATAAGGACGGCTCCATCCTCGGCACCATCGACATCGGCGGCGCGCCGGAGCAGGCCGCCACCGACGGCAAAGGCAAAATCTACGTCGACATCGAAGACAAAAACGCCATCGCCGTCATCGACGCCAAAACCATGACCATGACCGGCAAGTACGACATCTCCAGCAAGAGCGGCGGTTGCGCCGGCCTGGCGCTGGACGCCAAGAACAACATCCTCTTCGCCGCCTGCCGCGACAAGAACGACATGGTTATCCTCTCCGCCACCGACGGCCACATCATCGCCGACCTGCCCACCGGCCAGGGCTGCGACGGCATGTCCTTCAACCCCGCCACCATGGAGGCCTTCAGCTCCCAGGGCGACGGCACCATCACCGTCGTCAAGGAGAACTCGCCCACCAGCTTCGTGGTGGAGCAGACCGTCACCACGCCGGTGCGCGCCAAGACCATCACCCTGGACGCCAAGACCGGACACCTGCTCCTGATCACCGCGGAATACGGCCCCGCACCGGCTCCGGCAGCAGCTCCCGCCGCCGCTCCGGTTGCTCCGGCCGCCGCTGGCGCCCCTGCCGCAGGCGGACGTCCTGGAGGCCCCGGTGGCTTCCGCGGTCCCCGTGCTCCAATGATTCCCGGCTCGTTCGAGATCGTGGTCGTCGGCAAGTAAACTGGGGAGGACATGCAAAATCTAGATGCCCTCACCACCGAAGCACGCAACACCGAAACTGAGCAGATCGATGAGCTCTCCACCCTGGACATGCTCACCGTCATCAATCGGGAGGACGCGACCGTCGCAGCAGCGGTCGCGTCCCAGCTCCAGGAAATTGCCCGCGCGGTCGACCGCATCACCGAACGCTTCGCTGCCGGCGGACGCCTCTTCTACATCGGCGCAGGAACCAGCGGACGCCTCGGCGTGCTGGACGCCTCCGAGTGCCCGCCGACCTTCTCCGTGCCGCCCGCGCTCTTTCAGGGCCTGATTGCCGGCGGCGACTCCGCCCTGCGCAACTCCTCCGAGCACTCGGAAGACTCCGCCGAACAGGGCGAGCGCGACCTGATCGCCGCCGGCTTCGGCATCGCCAACGCCTCGGATCCTGGCGCTGCAACGCCCGATACACTGGTCGGCATCGCCGCCAGCGGTCGCACACCCTACGTCCTCGGCGCGCTGCTTCACGCCCGCTCGCTCGGCGCGCTGCGCATCGGCCTCTGCTGCGTCGCCGGCTCGCCCGTCACCAAGATCGTCGACATCGCCATCACGCCGGTCACCGGCCCGGAAGTCATCACCGGATCGACCCGCATGAAAGCGGGCACGGCCACCAAGCTGGTGTTGAACATGATCTCCACCGGCATCATGGTGCGCACCGGCGCGGTCTACGGCAACCTGATGGTCAATGTGAAACCGACCAACGACAAGCTCATCGACCGCGCGCATCGCATCATCATGGCCGCGACCGGCTGCGACCGTCCCGCCGCGATCCGCCTGCTTATTGAAGCCGGCAGCGTGAAAACGGCCATCGCCATGCAGAAGCTCAACATCTCCCGCGCCGCGGCGGAGGCGCGCATCGCCGCGGCCGCGGGAAGCCTCTCCAAGGCGCTCTACGCCAACACCTAGTCCGCGCACCGCATCCAATGACGTACGTCTATGGCATCGCTGCGCGCACTCGTCGTCTCGTTCCTGCTGCTCCTGCTGCTCCTGCTGCTCGCACCTGCGCAGCCAGCCGGAGCGTATTCGCTCCTGACCCACGAAGAACTCATCGACCTGACCTGGACCGACTCGATTCAGCCCCTGTTGTTGAAGCGGTTTCCCAGCCTCACGCCCGCTGAGCTGCGCGAGGCGCACGCCTACGCCTACGGAGGCTGCGTCATCCAGGATCTGGGCTACTATCCCTTCGGCAAGCCCATCTTCTCCGACCTGCTCCACTATGTGCGCACTGGCGACTTCATCCGCGCGCTCTTTCGCGACTCGAAGAACGCCAACGATGTCGCCTTCGCCATCGGCGCGCTCTCGCATTACCTTGGCGACACGATCGGCCATCCCGAAGCCATCAACCTCGCCGTCGCCAAGTCGTTCCCGGAACTCGCCGCGAAGTACGGGCAAAACGTTAACTACGCGGAAGGGCCGCACCAACACGTCCGCGCGGAGTTTGCCTTCGACATCAACGACATTACCAAGCATCGCCTGCCGCCCGAACGCTACCTCAACAAGATCGGATTCGCCGTCCCGGTTCCGCTGCTCACTCGCGCCGTCTACGACACCTATGGCCTCGACCTCGCCAAGGTCCTCGGCCAATCCAACCCGAGGCTGCGGGGATACCGCTACTCCGTCCGCACGCTGCTGCCGCGCGTCGCCTATGCAGAGACGCTGCTGTATCGCAAGCGCCTGCCGCCCGACGTTCCCAGCCCAGCACTTGATCGCTTCAACCAGGAGATTGCGACCCTGTCGGCGGCGAATAACTGGAAATCGTACCGCCGCCATGCCGGTGTCGGAACTCATCTTCTCGCCGGATTTATCTTCCTCCTGCCAAAGATCGGCCCACTCTCCGACCTGTCGCTGCGCGGGCCCACGCCTGCCGCGGAACAGGACTACGTCAACTCCCTGATGCACACGGTCGATGTCCTCCGCCAGACATTGGCAACGGCCACCACCTCCGATGGACTGGCCAACAAGGACCTCGATACCGGCGACGAAGTCTACCCCGGCACATACTCGCTCGAGGACTATACCTACGCCGATTTGCTGCACAGCATGACGCGCGACCCTGCTTCGCCCATCCCATTCGGCATCAAGCGCGACCTGCTCGCGTACTTTGCCGATCCCGCGAAGGCGAAGTACGTTCAGAGCAAACCGGCGCGGCTCGCACAAGTCCAGGCTGATCTGCCGATTCTGCAAACCATGTCCACCAAGGCAGCGTATCCAGACACGGCGTTCCTGCCTGAACCGGATGCCGACAAGCCGCCGGCTGCCAATGCCTCTGTACCAATCCCGTCCGAAGGACCCCACTCCCAGGCGCCAACTCGGAGCCAAACCTCCGATCCCGAACACCCCGCGCCGCACGAGTCCTCCGACTCCACTGGTCCGGGCCCGGCGCAAAAGCCCGATTCCTCACCACTTGCACCCAAGGAGCCGCGATCCGCCGGTGCTCTGATTGCGGTTCCAGGCGCGGCCGTACCCAAGCCCTAGGCTCGCCGGGAAGATTGCTGTGTTCGGACGCGGTGGGCCTGCGAGGTTTAACAAGAGACAACCAATTTGCCTGGATTCATCGTCAAATAGACGCGGGGTACTTATGTCCAGAAAAAAATCAGCTCATGCGCCTATCCGTGCTGTCGAGAACAGATCGACTCCTCGCCCCGGCCCCGCTTGCGATTCCCTGCGCACCTACGAACAGTTCGGTCGGCTCGCCATACTCGAGGGAGGACTTGCCGGATCGTCCTTCGTTGACGTCAATGTGCTCGCCAATCTTGCGCAACATCAGCTTGATTCCGACTACGCAGAAAACGCCGCCAACCTTCTGCGCGCTGCCGAACACCTCAGCTTCGCCGCTCTCGCCCCTACGCATTTCACGCCGCGCATTCCGGCCGAACTGAAAGCTGCCGTGGCCGACGAGTTAGATCGGCTGACCGCCCTTGCGCTGCAACGTTGGTCCGAATCCGCGGATGCTGCCAATCGCAAGATCATCGAAAGCATCTTCGAGAGCGCTATCCTGGAGGCGCGAGTTGCCTTTGATCGGAGCGCGTATCGCCGGTCGCTGCAAATGGCCCGCGCCGCAGAGGCTCTAGCTCACGTCACCGCCGGGCTGCCCACAACATTTCCCTCCGAGCGTGCACTTATCCGGAGCCTCGCCTCTTAGTCGCGCCGCGCTCGGAATTCGTTGGCCAAGCGAAACTCTTCCCGCAGTTCCGGAGTGCGCAGGTTCTCCCGCACGTGGGCCAGCCGCTGCTCCAGTTCATGCAGTGTTGCGGCAATCTGGTCGGTGTTGGTGAGAGCAATGTCGCGCCACATGCTGTACGGGCTCGCACCCAGCCGGGTCGTCTCCCGCAACGCACGACCGCCAATGGCCGCAATCTGTTCGACGCTTGCAGGATCGGCTCCAAACTTCTCTTCCAGCAGCGCCGCCAGCGCGGTGGAGAGCATCTGCGGCAGATGGCTTACCCAGGCGCATATCTCGTCGTGCCGCGCCGGGTCCAGGTCCATCCTGCGCGCGCCGAACCTTGCCACCCACTCACGCCACTCCGTCTCCAGCGCACTGGGCTTGGCGCCGGCGACGGGCGTAAACAGCCACATGGCGCGCTCAAAGAGCGAGGCCTCCGCCAGTGCAACACCGCCCGACTCCTTGCCTGCCATCGGATGGCCCGGCAGGAAGCGCGCTTTGCCCGGCTGGTTGTAGAGCTTCGCCGCCAACTCGGCGATCTGCGCCTTCGTGCTTCCCACGTCGGTCATCAGTTGATGCTCGCCGAGTACAGGGGCAAGCCGCTGCATCCAGTCCAGGATCGAAAGCACCGGACCGCATAGCACGATCACATCGCAGTTCGCCGCTACAGCGTGCGCCGCGTCGTGTGCGACCCACAAGCTGACCGCGCCACGGTCCTGAGCAATCTTCAGCGTCTCAGCCCTGGGGCCAGTCCCGATGATCTCGCCTTCAAAACCCGCCGCACGCAGGGCGAGCCCGATCGATCCTCCGATCAGTCCTGTCCCGACGATGAGCACACGGCGAATCATGCTAGGCGACCGTTCGTCCTACAACTGGAGCCAGCAGCCGCAACTGCTCTACCAGCTTCTGTAACTGCTCCGGATACAAACTCTGCGCGCCATCGCTCATGGCCTTGTCCGGGTTGGGATGCATTTCCATCAGCAGCCCGTCTGCTCCCGCCGCGATTGCAGCCAGCGCCATCGGCGGCACCAGGTCGCGGATGCCAACGCCGTGCGACGGGTCCGCCATCACCGGCAGATGGGTCAGCTTCTGCAGCACCGGGATCGCCGAAATGTCCATGGTATTGCGGGTGTAGGTCTCATAGGTTCGAATGCCACGCTCGCACAGCATCAGGTCGTAGTTGCCGCCGGAGAGGATGTACTCGGCGGAGAGCAACACCTCTTCAATCGTCGCTGCAATGCCGCGCTTCAGCAGCACCGGCGTGCGCGTGTGGCCCAACTCGCGCAGCAGGTTGAAGTTCTGCATGTTGCGCGCGCCCACCTGGAAGCAGTCGATGTACGGGATCATCACCTCAATCTGCGATATCTCCATCACCTCCGTGATAACCAGCAGGCCGGTCGCATCGGCCACCTCGCGCAGCAGCTTCAGCCCGTCGACGCCCATGCCCTGGAAGCTGTATGGCGAGCTCCGCGGCTTATACGCGCCGCCGCGCAGGAACTTGGCGCCCGCCGCCGCCGACAGCTTCGCGCTCAACAGGATCTGCTCACGCGATTCGACCGAGCACGGCCCCGCCATCACGACAATCTCCGGGCCGCCGACGACCACTCCGTTCGCGAAAGCGATCGTGGTGCCCTCCGGCCGGAAGTTCTTCCCCGCCAGCTTGTAGGGCGACGAGATGCGATACGCATCGTAGACGCCGGGCAGCACCTTGAACTCCACCACATCGAAATGCGCCGGCGTTCCCACGCCCGCCAGGATCGTCTGCTCCGCTCCAGTTGTCCGGTGTACATTGAAGCCGAGCTCGACCATGCGCTCGATTACGTCTTGAATATGCTGCTCGGTAGCCTCATCCTGCATTGCAACAATCATCGTGTCCGTCCACTCTTCCGTATTTGTAACTACTTTCGATCGTCCGGCTACGCATCGCGCTTTTGCAGCGCACGCATTACGTCGATGATGCGTTCATACACATGCAGCATCTCGCCGTCGGGCAATGGGCCCGGATTTACGGCGCGAATATGGTCAAAGACCGCCTGCTCGCGCCCCGGCTCGTACACTGGCAAATTTCCTCCGCGTTTGATCTCGCCGATGGCCTTCGCCGCCTCCGCACGCTTACTGATAAGCCGCACAATCTGCTCATCGAGTTCATCAATCTTCTGTCTCCAGTCGGAGATATCCATTCGAACCGCCTCGCCTTGTCCATTCCGTCCGTCGCAGCGCAACCTCGCTCGCGCGGCGTTCTGTGTGCCCGCACCATGATAAATGGGCTGGAGACGAACCCCGGAAGCGATGCCGTAGCCGACCGCACTGCGCTGTTCAATCATGCCCGCAACCCCGCGATAAACTTCCCGACTGCGGCCGGCGCGTCCGCCGGCGCTGTCTTCTCAATCAGCGCCACCAGCGCGCTGCCGATGATAGCGGCTTCCGCAAACTGGCCCACCGCGGCCACATGCTCCGCGTTCGAGATGCCGAACCCCACAGCGATGGGGATTCCCTTCGGCTCCGTGAATGGACGCAGCCGTGCCACCAGCTCAGACGCATCCCCAGCAACCTTCTGCTGCGTGCCCGTAATCCCCACCCGCGAGATCGCGTACACAAACCCGCGCGACGCCTCCGCAATCGCTTTCAGCCGCGCATCCGGGCTCGTGGGTGCCGCGAGAAATACCGGCGCCAGATCATTCGCCCGCATCTCCGCCAGATATTCCTCGGCCTCTTCCACAATCATGTCCGTCAGCAGCACGCCGTCTGCGCCCGCCGCCTTCGCCGCCGCACAGAACTGCTTCATCCCCATCCGCACCACCGGATTCAGATAACTGAAGATCACAATCCCGCACGCCGGCCGCGCCGCCCGCAACTGCCGCGCCGTCTCCAGCACATCCACCAGCCGGACCCCACGCCCCACCGCCCGCTCGCTCGCCCGCTGGATCACCGGCCCGTCCGCCAGCGGGTCAGAAAACGGCACGCCCAGCTCAATCACATCCGCGCCATTATCGATCCCCGCCAGCGCAATCGCCAGCGTAGTCTGCAAATCCGGATCGCCCGCCGTCAAATACGCCACAATCCCCGGCTTGTTCTTGAACTCAATCGCCATTGCTAACCCTTCGCTCCCTGCAAATCCAACTCTCTCGCCAGAATCCCCATATCCTTATCCCCGCGCCCGCTCAAATTCACCATGATCACGTCCGTCTTCGCCATCTTCGGAGCCATCTTCATGGCCTCGGCCACCGCATGAGCGCTCTCCAGCGCCGGCAGTATCCCCTCCGTCCGAGCCAGCGCCGAGGTAGCCGTCAGAGCTTCTGCATCGCTCGCCGACGTGTATGTTGCGCGCCCCGAGTCATGCAGCATCGCATGTTCCGGCCCCACGCTCGCATAGTCCAGCCCCGCGCTCACCGAGTGCGTCGTCGCCACCTGCCCCGCATCGTTTTGCAGCACATAGCTGTACGTCCCCTGCAGCACGCCCGGCACGCCGCCGCCGGTCGTCTGGAAACGCGCCGCATGTTCGCCTAGCGCAGATCCTCGCCCGCCGGCCTCAACACCAATCAGTCGCACATCCTTGTCGCCGAGAAACTCATAGAACGCGCCAATCGCATTCGACCCTCCCCCCACGCACGCAACAATCGCCGTCGGCAGCTTGCCCTCCTGCTCCAGCATCTGCACCCGCGCCTCGCGACCGATCACGCGCTGAAAATTCCGCACCATCGTTGGATACGGATGCGCCCCCAGCGCGCTTCCCAGGATGTAGTACGTGTCCCGCACATTCGTCACCCAGTCCCGCATCGCCTCGTTGATCGCGTCCTTCAGCGTCGCCGACCCGGCCCCCACCCCACGCACCTCCGCCCCCAGCAGTCGCATGCGAAAGACGTTCAGCTCCTGCCGCCGCATGTCCTCCTCGCCCATGTAAATCACGCAGTCCATGCCAAACAGCGCGCACACCGTCGCCGTCGCCACGCCATGCTGCCCCGCGCCGGTCTCGGCGATGATCCGCTGCTTGCCCATCCTCCGCGCCAGCATCCCCTGCCCCAGCGCGTTGTTGATCTTGTGCGCGCCCGTATGCAGCAGGTCCTCACGTTTCAGGTAGATCTTCGCGCCGCCTAACTGCTCACTCATCCGCTTGGCAAAGTACAGCGGCGTCGGCCGACCGCAGTAGTGGTGCAGCAGCCCATCCAACTCCGCGTGGAACGCCGGATCGGCATCGGCCACAGCGTACGCCTGCTCCAGCTCCTCCAGCGCCGACACCAGCGTCTCCGGCACATACCGCCCGCCATACACGCCAAACCGTCCCACCTTAGAGTTCACCGTAGTCGTCATTGGCGATACCAATCCCGCTGTCACACCCATCGCTCTATCCTCCGCATACCTCAACCGCACAAAGCAAAAGCCGCGACAGATTGGGTCGCGGCTGGCATGGATTTCGAATCAACTGAAGGTTCCGGATCGTTGCTGCAGATCGTTCAGATGAAGCTAGTCCGCCGAGCCCGCTATTGTGCGCCAATAGCGGAACGTAAACCCAAAGCGGCTGGAGTTGGCTGTCATCTTGTTTCCTACGATATATCCTCCCGCCGCCGCCACGCAACCAGCCCGCCCCTCCGGGTGGCATCCCGTCCGGTTGCCGGCCCAGGTCCTCTTTACAAAATCCTCATTTTTTCGAATCCAAACCATTGCTCGCCATGTCTTATAGGTGTAGGCTTGGAGGATTCAATCCCATGAAAGCCCGTTTTCAGGTCGCATTCGCGTCGTGGATTCTCGGTTTGGTCGTTCTTGCTCCGGCTTCATGCTGGGCAATGGGACCATCGACCGCACATACGCGCGCCGTGACGTACCACGACCACACCCCACACGCACATACCCATACGGCACACGCGCACCACTAAAATCCTGTCGACACGAACCCGAAGTACCCCCGCCAGAACCTAAGGCGTAGCGGCTGCGCGCGCATTTTGGACGAACTGCGCCAGCCGCACCGAATCCTTGCGGCCTGGAGTGGCTTCTACCCCGCTGGACACATCAACGCCCCACGGCCCCAGCTCCCCAATCGCCTGACCAACATTCTCCGGCCTGAGTCCCCCGGCCAGGATCAGTCGCAGGCTCTCCGGTGCTGACGCAAAGACCTCCCGCGCCTTGGCCCACTCGAACGCCACGCCGGTCCCGCCTGCTGCCGCGCCAACCTTCGAGTCAATCAGCACCCGGGTCACTGTCCCCTGCGCCGCCACTCGCTTCATCTGCTCCGCCAGCTCGGCGGCGGCAGACTCGTCCCCCACAGCCCAGTGCAGCACCTGAATCATCCCCACCTGGCCCGCAAATCTCTCCGCCAGCCGCTCCACCAGCCCCTCATCCAACCCGCCGTGCAACTGCACCGCCGTCAACCCGGCTTCATCGGAGGCCCGCGCAATCTCCTCCGCGTCCCGCGAGTGGAACACCCCCACCCGCTCCACAGGCCCGCGCAGTTCCCGCGTAATCGCCGCGACCTGCGCCGCCGTCACCTGCCGTTTGCTCGCGGCGAACACAAAGCCCACAGCGTCCGCGCCCAGCTCTGCGGCCAGTGCGGCGTCCTCCAGGTTGGTATTCCCGCAAATCTTCACCCACATCGCTCGAACCCCAAATCCCAGCCCGTCCAACGCGCCCCGAACCCCATCTTGTTTTTTTTGACCCGTGTTCCTCCGTGCAAATCCGCGGTCGACTCGTCCTTCGCCGGCCTCACTTCTCCGCCGAAACTGCGTGCCCCAGCAGCCCTGCCAGCGCCGCGCCTGGATCTGACTCGCGCATCAGCGACTCGCCCACCAGGAACGCGTCGTACCCGGCGGCCGCCATTCGCGCGATGTCCGCCGGGCTCTTGATGCCGCTCTCGGCCACGCGCACTGCCGTCCGCGGCAGCCACTGCGCCAGCTCGATCTGCGCCTCCGGCTGCACCTCCATCGTGTGCAGGTTGCGGCTGTTGACTCCGATCGTCGTGGCCCCCAGCGCTACCGCCCGCTCCAGTTCCTCACGGTCGTGGACCTCGCACAGCACATCCAGCTCCATCCGGCGCGCTTCCTCGAACAGCGTTCTCAGAGTCCCATCGTCCAGCGCCGCAACAATCAGCAGGATCGCGTCCGCCCCATACGCACGCGCCTCCAGCACCTGGAACGGGTCCACGATAAAGTCCTTCCGCAGACAGGGGATGCCGACCGCCGCAGACGCGCTCTCCAAAAACTCCAGCGAGCCCTGAAAGAATTTTTGATCGGTCAGCACCGAAAGCGCCGCTGCGCCACCGCCGGCCAGCGCCCTGGCGAGTTCCGCCGGCCGGAAGTCCGGGCGGATCAGCCCACGCGATGGCGATGCCTTTTTCAGTTCGGCAATCACCGCTGGCCCGCTCACAGCCACTGCACGCAACCCAGCCTCGAAGCCACGCGGCCGATGCGCCGCAGCCCTGCGCTCCAACAGCGGCAGGTCGGCCGCAGCGCGGCGTTCCGTCACCTCCGCCGACGTGTGCGCGAGAATTCTCTCCAGTTGCGTAGACATGAATCTCCTTGAACGTGCCGCGCTCTAGCGGCAGGCTCGCATCGGCCTACGGAATGATTCCGTTAAGCCCACCCGCAATGTTGAGGAGGTAAGAAAAATTTGGTGCCGAAGGGGGGACTCGAACCCCCACACCCTTGCGAGTACATGGACCTGAACCATGCGCGTCTGCCAATTCCGCCACTACGGCACTCCTTGCATGTCATCAGCCCTACGACCGGACACGGCAGCTCGTGAGTAACCAGTCTTACAAACACAACGGCCCCTGTCAATTGCCCGCCGGTTGCCTTACACTGAGACGGCCAGAAGACCGCGATGGACACCGGAATAACAAGTGGGCCTACCATGACGGAACACAAACAGCCAGCGCCAGCCGCTACCGAGGAAATTCCCGAGAACCTTGCCTTGGAGATCCGCAAGCTTGCGCACGATCTCTCCAACGCCCTCGAAGTGATCGTCCAGACCAGCTACCTGCTCGGGACCGTCGAGATGAAGGAGCCCGGCTCTGACTGGTTGCGCATGCTGGACAACGGAGTCCGCAAGGCACTGGACATCAACCTGGCCCTGCGTACCTACATCAAGTCTCACCAGCCGCGCTGAAGGGCCGACCGCTAGCGTTTTGAGGATTTCACTGGCGGCTTCCTCGCCTTCCCTTTCAACGAGGGCTTTGCCACCTTCTTCGCCGCTTTTTTCGCCGGCTTCTTCGCGGGCGTCTTCTTCGCAGCAACCTTCGGCGCAGCCGCCGTGGCTGCTTTAGGTGCGGGGCTGCTCCAGATCTTCAACTTGGCCTCATGGCTCGCGAGCAGCGCCTCAATCTGCTGCAGCAGCACGCGGGTGTGCATCGGCTTCACCAGCATCTTGTCCGCGCCCAGCGAGAGCCAGTCTTCCTCTCCCAGTGGAAACGCCGTTAGCAGGGCGACGGCCGGATGGTAGCTGGCCGACCGGGCTGCCCGGATCACCTCCGCACCCGATGCATCGCTCTCCATCCGCATATCGCTGATCACCATGTGGTACTCATGGTTCCGCAGCTTGCTCTTGCCTTCGCGCGCGGACGCGGCTGTATCCACATCGAAACCGCTGATCTCCAGCACTGCCTTGAGCGTGAGCAATACAGCCACTTCATCGTCTACGAGCAAAATCCTGCGTTTCATCGAGTCTCCCAAGTCCGGATGGTTCGCCCTGCTGCGGTTGATTGTCAAAGCACCCCCAAGTATTGTCCGAGACACCCATCTTCCGCAAACGAAGCCGCTGCACTTCACCGCTGGGCTTGGAGCGAGAGCACCCACAGGCGCACAATTGGGGACATGGTGCGTGTGGGCGTGGACGAGAACCTTGCAGCAGAACTGCTGGCGGATTTCCCTGCGGAAGCGGAGATTGTGCGGTTGCCCCGCATCCTTTCATCTCCGGTCGATGTCGACTTCTGGTTTATCCCGTTCTACCGCAAGGACGCTGCCATCGCGTCGCAGCAACTTCGCGGACTCAAGGTGGCGCAGTCGCTGATGGCGGGCGTGGACTGGATACTGCCCTGGTTGCCGGCAGGCGTCACACTGTGCGATGGGCGCGGCATCCACGACATCTCCGCATCCGAGTGGGTGATGGCGGCGATCATGGCCTCCATGAAGCGCATTCCGCTCTATCGCGATCTGCAGCAGGCCCACCAGTGGCGAGGCTTCGCCACGGTCACGGACGGCTTCCTGAGCGAGCCGGGCGTGGCCCGCGGGCAATATACGGTGCTGGCAGAAGACCTCTCCGGCAAGACCGTGCTGATCCTCGGCTACGGATCGATTGGAGCGGCCATTGAGGCGCGGCTCGCGCCCTTCGGCGTCACCATCCTGCGCGTAGCCCGCGGTGCACGGCAAACTCCGCCCGTCAGTGCCATCTCCGATCTTCACACCTTGCTGCCGCTCGCGGACATCGTGGTGGCGATTGTTCCGCTCACGGAAGCAACACGCGGAATGATTGGCGCGCCCGAGATTGCATTGATGAAACATGGAGCGCTGCTGGTGAATGCGGCACGCGGACCTGTGGTGGTGACGGATGCACTGGTCCAGGCACTGGAAGAGAAGCGGATTCGCGCAGCCATCGATGTCACCGATCCGGAACCGCTGCCCCCGGACCATCCGCTGTGGTCGGCCCCGAACTGCCTGATCACGCCGCATATCGGCGGATCGACGCCGGAGTTCATCTATCGGGCCTTCCGGTTCGGTGCGCAACAGGTGCGCCGCTTTGTTGCCGGACAACCGCTGGAGAACATCGTGAATGAGGCGGGCTACTGACCGTCCATTGCCGGGCAGAACCTTCGGCTACTCTTCCTCTTCTTCGTCGTCCTCATCCTCTGCTTCCTCTTCGTCGTCGTCGAGTTCGTCCTCTTCTTCTTCGTCGTCTTCGATCACGACGTCGTCGTCATCCTCGTCGTCGGGATCTTCATCGTCCTCATAGTCGTCCTCGTCCTCGTCTTCTTCTTCTTCCTCGTCCTCGTCCTCTTCTTCCTCTTCCAGTTCGTCGTCGTCTTCTTCTTCCTTATCGCCCATGCGGGCAGTCAACCACCCATCGCTCAACAGGGAGACAGACTGCGGGATAGTCCCGCGCTCATCCAGCTCCGCCAGCGGAGTCTGAAGCAGCAGGGCGGGCATGGGAGGCGTTGGGAGGGACTGCTGGGAAGTTTGCATAACCTGTCTCCTGGAGAAGCCGGGCTCACTGCAGTTTGACGGAATTCTTGCTTCTGCGGTTGTGAATTTTCGGCTGGTGTCCTCCATTGAGAGGATCCCCAGCACACTCTTTCGTCCGCAATTTGCATGCACGGATGCAGCCGGTAGCGCGGACCCAGCGCATACGTCCTACCATACCCTAAACCTTTGCTGGACAATACCGGGTCCGAGCGATCGCTCGCTTAGGTGGAACTGAGCGCTGCTTCGATGCCAGAGTTCACCTCGGCCTGGGCAAACTCGGCGGTCACGCGGATGCCGTTCATGATGGCTCTCTCGTTCGAGGAGCCGTGCCCGACGATACATACGCCGCGCACTCCCAGCAGCGGCGCGCCGCCGTACTCCGAGTAGTCCAGGCGCTTCTTGAAGTCGTTGAAAGCGCGCCGGGACAGCAGCGCGCCCACCTGCGAGGTCACGGTGGACTTCAGCGCCTCGCGCAGCAGCGTGCTCACCAGTTTGGCGGTGCCTTCGATGCTCTTGATGGCGACGTTGCCCACAAAGCCATCGCAGACCGCAACATCGGTGCGGCCGTTGAACAGGTCGCGGCCTTCCACGTTGCCGATAAAATTCAGGTCTGCCCGGCTGCGCAGCAACGGAAATGTATCGTGCGTCAGCTGATTGCCCTTGCTGTCCTCTTCGCCGATGGACAGCAGGCCGACACGCGGATTCTGAATCTGCAGGATGTTCTGGGCATACATGCGGCCCATCACCGCAAACTGGACCAGGTTGTCCGGGTCGCAATCCACGTTGGCGCCCACGTCCAGCAGCAGCGACGGATTACCCGTAACCGTGGGGATGATGGTCGCCAGGGCCGGGCGATGCACCCCGGCCAACATGCCCAGGACCATCTTGGCCGTCGCCATGGCTGCGCCGGTGTTGCCGGCAGTGAAGAAGCCGGCGGCTGCGCCTTCGCGTACCATGCGCAGGCCAACTCGCATGGAGGAGTCTCGCTTGGACCGTACCGCCTGCGCGGCCTTGTCGTCCATGCTGATCCATTCCGAGGAGTGGACGATGTGGATGTCGGGTTTGCTGGAGCCGGGCCAGCGCGGCCCATGCAAGGCACGCTCCAGCGCCGGACGCAGGATCTCTTCCGGGCCGACCAGGTGTACGCGCACATCGAAGTGACGGCACGCGAGAATGGCCCCGCGAATCTCGGATTCGGGGGCTCTGTCGGAACCCATTCCGTCTACAACGATGTCGATCGGCATCAGGAGGGTCTTGCGGTCAACGGGCAGGCTAGCTGGCTTCCTTCACCGCGATGACTTCGCGGCCCTTGTATTGACCGCACTTGCGGCATACACGATGGGGCAGCTTGCGCTCGTGGCAGTTGGGGCACTCGGAGGTGCTGACCGGAGTGAGGAAATCGTGGCTGCGGCGCTTGGCCGTGCGTTGCTTGGAGTGGCGGCGTTTCGGATTCGGCATTGCAAATTCCTTTCAAGTGGCCCGGCGCAGCGAGCGACACCGCGCTGCGAGACATGGCCTGCATGGTGCGAAGATCTTTAGTTCTAGCTGGATTTGACTGTGCCGGCCAGGCCCGCGAGCGCATTCCACCGAGGATCGGCAGTGGGATTGCAGTTGCAGGATTCAAGGTTCAGGTTCTGGCCACAGCGCGGACAAAGTCCCTTGCAGTCCTCTTTGCAGAGCGTACGGCTGGGCAGGGAGAGAAGCACCTGCTCACGCACGACATCCTCAAGCGAAAGACCGCTCTCTTCATAATAGCCGATTTCCGTCTCGTCCGGGGTAATTGCTCGCTCTCCGGGGTCGGCATCGGCTTCCTGCGGGCGGAAGATGAGGTCGAAGCTGCCTGTGAGCGGGGTTTGGACCGGCTCGACGCAGCGGGCGCAGAGCACCTCGAAGTCGCCATGGTAGGCGGCGCGCAGGCGGATGTCCGCCACCTGCTCGCGGTGGCCGCGATGCTCCAAAAGCAGGTCGGCACGGCCTGTAACCGGCAGCGGTCCAACCTGGGTGACGTCGGGAGCGTATTCGAGCGCGCCGGCAGGAATGGCTTCGTCGAATAGGAGAGGCTCTCTTTCGAGTTGGAGCGGGGTAATGATCACGCTTTTAACGTTAGGGCGATGCGGGGTGCAGGTCAACTGAATCGTGGGGAGTGTCACGCGGATGATTCCCCCTGAAAGAGGCGAATGGCGGCGATGCCGGCGGCTCCGGCGTCGCCGCAGGCTTCGGCATTAGCCTGCGCAACGCCGCCCAGCGCGAGGACTGGGATGGGACCGGCCGCTGCGCAGGCGGCGCGCAGCTGGTTGAGGCCGGTGCCTTCTGCGACAAGCTGGTCGCGGACGCGCTTCTCAAAGACCGGCCCGAAGAGGATCAGCATGGCGCCGGACTTGCGGGCCGCGGACACCTCCGCCAGGGTGTGGCAGGAGACGCTGACGACCGGCTTCGGCAAGGCGGCTGCGGCGTAGAGAGTGCGAACCTGGGCGGGCGTCAGCTCGCCGTCGGCTGCGGTCAGGTGGACGCCATCTGCGCCGACCGCCACGGCGATATCGGGACGGGAGTTGAGCAGCAGCTTCGGCGCCGGAGTGTGGGCGCGCAATACCGCCAGCATCCTGCGCGCCAGAACTGCAAGCACTGCGGCCGGAAGATCCTTTTCGCGCAACTGGACGATGTCGACACCCTCGGCGGCCCAGCGGGCAGCCTGGCGCAGAAGCCCGGCCTGGCGCTCGGGCTCATCGACGGGGAGCAGCGCCCGGTCCGTTATGGCGTAGCGGAGCATGTGGACCGACGCGGAGGTTTGCTTTTGCTCTGCTGGCATGGTGTACCCCCCCCTAGTGAATGGCTAAAGTCTAAGAACAAGACGAGTTAGAGGAGGGGAGTCACCAATTCGACAACACCCCCGAGACTGCTCGGTGGTTTGGTACAAAGCAAAACCCGGCTGGGATAGCCGGGCATTGCTTTGTACTTCGCTACTTCCAGTATACCAAGCTGAGCATAACTCCAGTGCCACCTATATTTACTGTGGAATGATGGAGATAGGCGATTCTGGGGATTGACTTGCGGATTTCCTGGGGTTTTTGGGTGGGATTAAAAGCAAATCACAGAGAACACGGAGGATAGGGAGAGAACACGGAGGGGAGTGTTGGGTATACGGGCGGAAGAGGAGGAGAACAGGTTGCAGAAGAGGCCCGGGGTTGAAACCCCGATTGATTTGACGGCAGTTACCGCAGGCTAAAGCCTGCTGCTACTCCCAGAGGCGGGTGGTGCGTCCGATGCGTGTAACCGGAAACTCAGGGCGGCTGTGTTACTTTTTAGGCAGAACCTTCCTCCAAACCCCAGAACCCCTAGCCCTGCAACACCGGAAAGAGCATTGACACTGCATGGATAGTGCATATGATCTGATCGTGATTGGGTCGGGCCCGGCAGGACAACGGGCCGCGATCTACGCCGCCAAGCTGGGCAAGAAGTGCGCCGTGGTGGAGATGCGCGAGGTGGTCGGAGGCGCGTGCATCAATACCGGGACCATCCCCTCGAAGACCATGCGCGAGGCGGTGCTGCACCTCTCCGGCTACAACTACAAGTCCATCTACGGGATGAACTACCGGGTGAAGGAAAAGATCACCATGTCCGACCTGGCGTTCCGGGTCCAGCATGTGATCAAGACCGAAGTGGACGTGACCCAGGCGCAGCTCTCGCGCAACAACGTGGACATGCTGGTGGGCATTGCCAGCTTCCAGGATGCGAACCACATTGCGGTGACCAACTCCCGCGGGACCAACGTGTATGAGACGGCAAACGTGCTGATCTCCACCGGGACCAAGCCCGCCGCATCGGACAAGGTGCCCATCAATGGACGCAACATCATCAACTCCGACCAGGTGCTGGAGCTGACCAATCTGCCCAAGACGATGATTGTGGTTGGGGGCGGCGTGATTGGGGTGGAGTACACCTGCATGTTCTCTGCGCTGGGCGTGCGGGTGACGCTGATTGAGCGGCGGCCGCGGCTGCTGGAGTTTGCCGATCAGGAGATCATCGAGGCGCTGAGCTACCACCTGCGCGACTCGCGCGTGACCATGCGCCTGAACGAAGAGGTGGAGTCCGTGGAGGAGCAACTGGACGGCACCGTGGTGGCGAATCTGGAGAGCAAGAAGAAGGTCCAGGGCGACACGCTGCTGTACGCGGTGGGCCGGCAGGGCAACGTGGATGAGCTGAACCTGGCCGCGATTGGAGTGGATGCGGACAAGCGGGGCAGAATTCCGGTGGACAAGGACTTCCGGACGAAAGTCCCAAATGTCTTCGCTGCGGGTGACGTGATCGGCTTCCCTTCCCTGGCGTCGGTCTCGATGGAGCAGGGGCGGATTGCCTCGGCGCGGGCCTTTGGCGATGAGACGATCCTGTCGAACCCGAGCTTTTATCCGTACGGCATCTACACCATTCCGGAGATCAGCTTTATTGGCAAGACGGAGGAGCAGCTTACCGAAGAAGACGTGCCGTACGAGGTGGGCGTGGCCTACTATCGCGAGATCGCCCGCGGCCAGATTCGCGGAGACACGACGGGCCGGCTGAAGATCATCTTCCATCGCGAGACGCACTCGCTGCTGGGGGTGCACATTATTGGCGAGGGCGCCAGCGAGCTGCTGCACATTGGGCAGGCGGTAATGGCGCTGGGTGGGAAGCTCGAGTATTTCGTGGATACGGTGTTCAACTACCCAACCCTGGCGGAATGTTATAAAGTGGCGGCCTTCAACGGATTGAATCGGGTGAGCAAGTTCGATTAGGGTTCTTGGAAAACTACGGTCATTCTGACTCTGAGAGACAGAATGACGGCATCCGAAGGAATGATTGACGGCTGGGCGACGAGTTGAATAAAGCCCGGGCGAAGAAGAGATTGACGCTGGACGAAGGAAGCGACGATGGCAAACATAGTTGGTGTGACGTTGTCGGAACGGGTGGTGGCGGGGCTGGTGGTGGACCACGCGCTGCCGGACGGTCTGCGTTCGTTTCCTGAGGCGCACGATGACGAGTACGCGCTGGTGGAGATGCCGGCGGAGACGATCGTGGAGACGCTGTGCAGCCAGGTGGTGGCGATTGCCGGGAAGGAGACCGCGCTTGCCGCGGTGGGCGTGGGCGTGCCGGGGTTTGTCCGCCAGGGTGTGGTGGAAGAGGCGCCGAACCTGCCGCAGTTGAAAGGCACACGCCTGGCGGAGATGCTCTCTGCGCGGCTTCGCGAACAGGGCATTGAGACGCCGGTGAGCCTGGTGAACGATGCGGACGGATTTGCGGCGGGCATTGCGGCGTCGATTGGGAAGCTGGACAGCGTGATCCGTGTGTGGACGCTGGGCATAGGCATCGGCTATGGCCGCTACCCGCTGACCGAGGGCGTGTGGGAGGGCGGCCACACCGTGGTGACGCTGGACGACAAGGAGAACTACTGCGGCTGCGGCGGGAGGGGGCATCTGGAGGGCATTATGGGCCACCGGGCCATGCGGCTGCGCTTCCTGGATATGGAGCCGGAAGAGGTGTTCGAGGCGGCCAAAGCAGGCGACCCGCGCTGCCTGGAGTTCAAGAAGCTGTGGCATAAGGCGCTGGCGGCGGCGACGGCGACGTCCATCCATCTGCGCGGACCGGGCAAGTTCTTCCTGGCGGGCTTCAATGTGCGCTTCCTGGATATGCCGCTGCTGAAGGACTACCTGCAGCAGATGGTGAAGATGAGTCCGCTGCAGAGCTACTCGATTGAAGTGGTGAAGGACGCGGCGGAGACCAGGGTGATTGGGGCGGCGGTGAGCGCGGAGCAGGTGGGCTGCTAGTCTTCCTTACTTCTGGCAGGTGGGGCAGAAGTGGGTGCCGCGGCCGGCGAGGGTGATCTTCTTGATGGGCGTGGCGCAGACGGTGCAGGGTTGGGCGGCGCGGCCGTAGACCTTGTGCTCGATCTGGAAGTAGCCGCGCATGCCTTCGGCGTCCACGTAATCCGAAACCGAGGAGCCGCCGAGTTGGATGGCGCGCTTGAGCACGGTTTGCAGCGCGGTGCGCAGTCGGGTGAGCTCCGCGCGGGTGAGGCGGCCGGCGTGGCGGGTGGGGCGGACGCCGGCGCGGAAGAGAGCCTCGTCGGCGTAGATGTTGCCGACACCGTGGAGCAGCGACTGGTTGAGCAGCGCGGCCTTGATGGGGGTCTTGCGGCCGCGGAAGAGGCCGATGAAGTCGTCGAGAGAGATGGTGAGCGGCTCGCGACCGGGGCCGGTGTAAGCTCCCGATTTTGACGCGGCAGCGGTGGCGGAATCCCACCCATGCGGTGAAGCCGCATGAATGGGGCACCCAGGATCGGGCTGGTGAATGCTGAGGCGGCCGAAGCGGCGGGGGTCGATGAAGCGGACCTCGCGGCGGTCAGCCAACGTGAGGATGGCGTGGGTGTGGGGCGGCTGCGGGACGGCGGGATCGGCGACGAGCAGGCGGCCCGTCATGCCCAGGTGGATGAGAAACTCTGTAGGTTTCCTGGACGCGCCTCGATGCACGGTCATGACGATGGTCTTGCCCACGCGGCGGACGCTGTCGATGGTGGCCCCGGTGAGGGTCTGGGCGATCTCGGCCTCGGGCGACTTGAAGGTCTGCGGCTTGCCGCTGGTCCACACGCGGACGATGCGGGCGCCGTGGACGCGCGCGTGGACGCCATTGGCGATGGTTTCGACTTCGGGGAGTTCAGGCATCGGTCAGGTGGAACAATCTCTTATCGTATGCGATATGCTTTGCCCAATCCATTTTGAGCGATGACGCATCGGGATGGAGCGGATTGAGCAGGTAATTCCAGGACTCCGGAGACGGGAAGGATGGGACGCGGAGCAGGGCGGAAGACATTGCGACGAGCCAGGCGTCTCCGATCACCTGGGTGGATGTGAGGTTTTGCGGGTTAATACTGGACGATTGCTTTGGCGTGAGATCGGCCACGGCGAGCGAGTCTGGAGCGGAGATGCGCAGGAGCTGAAAGTGCTCAGGGAAGAAAGACGGATCGCCATCCAGACTAACTAGATTTTCGATGAGGCAGACGGCCGGATGCTCGGCCAGGTACACGACGCGCTTTTCGGCTGCGGCGGTGTGCCAGCGCCCGCTTGCCATCTCTGCGCCCAGGCCTGCCAGACTTGAATAGAGGCTGATGCGCCAGAGGAGCATCAGCTGAAAATGCCGTGGGCGATGCCGTGCAGCATGGATTCAATCTCACGTCCGCCAGCCTCGGTCTGGAGCATGCTCAACGGAGTGCGGTCCCCCAGCCGATCGCTGCAATGCCGCAGCCAGCGCATTGCCGTGTCGGAGTTGCCGAAGACCTTGTCGGCGAGTCGGATGGTGGAGGCAACACGGACTGCGCGCTCCGTCTCAGCGGGCGAGAGGTTTTCGCCGCGGGCCTTGCGATGCTTCAGAGTGCGGGGCGAGATGACGGTGTTGGCCATCTCAGTGAAGGTGAGGCCTTTGGACTTCAGCAGTTCGAGATTCTCAATGGGCAGACCTCGCTCGACCAGTTCGGCGAGTTCGAGGCCGGAGGTCGGCGCTATGCCGATGTAGTCCTTGAGAGTGGGCTGGGTCGCCATGGGAAGCCTCTATGGACATTATGCCACAGCCATGAGGGGCAGGAAGTCAAGATGCCGGCAGACTTCATCGGAGTCAAATCTCCGCTTCAATGCTCAATAGGGATTTGCCGAAGTTTTGCCTGAATCGCCGGAGATTGCGATTATGCTGGGAGGCAAATGACTATTCGATGGATGGGTTCCAGCGTGCTGCCGCTGGTCCTGCTCAGCACCTTGGTTTGCAGCAGTATTGCGCAGAGTCCGGTGCCCGCCAGTTCGCTTCCCGCAGCGCCTGCGCCAGCACCCAAACCGCTGGTGCTGCCGCCGGGGTCGACAACGACGGTCATCTCCAGCTCTGGCGAAGCGCCGCCGGCTCCGGATGAGGACGAGTACTGCTATGCGCCGGCAGTGGGACTTTACACGCCGCAACCGCCGCTCTCCGCTGCCTTGCGGGAGCAGGTACAGCGATACATCTTCCGGTCGTCGAGCCGCATGGAAACCGCGTGGGACCGAAACATGCCCTGGGCCGCGAACGATGCCTGGTCGAGGGGAGCGGTCGTGGTGGTACGGTTTGCAATTCTGCCGGACGGATCGACCGACACACCGATCGTGACCTTGACCTCCGGACGCAAGAGCTATGACCAGCACGCACTGGACAGCATTCGGGCGGCGACTCCTTTTGAACCGTTGCCTGCCGGAGTAACCCAGCCCGTGCCGATATGCATGCGCTTTGGATACAACGCGAACCGGGAGCGCCACAGATTCAAACTCACCGACGATCCGCCGGAACCGGCTGCCCCTTCAGCGCCTGCCCCCGCGCCATAGCAGGAGGGCGCAATTTGGTCGAGCGCAGTATAAAATGAGATGTACGAGGCGCTTGGCGTGGGTCCGCCGCCGCGAATCGTCGCCCATCTTTTAGTTCCGGAGCCATTCTCACGTGAGTCAGCGAAAATCAGCGGTAATCCTCGGCGCGCAGTGGGGCGATGAGGGCAAGGGCAAGATCGTCGACGTGCTGAGCGAGAAGTTCAACGTTGTGGCGCGCTATGCGGGCGGGCACAACGCCGGGCACACGGTCATCATCGCGGGCAAGAAGTTTGTGCTGCAACTGATCCCGTGCGGCGTGCTGCGGCCGGAGTGCAAGGGTGTGATCGGCAACGGCGTGGTGCTGGACCCGATGGCCTTCCTGAGCGAGGTGAAGAAGCTGAAGGACGCCGGCCTGAAGATCGACGGCCAGTTGTTCGTCTCCAACCGGGCGCAGGTGATTCTTCCCTACCACCGCATGATCGAGCTGGCGGCGGAGAATGCGCCGGGCAGAACGAAGATTGGCACCACCAGCCGCGGCATCGGGCCGGCGTACGAGGACAAGATGCACCGCAGCGGGCTGCGGGTGGTCGACCTGCTGAACCCGGCGCTGCTGCGCACGCACATTGAGAACGCCTGCCACGAGAAGAACACCATCGCCGGCGCGCTGTTTGGCACGGCGCCGCTGGACCCCAAGACGATGTATGAGGAGTACTCACGGGCGGCCGAGCAGGTAGCGCCGTTTGTGACCGACACCGCCGTGCTGCTGAACGAGGCGATCCGCGCGGGCCAGAAGGTGATGTTCGAGGGCGCACAGGGCGCGCTGCTGGACATCGACCATGGCACCTACCCGTTTGTGACGTCGTCCTCGGCAACCTCTGGCGGGGCGGTGACCGGGACTGGAGTTGGGCCGACTTCCATCGGCACGGTCATCGGCGTGACCAAGGCGTATGTGACGCGCGTGGGCGAGGGGCCGTTCCCCACGGAAATCCACGACGACTCCGCCACCCTGCTGCGCGCACGCGGGCAGGAGTACGGCGCTGTGACCGGGCGGCCGCGGCGCTGTGGCTGGCTGGACCTGCCGCTGCTGCGCTACTCCAACATGATCAACGGCACGGAGTGGCTGGTGGTGACCAAGATGGACGTGATGGACGAGTGCGCGGAGATTCCCGTGTGCACCGGCTACAAGATAAACGGCAAGCTGACCGACGTGATTCCCGCCGATATGCGCGGCTTCGACGCCATCCAGCCGGTCTACACCACGCTGAAGGGCTGGAACGCGTCGACCGAGGGCATCACGGAGTTCGACAAGCTGCCCAAGCTGGCGCAGGACTACCTCCACTTCCTGGAGCGCGAGTCCGGCGCGAAGATCGGCATGGTCTCCACCGGGCCGGATCGCAACCAGACCATGACGCTGCCGGAGTTTGAAGCGGCGCTGTCGGTATAGAGCCTTAACCTTGATCGTTCTCCTGCGAGGCACACCGTGATCAGCTTTACCGTTCGGATGCGATTTGAAGACGCCGACCCGGCTTTCCTGACCGAATCGCTGCACCAACTGACCGTGGCGTCGCGGCAGGAGCCCGGCTGCGTCAACTACATCGCCCACCTGGCGGAGAGCGATCCAGCCACCGTGGTCATCTACGAGCAATATGTGGATGAGGCTGCGCTGGAGCACCACCGCAACACGCCGCACTTCCTCCGCTACGCGCAGAACGGCCTGTACCAGCTCCAGCACACCCGCGCGCTGGAGATGCTGAACGTCATCGACTGAGCGTGAACCCCTCGCTGGCACAGCCGGTTACCGAAAGCACGAAGGGCAATCCGGCTGCGTTTGCAGGCGCGATTGGGGCTCACGCGACTTTCTTTTGACTCCAGCCGCCAACCCGGACTACTATCCAGTACGTCTATGGCGCGTCGGGTCCTACAGCATCGGCGATTCACGTTCGGCCTGATCGTCCTGGCCGTGTGGGCGGTATTCGCCGCCGGTGCATGCTCACTGGCCGCACGGGCGGACGGGCCGCATCCGAAGCGGAACGACCAGTACAAGCATCAGGTGGAGAAGCTGGAAGACGTGTGGCGCACAGCGCAGTTGAACGGTGACGTGGAGGCCATGGACAAGCTGCTGTCCGACGACTATGTGGGCATCACCATGAATGGTCAGGTCGTGACCAAAATGCAGCAGTTGGACCGCATGCGCAACCGCGCCATGGTGCTGACCAAGATCGAACTGAGCGACGTGAAGATCAAGCTCATCGGCACGACCGCGGTGGTCAACTCACAGGCCGACATTGAGGGGACCAGCGACGGCGTGCCAATGCACGGCACCTATCGCTATACCCGGGTCTATTCGCGGCTGCCGTCGGGCGCATGGAGGATCACCAACTTTGAGGCGACCCGCGTGGGACCTCCGCCTGAGAGAAGGCCGAGGCCTACAGCCTCCCCGAACCAGGACTGATTCAGGCTGCGACCGAGCCAGGCCGTGCCGATGCAGACTGTACCGATCCGAGCGGTACTGATCCGGGCTGTGCCGCCGCTGCCCACTGGGGGGACAGTCTCGGCTTGGCGAAAGCCCTGCTCGGAAGCGATCCCGCCAGATTGAGCGCCAGCAGGCGGCGCTCCAGTGATCGCGTGCCTCCGGTGAGCCGCGCGTCCTCCGGTTCCATGGGCAATCGGAACCCAGGAATGGTGCGGACACTGAGGAGCAGGCCAGGCACTGGGCGGCGATGGGTTACGTTAGTTACCGCAAGCCCCGAGCCTGCCCGTGCGCCGGATGGGGATACGGGAATGGGCGGAAAGCTGCACTGCGTCATGGCCATGTTCCCTCCTGGAGGTCCTGGTTGCCGTTCTCGCAGTTTCACGGTGGGTATGGACCGAACCTAAGCCCTGCAGGGCTTTTCCCTCAAGGAAAGCCGGCCTGCACGACGATGGAAAGGCCACGCATACTGCGAAACGGCTGTTGAGCCGCAACACCCATGAGATGTGTCCTGGAGTCGGCCCGTTGCACGAGTGGAGCATAAAGTAACCAAGGCCCCGCAACGGGCGAACGGTTACCGCTGGCTGGGCCCGTCCCACCATGCCTGGCGAAACCTGGTCCAGGTCGTATCCAACGCCTCCGGCAGCACGCGGGTGTCGGCGGTGACGGTCATGAAGTTGGTATCGCCGATCCAGCGCGGAAGCGCATGCATATGGATGTGGCTGGCGATGCCGGCGCCGCCCGCTTCTCCCAGGTTGAGGCCAAAGTTCATGCCCCCCGGCCGGTAGACGGCGCGGAGAACAGACTCGACGCGCTGGGCCAGCGCCATCATCTCCGCAGCCTCCTCCGGTGGGAGCGCGGCGAGCGAATCGACGTGCCGATACGGAACCAACAGGATGTGGCCGGTGGCGTAGGGAAAAGCGTTGAGGCACAGAAAGCAGTGTTCGGCGCGGACCAGCAAGTGGGCGGCCTTGTCGGCCTCATCGGCGGGCATGCCGTGGGCGACGGCATAGTCGACGGCAGCGATCATGTTGCAGAAGACGCAGTCGCCGGCCTCTGCGGCAGACTCCGCCCATGCCCGCAGCGCGATCGGGACGCCTGGGCAGGACGACTCCTGAGCGCGGCTTACGTACTGGTAGCGCCATGGCGTCCACAGTCGTTCCATGCGCCGAAGTATAACCGGTCTCTCCTGGGGCTGGTTCCCTGCTTCGACGACTGCTGGTTCCGCCGATGCTGGACAGCCCGTGCGAAGAAGAGCGTGGACGCGTTGCCGGCGACGGCGAAGGCCATGAAATGTGCGGCAACTCCACCATTTATAGGGCAAATGATTCATCGTGCCGCTACAAACTTACATTGACTCTGTTGCGGCCAGCGTATATTCTTTCTATAAGCCACTGCGTGTGGGATCCAAGTGCAGCAGCTCCTCAGTAAGATGTTTCATTCCTGCCCTGCCGAAGCTGCTTCGGGGAATTGCCAGCGCGTCTTTTCCTGGTTTGTATTTGGGATTGGACGGTTGCTCGACACACCGCCAGCGCCGCATGAGATGGAATGATCCTTGGATCCCGGAGTAACGCACCAATGACCGTAGAAGTCCACAATCCTGACCAAACCGAGAGTAAACCCCTGAGCACAGAACTGGAAACCCTAGCGCCCGAAGCGACAGCGGAACTGACCGACCTGTCCCCCGAAACTCACCCTTCGCCTGCGATGTCCGACGAAGCCGAATCCTCGGCTGCCCACTTGTCCACGTCCACCGGCGATCAACCAAGCCCGGAGACAACAGCAAGTGCTCCGGCAACGGCCGCCGAGCCGGACTACGACGCTGCGGACTTTGCCGCTGCGCTGGCGAACTTCGACCGGGAACAAGCGGCCGAGACGGCTGCTGCGCAGGACCTGACCGCAGAAGAGAAGGTGGTGTCGGGTACCGTCGTCAAGATCACCGACAAGCATGTGGTGGTGGACATTGGGCTGAAGTCTGAAGGGCTGATTCCGCTGGACCAGGTGCTGGACCTGCAGGGCCAACCCAAGTTCCAGGTGGGCGACTCTGTCGACGTGGTGGTGGAACGCGAGGAGCCGGAAGGCGGCTACCTGGTGAGCCACGAGAAGGCGCTGCGCCACAAGATCTGGGACAAGCTGGAACAGGCCGCCAACGACAAAGTGCCCGTCAAGGGGATGGTCGTCAGCCGCGTCAAGGGCGGCTTGACCGTCGACATTGGCATCAAGGCGTTCCTGCCGGGCTCGCAGATTGAGGTGCGTCCGGTGCGCAACCTGGACGGCTACATCGGCACGGAGATCGAAGTCCGCGTCATCAAGCTGAACAAGAAGCGCGGCAATGTCGTCATCAGCCGCAAAGAGATCCTGGAGGAAGAGCAGAACGCCAAGAAGTCGGAGACGCTCTCCACCCTGGAAGAAGGAACGATCCTGACCGGGACGGTGAAGAACCTGACCGACTACGGAGCGTTCGTCGACCTGGGCGGCCTGGATGGACTGCTGCACATTACCGACATGAGCTGGGGCCGGCTGACGCACCCGCGCGACCTGGTGAACGTCGGAGACGAGATCCAGGTGAAGGTGCTGAAGTTCGACAAGGACAAGCAGCGCGTCTCGCTTGGCTTCAAGCAACTGACCCCCGACCCGTGGCTGGACGCTACCGAGCGCTACCCGATTGGGGCGCAGGTGCGCGGCCGTGTCCTGTCCGTAACCGACTATGGCGCGTTTGTGGAGCTGGAGCAAGGCATCGAAGGTCTGGTCCACGTCTCCGAGATGACCTGGTCCAAGCGGATGAAGCATCCGTCGAAGCTGGTGAAGCCGGGCGACGAGGTGGAGACGATCATCCTGAGCGTCAACCCCAACGACCGCCGCATCTCGCTCGGCATGAAGCAACTGCAGGACAATCCGTGGGAGCAGTTGGAGGATAAGTACCCGATCGGCGCCATCATCGAGGGCCGTGTGCGGAACCTGACCGACTTCGGCGCTTTCATCGAGATCGAGGACGGCATTGACGGCCTGGTGCATGTCTCGAACCTGAGCTGGACCAAGCGCATCAAGCACCCGTCCGAGGTTCTGAAGAAGGGCGAGAAGGTCCGCGCCATTGTTCTGGGCGTGGAGCCGGAGAATCGCCGCCTGTCGCTTGGCGTCAAGCAACTGCTGCCGGACGTCTGGGACACCTTCTTCGCGCAGCATCGCGTTGGAGACGTCATCAAAGGCAAGATCTTGCGGACCGCGCAGTTTGGCGCATTTGTGGAGATTGCCGAGGGCGTAGAGGGTCTGTGCCACGTATCCGAGGCAGTGGACGCGAACCACCAGCCAGTGAAGCTGGATGTCGACTCCGAGCACGAGTTCAAGATCGTGAAGATGAATCAGGAAGAGAAGAAGGTCGGCCTGAGCATCCGTGCGGTTGGAGAAGAAGCGAGCCGTGCCGAAGTGGAGAGCTACAAGGAACGCAACGGCGACAAGGACCACAAAGACCACAAGGGATCGTCCTCATCGAGCAACAGCAGCAGCACGACGCTCGGTGACCTGATCAACTGGAAGCGCTCCGAACGCGAGTAGCTTGCGGGTGCAGCAAAATCGAGAGGCCGTCCCTTCGGGGGCGGCCTCTTTTTGTTGTATGCGATTTCGATGGATAGACCGGGAGGCTTGATCGCAGTTTTGTGTTTGGTGGGCCAGTGGGCCGATGAAGTCATCGTCGTTCTCCCCTCAAGGAAGACTGCACTCCACCAGCTTGTCCATGTCGCAGTGTCAGGAGAAGGGTGTTGGACAGGTCGAAGAGCAGCCCGCGGGGGATAAAAGCCGGGCAGGTATTACGAGGGGGCGATACTGGTGGTGCCGGCACTAAAGTGTCGGCCATGAGTGCCAGCCTATCCCGATGCTGGCATGTCTTGGCACGCTTCTAGATGGCGCGGGAGGACGCACTCGGTGTCAGCATGTGGTGCTCGCTCGGAGAGGGGAACGGGGTAACCATCTTGAGCGACGCCCGGCGCATCACTTCAAGCTCGGCCGGCGCGAAAAGCTCCGGCGGGACGCCGCCCACGGCCACGAAACCGGGGCTGTCGCCCAGCGCCTGAGAGATCTGGTTCCAGCGCAGGAAGGGCGACGTGGTGGGGAGAACGATGATGCGGCGCTTCGGCTCGGGGATGGCAAAGTAGGCTGTCCAGGTAACCAGGATCAGGCAGATGACCACGCCGTTCACCTTGCTGTAGGTGGTGAGCATGCTGGGATTCAGCACCATCCACGCGGACTGCACCAGGTCGTTGGTCGCCATCATGCCGAGGCCAAGGCTGACGCCGAAGATACGGCTGCTATACGACAGTCCCATCGGCCGGATGGCAAAGCAGACGAACAGCAGAAGGCAAAGGGTCAAGATGCTCTGGGTTCGCTGGAGCTGAGAGACGGCGGCTACCAGATATTTTGTGCCCGTCATATTGGGGGCAAAGGCAGAGCCGAGTGCTACCGCAACCGAGATGCCAGCGGCCCATTTGAAGACCAGCATTCCCAGCGTCTGGAGGCCCTTGAGCGGCGCCATCGCCAGCTTGAAAACACTATAGACGACGATGAGGGTCAGTACCGATTCCAGCGCGAAGCTGATCCAGTAAATATAGAAATACGAGTAGTACAAAGCAACTTGCTGAAGTGGGTGGGTTGCGGCATAGCGATTGATCGATGTCAGGAAGATATTCGAAGCAATCCGAACGGCGAGGAAGTAGCCGAGCCACGAGTAGTCCCCCCACTGCTTCCTGGCGACCATGACGCACAAGGCGACTATGCACAACATGACTTCAAGGTAGGCGAGCGTACCGAGAAATGAGATTGAGGTCACGCGCAATTCCCCCTGGACAAGTTGAGGATACCTTATCCAGGGGGAACGTCAATGAAATTATTTGCAACTATCCGGTTATCAGCCGGTAAGAGCTGACTACCAGCCGCCGAGACCGCAGGAGCCGGATCCCGGCTCACACGTGGGAACCGGCATTGCGCTGGTCTTGGTGGCCGTGACAGTCGTCTTCGCGGTGGAGGCGCTGCTGTAGGTGGTGGCGATTGCTCCGGTGACGGCGAGGGCGATGACGAGGCTGCGGACGATAGTGTTCATGGTTGTTACTCCCTTTTTTGGTTACTCCGAGTGGGCGGTACCGAATCTTTCTCTGGACTCACCAGATGGACCAACAGTAGGATGTATATGCTCACAAGTCCACGAAAATCAGATACATAACTTGGTATTATACTAATTTGGTTACCGAGGTAACTATTTTGGTACAAAGCCCCTCTATTTACTGGGTATTTTGTGATTTGATTCGATATTCCACGGGCTATTGCACCCCCAAAAACGTCCTGGAGCCCACCGCAGGCGTTAGGCTTTTCGCGAAAGCTACACCCTTTGGGTCATGGGGCTGGAGACCCCGGACGCGGTTCCTCTCTCCCGCCGGTGGATCGCAGCAGCGTTTCCTCTACAACTGTTGGGGGATGCGGCGGAAATGACTGTTTAGGCTTGGGTTAACCCGCCCGCTGCTCACCCCGGACAATCGGGGGTGGTTTGGGCGCCGTGTGTCCGGTTATGACCGACATCTCGGTCAATCTTCCTGAGTCAAGTTCCGGAGAAACAGCCCGACACTGAGCCCGCGTAGCAGCATGTGGCCGGCCCTCGCCGTGGTCTCCGGGGTGACTTTCACCGCCAAGTCCGCCAGAACCCGGCGAAGCAAGGGCAGGTCCAGGAACTCCCCGGCCAGCGGCACCTGGTCGAGTGAGTCGAGGCAGTCTTCGATCGCAGCCCGTTCCTGCAGCACACGGTGGCCGACGTCTGCCGCTTGCAGCCCCTTCCGGCTCCCGTCGAGCACCGCGGCTGGGAGGCGATCCCGGAATGCGCGCCGCATCAGGGAGCTGGTTTGGCCGGCGCGGCGGAACTGGTGGTCCGGAACGCGCAGCAGAAACTCCAGCAGCGGCAGGTGGACGGTGGGGTCGCAGAACGATACCCGGTGTCGGGCGCCCAGCTCCGACCACATCCCCGCCGCAACTCCCCAGGCAGGCAGGAAGAACCGTGGCCAGCAATCCTCCAGGGGGGAAAGGGCGAACGTTGGGTCAAAGCCCGCCGCGAGCATCCGGCCTTCCAGATCCAGTTCCACAGCCATCCGCGGGTTCAGCGCAGAGTAGGCCTGCCACGGACTGCCTTTGCCGGACCTCATCCGTCGCCAGCTGCTGCGGGCGTGGTGCAGCAACGGCTTCAGCACCTGCCGCTTGACGGTGAGCCAGGGGTTCCGTTCCCCGTGCAGCAGCAGTTGCCATGCGACGGATGCGCGTCCTTGCCGCAGGGCCAGCAACGCCGAACCGCTGCCCGCCCAGGAGACGCCTGCGTTTCCCAGCGCGCCGGTGAGCACGACTCCGGCTCCGTCGCGTGCTGCCGTCTCCGCGATGGCCTGGAGCCAGAACTGGTTGGAGGCTGCATGGCTGGGGCCGTCGTGGATCTGCAAGAAGTGCTCGATGCCCTGCAGCACGCCGTAGCCCGCGGCGTCGACCGCGCGATGCCGCACATTGGCGCCCGCCATCCCGGCGGTGGCATGGGCCATGGTCCACTCATCGCCCAGCCTGGCGTGGCCGGCGCCGTCCGGCGGCAGCAGCGGAACCGAAGTGTAGGCCGTCAGATCGCGGCCCTGGCTGGCCAGCAGGGGCGCGGCCAGCGCGGCCACCGAACCCGAATCGCGCCCGCCGGAGAGCGTGGCCGCCACCGGCTGCTGCGAGCGCAGGCAGCTCTTCACCGCTCGGCCGTAGCGCTCCAGAAAGGCCTCTTCGTAGTCCTCGTCGCGGCGATAGGCCAGCAGTTCGCGGCCCAGCGGAGACCAATGCTGCCAGCGCCGCAGCACTCCCTGGCACCCTACGGTCATGGCCTGCGCCCACATCAGGCGGCGGAAGCCCTTGTAGGCTGTCCGCTCCGCATCGTGCTGCCAGGAGACCAGCACCTGGGCGAGCCGCAGCGGATCCGGCTCTCTGGCAACATTCGGCAGCGCCAGCAGCGCCTTCAGGCTAGATGCAAATGCGATCCAACCGTTGCCCTCGATGAAGTACAGCGTCGCGTTCCCACAGGCGTCCCGCGCCAGCAGCAGACGGCGTTCCCGGCGATCCCAGCCTGCGAGTGCCCAGTCACCCTGCAGGTGCGGGCTCACCTCGTCGCCCCAGCGGTCGAACGCAAGGCTGACCAGTTGCCCGTCGGAGGTCGTTGTCGCATCCTCCGAGGAGATGCGGAAGGTTTCCAGCAGCTCTTCCCGGTTGTCGAGCCTTGCGGCACTCACCACCAGCCCGCGCTCTCCTCGCACCGGCTGGCTCTCGCATGCATCGTACGGGTTGGTCTGGAGCAGCAGATGCCCGAGCCCCAGCGGACCCTCGAGGACACTGCCGCCGCCATCGGGACCGTAGTACGCCATGGCGGCTCGCATTGGGTCCAGGCAGTCGCGGTCTACAGGGGCGGCGTCGTATCGGCAGATTCCGTAGATTCCGCTCATTGCGGTCGTCGAGCAAAGGTTGTCAGGGTCTTGAAGCGTTCGCTGCCGGGGCCGCCGGTGACCACGCACGGGCCCAGCTGCAGCCATGCGTGGGCGCTGAACTCCGCCGAGCTTTCCCGTCCTACGCCCCCGTCCCGTCCTGCGCCGAAGGTCACCGTTCCCTCCAGCCCGCGGCGGCGCAGCATGCGGGTGGCGGCCAGGGCCTGCGCCAGGCAGCGGCCATCCCACGGAACGCGCCGAGCCACTCCAGCGACTGCCCAGCCGATCTCCTGCGCGATCCGTATCTGCTCCGGTGTCGGCGAGGCCTCGCTCTCCGTCCCCGGCGTGCCCAGCCATGCGGCTATCCGGCGGAACGGCAGCAGCAGCATTGCGGCGCGAGCCAGCACCAACGCCAGCAACGCCTCTCGCAGCAGGCGCTTTCGCGCGCGGGGGAGCGCCGCATAGCGCCGCATGCTATTCCACACGGAGTAGCCCTTCCCGCTCCATCTCCGCCAGGAATCCCACCAGGTCCACCGCGCAGGTCTCCGGCGCAACGTGGTATTCGGTGACGAGCCGATCGACCAGGTCTGAGAAGGTCAGCGGAGTCTTCAGATTGTCCCAGATGCTCCGGGCGGGTCCTTCCAAACCGTAGTATGCTCCCGCATCGATGCTCATCAAAACGGTCTCGTCGTCGAGCTCGGTCGAGAGCATATCCTGGGCGCGGGACAGCTTGTCTTGCGGGCCAAAGTGGCGCATCTACTTTCCCTCCTCTGCCGGACCGGCGGCAAACCGCTGTGCCCAGTCCTTCTCCAAGAAGCTTACAAGCCCTGCGATGCGGGCAACATCGCGGCGGCGCGTGACGGAGAGCAGGGGTGTCTCGCGCGCAATGCGTCCCGCCAACCGCATCAGGTCTGCCTGGGTCTGCTGGCCTTCCAGAAAATGGGGTCGGTACAGGTTCTCCAGCAGGCGCTGCACGCGGTCGAATCCGCGCAGCTCCACCACCTGCGGGACGTCGCCGTCCTGGTCGGAGAGAACATGAATGGCGCGCAGCGGGACTGGATCTGGGCAGTAGCCCTCGCCCATCGGGACCACGTATTTATCGATGTCGAACCGCGCTCCCGCGGGAGTTCCCAGCCGTTCGTATGCGTCTGCACAGAGCCGGACGTGCGCCAATGCGGGCAGGATCCGCAACCCATCCGCGGTTGCGGTTACGGCGCAGACGTCGTCGCTGAGCAAGCGATAGCCGCTGTGGTGGAACTGCGCGGCGAGCGTGGATTTTCCCGCTCCCTGGGCTCCGACGAAGATCATTGCGCCCCACGGCGTCTCCACCGCGCTGCCATGCAGGGGAAACAGGCCGCGCTGGTAGAGCAGGGCGCCCATGGTGGAGCCAAGCAGAAACAGGCGAACCTTCTCCGGGGAAGCATCGATGACCGGCTCAATGACGATGCTGCTCCCGTCCTGCACGGTGTACTGCGCGACCCCCTCGATGGCCAATCGGAAGAGACCCGGCCGAACCTCAAAATAGCCATGCTCCATCGGGTCGAGCGTGCTGCGAACCGGGGGCGACAGGCAGATGCTCACGTCCGGGCCAGCCGTCGGCTGCGGATGGAGTGGAAGCTCCGGACACGCCAGCTCCGAATGGATGCACAGTCCGTAGGCCCAATACTTGTAGAGCGACATTTTCAACCCCGCACCACACGAGAGAGTCTAAAGGCTGTGCAGGTAGGCGAGCACGTTGTTGATGTCGTCCTCGCTGAGCATGGTGCCCCAGGGCGGCATCTTACCCTTGCCATTCTTGATGATTACGCGGATCTGCGCAGCAGTTTTCTTGTGCGGGGATTTGGTCATCTCGCCCCACAGGCTGGGTCCAAGCAATACCTGGTCCTTATTCACCGAGTGGCATTGCATACACTTCTGGACGAAGATTTGCTGCCCCGCTGAGGCAGACGGCTGCTTGGAGGCGGTTGCGGGCTGGGCGCGGGCGGCAACAACACACAGGACAAGCGGCAAAAGAGCCGCGGCAATCAGTTTTTGTTTCGGCATGTCCTCATCCTAAAAGATAAGGGAGCCGATTCCTAGGGAGGGTGCGGGTTTTCCGGGCTGGGCCAACCTGGCAGGGGGTACGAGTGGTCCGTCCTATTCCCTGGAGCGCCGTGTCCGGGAAGCCCCAAGCACCTGGAAGCTGATGCCGGCAGATATCCCATAGGGATGCAGCGCGCCATAGGTAAACTGCGGCCAATCCTGGTACTCCACGTCCACCAGGCGGAGGCGCAGGCGTTGGCCAATGCGCAGGTCCACTCCGGCTCCGGGCGCAACGACAAAATAGTCGCCGCGGCCATAGCCGTAGGGGAACTCGAAGCGCCCGCCGCCTGCCAGCACCTTGACGTAGGGCACAAGGCCATTGGGGCGAAACGACCAGCGCGGCCCGGCCAGCAGCGTGGACTGGCTCTCGCCCGCATAGGGGTAATTCAAGCGCCGGACCTCCGTCTCGATGCCGCAGCGCCAGAGGAGGTTGGTGTCCACATAGATGCCTGCGCCGGAGATCTTCTGCTGGCCGTAGTCGCCTTCAAAGCCGGAAAAGGTCCCGCCCACGATGACGTACATCCCGGTTCCGGTGCCTGTTGGCAGCGCCTGCGCGTTCGCCGCGCGACTGCTGACCAGCGCGACCAAGAGAAGCAGCGCTACTGCGACTGCCATCGTCCGTACGCCGCCCGTCCCTGCGGAAGCTTTACAGTTCTGGATCACTGCGTCACCGTAAGCGTGATGTCAACCGACTGGGTGGTGCCGGTGCCTAGTCCG